>VFQQ010003613.1_pt1 | contig 14717 bp, 29 predicted proteins | sample 3512341 | NCBI WGS metagenome assembly VFQQ01 (sample SAMN10412373, study PRJNA504923) | tailings metagenome | isolation source: Relicate 2 Philex TSF1 revegetated site | place: Philippines: Tuba, Benguet | collected 2017-08-29 | reverse complement strand
CCGCCCCCCCACCCCCACACCCCGACCGCCCGTCCGTACCTTTCCAGTGCCCGAAAAGCATGGAAATCCAAAGTCGGGTGAGTTTGCGTACGTATCGGGTTTAACAGCAACGGGGTCGACGTAACCAGCTATAATGTTCCTACCGCTGGGCTGCACGCCCAACGTAAGTGTCTGCCACCCACTTGGGCAGCTGCGCATACAACGGCAACAGGAAGAAAGGCATGGTGTGGACCCTTTTGTGACGTGGATGCGCAGGTGGAGTAGGCATGCCCACCGATCACTCGCATGCTAGCATCCTCCCAGTGGGGACCCTGGGCTCCATACCAGTCATACGCACCTGCCGTAGCAGGCGCCAGCATGCCCAAACCTGCGGCAGCATGTCGCACACATCATGTGTGGGCGACTCAAAGTGTGGCAGCTGCAGGTGTGGCACGATGTGCTCAGACTCCAACAATGTTTATAGCATCCACCGCCACATTTCTCAGCACCATGGATGCATGGCCTGCAGCCCCACTCTTCTTCACTCTCATTGCGCACCACATGAGGACAGCGTGCTTCGGCAGGCCACAGCGGCGGCAGTAGTGCATGGGGTTGGTGGGCGAGTCGCCGCAGGCCACGGCAACCATCTCTGTTCGCACGTGCTGCCACTCGCTGCCCAGCTGCCGGGTGCACGCTGCCGGGCCGCTCTCAGTAGCTGGCCCTCCTTCTCCGACAGGAAGCAAGCGGATTTCATGGCAGTTGGCGGCGGGCTCAGTGGGCCTGCGACCATGAGGGTGAGCGGCGGCGGGGCAGCAGCGGCCTGGTTGATGGTACACATGACAAGCTGCTGTGTGTGGCAATGTGAGGCTGGTGGCTGCAGGAACGGCAGCCACTCCCTCGTGCACCCTTGGCAGGTTGGGCTGCGCTTTCTGCACGTCTCCTCGGCAGGCTATGGCTAAGCAGGCTTACAACGCCAAACAGCCACAGGGGCAGGCAGCCAGGCGTCAGCGGAGAAGGTTTGCAGTAGCCAAGAACAGAAGCAATTGCAACGTTTGGCTCGTCGATGGAATCTGTGGCTATGTGTGGCTTACCCCGGCTGGGAGTGGGGCCACGGCAGCGGTGCGGCAGCGGCGGCGAGGGCAGCGGCGGCGGCGGCGGCGGGGCGGCGGCACAAATGGGGAATTGCTGCTCCTTGATCGCCGGCATGGCGTTTCAGATGTGTGCAGCTGCCGCTCACCGCTTCCCGCTTGCCAGGCGACCCGCGGCACCCGCGCTCGGCCCTGTTCTTCCGAGCTACGCACCTAAACGGCAGCCATCTCGTCGGTGATACACCATTCGGACACGACCACGCGAAATCTGCAAGCAGCAGCAGCAGGCAGGCCGCGGTCGCCAGTAGCCAGCGGCTCATGAGCCCCTGAAAGGGATGCTTCATCCTGGCGCAGTACAGTGCGGGTGTTACAGCCGAACACAGAACTGGAGGGACTTGCTGTGTGACCAGCAGGGCACCACCGGGGCACTGGTTCCTTGCCTCGCCGCTCCCGGCACTGCCCTGTGTGCCCTCTCATTTCGCCTCCTGTCAGCAGCAGCATCATGTAAAGCACAGCTCCAGCTGAAAGGTATAGGCATCCTAAATTTGTACAGTAAATTGCTGCATGGAGGCAAGCCTGCACAAACCCACCCGCCGCGCTGAACATGTCGTCTCAGCGACCGCTGCAGCAGCTGCACCCTGCCGCAGGGTTAATCGATACAAGAAGCAATCGAGCGCCGGGTTCATCCAATACAAGAAGCGCCGTTTCGCAGCTTGTCAGTGAAGCGTGCACTTCCCTCTAGGCTCAGCTGGCATCCGTGCACACGGCTGGACCGGAGCCAAACGCGCACACCGCCTTGTGGCCGGCCGGCAGGCCTGCACGGCATGGTTGTGGGGAGTGGGATGTGGGGCCCGGCATGCGCTGTGCCACGAGGGACCGCTGCATGCAGAGAGATGCATGCCCACATCATGCATCTGTCCATCAGTCGAGCCGCTCGGCTCACCCTGTTGGCAGCAGTCAGCATCCGAGGTGCACTGGGCGCAAAGGGGCAGGCAGGTCTGCTGCCCCGGGGCTGCGGGTGCATCAGTGCACACTGCTGTGCCGGCACCGAATGCGCAGACGGCCCTGCGGCCAGCTGGCAGGCCTGTACAGCAGGCGGGCAATGAGCAGCAGGTGGGCAGCAAGCGGCACGGGCAGGCCTGTGCAGCAGGTGGAAAGAGAGCAGGTGGGCAGCAAGCAGCAGGATGAGCTGTTTAACATCGACCTGTTCTTAGGAGGCAGGCAGCTGCATACCATACAGTGCAAGCAGGCAGTCACCCCCGACCCGCATCTGACGGCGCCAGGACACTCAGCTAAACTATTACCGTTATTGCCTCACCCTCTTGGCAGCACTGCGCATCGGAGGAGCACATCCCACCCAGCTGCGCCAGGCCTTACCCCTGGCAGGGCTGCGGTGGCGTGTCTGGAGCGGGCGGGGGAGGGCTGGGAGCGAACGGCGCTGGCGTGGCAGGTGGCAGCAGCGGCGGCGGTGGGTTTCCCGCCACAGGTTGGGCGGTCGTGGTCATGCCACCGCCGGCAGTCACAATCAGGCAAATGCTGGCTGCGAGGCCTGGAAGCCGGCGGCAGGTGACGCTGCCGCCGCCAACCGCTGCAGGCAGCACAGGAAAGGCAGGCAGACCTGTGAAGCGTTGCCAGAGGGCGATGGAGCACTGAGCTTCTATAGTCGTCCAGCATCGTCTGATTCCTACCTGGACAGCAACTTTGGTCGCTTGTGCAAGCCTGCCCAAGCTTCTTGCAGCCCTGCGCCGCCGCTGCCGCCGCCGGCGCAGCAAGGCAGGCGAGAGCCAGCAGCGCCAGCAGCGCTGCAGGGCGAGTGGCGGGAGCCATGGCAGCGCCTTGGAAGAGGATCGATAACTGCTGGGTGGTGCAGCCGCTGAATAAGCAGAGCATCAGCAACCTTCCATCGGGCGGCTTCAGGCAGCTGCGCGTTCGGCCGGGGTGGCGTGGCAGCGGCTGGCCGCTGGCCGCTTGGCGGGTGTCTGACCTGCAGATGCCTCCGATATCATTATGAATGCGTTGTATATGGAAATCCCTCAGAAGAGAGCACTCAAGTCGGCCCGGCCTGATGTGCCCTCCCGCTGCCGCCACTGCCGCCAGGCGGCAGGGCCCGCCCGCCACATGCCGGCCCCCCAGCTACTGATGGGCGTCGCTTCCCGTGCCTTGGTTGCTGCTGCTAGTGCAAGCGGCGCACCCGACCAGGCTGTTCGAAAGAACCAGGGCCTCATCTGCCCCGTCCTGGCTGCTCGCAGCCCGCGCGGCCTCCGTCCCATCGCCCCTGCGATGCGATGGACGCTCCACGAGCGCTGCTGCTGATCCTTGCGCTGGCCGTCGGCCATGTCGCCGCCGCCGCTGCCGCCGCCGCGCAAACAGTCGATCAAGAATGGACCAGCCTTGGCGCCGCCCGCCAGCTGCTGGACACGGTCAGCCCCAACAGCACGCAATTCTCGGGCCACTTGGACGGCTCTGTAAGCCCGTCGGCAACTGACTTCCCGCTGGACAGCGGCCCTCTGGTGCGAGTGACGAGATGGCCGCATGGCATTGTGAAACAGGCCATTCGATGGGCAACAAATCTTGTTTTGTGTTGCTTGCATTGATCGGTGCATTGCCTGCCCGTTGTTTGCAGGCACGCACAGCCACCGGCTGGGAGCCCGAGGGCGTGCACCTCACGTTGTGGGGCCCTGATGCGGTGCTGGTCAGCTGGCAGACGGGCGGTGAGTGGGCAGGACATGTGGGGGGGAAGTCGGTTGATGGGCAGGGCCAATGGCAGCCCTGCCTCACCACTTATGTTCATCCGCCTTTTGCAGAGGCGCGCACGGGCCCAACCAGTGACCCGCCAGCCCCTTACAACGCCGCCGAGGTGGAAGGACTGGTGCGGTATGGCACAGCCCCCGGCCAGCTCAGCAAGACAACCTCCGACGGCAGGGATATTGTTTACAGCTATGCCTATGGAGAGGCAGCTGGTAGTATGACGTACCACTCGCCCATCCTGCATCACGTGCTGCTGACCGGGCTGCAGCCTGGGCAGCAGTACTGGTACCGTGTTGGTGGCCGGTTAGCCAACGGCAGCGCCGCCCCTGACGGCCGGGAATGGAGCTTCCGGCTGCCGGCGGGGCCACCTGCTGAGCTGCGCATTGGCGTGCTGGGAGACCCTGGTGAGACAGCACGGAGAACGATTGACAGCTTAGTTGATTTATGCACTTGGTAGGACCCCAGTTACGCTTGCATGGCTGTATGCCCTAATGTGCTGCTTGCTCGTTTGGCTGATCCACTTATCACACACATGCTGTGGCCTCTTTGTGACATGCAGGCCAGACGTCCAACACCTCCCAAAACCTGGCGCTCCTGGCTGAGGCCAAGCCTGACGTGGTCTTCATCCTTGGAGACCTGACCTGTGAGCTGCAACAACAGAGCAGGCGCTCCCGCTGCATGGGCCACTGCATTGCGCCGCACGGGGCAGGTTGTCAGCTGCTCAGATCTGCCCCTGCCAGTCTGCTGCCGCTGACGCGTGAGCCTCCGATTGCCTCACTGCGAACTTCAATCAAACTCTGTACTGATGCAGATGCCGATCTGTACTACTCCAACCAGACGAACAGCAACTGGTCGTTCACAACCGTGCCGGCCTCTCAGCAGCTGCGCTGGGACAGTTGGGCGCGCCTCACCGAGCCGCTGCTGGCCACCGTGCCTGCCGTTCTGGTTGGCGGGAATCACGAGGCTGAGCTGCAGCCAGATGTGCCGGGGCGCCCAACGTTCACGGCGTTCAACGCACGTTACCCACAGCCACAGGTGCGAAGGGAGCTTTGTGAAGATGGATTTAAGAAGTTTGAAATGACAGGATGTCTGCCGTGTGGGGTCGTCGCTATGGCCATGCGCACGCCCGCTCTGCATTGACTCGGACGGCCATGCCCTTCTGCTGCCTGCAGAACCGCAATAGCGTTGAGACTGCCCCCAACCTTTCTGACTTCTATCTCAACGCTTCCAACAGCAAGCAGTTTGTCAACACCTCAGACTGTGCGTGTTTAGTCGCTGCACTGCTGCGATCAGCTGTGCTGCGCCCTGCTGTGACGACCTGTCTGTACTGCCATCCGTGTCCAGCAGCTAGCCAGCTGCGCATCAGAAGGGCGCCCCGCTGTTGAAGGGTCGGATGAGTGCAGGCAGCTGAGCGTTCTGCACCACCTGGCTGCCCCCTGCGCCCGCAGACCTTCCAGCCAATGCCTTCTTCTCACATCAGCTCCCCTGGCTCAAAGTCATCGCCCTGAACAACTATGTGAGGCCCGCTGCATTTAATAGGCCCGCTTCATTTTAGGTTGTCGCCAAGGTCTGCTAGCGTCTGCATTTGCTATTGGCAGTTCAGGCCCCAGCCGGCCTTTGGGCGGAAGCAGTTCTGTAAGGGGCACCTGATGACTGGCGGCATGGACCAAATCACCATCAATCCCGCTTCCCTGGGCCCGCCCCTGCCTGCCTCCCTGCAGCTGCCGTACGACCCCGCTTCTCCACAGTACCGCTGGGCCGCCGCTGAGCTGGAGGCTGTGAACCGCACAGAGACGCCCTGGCTGGTGGTCCTCATGCACGGCTCCCCAAGGACCACCTATGCAGAGAGCTGGGGCCTTTGGAAGGTGGGGCAGGGCCAGAAAGTGTGCAACAGTGCAGCTGAGGGGCGTGTCACAGCGGCAGCCTAGCTTGCAGCTGGCTGGGGGCACATGCCCGTGCCCCGGCTCCAAGCGGTATGACCCCTGCTCTAATTGTGTGCTGAGTTCTTCCTTCCGACTGTGAACCAGGAGCTGGAGGAGTTCATGTCCTTCTATGAACCGCTGTTTTACGAGGCCGGAGTTGACATGGCAAGTTCGCTGCGTGCTGGCATGCTGGTGCCGCTCCATTGCCCTGCTCGCTGTGGCACCGCCAATGCTACAACTGCTGTGGGTCTGCCACCTGCCCTGTTGACCATGTCACTTGCTGCGCTGCAACCACTGCTGCGCCGGCCCAAACACACGTGCCATGCAGGTGCTGAGCGGGCACGTGCACAGCTATGAGCGCAGCCTGCCGATGTTCAACTACTCAGTGGACCCCTGCGGCGTGCAGTACATTTCAGTAGTGAGTGGGTCTTGCTCTGCTCTATGTGCAGCAAGCTTGCTTGCTTGGGGCATGACGCTGCAGCATAAGTGGTGCGGTCCGTCTGTTGCAAGGTTGCATGGCTGTTTGGTCCTCGCCACTGCCCACTTGTTGCACCTGAGTGCAGGGTGATGGAGGCAATACTGAGGGGCCTGAGACCGCCTACGTGGACGAAACGCCGCCCCCCTACTGTTCCAATATTTCGGCGTGGGAGCAAGCCAAGTACCAGCCTACCCTGACGGGCCTGCCCACAGTCACGCTTCAGAACGACAGCTTCTGCCCAGACGCACAGCCGCCCTACTCAGCATTCCGAGACCCTTCCTTTGGTCATGGTAAGGCAGTCGTAGTGGGTTGCTCCCCGGCCCTGGGCTTGCACCGCCTCGGCTGGCCCGAACGGGCCTGCACCGCCTGCCTGAGCCCCTCCAATCCACACGCCCTGCCTGCAGGGCTGCTGGTGATTCGCAACGCTACCGCTGCAGAGTGGAGCTGGCAACGTAACCAGGATGGCCAGGCCACGCCCATGGATCGCGTGACAGTGAGCAGGAGCGAGGAATGCACGCCAGCCGCAGCAGCGGCGGCCCCGGACGGCCAGCGCACGGGCAGCGGCGCTGCTGGCACCAGCATGGGTAGCATGCTGGCAGCTGTGTTGGCTGGTTTTGCTGCTGCAGGCCTGATCTTGCATTGCTAGGGGTCCACCTGCAAGCTGCTGTAACTGCACTGCCGCTCCTGATTCAATCGAGATGTGCCAGCTGCGCGGCGGCAGCGCGCTGGGCAGGGAGCGGCAGCAGTTGGCTCGAAAGGGCTGCGGGCGACAGCCTGTTGTATGCTTGATCACTTTCTGAGACCACAGTCCACGTTTCAGCCAGGCGTGGGCTCGACTGCCGCAGCTGAGGGCAGCCCAGCGAGGGCGGAGCGGAGGCAGAGTGAACGGGATGGCGAGCGGGATGGAGGAGGTCAGATGTTGTGGCGAGGCTCTTGATCGGGCGGTGTGCGGCTACCTGGAGTGCTGCGGCCAGGTGCGAAGTCACTGCCCGCCCGCTGGCGCTCAGGGCGTCCTTGGTGATTGCTGCCGTGTCGCAGGTAGCTCTGGTGCACCGTCAGGCCGCTCTGCGCCTCCTGCCGCCACAACGCTGCCGCCGCCGCCCACCCCGCTCGCACAGGCCACCGAAGTGCCGCCGGACGAGGCGGTGCGCCGCCTGATCGCTGACGCTGGTGACTTTGGCGGGGCAGGGGAGCGCCTGGCCTCCCTATGCCCAGCGCTGGCTGAGAACCAGTGGCTGCAGTTCCAGCTCAAGCGCCACAACTTCCTGCTGCTGGCCGCGCGGGCGACAGCACCCACCAGCGGCAGTGGCGGCGGCGCCGACAGCCCAGAGGCGAGGGCGCGCCAGCTGCAGCAGGCCCTAGGTGAGGCAGTTCCGCGAAGTGGCAACCCAGCGTTTCTGGTGGCCTTATCCTGGATGCGCAACCTGCTGCTTCAACAGCCATGCATTGCGCTGGTTCATGCACCTGCGCCGCCGCCGCCGCTCATCAGCTGCTGCCACCCCGCCACCGTCACCTGCCGCAGAGCTAGCCAAGCGGGAGCTGGCGCCTCTGGCGCTGCATGCCTATTGCGAGGCCTACAGCGACTTCAAGCACTGCATGCTGGCGCTGCTGGCTGGTGGTACCAGCGGCGGCGCCGCCCAGAGCGAGCTGCGGCAGTTTGCTGGCATGGTGGCGCGAGCGCTGCGGCAGGAGCTGGCAGCATGCAGCGGGGCAGCACCCAGCTCCCCGCCGCAGCTGCTGCAGCTGCTGCGCTACCTGCTGCTGCTGCACCAGCACCAGCACCACGGCGGCTTCCACCCTTACTGGTGGCCCAAGGTCAGCGCCGCGTCTCAGGCGCTGTGCAGCCGCCTGCTGCTGCCGGGCCGCGATGCGCTGCCGCCGCCCGAGCTGGACACAGGGGCGCAGGACAGCTATGGCGGCCTGCCGCCGGGGGTGCGAGAGACGGATGTGCAGGCGCTGCGCACCAGCCTAGGCTGCGACAGAGAGGAGGCGGTCACCCTGCTGAGGTGCGCAATGCGCGCTGGTGTTGTAGCGCTGTGCTGAGGGGACGTGCATCAGCGTGTCAAGCAGGAGTGGCGAGGCTGCACAGGCTAGTGCTAATAGGGTGTGGGCAGACGTCGTTGTTGTTGTGCTGTAAGCTAAGCCGGCACTGTCCGCCACCTGGCTCCCCAACGTGCTTCCTTGCCCCTCGCTGCAACTTCCCTCCCGCAGGCGAGCGCGTGGCAGCGCCTCACGCGCTCTGCAGGACGCACTGCAGGCTGTGCACATCGATGAACAGCTGCTGCGGCAGCTAGCAGAGGAGTACGCTGCATGCCGTGGGCTGGAGCCCCTGCCGGCCTCCTCTTCGGCAGCAGAGGGCAGCGAGGAAGAGATGCAGACGGATGCCCAGCAGGCGGACGTGCAGCCAGCAGCGCCACAGCAGGCTGCCTCTCCAGGCAAGGCAGAGCGGGTGCGCAAGGCGGGCACGAAGCGCAGCGCGGCGGCGGCTGAAGGGGATGTAGAGGCGGGAGGCGGGCCAGCGCTAGAGCTGCCAGCGGAGCTGTCGGAGCATCAGCTGCGGCGGGTGATGCGCCGGCTGGAGCACCTGCTGTCAGCGGGCCAGGCAGAGGAGGTGAGACATATTGATTGCTGTGCACAGCTCCCGTGCATGATGTGGTGTACACACTGAGGGCAACTCGAGCTTAGCTGCATGGAGTGCCTCTGGCATTCCTCTTTGGCCGTGGCAAGCTTTCGCGCCAAACATTCTCTTGGTCCTCTGCTGTGCACACTCTTGTCTCATTTTGAGCTAGCTGACGGAAGCCCGCCTACATTTTATTTCCCTGGCAGGCTCTGCGGGAGCTTGAGGCAGCAGATCCAGCCTTCCTGCCAGACCACCCCGCAGCAGCATTTGCCCTACACCGCTGCCGCTTCCTGCAGCAGCTGTCTGCCGGCGGCGGCACTGCCGCGGCTCTGGCGGTGGTTAGGCAGGATCTCTCCCCTCTGGCTCAGCGGGAGCCGGAGCTGCAGCCGCAGCTGAAGGCGGCGCTGGCCCTGCTGCTGCCGCTGCCGGCTGCGGGTGGCGGCGGCGGTGATGCGGCGGCGCTCAAGCGCCAGCAGCAGGGCGTTGCAGATGCCTTGGCGGTGAGCAGTGCATGGGCCTGCATACAGGCTGGTCTGCAGTCGCGTGTATGGCCGGCAGGCATGCATAGCAAAGTGAAACCGGCAAGCGGGCAGCCTGCCTGACTAATGTGGTGTGCAGCGGCTGGGCTTGCTGCTTCAAGATAGGCACCTGGTGCCCTCTCCTTGCAGGCGCTGCGAGCAGCGCTGCGGCCGCGCTGCCACGTGCGGGAGCCGCAGCTGCTGAGCCTGCTGCGCGAGCTGCTGAGGTGCGATGATTGCCAGGGAGCGCTGTTGCTTCACCTACCAGTGTTTGCAGCTGCTAGGAAGGCGCACCACGCTGAGATGTCAGATCAGCTGGTGTCAATGCGGCCTGGCTGTGTGAGGTGTGCACAGCAGGCACAAGCTGCAATGATGCCAGCACGGGATATCGCAGTTGCGTGGTTTGCATGTCGAGTCCCTCCCTACAACACCCGTCCCCCAGCACACCCACGTGCAGCCTGCACCAGGCGCACTTCAAGCTGCAGCGCTGCCAGGACCGCTTTGCAGCCGAGCTGGGCCTGTCAGCCCTCAAGGCGTCTGCGCCCGCCGCCCCCAGCACTGTGGCAGCCCCGGCAGCCGCAGCCCCGGCAGCCACGACCAGCGGCATGGTGCAAGCAGCCCTTGCTGCCGCTGCTGCCGAAGCTCAGGAGCTGCTGGCTGCTGCGGGACAGGTGCCGGTGCCAGGCGTGCGAGAGCTCACCAGCGATTCAGGTGTGTGTGCTCTTGCAGCAGCTTGCCGCTTGTTTTGGATCCAGCGGGCTTGCATTGATCCCACTGCGGCACACACTCACCCTGCAGCTTTCGGCCTGGCTGCTCGTGAGCCACCGTGCAGCACGGCAGCAGCCCTGTTGGGTGGTTGATATCATTGTCGTTGCCGTGCTGTGTCATTGCCATTTATTGCTTATTGCCATCGCAGAGGGCGACGAGATGGAGGAGGACAGCGAGGAGGATGAGTTTGCAGAGGACGGGGCGGGCGTGCCAGAGTCTGCCATCGTCACGGTGAGCAGCAGCAGCTGCTGCTGCTGCTGCTGCTCCTGCTCCTGCTCCTGCTCCTGCTCCTGCTCCTGCTCCTGCTGTTCACCCATTACGTCAAATATAGACGCCGTGCCCCTGGGGCGGCATACGCCAGCGGTGCACGCTGCACATGCGGCACAGCAGGGCAGCTTGCCGACATTGGGCACGGCACTTTACAACGCAGCAGCTACAGCAGGCTCAGCTTGCATTTGGCACGTGGTTGGCCTTTGCAGTTCGCGTGTCTTCACAGCCATGCATGCGCTGCAACCCGCGGCAGGCACAGCCATCACCACCACACACCATGCAAATGTGCCTCCACTTCGTCTCCCCATGTGCGCAGGTGTGCGAGTTTACAGGCCTGCCCCGCCACACCGCCATCGAGCTGCTGCTGGTGCACGGCGGAGACCCCGCCTCGGTGCTGGCGCAGATGTTTCCTTAGGCTAGCACGGCCGCATCATGCAGCGGGACGCGCAGGAGCGCCAGCTGCGCAGGCCTGCCCAAGTCCAGCAGCTACAGCCAGCCATTCTATGCATGCACCAACCAACCACTTGTACCAGTCAGCTACTGTACCCCGAACCAGGCGCCTTGGCCCTCAAAAAGTGCTCAGCTTGCAGCCAGGTGCCCTGCCCTTCAAACTGCTTGGTCCAGCATAGCACTCCACCCGATTGCCTGCCAACTGTATTTCTGACCCCCTTGCCTGCCAACTGTATGTCCTGCTGCTTTCATTGCCAAGATTACATTGCCGCCCGCTTGGGCGAATGTAACATCACGTGCAACTGCTTGCCAGGAGCTCGCATGCTCCTGAAATTGCCCATGCTGGCATGGAATGGCTGTCATGGGTACAGAGGCTGCCGGTGACGAGGAATAACGGGCTGCTGGTGTCTTGTCTCATGCTGCAATCAAAGTGCATGATCACGCCTTGCCCTCACTTCTTCTTTCCGGCCTTGCCGCCCTCCTGCCGGCCCTTGTTCAGCTGCACAATGTCCCAGTTGAGCTTGGCCGCAATGGTGACCCACACCTGCATTGGCAAGCAGCGATAGCATGATGTTGCATGTGGCTGCAGCTGTGCAAAACAGGAGCATGTGCAGCAAGCTGGCCGGCAAGAACAGCAGCCGGCAGGCAGCATGGGCGCCCGTCCGCCTGCCGGCTGCTGAAGTTGGGCCCTCAGGTGCTGGCGCTAAGCTGTTCGACTAGACTAGACTAGACTGGACTGGACTAAACTATCCGCCTGCCAGGCTTCTGGCCATGGATGACTGTGCGCACCTGGGTGGGCGCAAACAGCAGCGCCGCCAGCGGGTTGACCTGCAAGGCCAGACAGGTAAGGACAGCAGCAGTCGCTTTAAGGTGTACGTACGGTCCAAGCATGCAACTCTGCCACGCAGCTAGCTGTGTGCCTTGGCAGAGGTTGTGCAGGTGGCACAGTAGAGTGCCCCCCAAAAAACCACACTGGTGCAGTGCCTACCTGCGCAAAGGCTGTGATGGACGCCGCAATCGAGGCCCAGAAAGCCGCCATCCACCTGCAGCGCAGCATAACAGGACACATGCCGTCAAGGAAGTGCTTGATGCACCCATGCGATCGTGCAGTTTGTTGCTCAATTGCAAGTCGCTCAGCCGGAACGCCTGATGATGGTTGTTTCAACACCGACCCAACCCAGTTGCCTTCTTCGTCCCTCAGGCTCACTTGGTGCTCTCCTCAAGCTTGTGCTGGCCAAAGAACACGACGTTCCACCAGTTGCCTGCGACGAGTGGAGCAAGCAGGCCAGCAGGACGTTGGCAGCACCGCAGCAGAGCGCAGCGCTGGGCACAGCGCCGCCCAAATCAGCTGCTGCAGTGCAACTGGCCCACGCCTGCCCCTGTGGGAGCATGGCCATGTAATCAGGTCCCATTCTCAGGGCCATTTGCACAGCACAGCCAATAGGGGCCTCACCCAGGAATAGGTGCAGGCCAAACAGGCTGAGGGGCAGCGCCAGCTCTCGTGCATCGTTGCCGCTGCGCCACACCAGCCAGAGCGAGATGGACTGCAGTATCTTGAGCGGGATCCAAACCTGCAGAACAGGCAGGCAGTCGCAGACGTGCACGGTCAGTGTAGGACATGGCTTGCAAAGCCGTGGCATGCCCTTGCAATGGCCAGGAGGCAGCCGAAGGCACGCAAATCCAGGCAGGCTGCTCACCAGCGGGAAAACATAGTTGGGCGGCGTCCAGTTGGGCTTGACCAGCTTCTGGTACCTGAAAGATCCAGATCAGATCAGTTTGGGCGGCAATCAGGCCTAGGCGACCGGCAATGGAGCACACAGCAGGAGGTGCATGTATGCGCCTCTACCAGCCAATGTGCTCCAAACCCCACTCGGCACAGCTTGCCCACCGCACCATCCTTTTTCGAACGTCGGCACTAGCCGCTGCACTCCAAACACGACTGCAAAGGCGCCTGCAAGCGCCAAGTCGGCCCTGCATTTGTCCGCAGAGAGGCGCCCTAGTGTCGTCGGGGAGTTGCGGCAGCAACAGCCATGCGGCGGCGGCGGCGGCGGCGGCGGCATCTACCATCGGCGGCGAGGCACGAATGCTCTTCCAGGGGCTTCTCAGCTTACGATGGCACATTGTTCAGTGCAGCTCGGAGGCCCGCGCTCTGGCTCTCCAGAGCGCTGGCCACCGAGATGAGCAGCCCGGGCATCCTGCCGGCTGCCTGAGGCGCTGATCCTGTTGATCCAGCTAAGGATAGACGAGATCGAGCCAGAACGGGTGCGCAACAGTCCCCCAGTGGATTGCCGCCACCGCCCACCGCCCAGCTGGCGGAGCAGGCGCATGGCGGGCGCACGAGGGGCACCAAATGTGAGCATTCCCACTTGCAGCAGGCTTTATAACGCTGCCGGCCTGTCGAAACAGAGATCTAGCCCCATTTCAGTGTGTCACGCCTCCTCAGAGCAGTGCAGCCATGCCGATAGCCTGGGCTCTCCCCGTCGCAGCGGCAGGCGCCGCCGCCCTGGCGGCTGCCCTCCTGGGCGCAGCGCGTGCGATCGAGGCTGTGGCAGGGCCCTGCGACGATTGCAGCGACAACTCCGTCTGTGAGGGCACGCACACAGGCAGCGGCGGCGGCAACGGCACCAGCGGCGACACGGTCAGCACGAGCGGCGGCAGTGACTCGCACGGCGGCCCAGCCACTCCTCACTGTGCAGAGCCTGCAAAGGCAGTGCTGGGGTCTGCTAGGTCGAGCATGGAGCAGCATGCAGGGTAAGGACAACGATCTAGGTGCTGCCATACGTGTTGGTGGGGCCCCCGGCAGTCTGTACGCCTGTCTGCCTGCCTCACCATTGCTTGCGATCTGAACTCCGACGCTTCAGCTGCACCAACACTGCACACGCCAACCTTGCTGCAGGCCATCAGCCATCCGGGAAGTTGCATTCAAGTCCTTGTGCCGCGAGGGCCAGCGGTGGGGGGTGCAGCAGGGCGTGCCGCTGGGGCCGGCGCGGCAGGCGGCGGGCAGCCACCTGATGGATGGCTGGGAGACGGTCATTGCCGAGCCAGCCATCCGGGTGAGCCAGTGGGCACGAAATTGAGGGAGCACTGATAGTTTGGTCAGTAGCATAGCCATATTGGTGCATTGAAACCTGGTGGGAGATGCTGGGCTGCCAACACTGTCGCCCAGACATACTGCCATAACTGGTGGATGTCACCAACAGCCATATGCTGTCTTCTGCTCTCAGCCGCCGTGCCCTCCAAACTTGTGTGCAGGTCCTGCTGGGCTGGCAGCTCCTGCGCCAGCCCCTGCTGCTGGAGCTGCACTCAGACGAAGCAGCGGGCGGCTTCACCCGGCACCACCTGCTGTCCGCCCTGCGGCAGGCCTACTGCTCTGCTGCTGCGGACGAGCAGGAGCAGCGGGAGCGGGAGCAGCAGCAGCAGGGACAGCAACAGTTGGTCAGTGGCGCCGCAATTGAGCCATCAGATGCGCGGCAGGTGGCCCTGGTTGGCTTGCAGCGAACGCAGGAGGGCTACTGGGTGCCAATCATTGTGACCTGATGCCCAACATGTGCACTTGCAAGCCCCGAGCTCCCATCTGCACCTCTCTAAACTCTTCAGCAGCCGGTTTACATCACTTTGCTTGCAAGTGGTCATTTGTTGCTTTAAGCGAGTTGTTGGGAGCCAAGTGAGTGGTTGAGTGACTGTCAAGCTGGCTGCGCAGTGCTGCGAGCTGCAAGGCAGGGGGAGGAAAAGGGTGCTCGATGTAGCAAGGGGTGACTTGAATGGGCATGTGCCAGTAGGAGTCATTGTGACACAATACGGCAACAAACAGGGGCATGCAAGTGGGACAGGGGGTAGAGAGGGGGGCTGCGGTGGAGCAGCAGGGCTAGAGGAATT
>VFQQ010003612.1_pt1 | contig 14722 bp, 29 predicted proteins | sample 3512341 | NCBI WGS metagenome assembly VFQQ01 (sample SAMN10412373, study PRJNA504923) | tailings metagenome | isolation source: Relicate 2 Philex TSF1 revegetated site | place: Philippines: Tuba, Benguet | collected 2017-08-29 | reverse complement strand
GTGGGGGGGCGGGTAGCCGGGCAGGGCTAGCCACACCAGCGGCTTGCCGCCGTTGTCGTCCGCCGGACGCAGGTGCGGGGTGCAGTGCACCAGGCGGGCCTGCGCATGGCCTGCCACTGGCCCCTGGCGGACTTTTTCGGAACTAACAGTAAATTGACTAAGTCGCGAATGCATGGAAACCCCAGTGGGGCTGCGAACCAGCCGCTGGTGCCGCCGCCGCCGCCACGCGCTGCCGCCGCCCAGCAGCGGTCATGGCCCCTGCGCTGCACTGAAACTGATTGTGCATCTATTGAAGGCCGTTGGGATTGCAGCGGCGCCGAAAACGCCGCCCTGCAGCCCGGCCGACATGCTGCACGCGCGCGTCGCCCCGTCCCCGGCCTGAAAAGGCGTTTCGAAGTGCCCTTGGGTGTTATGAATGGGTCAGGATGACGCTGCGGCGCGGCCATGGTGTGGCGTGCACGCTGGGCGCTGGGCACGTTCGACGGCCCATGACGCATGCCTGCCTTGTCTCCATCCTCGGGTGCAGGGGCCTGATCCTGGTGGGCGTGTGCGACATCATTGCTGCACACATTATCATGACGGCTAACTTCGAGACGATATATATTTGGCGCTGGAGGTGCGCTGGGGATGCATGTGGTGCATGCACAGCCCGCACGCCGGTCCGCCGCTGCCGCCTGCCGCCCGCCTCCGGCAACCTGCTCACCACTCACAAGTCAGCCTTGGCCTGCCATTCAATCACGTTGCGTGTGTTCCCTTTGTGTTTCGCCCTTGCAGCGTGAAGAACTGGTTCTACAGCAAATGGGTGGCCAAGCACGCCTTCAAGTGCGCCACGCTACGCATGCTACGCCACACTATGCTGTGGCGTGCTGTCTCGCACTGCGCCTGTGCCGCCCCGAACGAGCAGCTGGCGGCGCGCTGCTGCTGGCGCTGTAGTCCTCTGTTCTAAGCATCCACATGTTCCTGTGCTTGGCCTGTGCAGCATCCATGCAGTGGTGGCCGGCCTGGTCATCATGGTGCTCACCATCGCATGCATCCTGTTTGGCCTCGGCATCCTGGTTGGTGCGTCCTTTTGCAAAGCTTTCAAGCTGCACCGCCTCCTGCCTGCTGCATTCTTCGACGTGCATCTTCTTCGGGGCCTGGGCATCCTTGTGGGCGCGTGGCCCTGCGCCGCTTCAGACTGCACGGCCCCGCGCTGCACTTTCCGCATGCTACTTGCCCCCCGAGCCTGCCCAACTGTGCTTCTGTGCAAAGTGAACCAAACTGTGTTGCTTGAGCCCCACCCTGCCTACCTGCCCTGCTGGCCCGCCCCTTCCTTGCAGTGACCATCCAGCTGATGGTGCAGCTGGCGTGCCAGACGCTGGGCAACCTGAGCATAGAGGGAGTGCGGGTCCAGGACGTGTGCATCCAGCTGCCCATTGGAGGCATGGGTGAGTGGCGGGCGGGCAGGGCTTGGTGAGTGGTGGGGCTACAGCAAGTTGTTAACCCTGGTCTTAGGATTGTGCTGCCCTGCTCGCTCCCGGACGTTTTGCAACCCGCCTGCTGCCGTATGACCCCCCCTGCGCAGAGGAACCCATCTGCGGCTTCCAAGCTCTGCAAGGCTGCTACGATGTGAGCCGGCGGTTGCTAGTGGCAGTCCTGTTGCTTTATATAACCCCTTGCCTGGAACAGCAGCAACACCTGTTTCCTTCCAGGTTGCTTTGGGTGCACAGTCTCCTAGCAGCAGTTCGGATAGTCTGTGGTGCCTGGCGCCTTTCTCAGCCGCTCCCGCTTAGCTGCTTGCCTGTCCCTGTCACGAGCCGACCCCTGCTGGGCTGGGCACATGCCTACCTCTTTCACACACGGCCCTGCAGGTGCAAGGCATGTCGGTGCTGACGCTGGTCCTGGGTGCGGCGCTGCTGCTGTGGAGCCACATCATTTGGTGAGCAGTGAACTAGGTCCTGGCCGTGCATGGCGGGGTTGTACCAGCAACGAGAGCAGCAATTTGTTGGTTCTGTGCTGCTGCTGTGGGAGCCACATCATCTGGTGAGCCCTGACCGCGGTGTGTGCTGGGAGTCGTAGCACCAGAAGCAGAGGGACTGGCCTTGCCTTGCCGCTTGTCGCCGCACTGCGCACCGCTCTGCCTGCCAACTGGATGACCGTGCTGCTGCGGCGGCTATCACTGTCCCGCAGGCTGGTGGTCCTGCTGCTGTCCATGTACCGCTTCCAGACCTGGAACATCCAGAGCGTGGACAGCGAGGCGGGACAGCCGCTGATGGGCGGTTCAGCGGTACCGCTGACCGCCGGCAACGGCCAGTCCATGCACAGCAGCACCACTGGCGAGCTTGCAGTGGGAGCGCTGGAAGGTATGCCCAGCAAAGATGTGGCGGAGGGTAATGGTACCGGCGCGGCAGCCGCCAGCCAGGCCGGCCTCATGCGCCGCATGCAATTTTGGAAGCGGGGCGGCTAGGGTTAGGGTTTGGACCGCTTTGGGCCTGCTCACTATCTGACACAACTTGTTCGCCTGATTGTCGTTTTCATGCGCGCCTGCCTGTTCACCTGTAGCTTATTGCAACCGTGCCTGCATCAATGTGGCTCTGCTCAGCATATGCAGGCCGCCCCTGTCGTTGATAGGGTGCACACCTCCAAGCTATTCTCAGCTTGCATGATTACCCCAACTTGCCATGCCTAGCTAATGTCATGTCACACACCTGGACCCGAGCAATCTGCTGTAACCCAATTCCTGGGCTTGAGCAGCTGTGCAGACAATCAATTGCAGTGCGCACCAGAGCAGCAGCGGCCGCTTGCTGTGTCGCTCACTGCTTCACATGCTTCACATGCAAATGCATGACAGCACAATGCAATGCATGGGTGAAGTCTGGAAAAGGACAGAGGGCTGTTGACGAGCAAGTGAACAGGCTAAACAGTAGAACAGAGTACCTAGAGGAAGTCGGGCAATGCAAAGATACATACTGTGCATGCAACAACAAAACTGGCGGCGTCACGCCGCCTTGATTGTCAAGCACAGCCGGCACACTGGCGCTCAAGCCTCCAGCGGGCCGGGCCCGCAGCAGGCCGAGCTGATGCCACTCCACGGCAGCCACTTGCGCCGCCGCTCCGCCGCTGCCGCTGCCTCCGCCAGCTGCTCTGCAGCAGGCTGGCCCTGCTCCCCTGCCGCCACGCTGGCTGCCTGCCGCCACCAAGCACTCCCTTTGCCGCCGGCACCGCCGCCGCCGCCGCAGCTGGCCCAGGCGCACCCGCAGCTGGGGCAGGCGCGGGTGGCCCTCTTGCCATCGCCCCGCTTGCCTGCCCCCGAAATGAGCGACTCGTCGACCACAACCGGCGGCTGCTTGGGGTCCTGGAGGCTGGCCAGGTCAGCGTGCTGAACACACAGGTAGTGAGTGAGGTCCATGTCCGCAGCGAGGGACTCCACACCGGCAGCTCCGCCGGGGAGGGCCCGGCTGGGAGAGAACTGTGGGTGGGCGAGTGGGTGGGCGGTTGTGGCAGCAGGTCAGGGAGGTGGGCGGGTGCATGCACACCTGTGCTTACAAGAGGCAGGGTAGCAAGAGAGCCTCTGGTGCCAAACCACGCAGCACACTGCTGCGTTTACTTGCGCACCTGTGCCTTGAGAATGCAGGCGAACGAGAGGGCGTACGAGCCGGCCAGATGGTCAAGGATGTCGGCGCCATGGTGGTACACGGACAGATCAAAGTAACTGTTGGTTCGAAGGAGACAGACAGCCGGGAGTCACTGAGTGAAGAATAAGCAAGGTGGTCCAGTATGTCGGCACCATGGTGGTAGACGGACAGATAACTTTAAGTGGTAACCGTTGGTGGGGGAGGGCAGGAAGAAAAGGTGATGTGCACTAGCTGGGTGGGCCGCAACTGCATGAAGCATCAGCCACGGCAGGAGGCAGTGTGTCGAAGAGCAATCGCCATTCTGTAGCACACGCCGGGCGCAACACACCTGGGGCGCAGCACCAGGTTGCCGGCTGTGTCGAGCGTCACGCGCTGCCCCACCCGCTTGAACCCCCACTGCAGGGTTGAGCAGCAAAGGTTGATTTTGAGCATGTCTTGAGGATTTGTGGCGAGTGCACCAGCTTGTCGAGCGGCTGGCAAGCTTGCAGCTTGGTGCAGGGTCAGGCTGATTTTAACGCAAGCGCTTCCATGCAAGTACTCCGCTACAGTCAGGCTTGCAGCTTGGTGCATGGTCAGGCTGATTCTAACGCAAGCGCTTCCATGCAAGCACTCCGCTTCAAGGGCAACACCAACATTCAACCCAACATGTGCTGCATGTGTGGCCGCTCACCTTGGGCACCCACGGCACCGGGTCCATTGCACTGCGAGGCAGAGGCGAACGGGCATGAGAGGGGATTGTCCGCAAGGCGGTTATGCACGTCTTTTGTCATTCGCTCAAGGAAGTAAGGTTGTCTAGCCAGCTTGTAGGCAAAACAGCTACGCGGCAAGCCCGCCACACTGCAGCAGGAGCTGCGCAAGGCCAAAGCTGCAGGCTCACTTGATGACCGCCCAGCAGTCGGGGACGGCCGCGTTGAACTCGCGGGCGCCAGCCATGTCAAACACCTGCTTGCAGAACGGCAAATGGGCAACTCAGAATGAAAATTGGCGAAAGGGCACAGCGCATGCCCGGTCTCCAAAAAGAGAACATCAAGCTTGCCAACCTGACGGGGTCTTGTCTTGTGCAGCCACAGCAACGTCTTTTGCACACCCCCTGCATCCCAGCGCGCTCACCCGTGGGCAGCCAAATGTGCAAACAGTTAGTTGGCTGGCGGGGTGCCGCTTGCGCAGCTCTAGAGCAGCCAGCACTGCTAGTGCGCCGCCGAGCGAATGGCCTACATACGGACAGGGCAATGGCGAGGGGCAGTTAGGGTTGGCCGCTGCAAGGCCGCACAGTTGCAGCAAGCCCCTTTGCCGGTTGTACACAGGAGCGGCCATGTACCCTCAATGCGCCCTAGCGATGTCCCCCAGGTTTACCTGTGGCCCACAGGCACAGCGGCCCGCCCGCATGGCCCTCAATCTCTGCCAACCGAGCCATCACTTTGTCGTTGAAACCGCCCGACAGCCAGGCGGCATAGAAGCCTGCAAACATAATAAGGATGGCAGAGAGCACAGCACTTTGTTGTTCAGGCCGCCCGACAGCCACGCGGCGTAGAAGCCTGTTGGGTGGGGGATGGACAGCAGAGGGAAGGGCAGACGCAGGGGTTGAGGAGGGGGTGGAGAGGTGCACTGCCGCGTCCAGCTGGCGCAAAGCAGCTGCTGCCTTTGCTGCTGCGAAGGGCAGCATTTAGCACCCACCGGCATGCACCATGATGGTGCGCCCCCGCGGCTGCCACGGCGCCCGGTGCTCCACTTTCCAGGCCTTGGCGTCGGTCAGCACGTTTTGCAGCGAGGCGGTGCCCCTGCGTGCCAAGAAGGTAGGCAGCGAGGGTGGGGCAAAGCACATGAAGGAGGGGGAGGCAGGGGTTGCAGAAATGTGTGAGCAGTATCAAGCAGGGGACCCAAGCAACATGCAGGACGGGCCCTCCAAGTGCTGCAAAAACACCGTTGCCGCCCCAGCACTGCCCCACCTGAAGGCCAGCACCGCGGTGCGCTGCGCTGCGCTCCAGCCCAGCACAGCGTGCGTGTCGCTGGCCGGGTCCCAGATCGTCTCCCACCTGCAGTTCATGATACAAGCATGATACAAGCATACGACATTTTGCCAGCAACTCCAAACCAAACCGCGTTGATGCTCCTGATTGCCGGCCCAATTTGCACTGTACATCGAAACAGCATAACCAGCAGTGTATGTGCCAAGACTCACTCCTCCAAGCCCAACAGCGCAAGCACGAACGCCCTGCGTCCCTGGCAATTACATCCATCATCAAGTGCAGCAAAGAGGACATTAGAGCTCACTCTTCCAGGCCGAACAGCGCAAGCGCGCTCTTCACTCCTACATACTCGTTGTCTAGCTCATCTTCTTCCTGATACGCCAGCCGCGACCAGTACAGCAGCCGGATGGCTGCGATAAGACGAGGGCAGAGTTAGTTTGATCAAGCATGCATTGCATGCAATGGTGTCCAGCGGTTGTCCCTCCTCACCGGTAAACTGTACGCCAGCTGCGACCACTAGAGCTGTAAGCCTTTCTTCCCCGTTCCACACAAAAAATGGGCGCGTGCTCCAGCCGCTGCACCGCCTCCGCCTTGCTAAGCTAAAGCCAAGCAGGATACCAAGTTTGCACCAGTCCATTTCTCACCCGTCTCCACACAGAAGATTGGCTCGTGCTCCAGCCGCTGCACCGCCTCCTCAGCATCCTCACTACCCGCCAGCCAGCCCAGCGCGCGCCGGAGGTAGCTGGGGATGAAATCAACCGCCCGCATGCCCAGGCTCCGCTGCAACACAGGTCAGACGTTGTGGGTGAGGCAGTGGGAGGTCTGGACTATCAAGCTGAGGATGGAAAAAAATCGGCAGCCCGCATGCCCAGGCTCCGCTGCAGAGAAGAGAGAGGAAGGAAGGGAGTCGCCCGTGAGCACGTGTTGATGATCTGAAGGGCAAACGAAGGACTCTGGCAGGGTCTGTTGCACGCCACATGCGCCGCACATGAGCTTGCACCGTGCAGGGAAACGGCAAGTGTGTGGCTTGCCTTGGCGCCCCTCCTCCCGGCCGCGATGTTTGCTTCCAGCATCGCGTTGCGGCGCGCCAGGTCAGCCGGTACAGAGGCCTGCGTCCACGAGAACTGCTGCAGGAAGGCCTGCAAACGCGGGCAGAAAGGAAGCAGGAGCTGAGTGCAGTACGGCGAGGTACGGACACAGCAACAGCAGGAGCAATGCTGCAGGAAGTCTGCACGGCTGACGGATACTGACTGACACCTTGCAAGTCACTGGCGAGCACTTGCCAAGACTTGCCTTCACCCCTCCCCCAACACCTCGCCATACCAGCCCAAACCGCCGTGCCTGCAGTATAGGGCTGTCCACTTCCTCAGAGCGAGGCATGTAGAGCAGGACCATGGCCGCCACCGCCAGCGTCAGGCTCAGCTCGATGGGTAGGTTGCCTGCAAGCAGCGGGTTTGTGCGACTAATTGGGCTGCAGGTTGCAGTGCCGTGAACTTCCAGGATTTAGAACCACCACCGGCAGGCTGAGCTCGATGGGTAGGTTGCCTGCGGGTGTGGGTGTGGGCGTGGCCCGCAATCAGGGCCCACATCAGTCCACCTTTGCCCTTCACGCAAAACGGCATGAACCAATTGTGCTGTGCAGACCGCGTGCTCATGAAATGAGTAGGCTGCAGAGGCCCGCCGACAACAGCAGAGCGCGTGCTCAGTGCAAGCATATGGAATAAACCAACCACTCAAGTTGCAACACGAAAGCAGTGCCCACCTGGCCCCAAGGACAGCAGGCCCAGGCAGGTGTTCCAGCGCTGAACATTAGCCCATCATCGCAGTTCAAACGTCGAAGCAGTGCCCACCTGGCACCGAGAACAGCAGGCTCAGGCAGGTGCTCCATGCAAGTGTGTGTACTCAGCCCAATAGCAAAGCTGCAAAATGAAAGCAGTGCCCACCTGGCACCGAGAACAGCAGGCCCAGGCAGGTGCCCTTCAAAGTGGGCAGCAGCTCGAGCAGCAGGCTGCGGCAGGGCAGGAAACTGGCAGGCAGCCATGGGATGGCAATTGTGGCAGCAGCAGAGCTGGAAATGGCACGGCGGCCAAGCAGGACAGGGGGATGGCACGGAGGGGAGCACACAGAACTAGGGCCCATGGCAGTGCAACGAAGGTACTACGCATGCACCATTTCAGCCAGCAGCATCGTTATTTCCTGCTGCTGGAACTGACCAGGACAGGACCACAGACACGATCACGGGGGCCACGACTCGCGCTTGGATGCGAATGAAGATGTGGGTGTCTCTGTGGCAAGGGGGAGGGAAGTGCGCAAGACGCCCTGCGGCTTCTGCTTGCAGCGTGCGTCACCGCTCATGTGGCCATGTGAAGCACCAAATCATGGGCGCCACATTGCCTGACAGCAAGCAAGATCAGGTACCAACCATAATGCTCTCGAGAGGCAGGGGCTGCCCGACAACCGCCAGCACATGGCAGGCCCTTTCTTTATGATAACCTGCTCACCGGTACCGCACAAAGGGCAGCTCTCGGTGGTCCCGCGTGGCCCTCAAGGACAGCCAGATGCAGCCGCCCGCAAAAACGAACAGCAGCGCCACGCTGATCGCTGCGGTTAGGAGAGGGTGAATGCGTGTGCATGAAAAAAATTCGGAATCGTGCGCTGCAGGACGTGCAAAAATGTGAGCAGCAGAGCCGCGCTTATTGCTGCGCAGTGCATCAGGCAGCATGGCTGCGTGTGTGTGAGCGAGCCTGGCTACGTCACAAGCGGTTCAGGCAGGGGAGCAGTCCCCAAACTGCAGCAACATACACTGCAGCAACCTGTAATGCATGCAATGTCTGGACGCTGCGCAGCCAGCAAAGCACAGCAAGCGCAGCAGAGAGACGCCCATCTGCACCGCCCACCTGAGTGCCATTGCAACAGCAGAGCCAATGCAGCAGGCAGGCACAGCCCACTGCATGTCTGCCACATCTGAGAGCCATGCTCAGGCCACACTCACCTGCGCCGGCCACCTGGGTGCCGGGCACTACGCACTGCAGGTCTGCCACCGCTGTGCCGCAGCCTGTGATGCTGGTAAAGATGGTTTCATGCACCCTGTGCAGCTGCGCAGCAGGTCAGGGGCAGGTGGGCAAGCATTCAATTCCCGGGCACGCAGAGTGGGCTGCACTTGCCATGGATGGCAGGGCATTCACTAGATCCCACACTCTCAAACATGTAAAAGCGCAGCCCTGCGCTGGGCGATGCCTGCACAGCAACTAACATTTGAGGGTTCCGCCTGTCCCGCCCGCAGCACCCTTACCCGGCTAGCAAATGCCACGGAGACCGATGCCACGAGCAGCGCCCAGAGGACCGCCAGCAGCAGCTGGGATCGGACTCGGTCGGCCAGGGGCCGGTCCACAACCAGGCGGTGGTCGGGCTGCAACAACAAGCAGGGATAAGTATGGTTGGGCATATTTGTGGGCGGTGGAGCGCGGAGAATGGAGCGCAGTGTGGGCATTTGCAACCGCCACCTGCAACTGCTCAAATGGCCCTCTCCAGCGCAGGAACAGCAGGCAAGCAACGGGCAAAGTAGGGGTGCCAACATGTGCATGCCCTCTTCATCTCAGTGAATATGCCAGTACACCAGGCTCTCACATGCATGTCCAGGGCTCCCTTGCCCCGCCACAGGCACATGCCCAGCTGGGAGTGCAGCACGAACCACAGCATGCAGCAGAACAGCAGCCTCTGCAGGGTGGGAGGAGGAACGCAGGCAGCCAGGAGGAGGCAGGTTCAGGTGCGGGGCATTCCGGGTTGAATGCAGCAGGTGCGGTGTGGCAAAAGTACCCAGTGTGGCCGCTGGCAGGACGGGCAGAGCATTCCACCGCAAGCACAGAGCGCAGCGGCCGTCCAAACCCACCAAACAAGCACCGCCTTATCACTGTCTTACCCGCACAAACTCCAGCGCTGAAAGCGCGACCCAGGCGTAGCTGCAGTCTGGCTGGCCCACTTGCAGGGCCAGCGCCGACACGTAGCAGCAGGAGTAGGCGGTGTGCAGGCTCAGAATGCCGGCAGCATGGATGGTGAAAAGGCGCTGCCGCCGGGGCCTGCGGGCGGAGGGGTGGTGGGAGCAGGTGGCAGGCTGGCCCGGGAAACTGGACAACATGCACAGGCGGGCCTGCTGCAACTTGCAACGCATGCGCATTGCCATGCGTACAGCAGGCTGCGCCAGACCATGCATGGCCCGTTTCAGGCGGCAACAGCAGCCCCTGCAGCGCTTGCTTACCACACACGCCGCTCCAGCCGGCTGCGGTGCACCGACACTGACAGCCAGAGGCCTAGGCAGAGCTATTTCAGGCAGCAACAGCAGCCCAGCCCTGCACTCACCACACACGCCGCTCGAGCCGGCTTCGGTACACTGACATCGCCAGCCAGGGGCCCAGGCAGAGCAGCAGCGCGAGGCACAGGGCCGCCACCGCTAGCTGGCCGATGTAGTAGCCCCGCAGCTGGAAGGGAAGGAGTGGTGGGAATGGTGCAGGTTTAGGCAGGGCAGGAGGCTGCAGTAAGAGCTAGTCAGACTAGGCCGCCACCGCCAGCTGGCCGATGTGGTAGGCCCGCAGCTGGTAGGAAAGAATTGAATGGAATTGGAAATGGTGCAGGTGAAATTAGGGAAGAAGTTGCCGGACGGATCGGCAAGCACATAGGCAATGCGAGTGCAGGCAGGCGAAGCAAGGCGTGCCCTGCATGCAGCAACCTGACAGGCTAGGCGGTGCACATACCTTGCCGAGCGTGTCGTACGAGTCTTGAGTGGCTGACAGCACGATGGCAGCAACAACGATGCCTGCAGGCGGTGAGCCCGGTGAGACGTGCTGCAGATGCACGCTTGCAGGGCCCGCATGCACCAGCCCCACGCGAGATACCTCGCACCAGCGCATGCACCGCGAAACCCAAGCGGACAGTCACAACCGTGCCATTCCCACCGCTGCGCTCACCTGTCAGCAGCGCCCAGATGCTCCAGGTCAGCATGCGGGCCTGGCCCTTGGTGGCAACCTCCACTCGCAGCACAACCGCCTGCCGCTCGCTGCAAGCCGCTGCCGCCGACGCGTTGGCAGTCAAGTGCCGGGCCGCCACAGGCGATGGCAACGGGGGCATTGCGGCTGCGCATGACTGCTTAGTAGCCAGTGCCTCTGTAGGCTGCGATGTGAAGGCCTGCTGCTGCGTGCTGCTGTTGGCAGGGGGCGGGGCGATGTCCGGGGTGCCGGCAGTGGCGGCGCCAGCGGCGGCAGCTGCTGCAGTTCCGTCTGGCGGCATGGCGGCTGCACTCATGCGTTCTCGGTCACTCTCTCCATTCATGGGCGGCGCAGCGAGCGCAGGTGAGCGCAGGAGCGCACAAGCCAGTTTGCAGCACGCTGGCTACCGCCTCCCCGCCCCATCCGGCATCGTGATCAGAATACTGAACGCGTTTACAGCCTTCCCAGGCCCGCAGGTGGCTTTGCACGATGCGCGAGAGAAAAAGTGCTTCTGCATGTGCGGCACGCGGGAGGGAGGCGAGATCTGAGGTTTGTTGCGCGCCTGGCTATCGCTGGCAGTGTTTGTGGTGCTCTCCTGCAAGCAGACGCAACTGCAAGGTGGGTCGGTGGCCAAGCCCTTGCTCGCTGCGCCGAGCAACCTCCCGGCCCCCTAAGCTTGCTTCCGCACTAGCGGGCTCGTGACTAATCGATCAGCGCCGCGCGTCCGATACCTGCCAGCCCTCCCTGTCCGCCGCCGCCGCCGCCGCCGCTCCTGCCGGTGCTCGCCGCTCCTACCGCAAACGTGCACCCAGCTGCCTTTCCGCCCAACTCGGACCCTGCTGCCCCCTTTCTTCTAAATTTTCAGCAGCCATTGACTGAGCCCTTCCTGCTGCCCCTGCCTCCTATCCCCCCACCAGCCATGGCACCGTCGGGCCCCGTATCCGGCTGGAGCGTGGAGGAAGTGGCGGCGTGGCTGACCGGCGAACTGTCGCTGCCGGCCGCCGTGGCGGATGCTTTCAAGGAGAACGCGGTGGCTGGCGGAGGTGCGTTTTGCGGTGTTCACGTCTTCAGCAATGTGTGATTGAGCCGGCCCTGTCGGAAGGAGACTGGTGCTTTTAGAGTTGCAAGGTTGCAAGAACTGACTATGATCTGCCCAGTTTTCTGCAGACCTGGTGGGGCTGAGCGACGACGGTCTGATCAGCGGGCTTAGCCCACTGCTTGCTTCGTTTTTCCAACACCGTGTACTGATCTGCACTGCACTGTTGCAGATTTGGTGGGGCTGAGCGATGATGACCTCACCAGCGAGCTGGGGCTGACTAAGCTGCAGGTGGGCAAGAGAATGCTGGTGCAGCAACATGATTCCAAGCCTGGCATACTCTCTGTGACTTTGCACTTGTATTATTCCCTGTGGATCGTCAGCAGCTGCCTTGTCACCAAACCTATTATGACCTGCGCTATTTCCATTCTTCCAGGCCCGCAAGGTCCGCACCGCCCTCACGGCCCTGGGCGTGGCAGCACCAGCCGCCCCCGCCGCTGCCGCCCCGGCCCCCGAGCCAACCCCCGCCCCCGCGCCGGCCCCTGTGGCAGCGGCCGCTCCCCCGCCCGCCGCCGTGGGTGTGCCGGTGGCTGCCGCGCCGCCGGCGCGCGCTGCTGAGCCCGACCCGCGGTCCTGCTTTGCGGGAGAGGACCTGCAGCGGTACCGCCAGCTGGACCAGCAGATGCGGGAGCTGCGCGCTCTGGAGGTGCGATGTGCTAGTGATTGAGTTGCGATATCCAGACCGTTGCTATCTGCTTGCAAACACCAGTAGATGCGGGAGCTGCGCGCGCTGGAGGTGGGTATGGCGACGTGGGTTGACCGACTGATTCAGCCCCTGCCTGCTTGCATGATTACCTCTCGATTCCCTCAAAGCGCAATGCCTGTAGCATGTCGAGATGTTCCTCTCCTTCCCCCCTGCAGCTGCCCTCCAAGCTGGAGCAGGCGCGGCGCTTTGCGGTTCAGAGCCGGCAGCAGCTGGAGGGGGCGCAGCGCGCGGTGCCGCCCGCCCGCCAGGCGGTGTCCGAGGCGCAGGAGGAGGTGAGAAGAGAGAAAGGTTGTGATGCGTGGTTCTGTATGAGAAAGATGGGCTTTGAGGAAGGTGGCGGAGGCGCACGAGGAGGTGAGGGGCAGGGTGAACAAGTATATGGGCGTGGAATTGTGTGCGAGTGTAAGGGCTGAGAGGAGATGGATGGGTGGCGGAGGCGCAGGAGGAGGTGTGGAGGGGGTTGTTGAACAGATTTGGTGATGTGTGTGAGAGACCAGAGAGCGACAGAGCAGGCAAAACAGGTGGCAGACGGGCTCACCAATCCAGTTGCCGTGGATTTGCTGGCAGCCCCTATGCCTCGTTTGTGCTGTGCACGCTCCGCCTGCCCTGCCCATGCTCTGCACGCTGTTCCTGCCCTGCCCCGCAGCACAAGAAGTACTCGGATGGCGGCTGGTACCCCGGCAAGGTGCTGGGTGGCAAGGAGAAGCAGCAGAAGAAGGCTGGTGAGTGTTTGGCTCGACCTGGCTGTGGAAATATCGTTGCTGCCCAGCTCTGTGTTCCTGCAATAGAAGGAGAAGCAGCAAAAGAAGGCGGGTGAGCCGGGGGTCTGGCTAATAAGGCGTGCACCTGTACATATCTTGTTGTCGGCTGAGGCTGCAGAGTTTGTCAAGCCCAGCGCGTGTGCTCCTGCGATGACAAGCAGCAGAAGAAGGCAGGTGAGCGTTGGCTGTGGCATTCTGTTGGTCTGCTGCCCAGCGCTTGTGTTCCTGCAAGTCTGCAAGGAGAAGCGGCAGAAGAAGGCCGGTGAGCGGAGCATTGGGCTGAGTTGGTGGCATCTTGTTATTGCTGTCACAGGTTCAACAGGTTCACAGGTTGTTGTCCGGCAAGGAGAAGCAGCAGCGCAAGGCCGGCGAGTGTTGCCAGTGGCATTCTGTCTGGTTGCTGCCCCGCGCTATGGTCTCAACGGGGCAGCCATTTTGCTGTCTGCTGTGGGCAATAAGCTCCAGGATATGTTCCAACTGTCATCGAACCTGCAGATGAGAGCCAGGCGGCTCTGGATGCCGCCTCCGCCAACCTGGCACGCGCTGAGCAGGTGAGGAGGCCGCATGTGGCCAGAGGGATCAGCACCAGCGGATGCAAGGGGTCGGGCGTAGCAACAGCGCACCTGCTGCAGGATGGCGAGCATGAGTGGCCTGTATACGGGCTGACAGTGCAGACGTATTGCAAGCTCGATGTGTGATTACTGTGAGTGACTGTTACGCAGGCGGTGCGAGACCTGACTGCCCAGCTGGCGGAGGCCGAGAAGCAGCTGGCGGCCTGGCGCGGCAAGGTCAGTTGAGCTTGCACTGAGCTTGCGGGGGCGATTGCCATTTTATTGCCTCAGCATGCCGTGCAGATTGAGCAGGCTTGCCTGCACTGCGAGCTGTGCACTTCTGACGTTCGCTTGTTCCAGTTGCGCTGCAGGAGTCTGAGCTGGCGACCGCGCAGCGCACGCAGCAGGAGCTGGTGAACCGCATGTTTGCTGCGCCCGGTGGGTTACAACAGTCGCTTTCCAAGTTTGTGGTTTGAACAGACTGATTGATTGCGAAACCGCGCAGCGCCCTCTGCCTGCCCCTGCACTGTTAACTGTTAAACCGCTGCCGTACCGCCTTCTGCCTGCAGCCTGGAGCGCCTCGCCCACCCTCAGCGCCCTGAACGACGCCACGCGCGCACTGGAGGCGCAGGTTCGCCTACTAGGCTGTGCTGGGCTCTGCATGTGACAGTTTCAAGCAGCTGCCCAGGCTTGCTGTCGCTCCAAAATGTGGTGGGCGGCAGAAAGCTGGGTGCGCATGCCAGGGCAAGTTGCAGCAGCTGCCCCCACCATGACTGCCCGCACTCAGGCCAGCAGCAGGGCTTTGCTTTCCATCTCGTGCAACTGACTGGTTTGCCCCTTCTCAACTGTGTGCAGGCCGCGGAGCAGGGGCGCGGCGTGGCCACCTACGGCAATGGCTCCAAGCTGCCATACTAATCCGGACTATCTGTAATACCTTGTCGCAATGCGGTGCAGGCCGCGGAGCAGGGGCGGGGCGTGGCCACCTATGGCAACGGCTCCAAGCTGCCATACTAATCCGGACTATCTGTAATACCTTGTCGCAATGCGG
>VFQQ010003611.1_pt1 | contig 14724 bp, 14 predicted proteins | sample 3512341 | NCBI WGS metagenome assembly VFQQ01 (sample SAMN10412373, study PRJNA504923) | tailings metagenome | isolation source: Relicate 2 Philex TSF1 revegetated site | place: Philippines: Tuba, Benguet | collected 2017-08-29 | reverse complement strand
CGGGCTTCGAGGATGCGCAGGAACGACGTGCCCGGTCGGCTGCAGCTCCTGGGCAGCTTGTAGATGTCGAGGAACATCTGGTTGCACGCCACCAGACGTCCACGCGCATCGTACATCGAAAAGCCGTGCGCCATGTTCTCGATGGCGGCGGTGAAACGTTCGGTCTGCCGTCGCAATTCGCGTTGGCTGCGCCGCAGCTTGGCGGTCTGCAGTGCCAGATGCGCGGCCAGGTCATCAGCCGGCAGCATGCCAGAGGCGATAGCCTCTTCCTCGCTGCTCACGTCTGCCCCCGGGCCTGCATCGCGCCGCTCCAAACCTCAGAGTTTGTCGAGGTTTCAAGCTGCCGACACTAGGCAAACGTCGTAAAAATAGCGTTAGTCGTTCTACTGATCCGGCAGTTGGTCCGCCGACTTGGCGCGCAGCATACCGGAATAGAGTCCGGGCCTGGATTTCGGAATTTCCAGTGCATCGAGCCGTTTCTGGTAGAAGGCGACCGGTCCCGGATCGCCGATGACTGCATAGGCATAACCGGCCTCGCGCATCCCTCTCAGCGTAGCGATCAGCAGTGCTTCGCCGATGCCTTGGCCACGCGCCGCTTCCGATACTCCGGTCGGGCCGAAGAAGCCCTTGGCGGTCGCGTCGTGGCAGGCAAAGCCGAGCAGTTCACCGTCCTTGACCGCCACCCAGCAGGTGGTGGGCAGACCTGACAGCGCCAGCGCCGCCTCGCTGCTCCAGCCGGGATAGAAGTGCTGGCCGATCCAGTCCAGCACCACCTGCCGCTCCGGCGGAATGGCGCGACGCACGACAATGCCAGCCGCCGCGACCTTTTCCTCGGCATCGAAATGCGGCAGGTCGTAGAGCCGGACCAGCAGATCGCTCATCAGGCGTCCTCGTAGACGCCGTAAAGGTTCGGCATCAGACCGACCAGTGCGGTGAAGCGCCCGAAGTCGCGGCGCTCGGGCGCGGTCCAGCCGGTCTCGGCAATGGCCGAAAGACGCGGGAACACCAGCCGGTCGAAGACGCCGCGATCGGTCATCGGCTCGCACCAGATGCAGCCCTGGACGCCCATAAGACGCTCGGTTTCCCCGGCGCTCCAGCCGGTGGCGGGCTGGAAATTGTAGGTCTTTTCGAGCGACGACCAGCCGGCCCAGGCGGCGCCGCACTCGTGCCAGTCTTCGTCGAGCGCCATATCCATGTAGTAGGCCTGTGCCGGGGCGACGACGACATTGTAGCCCTCTGCCGCGACGCGCTGGCTGGCTTCCACTGTCTGCCACCCAACCAGATAGCAATTGTCCTTGTCGATGCCGCCGCCATGCGCGGCTTCTTCCCAGGCGCCGGTCACCTTGCCCTGCGCGGTGAGGTACTCCTGCACGCGCCGCAGGAACGCCGCCTGCAGCGGCGCCACGCCTTCGACGCCGAGTTCCTTGCGCATCGCGTTAGCTTTCGGCGAGCTCGCCCAGGCGTCGGCCGGCACCTCATCGGCGCCGACATGGAAATAGGCGGATGGGAACAGCTCGACCATTTCGCCGAAAATGGTCTCGACCACTTCATAGGTCGCCTCCACCGCCGGGTTGAGGCAGTTGTTCGGGAACGACTGGATCGAGTGGTAGAGCCCGTTCTCGCCCGGATCCTTGAGCTGCGGCAGCGCCTGGATCATGGCGTAGCAATGGCCCGGCACGTCGATCTCGGGCACGATCTCGACGCCAAAATCCTCGCCCACCGCGACGATGTCGCGGATCGCGTCCTTGGTGTAGTAGCCGCCGGTTTCGCCCGGACCCGAACCGAGCAGTGGCGGCACCGCCTTGCCGTGGCCGCGCCACGCGGCGATCTGCGTCAGCTCCGGATAGGCTTCGATCTCGACCCGCCAGGCCTCGTCGTCACTCAGGTGCCAGTGCAGCACGTTGAGCTTGTTCCAGGCGAGGAGGGCGATGAACTGCTTGACCTCCTCGCTGGAGAAGAATCGACGCGCCACATCGAGATGGCAGCCGCGCCAGCGCATGGCCGGCTCGTCTTCGATGCGGCCTGAAGTCGGAAACGAAAAACTCTGCGCATGCAGGCGCGCGCCACGCTGGATCTGCCCCAGCGTGATCAGGCCGTAGAGCAGGCCCGTATAGGCTCCGCCGGAGATTTCGACGCCATCGGGAGAGAAGTCGATGACATAGGCGTCTTCGCCGAGGTCCTCGTCGAAGTGGATATCGACCGGATAACCGCCTTCGTCGTCATCGCGAACGATGCCTTCGCCCGGGAACAGGAACTGCGTCAGGGCAGTGAAGTTGTCGGCCACTGTCTCGGTCGCCTCGTTGTCCCCCATGATGGCGAGGCCGAGGGGCACGCTTCGGCGTCCGGCTACGTCGACCGACTTCGGCCACGGCACTACCGACACCTGCACCGGCGGAGCGTCCGGCACGGGATAGCGGGCGGTGCCGCGCTTGCGGACCTTGTTGCTGCCGGCAAATCGCGTCGGACGGGTTAGCGCCGTGCGCGTCTCGCCGCCCGGCAGGATGACGAAGCCGGTGGTGGCGCCATCGGTCCAGTGCCGGATCGGATAGTCGAGCTTCATGACGTCGATGGTCCAGCTCTGGCCCGGCTCGAGCGCGAAGCCCGAGGGTGGCGCCATCTCGCAATAGTTGGAGAGCTGCATCACCACAGAGCCACCGCGGATCTCGGCGCCGTCACTGATACGGGCGGGGCCGGAAAAACCTAGGGAGAAGTCCTTGATGGCCGTCTTGCCGTGATTGGTAAGGATCAGCCGGTAGCTGGCCTCTTCCTTGTTCCACTCGCTTTGGAGCTCGAACCCATCATACCAATCAGCGACCATTTTAATACCACTCCCGTTCCACGTCAGATTTAGTCGACTCGACCACGTGCCGCAACGGGCACCGTCTCGACCACTGTGTCGCCCTCGATCAGGTTGACCACGTCGAAGAGGTTCGAGACCACGCAGACATGATTGGGCACCACGCGCACCCGCTCGCCGATGCGCGGGTTGTCGGACGGTGCGTCGAGTTCGATCACGCCGTGCTCTTCGTTGACGAACTTGATGGTGATGTCGGTGCCCTGCAGCTGGCCGTAGCCGGTGAGATTGCCGATATCGCTCGACAGGGACTTCGAACCGCAATCGAGAACGATGCGGTTCGGCGTCGGCCGGCTGACCACCGTGGCGAGTACCGTCAGCGCGCAATCGTCCCACTGGGCTGCGCCCGCCGCCACCTGCATGCGATCGTAGTAGATATAGGTGCCCGGCCGCCGCTCGGTGACGACGCTTTGTCCCGTTTGCCACATGTCGGGGGTGTTGCCACTGGTGACGCGAGGAACAGCGATGCCCGCCTGGGTCAGCAGGTCGATGGCCTCGCGCAGCCAGGCTTCGGCCTGATCGGGTTTCTTCGCCGGCGGATAGGTCATCAGCCCGCCGAACTTGAGGCCCGGCGCCATCTCGATCTGGCGAGCAAGGGCGAGCGCCTGCGCGGGCGACTGTACGCCGCAGCGATTGGTGCCGGTATCGCATTCCACCAGCACCGTCAGTGGCTTGCCGGTAGCGAAGGTGCGAGCATAGCCGGCGACGGTATCGGGACTGTCGGCGGTGACGGTCAGCGTGACCTGTTCGTTGAGCGCTTTGAGGCGCTTGAGCTTGCTCTCGCCCATGATGTTGTAGGGCAGGAAGATGTCGACGATGCCGGCATCGGCCATCACTTCGGCTTCGCCCAGCTTCTGCACCGTGATGCCTTTGGCGCCCAGTTCCAGTTGCCGCTTGGCAAAGCGCGGCAGCTTGTGGGTCTTGATGTGCGGCCGCAGTGCATAGCCATTGGCGTCGGCATGATCCTGCGCGCGCTTGAGATTGGCCTCGACGCGATCGAGATCGATCAGCACGCATGGCGTTTCGAGGTCGGCGATCGACCGGCTCATGGCAAATTCCTCCACTTATCCCCGTGAGTCCGGGCACCTCTAGAATGGTCGGGAAACCAGTTCAGGAGATCAACGCCAATGGATATGACGCCCCGGCTCAAGCTGCCTTACATCGCCCCGCAGCAGGCGCAAAAGCAAGTGACCTACAACGAGGCGATGCGCACGCTCGATACGCTGGTGCACCCCGTCGTCAAAAGCCGCGCGCTCATCGCGCCTCCCGGCAGTCCGGCGGCAGGGGATGCCTATCTGGTCGCCCCTTCGCCCACCGGCGGCTGGTCGGGCAAGGCCGGCAAGCTTGCCGTCTATGTCGACGGCGGCTGGCTGTTTCATGACCCGCTCGATGGCTGGCTGCTCTATGTCGAGGCCGACGATCAGTTCGTGCAGCGTCAGGCCGGCGTCTGGTCGCCATTGCTCTCGTCGTTGCACGACCTCTCCGACTATGCCGAGGGCAGCTGGACGCCGGGCATTACCTTCGGAGGAGCCGCAGTGGGCGTCACCTACGGCCCCACCACGGCGGGGCGATACACGCGCATCGGCCGGCTCTGCGTCGCGACGTTTCTCCTTCATGTGAGCAACCGGGGTTCATCTGCCGGCGCCGCCGTCCTGACCGGGCTGCCTTTCACCGCCCATGCCTCGTCGCCGGGTGGTGGGCTCACCACAAGCTGGGCAGCAAGTATCAGTGTTTCTGGCACTGTATTGGGTATGGTGACGCCTGGTAGCACCACCATGGCGATCTACTCGGCGGCCAGTGGCACGGCCACCCCAGTTCAGCAGACCACGTTCAGCGGCAGTGGCTTGTCACAGCTTCAGGGTATCGTGACCTACGACATCGCCTAGGCCCGTGCGCGGGCCCGGAGCACAAAGCCGATGATTTCCGCGACGGCCTCGAAGAGTTCGACAGGGATTTCATCTTCGAGATCGATTCCGCTCAGCGCCTTGGCGAGGGCGGGGTTGGCCTCGATGACGATGTCGTTCTCCTCCGCCAGCGCGATGATGCGCTCGGCGACGAGGCCGCGGCCCTTGGCGATGACGCGGGGCGCCTCCCGGCTGCCCTTCTCGTATTCGAGCGCCACGGCAAGCTTCTGCGGATCGACGGGCTCGCTCATGTGACGCTGTCCATCAGGCGGCCCGCTGGCCGTGCCTCGTCTTTAGGCGGCCCCCGGCGGACGGTGAGCGAGATAACATCGAGACCTTTCGCGGTCAGTGCAGGGGCGAGCTCGGGCAGCATGGCTTCGAGCGCCTCCGCAGTGGCATCTTCGTCCGCCCAGATCGCGACACTGGTGCGCTTGCCGACCATCGCGACCTGCGCGCCGACTTCGCCGACCATCGAGAATTTCAGCGCAAAGCGCAGCCGCCAGTTCCTGTCCTTGGCTTCGGACTTGCCTTTGCCATCGCGGGCAATCTGCATCTGCGCCATGGCCAGTTCGTGCCCGAGCATCATCGGCAGTTCGAGGTTCCACTCGGCTGCCGGGGTCAGGGCCGCGCCGGTGCGCGCTGCGTCGGCGGGCTGCGTGCTCAATTGCATCAGTTTGACGCGAGCCAGCGCGCCTTCCGTCTGGCTGAGCAGGGTCTTGCCGGCCTCCTTGGTGTCGCCTTGTGTTGGCGGCGGCAGTTCCGGCGCCTGTCCGCGCGGGGTAGCCCCCTTCGCGGGCGGCGGAACAGGCTGGCGCGCGACCGCTGCGACCGGCGTGATGTCGTCGCCCAGCCAGGCGAGCAGCGTGCCGCGTAACTGACCGAGCGCCTGTCGGATATCCGGCTGGCTGCCGAGCTTGGCCGGTGCGTCGAGGAAAACGCCTGATTTCACTACTGCCTGCTTCAGCGTCTCGCCACTCGGTGCGCCGCGATCGAGATTGATCCGTGCGGCCAGCACCCGGGCGGCCGCTTCGGCAACCGGCGTCGGTAGTTGCGGCATGCGGGCCGCCAGTGACTGCAGCAGGGGCGCCGCGCTCTGTTGTTGTGCCGCCGCCTGCGTTGTCGCCGTCATCACCATCTGCGCTGGAGTGCCGGATGCCGGCGGCGCAGCGGGTGCAGGCGTGGCCGGCTGGGCAAATGCCTGCGTCAGGCGCTGCAACAGCGCCTGTGGCTGCGTCGCGGCAGGCTGAGCGGATGCTGCGGGTGCCACTGGGGCAGCTTGCGTCTGGGTTGCCGCGGGGGCAGGGGGCGTCGAAGTCGTTTGCGAAGCGACAGCCGCCGCTGCAGGAGCCGGCATCTGCGTGGTCACCGCGGACTGGGGCTGTGCCGCCACGGGCACAGCTGACGTCGGCGGCGGCGTCGGCCCTGGCGTCGCAGGCGCCGGCACAGTCGTCACCTGCTGCGCCGTAGAACCCGATTGCACCGCGACCTGCGGCTGCGCCGTAGTCGGCGGCTGTGACATTGGTGGCGTTGCTGCCGGCCGTGCGGCAACTGGAGCCTGCGGCGCTGGCTGTGCCGGCGTCGGGCTGGCCTGTGCCGTCGTCGCAGCCGTGGATGTCTCGCTTGTCTGCGGTGCAGGTGCCGGCGACCGAGGCTGCGGTGCGGTCACAACGGCCGTGGTTTGCGCCCGCGCGGCTGTCTGCGTCATCGCCGCCTGCTGCGCAACGGGAGTTTGCAGCGCCACCTGCGGTTGCGGCACGGGCGCAGCCGTCTGCGCCGGCGGCAGCGCTATGCTGGGGGCCGGCGCCGGCATGTTCGGCATCGCCGGGGCCGGCACGGTAGATTGGGGAACGTTGACGGGCGCTGGCTGCACCACGACTGCTGGCTGTCCGTTGGCCGTCTGCTGCACGTCGATGCGGACTGGCGTCCCCACCGGGAGTGGCGTCGACAGCTTCAGCGTCAGCACCATGTCGGCTACGGCGATCTGTGCCATGCCGGCCGGCAGATTTGGCGGGGGCGGCACGATCTTGCCGGTCAGCGGTTGACCGGCCTGCTGCACCAGCATTTCAAGGCTTTGGCGTGCAAGCTTCGCCGCCGCTGCGGTCAGCGCCGCCGCGGGGTCCTGTCCAGCCTGGGGCTGGAGGGCGATCTGCACTTCTGTGGCCACGCGCCTCTCCTCCGGCATTCAGCCGGGTCCGAGGCATCATCGCGGATTCGGGTTAACGAGTGTTAACGTCTAGTCCTCAGGTTCTATCTCTTCTTTGGCATCCAGCCAGTTGGCTTCCGCTCGTCCCGCCGGACTGCCTTCGGCCAGCCAGCGATCGAAGGCCAGCTCCCGAAGGTAGGCCTCCTTGGCGCGCAGCCAGTAATCCTGCGCCCGTCCTTCCGGCCGTCCGTCCTGCTCCCAGAAGAAGTAGGCCGTCCGCCTGATGGCCTCGGCCAGATCGGCGTCCTTGTACATCACCCGGCATAGGCCTCGCGGTGGGTGATAACCTGCACCGGACGTCGCAGTCGCCGGCCAGCCACCAGTTCTGCCATCTCCAGCGTGGTCTGGTAATGCTCGAGCAGAGACTCGAACTCGGCGCTGGCCCGCAGAAGCGTCGACAGCGACGCATCACCCGGCGCTGTCAGCGTCATCAGCATGTCGGCCCGTTCCATGGCGGCGCGGATCTGCACCACCAGCGTTTCGGCCTCGTCGAAGGCGCCCAGCTGCACCGGCTGGCCGGCCCGCACCTGCAATGCCAGTTTGCGGAAGCGATCCGCTTCGCCGTTCCAGTGGGGCAGCATCGAACGCCAGGCCGTAAAGGTCCGTTCGGTTTCGCTGCTGCCGATTTCCGCTTTCATAAGCATGGGTGCACCTATCGTCTCGACCGCTTCTCGAACGTGCATCCACCACGCCGGGTTGCAGCCGGGAGGACGACCTCATAGGAAATGGCGAACGGAGTCCTCCTGATGCGCGTCCTGGTCACCGGCGCTGCCGGCTTCATCGGCTTTCATGTGTCGCGCCGGCTGCTGGCTCGCGGCGACAGTGTGGTCGGGTTCGACGTGGTCAACGACTATTACGACCCGGCTCTCAAGGAAGCGCGGCTCAAGGCGTTGGCCGGCACCAATGGCGATTTCACCTTTGTGCGCGCCAACCTTGCCGATCGTGAGGCGGTGGGCCGAGTCTTCGCCGAACACCGCTTCGATCGGGTGATCCATCTCGCCGCGCAGGCCGGCGTGCGCTACAGCCTCGAAAATCCGCATGCCTATGTGGAAAGCAACCTCATCGGCTTCACCAACATCATCGAGGGTTGCCGCCACGCCGAGGTCGACCACCTGACTTACGCGTCCACGTCCAGCGTCTATGGCGCCAACGCGAAGATGCCGTTCTCCGAGCATGACGGCGTCGACCATCCGCTGCAGTTCTATGCGGCCACCAAGCGCGCCAACGAACTGATGGCACATAGCTACAGTCATCTGTTCCGGCTGCCGACGACAGGCCTGCGCTTTTTCACCGTCTATGGCCCATGGGGCCGACCCGACATGGCGTTCTTTTCGTTCACGCGGTCGATCTTCGCGGGCGAGCCGATCCGGCTCTTCAACCACGGCCGGCATACGCGCGACTTCACTTATGTCGACGACATTGCCGACGGCGTGATCCGCGCCAGCGACCACATCGCCCAGCCCAACCCCGATTGGGATCCGTCGCGTCCCGATCCGGCCACCAGCAATGCGCCCTATCGCATCTTCAACATCGGCAATGCCGAGCGCGTCGAACTGGGCGCCTATGTCGAGGCGCTGGAAGAGGCCATCGGCAGGAAGGCCATCCGGGAATTTCTGCCGATGCAGCCTGGCGACGTTGCCGACACGCTCGCGGACGTCTCGATGCTGGAAACGGCGACGGGCTACCGGCCGGGCACGCCGTACCGGGAAGGTATCCGCCGCTTCGTCGCGTGGTACCGGGAGTATTACGGCGTCTGAGGCTGGCTCAGCGATCCGTTAAGGCCAGCTTGGCGCCGAGTGCGAGGAACGCCGCAGCGAAGGTGCGGCGCATCCAGGTCAGGATTTTCGGCTTTGAAATCACGTGGTTACGGATCGAGGCGGCGAACAGGCCATAGCCGGCGAAGACCACGAAGGTGATCAGCATGAAGACGAGGCTCAGCTCCAGCATACGGGGCAGCGCGTCGACCGCCGTTGCCGGCACGAACTGCGGCAGGAAGGCGAAAAAGAAGATCGAAAGTTTTGGGTTGAGCACGTTGACCAGGATGCCCTGGACCAGCACCTGACGCACCGTCTGCGGCGCCGCCTCGCCATCGACGCGCAGCGCGCCCTTCTCCCTAAGTGTCTGCCAGGCCATGTAAATCAGGTAGGCGACACCGGCATATTTGATGATCTCGAAGGCCAGCGCACTGGCATGCAGCACCGCTGCGAGACCGGTGATCGCGGCCAGCATGTGGGGGATGATGCCCAGCGTGCAGGCGAGCGCCGCAAAGACGCTGGCGCGGGCGCCGCGGGCCAGGCCGGCGGCGAGCGTATAGAGAACGCCGGCGCCCGGCGACACCACCACGATGAGAGAAGTGAGCCAAAATTCAACGCTCATGCCTAACCCCTGCCCATGAACTTCTGCGCAAGTACGGTAGCCGCTGCAACGCGTGACGCAAGCGCCAACTCGTGACTTGCGTCTTCATTCATTTATGAATAGAACCTTCGCCAGTGATTGAACGCGCTTGGAGGAGGTCGCGTCGACATGGCCGCTCCGCTCGTCGAAATGCTCAACATCAGTAAAGGCTTTCCGGGCGTCCGTGCGCTGTCGGACGTGCGCTTCGACCTGCAGCCGGGCGAAGTCCACGCGCTGATGGGCGAGAATGGCGCCGGCAAGTCGACGCTGATGAAAATCCTGTCGGGCGTTTACAGCCTCGATACCGGCGAGGTCCGTCTCGACGGCCAGCCGGTCGACATTTCGAGCCCGCGCGACGCCCAGAAGCACGGCATCGCCATCATCCATCAGGAACTGGCGCTGATGCGCGACCTGACGGCGGCGCAGAACATCTTCATCGGCCGCGAGCCGCGCAAGGGCCTGCTGCTCGACGAAGCCAAGCTCAACGCCGATGCGGCCGCGATCTTCCAGTCGATGAATCTCAGCCTCGATCCGCGCGTACCGGTCGACAGCCTCACCATCGCCAAGCAGCAGATGGTCGAGATCGCCAAGGCGCTGAGCTACCGCTCGCGCGTCCTGATCATGGACGAGCCGACCGCCGCGCTGACCGACAGCGAGATCGCCGAGCTCTTCACCATCATCAACCGCCTCAAGGCCGATGGCGTCGGCATCATCTACATCTCCCACAAGATGGATGAGATCAAACGCATCTCGGATCGCGTGACGGTGATGCGTGACGGCGAATATGTCGGCACCGTGCCGGCCGCCGAGACGCCGATCGAAACCATCATCTCCATGATGGTCGGCCGCAAACTGACCGACGAGGCGCTGGTCGTCCCCGATACCAGCAGGGCGCAGACGGCGCTCGAAGTGCGCGGCATGCGCCGAGGCAAGGAAATCCGCGACGTCAGCTTCTCGGTCAAGAAGGGCGAGATCCTCGGCCTTGCCGGCCTGATGGGCGCCGGCCGCACCGAAGTCGCCCGCGCCATCTTCGGCGCCGACCCGATCGAGGCCGGCGAGGTGCTGGTCAACGGCAAGCCGGTGACCATTCACCGCCCGCAGGACGCGGTGCGCGCCGGCATCGGCTACCTCTCCGAAGATCGCAAGCAGTTCGGCCTCGCCACCGGCCTCGACGTCCGCAACAACATCGCGCTCGCGACGCTCAGCCGCTTCACCGGCTTCGGCGGCATTCTCGACGACGGCGAGATGAAAAAGACCGCCGATGGCTACATCAAGCAGCTGGCGATCAAGACCCCGTCCGATACCCAGGAAGCGCGCCTCCTGTCGGGCGGCAACCAGCAGAAGGTGGTCATCGCCAAGTGGCTGCTGCGCGACTGCGAAATCCTGATCTTCGACGAGCCGACCCGCGGCATCGACGTCGGCGCCAAGTCCGAAATCTACAAGCTTCTCAATTCCCTCGCGGCGCAGGGCCGGGCGATCATCGTGATCTCGTCCGAACTGCCCGAAATCCTGCGACTCTCGCATCGCATTGCGGTGATGTGCGAGGGGCGCCTGACCGGCACCTTGCCGGGCGGCGCCAGCCAGGAAGACATCATGCGGCTCGCCACCCAGCGCGAAAGCGCCATGGCGCCTGAACCCAACAACAAGGTGGCATAATGAGCACGACCGACACAGCGGCCAAACCGGGCCTCATCGCCGGCATCCGCGGCTCGGGCGCCTATCACAAGCTGCTCGCCTTCTCGGGCCTGCTGGCTTTGCTGGTGGTGTTCTCGCTGGCCTCGCCGAATTTCCTGCAGACCGCGAACATCCTCGCCATCCTGCAGGCGACCTCGGTCAACGGCGTGCTCGCCATTGCCGCCACGCTGGTGATCATCACCGGCGGCATCGATCTCAGCGTCGGCACGCTGATGACCTTCTGCGCCGTCATTGCCGGCGTGGTGCTGACTTATCTGGGCTGGCCGCTGCCGCTCGGCATCCTCGGCGCCATCCTCGCCGGTACCGCCAGCGGGCTGCTTTCGGGCAGCATCATCGCCAAGCTCAAGGTGCCGCCCTTCATCACCACGCTGGGCATGATGCTGATCCTCAAGGGTCTGTCGCTGGTGATCTCGGGTACCAAGCCGATCTATTTCAACTCGACGCCGGGCTTCAACCAGATCTCGCTGGGCTCGATCGTGGGCTCCGTCGTGCCTGCCATGCCGATCCCCAACGGCGTGCTGATCCTCTTTTCCTTGGCGATCGCCGCGAGCTTCATCCTCACCCGCACTGCGCTGGGTCGCTACACCTTCGCGCTCGGCTCCAACGAAGAAGCCGTGCGTCTCTCGGGCGTCAATGTCGATCGCTGGAAGATCGCGGTCTATTCGCTGGCCGGCGGCATCTGCGGCGTGGCGGGCCTGCTGATCGCCTCGCGCCTCAACTCGGCCCAGCCGGCGCTCGGCCAGGGCTACGAGCTCGACGCCATTGCGGCAGTGGTCATCGGCGGCACCTCGCTCTCGGGCGGCCGCGGCACCATTCTCGGCACGCTGATCGGCGCGCTCATCATCTCGGTTCTCGCCAACGGCCTCCGCATCCTGTCGGTGGCGCAGGAATGGCAGACCGTCGTCACCGGCTCGATCATCATTCTGGCCGTCTACGCCGACATCCTGCGGCGCCGCAAACTCTAGGCGCCGACATCCCCTTGCGCCGCCTCAGGCGGCGCCAGACCAACGGGCGGAGAACGCCCGAGACTGCCGACTACCAAACCCTTCGGGAGGACATTCATGCTTAGACGTACTCTGCTCGGCGCCGTTGGCGCCCTTGCACTCCTCGCCACCGCCGTTCCGGCCCAGGCGCAGGAATATGACATCGCCCTGATCTCCAAGGGCTTCCAGCACCAGTTCTGGCAGGCCGTGAAGGCCGGCGCCGACAAGGCCGCTGCCGAATTCAACGCCAAGGTGACCTTCGAAGGTCCCGATACCGAAGCCCAGGTCGACCGCCAGCTCGACATGCTGTCGGCTGCGCTCGCCCGCAAGCCGTCGGCGATCGGCTTTGCCGCTCTCGACAGCCAGGCCGCGATCCCGCTGCTGCAGCAGGCCAAGGATGCCGGCATTCCGGTCATCGCCTTCGACTCCGGCGTCGACAGCGACATCCCGCTGACCACTGCCACCACCGACAACGTCGCGGCTGCCGCGCTCGCTGCCGACAAGATGGCCGAACTCATCGGCGGTGAAGGCAAGGTCGCCGTGGTCGCCCACGACCAGACCTCGCGCACCGGTATCGACCGCGTCAACGGCTTCGTCGACCGCATCAAGTCGACCTATCCCAAGATCGAAGTCGTCTCGGTCCAGTACGGCGGCGGCGACCAGCTGCAGTCGACCGAAATCACCAAGTCGATCCTGCTCGCCAACCCGGACCTCAAGGGCATCTTCGGCGCCAACGAAGGCTCGGCCCTCGGCGTCGCCAACGGCAAGAAGGAACTCGGTTCGACCGTCGTCGTGATCGGCTATGACTCGGGCGCTGCCCAGAAGGCCGCGATCCTCGATGGCACGATGGCTGGCGCCATCACCCAGAACCCCGTCGGCATCGGCTACGAAACCGTCAAGGCCGCCATCGCGGCTCTGAAGGGCGAAACCCTGCCGCCGGTGATCGACACCGGCTTCTTCTACTACGACAAGACCAACATGGACTCGCCGGAAATCGCCGCGGTTCTCTACGACTGATCTCGTCTATCGGGCGGGCCTTCGGGTCCGCCCACCTTTCGTGCCTGCGACCTCGTGGTTCGACAAGCTCACCATGAGGTCTCGGTGGGGTCTCTCAACAGACCTCATCCTGAGCTTGTCGAAGGACGAGGTCGTGCCAGGAGTGCGACCAGCGAAAGACCACGATGACCAAGATCACCTCGCTCCGGACTCACGATCTCCGCTTCCCGACTTCGGCTTCGCTCGATGGCTCGGACGCGATGAACCCGGATCCGGATTATTCCGCCGCCTATGTCGTTCTCTCGACCGATAGCAGCCATGAAGGCCATGGCCTGACCTTCACCATCGGTCGCGGTAACGACATCGTCTGCAAGGCCATCGAGGCGCTGACAGCGCGCGTCGTCGGTCTCGACACCGCCTGGATCCTCGAAAATCCCGGCCGCTTCTGGCGCCACATGACCGGCGACAGCCAACTGCGCTGGATCGGCCCCGACAAGGGCGCCATGCACCTCGCCACCGGCGCGGTGGTCAACGCCGTATGGGACCTGCTGGCGAAAGAGGCCGGCAAGCCGGTGTGGGAATTCGTCGCCGGCATGACGCCCGAGCAGCTCGTCTCCATCATCGACTTCCGCTACCTGACCGACGCCATCACGCCCGACGAGGCGCTGGCGATCTTCCGGAAGGCCGAAGCCGGCAAGGCCGAGCGCATCGCGACGCTCAAGCGCGAGGGCTATGCCTGCTACACCACCTCGGCCGGCTGGCTGGGCTATTCCAACGAAAAGCTGACCCGCCTCGCCACCGAAGCGGTGGAAGCCGGTTTCCGCCACATCAAGATGAAGGTCGGCCGCGACCGCGCCGACGACATCCGCCGCCTCGAGATCGTCCGCTCGATCATGGGCCCGGACCGCTTCCTGATGATCGACGCCAACCAGGTGTGGGAAGTCGACGAGGCGATCAGCTGGGTCAACGAGCTCAAGCGCTTCAACCCCTATTTCATCGAAGAGCCGACCAGCCCCGACGACGTGATGGGGCACAAGGCCATCCGCGCCGCCATCGGCCCGGTCAAGGTCGCCACCGGCGAAATGTGCCAGAACCGCATCCTCTTCAAGCAGTTCATCAAGGAAGGCGCCATCGACATCGTGCAGATCGACGCCTGCCGCATCGGCGGGCTCAACGAAGTGCTCTCGGTGCTGCTCATGGCCGCCAAATACGGCAAGCCGGTGTGGCCGCATGCCGGCGGCGTCGGCCTCTGCGAATATGTGCAGCATCTCTCGATGATCGACTATCTGGTGGTCGCGGGGACCAAGGACGGCCGGGTGATCGAATATGTCGACCACCTGCACGAGCATTTCCTCGACCCCTGCGTGATCGAGAACGCCGCCTACATGCCGCCCAAGCTGCCCGGCTTCTCCATCGAGATGAAGCCGGAGACGCTGGAGGCCTTCGCCCATAGCTGACGGCAGCGGGCGACCGCCCGCATGCCGCGACGAGACCGGGCGCCGACCGCCGCGAGGCATCGGCGCCCTCCACCTTACGTCGGGGCGAAGTCGGTGGAGACGCTGAGCTCCTGCCAACGCTGCGCCTCCTCCAGCCGGCCGCGATCCGCCTCGACGATGGCCCGGACGGCGTCGCTGCCCAGCGCCAGCCGCAGCGGCGGCTTCTCCACGGCGGCGACCTGAAGCACGACGGCGGCGG
>VFQQ010003610.1_pt1 | contig 14724 bp, 9 predicted proteins | sample 3512341 | NCBI WGS metagenome assembly VFQQ01 (sample SAMN10412373, study PRJNA504923) | tailings metagenome | isolation source: Relicate 2 Philex TSF1 revegetated site | place: Philippines: Tuba, Benguet | collected 2017-08-29 | reverse complement strand
ATGTCTTCATGCGCTTGCTATTGCGCAAGCAGCCCATTCAAGCCCATCAACCGCGCGCCTTTCTCTCCACCATTGCGCATGGACTCGTTGTAGAGCACTGGCGTAGACGGGAATTAGAACTAGCATGGCTTGAAACCCTGACCACATTACCTGAGGCAGAAACACCAGCCCTTGAGCATCGCCTGATATTCCTTGAAACGCTGATTGAGATTGATCGCATGCTGGATAGTTTGAAGCCAGCCATACGCACGGCCTTCCTCATGGCGCAACTAGATGGACTCACCTGCCCGCAGATCGCCCAGCAGCTAGGGCTTTCCCTGGCTACCGTGGAGCGCTACATCGCCAAGGCATTACGCCACTGCTATGCCCTTCGCTTTGAATCATAAAATCTCCGAGGCTTGATCGTGGGAAAGTTCGCCTCCAGCCCAGACATGGCAGCCCCATTGCCTGATGCGGTGATTGATGCCGCCATCACCTGGTCGATCAAACTCAATTACAACCACGCCACTCAGCAAACCCGTCTGCAATTCAATGACTGGCTACAAGCCAACCCCATGCATGCCTGTGCCTGGGAGCGCATCAATAGTTTGGGCGACCCTTTTGCCAAAGCCAACATTCCCGCCAGTCTTGCGTTATCGACACTGGAGCAAACAGATCGCAATCGCCAGCAGCACTTGCTCAAGCGCCGGAAAACCATACAGCTTATGTCTCTCGCTGGCTTTATCATGGGTAGCGGCTGGGGCATTCGCAGCTACACCCCTTGGCAACGCCTGGTGGCCGATGCCAGCACGCGTGTAGGTGAGCAACAAACACTGCAACTGGCAGATGGCACGGCTCTCACCCTCAATACAGACACCGCGGTGCGCATAGAGATGACAGGCCAGCACCGCATCATCATGCTGTTGCGTGGTGAGATTATGGTATCCACGGGCCAAGATGCCAGCCAGCCCAATAAACGCCCATTCCTGGTATATACCCCTTTTGGCAAGCTTGAAGCGTTAGGCACCCGCTTCATCGTACGCCTGACCAGCGATGCCGCCCTGATCACTGTACAAGAGCATGCCGTTGCGTTATACCCCGCCCAGGGCACCAGCTACATCGTCAAGGCTGGAACGAGCAAATGGTTGCGTGACCAGGGAACTGAGCCTTTCATCTCGCAAGGCTTCGATACTGGCAGTTGGGCCGATGGCGTGATTTCAGGTAAAAACATCCGGCTGAGAGATTTGATGATGGAATTGGCCCGCTATCGCAATGGCTATATCCATTGCGATGACCAAGTGGCCGATCTCCGAGTATCAGGCCTGTTCCATATCAAGGATACAGATCAGGCATTGCAATTTATTGCCCATACCCAGCCGATCGCCCTGACTTACCGCACCCGCTTCTGGGTCAGCGTAGGGCCTGCCCACACTCATTCCACCCAGTCATAAAAAATTTCAGAAAAACTGAGGGGATTGGCAATCTCAATCGGCCTACCAGATAGAAGCATTTCATGACTCACTATCTTGTAGAAAGATTCACATGACAAACAAACACCATTCCCACACGACGCAGCAGCCCAAGCTGGTCATGCGTAAACTTGCTATTGCCATGCTTGGCATCAGCATCGGTACAACAACCCTTGCTTGCCCTGCCTGGGCAGCCACCAGCCAGGAATCACAAGCAGGTAATAGCAGCACCCAGGAGTACCACATTGCAGCAGGTGCGCTGGATACTGCGCTGAACCAGTTTGCAAAAGCAGCTGATATTAACCTCAGCTACGAGGCTCCCCTATTAGAAAAACTCACTACGGCTGGCATCAAAGGTCGCTATACCGTTACCTCCGGGCTGGCAGTGTTGTTGAACGGTAGTGGGCTTGAAGCTGTGGCCCAGACAGGTGGAGGCTATATCTTGCGCAAAGCCTCCGTGATCCAGGGTGATGCACAAGGCAAGACTCTACCAATAGTCGACGTACAAGCTGCTCGCGATGTTGCCAGCAGTGCCCTGCCTGCTGAATATGCTGGTGGGCAGACTGCACGCGGAGGCAAGATAGGCCTACTAGGCAATAAGGACAATCTGGATACGCCGTTCAGCGTCACCCAATACACTGCCAAGCTGATCGAAGACCAGCAAGCGCAGAGCATTGGTGATGTCCTGGTCAATGACCCCTCTATCCGCAATACCTACTCCCGCAGCTCCGGGCGGGACGAATTCAACATCCGCGGCTTTACCCTGTTCAATTACGACGTACTCTTCAATGGCTTGCATGGTGTTTCTCCACGCAACACGGGATCACTCATCGGGATTGAACGCGTTGAAGTCTTGCGCGGGCCTAATGCGTTGCTGAATGGCATGGCCCCCGCTGGCTCGGTAGGCGGCTCCATTAACCTAGTGCCCAAGCGCGCAGGCGCAACCCCGCTTAACCGCCTCACAGTGTCTTATATGGATGACAGCCAATTAGCGACACATATCGACATTGGCCGCCGCTTCGGGTCAGAGCAACAAATGGGTATCAGATTCAACGCCATCACCAGCAACGGTGATACCGCCGTCGACAACGTCAAGGAAAACCTGGATGCCATGGCACTTGGCGTAGATTTCCAGGGTGAGCGCTTTCGTATTGAAGGCGATGTCAATTACCAGCATCGTAATATTCAAGGTCGCGGGGCTCTGCTATTTGTTCGCTCAGGCATTAAAATTGGCTCAGCGCCAGATGCAGATAAAAACTTTATCCAGAAATGGACCTACTGGAAAAGTAATGAAGTCTCTGGTGCATTACGGGCAGAGTTTGACGTCAGCAAAAACTGGACACTTTATGGCGCTCTCGGTGGACAAGAATATGACTTTAAGAGCTTACAAACGCAAATGCAATTGCGGGCTACTGACGGTAGCCTACGTTTCCTTCCCTATCGCCTGGATCAATACATATCTACCCTCTCTACTGAAACTGGTGTAAAAGGAAAATTCACTACCGGTCCAGTGCTGCATGATGTTGTGTTTAGCATCAGCAATTATTCACAAACAAATAGAGAATCACGCGCTGATGGAAGCCTCGGCCTTAACAACCTTTACGCTACACAAAGCTTTGCAGAACCTAACCTTAATCTGAATAGCCACCTGCCAAAAGTCGGTGAAACCAGACTGCGTAGCGTCACTATCGCCGACACACTAGCGATGTTTGATCGAAAATTACAACTGACTGTTGGATTGCGCCACCAGCAGGTAGACGTATCCAGTTTTGATAGCACCACGGGCAGCAAAAACTATCCTTCGTACGATAAATCCGATGTCACACCTACCGTAGCGGTTGTCGTCAGGCCAACAGATCAGTTATCCATTTATGCCAATTACATTGAAGCTTTGAGTCAAGGCGAGATTGTCAGCGGATCAGCCTCCAATGCCGGAGATGTGCTCCCGCCAGCCATATCAAAACAACGGGAAGCTGGCGTGAAATATGATTTTGGTCGCATCACTACCACGCTGAGCGCTTTCGAAATCAAGCGCCCCAGCACGATTACCGAGAACAACCGTGTAGTCCAGGATGGAGAACAGCGCAATCGAGGCATCGAACTTCTGACCCAGGGCGAAGCTGCCGACCATGTCCGTATATTGGGCGGCCTGGCCTGGACCCAGGGCAAGCTGACAAAAACTGAGGACGGCACCAATAACGGCAACATCGCGCCTGCCGTGCCCAAGCTGCAATTCAACCTTGCCGGTGAATGGGATGCGCCTTTCCTGCCTGGCCTGACCCTGACAGCGCGCATGCTGCATACCAGCCCACAGTATATTGATGCGGGAAATACGCAAAAGATTTCCACCTGGAACCGTTACGACCTGGGTGCACGCTATGCATTCCTTGCAGGCAAAACCCCGATCACGGTCAGGGGAACGGTAGAAAACCTGTTCGACAAAAACTACTGGCTGTCATCAGCCCGTGAGGCATTGACCGTCGGGGCGCCCCGCACTGTCCTGCTCTCGGTCTCGGCAGATTTCTAACCCATCCTCATGCTTTGGGCGCTACATCATCAGTAGCGCCCAGCCTGCCTGTTTCCCCTGGTCTTCCACCTATACAAAACCCTACCCAAGCAATAGAATGAGAAATATTCTCAGTCTCATTCTTCATCCATGCCTGTCAATCAGCCTCCAGAGCAGTTACTCCATCATCTCTATAGTGACCATCATGGCTGGTTGCTGGGTTGGTTGCGCCGTAAGGTGAAGCAAAGCGAACAGGCAGCAGACCTGGCGCAGGATACTTTCCTGAGCATACTGAATGCCAACAATGTGCAGGAAATCCTTGAGCCACGCCCTTTCCTCGCGACCATCGCGCGGCGGCTGGTTGCCAATTATCACAGGCGACAGGTCATTGAAGCCGCTTACCTGGATGCATTGGCGACATTGCCCGAAGCCCAGGTACCGTCTCTTGAAGAGCGGGCCTTGGCACTGGAATTGTTGCAGCAGATAGACCATGCCTTGAACGGCCTGCCGATCAAGGCCAGGCAGGCTTTCTTGCTTGCCCACCTGGAAGGCCTATCCTATGCGGAAATCGCAGTGGAATTGCAGGTGTCCACCAGCTCCGTGAAGCAATACCTTACCCGCGCCAATCAGCAGTGCTTTTTCTCCATGCTGTAATTTGCAAGATGCACTCCTCCCACTTTTCACCTGACGTTTCTAGGGCTGCTGCCGAATGGCTGACCTTGAGCATGGATGCAGATTTCAGCCAGCAGGATATCGAACGTCTACAGCAATGGCGCAATGCGAACCCGGAACATGAGCGTGCCTGGCAACATATAGAACACATCAGCGGCAACCTGCAACGCCTGCATGGCAAGGCTGCTTCACAGACCTTATCCCAACTTCACTCTACATCGAAACGCTCCACACTCAAGGCACTGGCCTGGCTAGGCTTGCTCACTGGCAGCGGGCTATTAGCCAGCCGCACGGAAACATGGCAATTACACATGGCGGATTACAGCACTGGCACTGGGGAGTTGAAAGACATCACGCTGGAGGATGGCACCCGCATTGTGTTGAATACGCGCAGTGCGATTGATGTGCGCATCAGCGGTACGCATCGCTTGGTTACCTTGCTGCATGGCGAGATGATGGTCACCACCGGCCATCAAGCAGACGAACAGCGCCCTTTTACTGTTGCCACCGCACACGGCAATATCACGCCGCTGGGCACACAGTTCAATGTCAGGCTCACCGAGACCAGCACCCAGGTTGCCGTACTCGAAGGCACCGTTAAAGTGACCTCACAAGATGGCAGTCAAGCCATTGTGCATGCTGCCGAGCACACCACATTTACTGGCAGCGTAATAGAACCAATTAGCACAGCACCTGCCCAAGTCAGTGCCTGGCGCAAAGGCCTGCTGTTCGCCAACAACATGCGGCTTGCTGATTTGGCACAGGAACTGCAACGCTATCGCTCTGGCTTTATCCATTGCGATGAAGCCATCGCAGACCTCAAGATATCCGGCGTCTTCCCGCTAAAAAACACCACAGAATCGCTGAATGCCATCACCAACTCGCTACCAGTGAACATTGTTTACCGTACCCGTTACTGGGTACGCATCACTGCAAAGCATGCGGGTAATGCATCATAAAGCTTTATCGCAAAAAATTTAAAAAATACTGCCCGATTCTCATTCTCAAGTGACCTCCCTGATGTAATCCTTTAATCAACCATCAGGGAGCACCATGAATCACCCCCATTACAAATATAAAACACTGCAACTCGCCTTGTTCATGGCACTAAATACCAGCTTTGCACATCAAGCTTTTGCAGCAGAAACCACCACAAGCACTCAGGCAGCCACACAGCAATACAACATTGCCGCAGGAGAGCTAAGCACAGCTTTGCAGACATTAGCAGGTGAAGCTGGCATCGTACTCACCTTCACCCCAGAGCAAACAGCGGGAAAACAATCCAAAGGCCTGAATGGCCGATACACACTGGAGCAGGCATTCGACACTCTGCTCGTAGGAACCGGCCTTGCCGTTAAAAAGAACCAGAACAACCAATACTCCCTGATTAGACCTACCAATGTCTCAATCAGTAGTAAAGAGCGCACCGACATGTTGCCGGAAGTGACTGTCACTGCAACAACAAAACGTGATGCAATAACAGAAGGTAGTGGCAGTTACACTACCCGCACGACAGCGGCTGCAACAGGTCTACCTCTATCCATCCGTGAAACTCCACAGGCAGTCAGTGTATTCACTCGACAGCGAATCGAAGATCAAAACCTAGTCACCGTGGCGGATATTCTCGGCAATGCTGCTGGTATTGCCACACTGCAGCTAGATAGTGAACGCATCACATTTTCCTCGCGTGGATTTTCCATTGCAGATATTCAATATGATGGTATTTCCACTTATTACAAAAGCAATTACGCCGCAGGAGAATCCGAACTAGATTCTATTATCTATGACCGCGTCGAGATCGTGCGCGGCGCCACCGGCCTGCTCACTGGAGCAGGCGAACCTTCGGCCTCGATCAACCTGGTGCGCAAACGTGCCGACAGCAAGGAATTCAAGGGCACGGCCTCAATCAGTGCCGGATCATGGGACAACTACAGAGGCACCATTGACCTTTCGACACCGTTGACAGAAAGCGGCCGCGTGCGTGGTCGTATCGTAGCGGCTTATCAAGACAAGCATGCATTCTTTGAACGCTATTCGCGAGAAAGCCAGGCCATATACGGCGTCGTTGATATCGACCTCACTGATGCCACGACGCTGAGCTTGGGCGCAAGCTATCAAAAAAGCAATGCCGAAGGACTCACCTATGGCGGCGTACCACTCTGGTACTCAGATGGTAGCCGGACAGACTTCAAGCGTTCGTTCACTGTAGCTCCGAAATGGAACAGTGAAGATATTGAGGCAAAAAACCTTTTCGCCAACCTAGACCACCGCTTCGACAACGACTGGACAGCACAATTGCGCATGATGCGCACACGCAATGACGTCGACAATAAAAGACTGTTTGTCTGGGGAGTTCCCGATCCCGACACCGGCTTAATCAGCAGAACCCCTTCCCGGGCCCGGTTCCCTGGATATCGTGAACAGAACAGCTTTGATGCCCGCGTGTCCGGCCCCTTCCATCTATTTGCGCGTGAGCACGAGGCTGTCATCGGCTTCAGCTACTTTAATCATGAATATTCTTTCAACCGGATAGGAGCAAGCGCAAGTACGCCTTGGAGTTCCCCATTAAGCGTATATGACTTCGGCAATGTGTCGGAACCGGTGTGGGACTATTCAACCACCACACTCTCCGAGCGCAACCACACCAAACAAAAAGCTGGTTATGCCGCCTTGCGCCTATCTCTCTCTGACCCTCTGAAACTAACACTTGGCGGCCGCCTTACCCAGTATGACCGCGAGGGCGCTGGCTGGGCATCTTCAGGTCAGTACAGCTATAAGGACCACAAATTCATTCCCTATGCGGGATTAGTCTATGACCTGAACCAGAACTACTCAATTTACGCGAGCTATACCAGCATCTTCAACTTCCAGGATTACCGCGACCGCAGCGGAGCATGGCTAGCGCCAATTATAGGCAAGGCCTACGAAACCGGACTCAAAAGTGAACTCTTGGGAGGTCGGCTGAATGGATCAGTATCACTGTTCAAGATTGAGCAGGACAACCTCGCCCAACAAGACACTGGTTATTTAGTTCCCGGCACCTCCACATCAGCCTATTACGCCGCTCAAGGGGCTACATCCAAGGGGGCCGAACTAGAGCTATCTGGAGAACTTGCCAGTGGCTGGAATGCTTTCTTTTTTGCTACTCGCTATAGCGCCAAGGATGCGGATAATAACGCCGTGAATACGTTTCTTCCACGCACCATGTTACGCATGTTCACCACCTACAGGCTGCCGGGAGAGTGGAGCAATCTAACGGTGGGTGGCGGTGCAAACTGGCAAAGCCGCATTTACTATGACAACATCGGCCCCAACGGCGAGAAACAGGAGCAATCGAGCTATCTGCTGGCAAGCCTGATGGCCCGTTATCAATTCTCGCCCACGCTGTCTGCTCAGATCAACGTGAACAACCTGTTCGACAAGGAGTACCAAACCGCTGTCAACTGGTATGGGCAAGGCATCTGGGGTACACCAAGAAACCTACAGGCCATCCTGACCTACACATTCTAGATCAAGCCCTGTATTCTTAGTCGTCACTTTGCGTGCCTGCATTCAAAGTGACGCTATTTGTCGCAAAAAGTAGCTGGCAGCGCAATCCCACAGCGCTTCCGAATATCATCATCGACATCTCAAATCTTCCACGTTTTCTTGCTGCATATGGGTAGATCAGCCGAGTCTGGGACTTCGTCGCCCTCTTAGGTTATAATTCAAGGTTTTATGGATCATGTGCGATGAGCCGTGGATTTGTAAAAGAGGATGATCTGGAGCATGCGGGCACGGACTTACCGGAACGCCCGCTCAGTCCACACCCCAATTACCTCACGCCCAATGGTTTACAGCAGTTGCAACAACAAGCCAGCGCGTTGGAGCAGGAGCGCCTGCCGCTGACTCAACGCAAGGAAGACCCAGTAGCTCAGCAACGGCTGGCCATGATAGACCGCGACCTGCGCTATTTGCAGGCCAGGCTGGAATCGGCAATCCTGGTCGACCCCACAGCACAACCGGCTGGCACGGTGCTATTCGGTGCCACGGTAGATGTGGAAGATGAACACGGCGACAGCCATCGCTTCATGATTGTGGGAGAAGACGAGGCCGACATCAGCAGCAACCGCGTCAGCTGGGTATCGCCGCTGGCCAGGGCGCTGATCGGGCAGAAAGTCGGCGATAGCGTCACCTGGCATCGCCCGTTGGGCGACCTGGAGCTGGAAATTATTGCGATTCATTATTGAGGAATGACATACCATGAATGTGATTGAAGCCATTGAAAGTCGCCGCTCGGTGAAAGCCTACGACGCCAGCCACACGATGTCCGAGGCGGAGATCGACAAGTTGTTGTCGCTGGCCGTGCTTTCTCCCACTGCCTTCAACATCCAGAACTGGCGCTTCGTGCTGGTGCAAGACCCGGAGCTGCGCAAACAGGTGCGCGCGGCAAGCTGGGACCAGGCGCAGGTGACCGATGCCTCCCTGCTGGTGGTGCTGGTGGCCGACCTCAAGGCCTGGGAAAAAGAGCCGCGCCGTTACTGGCGCAATGCGGAACAGCCCGTACAAGATTACCTGGTGAATGCCATTGATGGCTATTATCGTGGCAAGGAACAGGTGCAACGCGATGAGGCCATGCGCTCCTGTGGTATGGCAGCGACTACGCTGATGTTAGCTGCCAAGGAGTTGGGCTATGACTCCTGTCCCATGGATGGCTTTGACTTTGATGCAGTTGCAAAACTACTTAACTTACCTGCCGACCACACACCAGCGATGTTCGTTGCCATTGGCAAGGCCATCCAGCCAGCACGCCCACGCGGTGGGCAGTTGGCGTTGGACGAAGTGGTCATTCGCAATACATTCAAGTAACACTTAAACACAGAATATTTTTAGGCTTTTTAGGAAAACACCGTGTTAATCAGTAACAACATCACTATGCAGTTTGGCGCCAAGCCATTATTTGAGAACGTATCGGTCAAGTTTGGTGAAGGTAACCGTTACGGCCTGATCGGCGCCAATGGCTGTGGCAAATCCACTTACATGAAAATCCTGGCAGGTGTACTAGAGCCCACCTCTGGCAACATCTCCCTCGATAACAATGAGCGCATGGCTTTCCTGCGTCAGGATCAGTTTGCCTATGAAGATCAACGCGTCATCGACGTGGTGATGATGGGCCATGAACAAATGTGGAAGGCGAATGTAGAGAAAAATGAAATCTACATGAACCCTGAAGCCACAGAAGAAGATTACATGCGTGCCGCCGAACTGGAAGGCGTGTATGCAGAATATGATGGTTATACCGCTGAAGCGCGCGCAGGCGAACTTTTGCTGGGTGTAGGTATCCCGATTGAGCAACACAATGGCCTCATGAGCGCAGTAGCACCAGGCTGGAAGTTGCGGGTATTGCTGGTACAAGCGCTGTTCGCCAACCCTGACATCCTGCTGCTGGATGAACCGACCAACAACCTGGACATTAACACCATCCGCTGGCTGGAAGATGTGCTGAACAATCGTGATTGCACCATGATCATCATCTCACACGACCGACACTTCCTGAATCAAGTCTGTACGCATACTGCGGATATGGACTTTGGCAAGCTGACCGTCTACCCCGGCAATTACGATGACTACATGGAAGCATCAGCCCAGGCACGCGCGCAACAAGCCAAGGACAATGCCAAGGCCAAGCAACAAATTGCCGACCTGCAAGAGTTCGTGCGCCGCTTCTCCGCAAACGCCTCCAAGGCTAAGCAAGCAACCAGCCGCGCCAAACAGATCGACAAGATCAAGATTGAAGAATTCAAGCCTTCAAGCCGTCAATATCCGTTCATCCGCTTTGAATATGACGAGCGCGACAAGCTACACCGCAATGCTGTGGAACTGAAGAAAGTCAGCCATGGTTTTGATCGCCAATTGTTTAATGACGTGGAATTAATTTTTGAAGCCGGTGAAAAGGTCGCGATCATCGGGGAAAACGGCATTGGTAAAACCACCTTCCTACGTTGCCTGGCCGGCGACCTAGTACCGAATCACGGTGAAATCAAGTGGACGGACAAGGCCAAGCTGGGTTATTTCGCGCAGGATCACGAATACGAGTTTGAGAAAGACCTCAACCTGTTCGACTGGATGTCGCAATTCACGCAACAAGGCGATGACGATCAATCCGTACGTAGCATGTTGGGACGTTTGCTGTTCTCCGGCGAGGATACCAAAAAGTCCGTCAAGGTATTATCCGGTGGTGAAAAGGGCCGCATGCTGTATGGTCAGCTGATGCTGGCTCGCAGTAACGTGCTGCTGATGGATGAACCGACCAACCACATGGATATGGAATCCATCGAAGCACTGAATACTGCGCTGGACAAATACAAGGGCACCTTATTCTTCGTCAGCCATGACCGTGAATTCGTCAGCTCGCTGGCTACCCGCATCATTGAGATCAAGGCCGATGGCATTGTCGATTTCAGTGGCAATTATGAAGACTACCTCACCAGCCAAGGTGTTGAATAATCAGACCTGAATATTCTGTCTAAATAAAAAAAGGATTGCAGATGCAATCCTTTTTTTTATGCCCATCACTGCCTATTCACTTGAGTTTGGTATAACGGTCATGATATTGCTCAGCAATATGCTGGAATTGATCTTTCACAGCAAGAAATGCATCAACGATATCAGGATCGAAATGCGTGCCGCGCCCCTCAACAATAGTTTGCACCGCCACATCGTGATCGAATGCCTGTTTATATACCCGCTCACTGATCAAGGCATCATAGACATCAGCCAGTGCCATCAAACGTGCTGAAACAGGGATATCTTCACCACGCAGCCCATCCGGATACCCTGAACCATCCCAATGCTCATGGTGCCACATGGCGATTTCGCGCGCATATTGCAGGAAGTTGTTTTCGCGCCCAATCAGTTTTTCTGCCTCAATCAAGGCATTGGCACCCAATTGGGCATGCTTTTTCATGACCTCGTACTCTTCCGCCGTCAATGGCCCGGGCTTGAGCAGAATATGGTCGGGAATACCTACCTTGCCAATGTCGTGCAATGGGGCAGATTTGTATAGCAACGCAATCACCGGGGTGGTCAGTTGCGCAGAAAATCGCGGGTGATCGCGCAGCTTTTCCGCCAATAACCGCACATAATTCTGCGTACGGCGAATATGGTTGCCAGTCTCGTTATCGCGTGTTTCAGCCAGCGAGGCCAAGGCATAGATGGTTACGTCCTGGATCAGTGCGATCTCGCGCGTGCGTTGCTCCACCTGGTACTCCAGGAAACGGCGCTGATCCTTGAGAAAAAGATGCGTCTGGATACGGGCTAATACGATAGGAGGACTGATAGGCTTGACGATGTAATCCACTGCGCCGACATCAAAACCACGTTGTTCATCTTCCATGTGAATTTTGGCGGTCAGAAAAATCACAGGAATATTTTCTGTCACCGGATTAGCCTTGAGCTGTCGGCAGACTTCATAACCGTCAATATCCGGCATCATGATATCGAGTAAGATCAAGTCAGGCTGTGACTGCATCTGCGCTACATTGAGGCCATCCACCCCGCTGGTGGAGACTTTGACTTGATAGAACTCACGCAGCAAGGCATTAATCACCGAGAGATTTTCCGGGGTATCGTCAATGACCAGGATCGTTTGTTTGCTTTTTGTATCCGGTGTATTGTGCATCGCCGTGATTCCTAGGATATTTTTCTAATGAGAAGTTGTTACCAATAATGGCTTCACCAACAGTAAAGCCGCATCAAATTGATAAACGCCGACAAATTCAATCAACCTGCCATATTGCTGCGTAGTCAGCATCGACCTTAACTCCGCTGATCGATGCGTCAGAAAATCCTGCACGCTGGCATCTCTTGCTTCAAGATATTGACTTAACTGCTGCAGCAATCGCTGCCGCTCCTGCTCCGTGAGTTGAATCGCTGACGTTTCTGCAATCGGCTCGGCCAATACGTGCGTCACCGCTGCTATGGCATCAGTCAACGCTACATCAAGCTGCTCCAGCACTGCCTTCTCATCCCTTGCCTCGACCAACACTTGCTCAAGCTCTGCAGCCACATCAGCCAAACCTTGTGCCCCCAAGTTAGCCGCCACACCTTTCAAGTTATGTACCAGCCGAATAGCATCAGCTTGACGATGCTCCAGTAAATTGCTGCGTATCTGCTCCACTGTGCCTTGCTGGCTCTGACTAAATTGCATCAGCAAACGACGATACAACTCCTGGTTACCCGCAACACGCCGTAATGCATCCGAGACATTAAACCCTTGAATTTCCAACACTGTATATTCCCCTGCAATCAATGCTGCATTTTCAGCCGCAGACTCATGTTTGACATGAATACAGGCGAGAGCCTGATAGAGCATATCTGGATCAATCGGTTTGGTGATATGAGCCACCATGCCAAGCTCTATGCAGCGCTGGCGCTCTTCCATGGTGGCATGTGCCGTCATCGCCAATATCGGCAAATGATCGAAACTTGGATTGGCTCGAATCTGGCGTGTTGCCTCATATCCATCCATGATCGGCATCTGTAAGTCCATCAATACGGCATCATAATGCGCACCTGGCTCACCAAGCTTATCTAGTGCAATCTGACCATGCTCAGCAATCTCGACGATAGCCCCCACAGCGCGCAGTAGCTCAGCAGCAATCTGCTGATTGATTTCATTATCCTCGACCACCAACAAGCGCATGCCTGTGAGATCATAATGCTCGCCTTGTGGCACGTACTCCCAGTTTTCCATGGGCTTACTGTAGATACCGACCAATGTATCAATCAGGGTGGATTGGCTCACAGGCTTGATGAGAAAACCTTCTAGCTTCAAATCCTCGCATTCCTTGATGATTTCATCACGCCCATAGGCTGTCACCATGATAATGGCAGGCATTTTGCTCAAGCTACTGTCGTGCCTGATCAGGCGAGCAGCCTCTAGCCCACTCAAGCCGGGCATTTTCCAATCCATCAACACTAGGTCTACAGGCAAGACATGTTGCATATCCCTGACTGTCGCCACGGCCTCCATGCCTGAATTGGCATGGCTGATCTTGCAAGGCAGGAAGCTCAATTGGCTAGCGAGAATGCTCCTGGCCGTGAGGTTATCATCCACCACCAACACATGCAGGTCATTGAGTTCATTGGTGAGGATATAAGGCCTGGTTGGCTGTCCATTGCCAAACCAGGCAGTAAACGTAAATGTGGAGCCTTGCCCGGGCATGCTGGTTACCCAAATATCCCCTTGCATCATGCCAACCAGCCGTTTGCATATCGTCAGGCCCAAGCCGGTACCGCCATATTTACGCGTAGTGGAACCATCGGCCTGCACAAATGGCTGGAATAGGCGCGAGCAGGTTTCCTCATCCATGCCAATCCCGGAATCGATCACGAAAAACTGCAACTTGATCTGTTGATCATTGGAATCCAGCAGTTGGCAGCGAATGATGACTTCACCGTCGTGGGTGAACTTGATGGCATTGCTAACCAGATTAAGTAAAACCTGCCCCAATCGTAAAGGATCACCGACCAAGTTACGTGGCACATCATCCGCTACATCAAACAACAACTCCAAGCTGGCATCACTCGCAGGATGTACCAAGGTATTGGTGACACTGCTCAAGACCTGGTCAAGCGAGAATTCCACCTGCTCAAGATCCATCTTGCCTGACTCTATCTTGCTGAAATCCAAGATGTCATTGATGACTGACAGTAATGAAATACCTGCGCTGTGGATTTTGGTAATGTAATCACGCTGCCTGGGGTCCAACTCAGTTTTCAAGGCCAAATGTGCCAAACCAATGACTGCATTCATTGGAGTACGGATTTCATGGCTCATATTGGCAAGGAACATCGACTTAGCCAAGGTCGCCTCTTCTGCCATGTCACGTGCCAGACGCAACTGCTCATCGATTAGGCGTTTTTCCGTAATGTCCTCAAACTGCCACACGCTATGATGCTCAGGATCGTGAATATCGACGGCATGCCCAAAAATCCGACACCACAACTTGCTATCATCCTTGCGGGTGAATTGATGTTCACCGATATAAGTCTCACCGTGCCGCAACATGTCGTAACTTTTGCCTACCAGGGCAAAATCCTCATCGCTCGAGAACC
>VFQQ010003609.1_pt1 | contig 14725 bp, 28 predicted proteins | sample 3512341 | NCBI WGS metagenome assembly VFQQ01 (sample SAMN10412373, study PRJNA504923) | tailings metagenome | isolation source: Relicate 2 Philex TSF1 revegetated site | place: Philippines: Tuba, Benguet | collected 2017-08-29 | reverse complement strand
CCCCCCCCCCCCCCCCCCCCCTGCATCTTGGCGTTGTTGGCCTCCATGATGAGCAGCGCAACACATTTGTAAAACCAGGCCAGCCCTGCCCCCCCACCTGCATCTTGGCGTTGTTGGCCTCCACGATGAGCAGCGCGGTCAGCACGCCCACGCCGCCGCCGCAGAAGGAGGCCACAATGGGGTCCACCTGCAATGGACAGAAGAGCGGAGGGCGTGCAGACCTGGATTGGGCTGTTCTCAAGCTGTGCTTTGCCCGTGACCAGCAGCAGGTCGAAGCAAGCATGCCGTTTGTACATGCAAGCAGCGGCGGTAGCACAGCAGAGGAAGCAAGTGCAACTAGCAAAGGTGACCCACCTGTGCCAGCTGGGTTGGCAGGTGCATGTTGGCAATGAAGTCGCGGTAGCTCTGCCCTGCACGGCAGCGACAGTGGGGTGCAGCAGGGGTGTGCTCAGGCAGCTTCACGCATCCACCACCGTCTGCTAGAGGGTGTGCAGCAGTGTTGCAACATCGCAGATGCTGACTGGTAAGCAAACGCCCCACTCCCAGCCCCAGCTGGCCTCTAGGATGGCAAGTCACACCCTGCACTGAAACACACGTACTTGTGCATCGCTTGCCACACAACCACTGCCAGCAACAACGCAAAGCAAGGCTCACCTCCCAGCCCCAGCTTGACCTCCAGGTTGGAAAGCCGCTCCCCATGCTCTAACAAGCGTGCTACACAGTTTGACCGGGCTAAACAAACAGACTCACCTCCCAGCCCCAGCTTGACCTCCAGGATGGGCGACACCAGGCCGCCAAATGTGATGATGCCCGCGACTGTCACCGCATAAAACCGCGTGTACCTGCAGACAGGAAGCGCGCAAGACAGTTGGAAGGGCGGTTGTGCTCAGCAGGAGAGCAGGCCGCCGTGCTTGCTGCCACTGGTGTGGGCAATGGTTTGCCGCCCGCGCGCCGTCTGGCCTGTGCTGCCTGCCCTGCACTTCATTCCTCTGCTGCTTGCACTCACAGCTTGATCGTCTTCTCGGTGATGGGCGGGAAGAAAGGAATGGAGGAGGGGTACTCCTGCAAGGGAGCGCATTGAGAAGAGTGCGTTGATTTTCCGAAATTCCGCGCCGTGTCGACGCAGCACAGCGGCAAATGAAAGCAAAGCACACAGAATAGCCAGCCGCGCTCCACTCGAGTTGCTGTCCGGCGGCAAGAGCGCCCCACAGCACAGCGCAGCACACCTCCTTCTCCAGCAGGTCCCGGTCCCAGCTGCGAAATTGCAAGAGCACACAGAACAGCACAGCACAGCACACCACAGCGCAGCGCACCACAGCGCAGCGCAGCACAGCCCAGCGCAGCGCACCTCCTTCTCCAGCAGGTCCTGGTCCTCTGCAAAGTAAAATGCCACACCAAGGCACAGCGCAGCACAGCCCAGCGCAGCGCACCTCCTTCTCCAGCAGGTCCTGGTCCAGCTGGGCGTCCGAGGCGCCCTTGACCCGCATCTGGATGCGCAGCCGCCGCACCTGAACATCGGAGCGCGCACAGCGGGCTCAGCGGGCTCAGCGGGCAAGCAAGCGCTGGGTGAACGGTCAGGCGCCACGGCAAGCCGGCAGGCTAGCGCTTGCAAGCCAGGGTGTTGGCTGGAGCAAGCATGCAGACAAGAAGGCTGTCTGGAATGTTGCAGGCAGCGAACAGCCATGCTGGTGAAGGCCAGGCAGCGCAGCAACACGATGCTACACCTCAAGCTGGCTGTCTGGGTTACAGATCATGCTGTCTGGCTGTCTGGCTGGCTGGCCGCAGGCAGTGCCGGCTGGCTGGCTGGGTTGCAGGCGACCTGACTGACTTGTCGCTCCAGCTGGCTAGTGGGTGCCCTCACCTCCTCCATGAGCAGGAAAATTTTGTTGCGCCGCGCCGCAATGTTCTTCTCAATCTCCTCCACCTGCAGCGCTGCAAAGTCCTGCGCAGGGCAGGGGCACAGGCAGAGGGGCCAAGCGGATGTCGGTTGGCTGCTGCGCGTCCTGCTGCGGTCATTGAGGCCCTGCCGTGCAATATCAAGCAGCCGCTGCCTGCCGCCCGCGGCTGCAACAAGGCCCACTCACTGGCGGTGTAACAATGCAAGCTAGTTCTTTGCCACTGCCCACTGCAACAACCCGGGCTTGCATTAGCCTGGCGGGCGGCACGACTGCAGTAGCGGCGGATTAACAGCAGCGCACTCTGCACTGCGCCGCACGCGCACCTTGACCGACTCGGGGCTCTCAATGATGCAGAAGTTTTCGGGCAGCGCCACGCTGTCGGTGTCCAGGAACGCCGGCCTGCAGCAGGGGCCAGGAACACGGCTGAGCGCAGTTGCGGCGGCGGCGGCGGCAGTGGCGGCAGGCGGCGGGGCTGCCACTCACGGTGCCTCCTGCGGCTTCTGCGGCTCGCTGCTGCCGTCGGCCGCTGCTGCCGCCGCTCGGGACCCCCGCTGCAGCCGCAGAGGGTCGAAGAGAAGGCCAAGCCGGCGCGGCGCGGGGCGCGCAGGGCCGCTCTGCGCGCTCGCGCCGCTGCATCGCGCTGCGGAGGAGCAGCTGCACCGCTGCATGGCGGGCTGCTGCGGCTGCCGAGAGGAGTGGCGGAGCGGGGCTGTGGCGCTGTGGCGAGCGGGTCCCGGAGGGCTGCCGGCGTTGAATTGGAGTCTAGCCAGGGGCAATTGCGGAGGGGAGCGCTCGATTGGCCCCGCTTTGACGGCCCGTGTCTCATGCAGGCCATCCAATGTTGCCTTTGAGCCCTCGTCCGCCTTGGTTGTGCTGTTACAGATCTCAAGAATCCCGGCAACGCCCCGCCAGGCTGTCCAGCCCACGCTGGTCAATGGCGGTTCAGCCCTCGCACACCCGGCTGCTCTACGGCCTCATCCGCGATGGCCGGCTGCCCGAGGCGGTCGAGCGCCTGCAGGGAGTGCTGCGGGTGCGCGCCCACGCCGCCGCTGGCGGCCGCCGGCCGGGAGGCGGGGAGGCGTCGAGTGGCGGCAACCAAGTAGCAGCAACTTGCGCCTTGCGCTTGACCTTGCACCTCAACATTCCTCCCCCCCCAACTCCCTTCTCGTCACGCAGGTGGCGCCCGGCAGCCGCGCGGCGCTGAGCCTGCTGGCGCACTGCTACTACCGGCAGGAGGAGTTTGAGGCGGCGGCGCAGGCGTACGAGGCGCTGGCTGCCCGCTGCCCAGCCGTGCCGGAGTACCGGCTGTACTGGGCGCAGAGCCTGGCCAAGGCGGGGCAGTGGGGCGAAGCGGCACGCGTGGCGGCCAGCGTGGAGGGATTCCAGAAGGTGAGTGGGCTGATGTGGGGCAGCCGGAATGGGCAGGCGTGGCGGCGGGGTGCTGGTGGCATCTGCGCACATGCATGCAGGAACAGATCTGTTGAATACCCAGCCCTCGCTGCCGCAACCCCACTGCCCGCCCCACAGGAGGTCCGCCTGCTGCAATGCGCCATCAAGTACGAAGCCGGTGACCTGCGGGGCTGCCGGGCAGCACTCGAGGCGCTGCCGGCTGGGGGCTCAGCTGCGGCCACAACAGCGGGCTGCCTTGCGTACAAGGAGGGGCGCTGGGCAGAGGCGGCCTCCCGGTTCAGCGAGGCGATGCAGATGGTAAGAGATACCGTTGTGTGTTTTGGCAGCATTATGCGAAGATTGATGCCAGCCAGTCAAGCTGACTAGTCCAAGCGTGCCTCCTCTCCTGGGTGTGCCTTGACTTCTTCATGATGGCAAATGGTCTCTGTCAACCAAGCTAACCTTTTGCCAATGCTCCCAACAGGTGGGCTTTGCGCCTGAGCTGGCGTACACGCTGGCTGCCTGCCGGTACCGCGGCGGGGACCTGTCGGGTGCTGCCGCCGCGCTGGCGGATGTGGTGCAGGCGGGCGTGCAGCTGCACCCGGAGCTGGGCATCGGCACGCAGACAGAGGGCATGGAGGTGGGTGTTTGGCTTGTGTCTGGTTGATTGCCCAATTGACGCGAAAGTGCACATTGTCATATTGAGCAAGCACTTCATGCCCGCTGCCAAGCAAGCTGGGTTGTGGCAAGGCCAACATACGCTGCGCCTGTATGCGCACTTCCGCCTGCTGGCTTCTTCACATCATCATGCCGCCGCGCTCAATGCAGGCCCGCAGCGTGGGCAACAGCGCCAAGCTCAAGGCCACGGCGCTGGTGGAGGCGTTCAACCTGCGGGCGGCCATCGAGCTGGCGATGGGCAGCCCTGCAGGTGGGTGGGGGAGGCTGTGCAGCAGGGATGAGCAGATGGGCAAGCAAGCTAGCAAGCGGAATGCACTCTTCTAAGTGGTGCAAACCTTCAGTCTTGCTTGCAAGCTGGCCCTGGTAGTCATCATGCCCGCTGCCATCCCTCTACAGGCGCGGCAGCTGCGCTGAGCGACATGCCTCCCCGGGCAGAGCATGAGCTGGACCCAGTCACTCTGCACAACCAGGCGCTGGTCAGCTTGGCGCTGTCTGCTACAGGCGGCGGCGCCAACGGCACAGGCGCCAGCGGCAGCGGTCAGTCTGCTGTGGAGGCGTTTGACAAGCTGGTGCACCTGCTGGAGCACCCGCCCTTCCCACCCGAGCTGGCCGGCAACCTGCTGTCGCTGTGCTGCCGCCCCGATGGCCTGCCGGGGGGCGGTGGCCAATGCGCCGCAGAGCGTGCGGAGGTAGCGGCCCGCCTGCTGGCTGAGCATCGGGCGCTGGTGGAGGCGGCTGTGCCTGGGGAGCTGCTGCCGCTGTATGAAGCATGCGTAGCGCGCGCCAGCTCAGCGGAGGAGGCAGCCGCCAGGCTGGATGCTCTGGCGGGCACACACATCGAGGGCCTGCGGCGCCGCGTCAAGGCGGTGCAGGATGCGCGCTGGGCGGGTGACCCAGCGGGGGCGGCTGCAGGGCTGCAGGCATACGAGGAGGCACTGGACGCATATGTGCCAGGTGAGTGGCGTGCTGACATGGTGCCGCTGGGGCAAGCAAGTTTGAAGACCAGCCTGCATTGCAGGAAATGAGGCCGGTCACATGCCTGGGTTGAGCATGGATGGGGTCTGGGAATCATGGAGAGGATCAGAGACCGAGTTGCAATAATGGTCAGCACCTATGGAATGCTCCATTGAAATCATTTGCTCTGCCCTGCCCTGCTGTACAGTGCTGATGAGCCTGGTGCAGGGGCACTGGGAGGCGGGTGCCTACGGGCGGGCGCAGGAGGTGCTGCAGCAGAGCGCCGAGTTCTGCTCAGACCACCCCGCCTGGCGCCTCAACCTGGCGCATGCGCTGGTGGCGCAGGTGAGGGGCGTGCCTGCTGCTGGCTAGTGGCTGGTGGGGTGCAGGTGAGCAACGGAGGCTCGGCAGCTGTACAACACGGTGCTCTGGCTGCTCCACACAATACCAAGCGTTCCATGCCACGCCCTTCGCCTGTTCATGCCGTGTACATGCAGGAGGGTGGCCGCTTGGGCGAGGCGGCGGAGCTGTACGAGTCCATTCTGCGCCATTTTGCCGGCGGTGCTGCCCCTCCTGCCGCCGATGCACCCGCGGTGGCAGACGCAAGCAGCTCTGTGGAGGGCTCTCTGCTGGACGTGCCCCCATCAGCAGTGGCCAACCTGTGCGTGTGCTACGTCATTGGGTCACAGAACGAGGCAGCGGAGGAGCTGCTGCGGCGGCTGGAGGACGAGACCACAGCAGCAGAGGCGGGCTCAGCGGGCACAGCAGGCGCAGCGGCGGTGCCGCCCCACCTGTCCCTGGCCAACCTCGCCATTGGCACGCTGTACTGCTCCAAAGGTGGGCATTGGTTGATGCGTTGGTGGGTGCACGTGCAGGTGGCCATTTCCTTCAACCTGCAGTGTGATTGAGGTTGCGCCCCGCTGCAAGCCGCCGCGCTGCACAGTATCGCCATAAGCACAGGTTCGCCCTCGTCTGCATCTCCTCCTTGCTGCCCCATCAGGCAACTTTGAGTTTGGCATCACACGGGTCATGCGGGCGCTGGGCGCCTGCCTGGATGCGCCACGCTGGCACGCTGTCCTGCTGTGCATGCTGGCCATGATGGACCAGGTGGGGGGTGCCGGCCGCTGAGACAAGAGTCGCTGTGCGTCATTTGAGGAGAGGGTGTGGGTTCTGCTTGGGCTGACTTGTGCTGGCAGCAACCAGAGCATGAGCTACTGGCCTCCATCGCTCCATTTATCTCCTCGCCTGCCCGCTTGGCGCCCTTCCCAGGTGGCCAAGAACATGCTGGTGCTCAAGGATGCGCTGGTTGCAGACCTGCTGTCGTTCCTGGAGGATGTGGAGGCGGCAGGCCGGGGCATGGCGGCGCTGGGTGCAGCCGCCGCCGGCGACAGTGGGCAGCAGGGCCTGCAGACCGTGGCGGGGCAGGCGCGCGCCATCCGGGCTCTGATCACAAAGATGCATGACTGATAGGTTCCGGTGGTGCGCTGCGCTTGACATGGGCTTCAGTGTAAAGGCTGATCTGGGGGCATGAAGGCGGCGGAGTGGGGGCGGCGGCGAAGCTGCCCATGTCAAGGCGCAGCACGCATGCTGCCTGGGCTTGATCGCGGCCGCCATCGGTGATCGCATAGGTATTCCTGCAAGCTGGAGGGGCGCAGCGCCCCACAGGCACTGTTGGAGACAGCTTGGGGTTCTAGCACTGGCGCTGAACAGCCGCTCACAGCTGCACCTACAGTTTGTGATCGGCGCTACCGCCACGGCGGCGGCCGCCGCCTCCAGCAGCCGCCCCACCGCCTTGCCGCCTGCTAGCGGCGTGCCGGAGTTGCCATGTCGGTGGCGGTGAAGCGGGAGGCGGTGGTCATTCCCACCTATGCGCCCTGCCCAGCCGACCCGCACCCCCAGTTCATTGAGGCGCGCGTCTACCAGGGCAGCAGCGGCAAGGTGCGGAGGGGCGGGCGGTGCTGCTGAGCACGTGCGATCACTGTCATGCCACGATTGCGTGGGCTGCCTAGCCAGTGTGCCTGCTCCTGTGCCCATCCGCAGGTCTACCCGCTGCCCTTCATCGACCGAATCTCAGAGGAGGCACGCGATCAGGAGTGGGATGCTGTGTGGCTGGAGAATGAGCATGTGCGGCTCATGGTGCTGCCACAGCTGGGCGGGCGCATCCATGTGATGCAGGTAAGTTGCTCTTCAAACAAAAGTTGTGGAATGAGTAGTGAATTGGCAGCAGGCCGTAGGCAGAAAATTCCGCATCCACGTGATGCAGGTGAGGGCAGCTGCATGCTGCGGGAATCAATCATTTAACCTTGCAGGCTTTGAGGATGTATGGTGGCAGCACAGTGGGAAACTTCGAAATGCTGAAACGTATCCATGTGCGTGAGGGCGACAGCGTGCGATCCTGGCCTACTCTGCTTGTTCATAGAACATACATGCTCTGCCCTCCCCCGCAGGACAAGCACAATGGGTATGATGCCATCTACCGGCAGCACGTCATCAAGCCCGCCCTTGTGGGACTTGCCGGCCCCTGGATTAGCGGCGGCGTGGAGTTCAACTGGTGCGGAAGAGTGCCAGCTGCCCTCGCATGCCTGCCGCCCTGCGGCAGCCGCCTTGGTGCCTCCTTTACAGCTGGGGAGGCCGGTTGCCTGGTATCCCTCTATGTTCTTCGCCCTGCCGCCACCGCGAGGAGCCGCCGCCCATGCACATGTGCTTGGCTGAGGCATGCATCCATGCCAACCTTGGCAAGGAGGTGGTTGTGACTCAGCTGCTTACGTCTTTTCTTTACGCCCGCAGGCTGCAGCACCACCGCCCCTCCACCTTCACGCATTGGGCGGCTGTGACGTGCCTACATGCCGCCACCTTGGCAATATGGGGCGCCTAAACCCACTGCTTTCGCCCCTGTTTTGCCCCTGCAGGCCGCAGCACCACCGTCCCTCCACCTTCATGCCTTGCGATGTGCACATCGAGCGGGAGGAGGGCGGTGCCGTGACGGTGTGGTGCAGCGAGCACGAGCCCATGCAGCGCATGAAGGCAAGCAAGCAGGCCGGGCTTGCTGGGGTCTCCGGTGCACATTTACCAACCGGCTACCCCGTGCCATTGAGGCATGCGCATTTGGCAGACGCCAAACTCCAGTGTGTCACAAGCATGACATCAAAGCAAAGCACATGGACAGCATGCAACAACATAGGTCTGCGCACATAGCTGCGACTCTCGAGATGTTTTCTACACATTCCCAACCCATGCAGGGCATGCACGGCGTGCGGCTGCGCCCTGGCTCCTCCCTGGTTGAGCTGCGCGTGCGGCTCTACAACCGCACGCCCCTCACCCAGACTTTCCTTTGGTGCGTGACGGGCCCAGGGGCTGGGCGCTGCACTGCTGTGGCCAGCCCAGGCTGCCCTGCCCACATTACATCACCCCCACTGGATGCTGCTCGGCGTACCTACTACATGTAGGTTTGCGTCATGCCAGCTGCTGTGCCCCCTGCCCTGTCGCAGGTGGGCCAACGCGGGGGTGCACGTGCATGACCAGTACCAGTCCTTCTTCCCGCCAGATGTGCACTACGTGGCAGGTAAGGGTTCCAGCAGTATCCGTTACTGTGCGCAGGCAGGATTTGCCCAGCAGCAGCTGTGCGAGTGCGGCACAGATGGAGGGATGCGTGGCATGGGCGACGCCACTTGCACGTACATCCTGCCAACAGCTGCTCCCTCGTGGCAGCCAGCTACATGTGGATCCCAGGCTGTGGCCCCTGCCGCTCAACCCAAATCCCCACCACTGCTCTCCCAAGCTCAGACCATGCCAAGCGCGCAATGAGCGAGTTCCCGCTGTGCCGCGGGCGCTACTATGGAGTGGACTACAGGTTTTGGCTGGATGCAGTTTCGGTTGCGGGGTGCAGTTTGGCAGTTTGTGTGGCTCAGGAGCAGGCAAGGTGCTGCCGATGGCAAGCAGGCAGAGCGCATTGACCGGCCAGCTGGCTCGGCCTGTGCATGCGCTGAATGCCTCGCTCTTCCACAACCGCCCTGCAGCCCCGGCACGGATCTGAGCTGGTACAAGAACATCCCGGTGCCCACCAGCTACATGGCCTGCAACTCGGGTGCGTGGACAGCAGAGATGAGCAGCCTAGCCATTGGCAGTGCCGAGCTCTTTGAGCAGCCAGGGCAGCGCTGCACCTGGCATCTTGCACATGGGCCGAGGGGCGGCGGCTGTCTGCTGTGAAGGCAGGCTTGCGGCATGCGCAGCTGCAGCTGGCAGCGATCCAGGCGGACTCTCGTGCAACTTCTTTGGTTGCTATCCCTTCTCACACCCTTGCTTTCCCCGAGCACGACTTCTTCAGCAGGTACGACCACCCCTTCAGAGCACAGGTGTTTTGAAATGTGCTTTCTCCCGGCGGCTTCCTTCTATGCAGAGCATGACTTCTTCGGTGGATACGACCACCGCAAGCGGGCTGGGCTGGTGCACGTGGCCAACCACCACATCTCCCCAGGTGTGTGCGCGGGTGCATGGCGGTTGGGAGGCCAAGCGCAGGTTTCTGGGCTGCGGCGGCGTGCATTTGGACACGTCCATTTCTGGCGCGCGTTTGGGAGCAACACCTTCCATGTGTGTCAGACTTCAGCCCCAGCTAGGCCCGCACGTCTGGCCTACATGGTGCAGGGAAGAAACAGTGGACTTGGGGCGACCATCCTTTTGGGTGAGCACGAAGGACATTCTACACCAAACGTTCCCACCTTGGCAGGCAGCCAGCCGTGGTGGACGGCTGCCTCCCCGCACCTTTGCCCCTGCTAACCATCTTGGGGCCCATGCTGTGTTGAATGCTGTGTTGGGTGAGGGGCATTGCGCAGTGGCAGCTGCGCTCTGGTGGGCGGTCATCACCACCTTTCCTAGCCATCCTTCCTAACTGCCGTCCAGGCACGCTTGGGACCGCAACCTGACTGACTCTGATGGTCCCTATATCGAGCTGATGGCAGGTGCGCTGGCCAGGGCCACCTGCCTGCAATGCTGTGCAGAGCACAGCCTTTGGCATGCCAGGGTTGGCACAAAGCGCATGGCAGGTGGCAGTCTATCAGGGCGTGCTTGATTGCTACGCTTGCCACCAAGCAGCCGGTGGCCCAACCTTGAAGGCATGTTACCACGCAGTTTTTGATTGCACGCGTTGTGGCCTCTCCTGCCATTCAACTGTTGGCCAGGCGTGTACACCCTTCCTACTCACATTCATCTTGCCTGGTTTTGGTCCCCCTTCCTGACTGTTGGCCAGGCGTGTACACCGACAACCAGCCCGACTTCAGCTGGCTGGAACCCGGCGAGACCAAGACGTTCAGCCAGTATTGGTGAGCTGGTTGTGTTGGTGGCGCCGCGCTCAGTGAAGAGACTAGCGCAGCAGGCACGTTGGATTTCGGAGCCTTGTCGCGTCGCAGCTGGGGTGAACAGTGGTTGTGAGCAAAGCCTGCTGTCCACAGCCCTGGCTGCCACTGCCGCAACCCTATGGCATGGCTTCTCAACCCTGCATGGCTTCTCAACCCTGCATGGTTTCTCCAAGCTTGATTCCCTCCCTATTATTCATCCCTTCGGTCGCACACCAGGTACCCCATCCAAGCCATCAGCCCTGCCCGCATGGTTTGTCCAGCTTGATTAACATCCCTCCTCTCTCCCCTGGCAGGTACCCCATCCAAGCCATCGGCCCCGCCCAGCACGCCAACCTGCACGGCGCGCTGAGCCTGTCTGTGCAAAGTGGGGAGGCAGCAGTAGGCGTGGCAGTCACCGCTGAGCACCCGCAAGCCGTTGTGACACTAGAACGGCGCCGCAGCGGCGCAGAGGCAGGTGAAGCAGCACCAGCCCAGGTGCTGCTGCAGCAGGCGGCAGCGCTCGGCCCCGCGGCACCACTAGGGACGCAAGTGGCCCTGCCCCCGGGCTGCGCTGCGCACGACCTCACGCTTCGCGTGCTGTCCGGCCCAGCCGAGGCGGGCGGACAGTGCTTGCTAGAGTACAGCCCTGCCCCACCGGCAGCAGAGGGGGAGCAGCAGGTGCCGGATGCAGCAACAGAGCCGCCGGCGCCGCAACACTTGCACAGCGTGGACGAGCTTTACCTCACAGGTGTGGCATTGTCGGGGGTGAAGTTGTGGCATTCTTTGCGCGGCGTGCGCACATCCCTGTTCGACGTGGTGCCTCCACACCACATGGTTGTTTTGTGAGCTGGCGTCTGTGTGTTCTGTAGCTTCAACTCCCACATAACATGAGGCCACTCTCCCTTGCTGCACAGGCCTGCACCTGGAGCAGTATCGTCACCCCACCCGAGATCCCTGCCTCTACTGGCGGGAGGGCCTGTCTCGGGACCCCGGCGACGTGCGCTGCAACACCGCGCTGGGCAAGGTCAGCGGTGGAAGCGCTGTGTGACGCCGGGAATGTTTGCTGCAGCATATTCCTGCGCGACGCCCTTCGCGTGGACGTGTAAAGGCCACCGGTCGCAGCGCTGGAGCAGCCAGGTCTGCCCCAGCTGGTTCCGGCCATCCCTGATGAACAGATTGAAGGATATCTGACCCCCTGCATTCGAGCCCCCAACCTGCAGTGGCACCTGCGGCGCGGCGAGTGGGACGAGGCTGAGCGACACCTGCGGGCGGCGGTGGCTCGCCTGACTGCCCGCAACCCAAACCCCGCCGATGGAGAGGCGTATTACTACCTTGGGCTGGCGCTCAAGTGGCAGGTGAGCATGCTGCACTGCTGATCTGAATGGGTTGCTTCAGGGCAGGCAGGGCTACAAGGCACATGCTGCACTGCTGGTCCTGATGCGATTGCCAGGAGGCACATGCTGTGTTGCCGTCTGCTTGCAAGCAGTGGAATTGACTGCATTGAGCAGCCGGGTTCCTGCGCCCACGCACCCTGGCTGCCATAGCAGCAGGGGTCCATGGCAGACGCACACCTGCCTACCCCCGCATGTGCAGAATGCACTGGCTATATCTGACCCACTCGACTGCTCTTGCACATACGCTTAACTTACCAGCAGGGCGGGCGAGACAAGGAGGCGTACGCTGCGCTGTACAAGTCCACTTGGAACTATGCCTGGCGGGTGCCCGGTTACTATGCACTCGCGCAGGTGATGATCACACGCGGCGGCAAATGCATTGTGCTGAGCTTGTGTGTAGTGACAAGCGGGCCGCTGATCCCCGCTGCCCTGCCTGCTCATGTGTTGCCTGCATTTTGCTGGTCCCACTCCCTGACACTCCTGGCCCTTGAACCCTCAATGCACTAGCCACCGCTGTCCTCACTCCCTCCCTCCCTGCAGATGGATGCTGCCCGTGGAGACTGGGAGACCGCGGAGCAGCACTGCCGTGCAGCGCTGGCCACCAACGTCGACTTCTTGCAGGCTCGCAACCTGTGCGCCGCTGTGCTGCGCCGCGCCGGCAAGGCGGCAGAAGCAGCAGAGCTGGTGGCAGGCAGCCGAGCGCTTGATCCGCTGGACTGGTGGTCTGCCCACCTGGCAGCCAGCAGCAGTGGCGGCGGCAGCGCCGGCGGCGCCGGCGGCAGCGGCGGCGGCAATGCAGATGAGGCCGGCCAGCCCGATGCAAGCGGCAGCGATGGCAATGAGGACGGCGGTGGGGATGGCGATGGTGCTGCCACGGCACTTGGATGCGACACGCAGGCGGCCCTGGATGTGGCCCTGGATTATGCGGATGCAGGTGGGTGCAGAAGTGAGGCAGCGGCAGGCATACGCCGTGCATGGTTTCCTCACGCCCAAAGAGCAGTACAGTGCCTACGATCCTTGCCGGCTCTGCGATTCAGCAATGGTATTGCGCCTCGCCATCTGGTCACATGACGTTCCACACTGCAGCACTGGTTTGTCAAAGCCGCCACTGCTGTTTGACAAATTCGGCTGGCTTACCCACATTGCCTTGATTCACATGCAGGGCTGTACAGCAAAGCGCTGGCCGTGCTGGAGCCGCATACTGGCAGCCCGCAGCCAGGGACGGCGCCCCTTGTGCACTACTACCGAGCCTTCTTCCACCGCCGGCTGGGCCAGGTGGGTGGTTCTGTCGGGTCGTTTGGCTGCCCCAGGCACGCTGCTTTGTTGGAAAGGGCACCGAATGGCACAGCGCATGCCCAAGTCTGGCAAACCCTGTGCGTCTCCCATGCTACCAATCAAGCCAGCACGCTTGGCTGCCTGCCATCCAACTCCCAACACGTGCGCATTGTTGCCATCCGCCCCTGTGCAGGCGCAGCAAGCGCGCGCGTGCTTGGCGGCGGGTGCTGCGGCTCCCACCGCCTATGTCTTCCCTGCTCGCCTGCAAGAGCTGGCCATCCTGCAGTTTGCTGTGGATCAGTCACCAGAGGATGCCAGGTGCGGCAAGGCGTGCATATAAAATGTGCGGTGTGCGCGCATTGTGGCGGAGCCAGGCGGCGGAGCAGGCGCCTGTGGTTGCCAGCTATGTGCATGGGTGCAAACTTTGCCTTTGCTTGTGTCGGGCTGCATCCATCTGGCCCATGCCACGCCAGTGACGCGAGTTGGGTCTCTCATTGCAAACAGGGCCCGCTTCTACCTGGGCTGCTGGCTCTACGACCGGAGGCGCTACGCAGACGCCATTGTGCTGTGGCGCCGCGCCGTTGAGCTGGACCCGCAAGGCCTGCCCTCCGCCTGGCGCGGCCTGGGCATCGTGGCCTTCAACATTGAGAAGGTGAGCTTGGTGGTTAATCAAGTCAAAAGAGTGTGTAAGGTGAAGATGGACCCGCAAGGGCTGCCCTCCGCCTGGTGCTGGTTGCAATCGCCGCGTTCAACATTGAAAAGGTGGGAAATAGTGTATGTAGATGAATCAGGCGAATCAGCAAGAGTGGCTGTACAGGTGGAGCCGACCCTGGACCCCCTCAGTAGCCTTGACCGCGCACTTGCAACCTCCTCCACCGCACTCAGTCAGCAAACTTGTTGCCCCAACCCCTATCCACCCCTCCCACAGGACCCCAAGGCTGCCGCCGCCGCCTACGACCGCGCATTTGCCCTGGCCCCCAGCGACAGCCGCCTGCTGTACGAGCGGGACCAGCTGTCCAAACGGTGCGGTACCACGCCAGCTCAGCGGCTGGCCCTGCTGGAATCCCATCCTGACCTGGTCCAGCAGCGGGACGCGCTGGCAGCGGAGGCCTGCGCTCTGTACTGCCAAGAGGGGCGGCCGGAGGCAGCGAAAGCGCTGCTGGAGGGGCGACGGTGGCAGCCGTGGGAGGGCGGCGAGGGGGAGGCACTTGCACAGCACGTGCGCTGCCACCTGGCGCTGGTATGTTTTCTCGGGGCGGCTGTGGTCTGCATGTTTCAGGAGCAATGTAGGTTGTGACGTGTATCGACCTGGCACTCGTGTGTGCAGTCACGCTGCTGCACTGCTGAGGCCCTGCCGCAAGGCCACTATCTGTTTGCCCTTCCCTTCTCTCCACACGCCAACCCACTATCACCACTCAACGCAGGGCCGTGCTGCACTGGCGGCAGGGCGGGCGGAGGAGGCAGTGGCTCTGTGCCAAGCTGCGCTGGAGAGCCCTGCCAACCTGGGAGAGGCCAAGCACCTGCTTGCAAACGACTCGGATGTGAGATACGTGCTGGGCTGTGCGCTGGCGGCGGCGGGGCGGCAGGTAGGCAGGGTGGCAGGGCAGGTTAGTCTGGTCGGGGGTGTGCATGCCAGCCATGCGCGTTGGCTCCCTGCACTCATATGCTGTGGCATGATGTGCTGAGAAGCAAGTGATGCAGCCATATGGCCCACAATGCACGCCAGCCTGCTCCTAGCCGCCCTGCAGGAGGAGGCGGAGGAGCAGTGGCGGGCGGCGGCCGAGTTTGAGGGTGATTTCCAGGTGTG
>VFQQ010003608.1_pt1 | contig 14726 bp, 8 predicted proteins | sample 3512341 | NCBI WGS metagenome assembly VFQQ01 (sample SAMN10412373, study PRJNA504923) | tailings metagenome | isolation source: Relicate 2 Philex TSF1 revegetated site | place: Philippines: Tuba, Benguet | collected 2017-08-29 | reverse complement strand
TCGATGGCGGTCTTGATGGCGAGGCCCTGCTGGATCTGGGAGAGGAACACCATCTGGTCGAAGTCGCGCGGGAAGCGGAAGTAGCGCGTCATGGTTTCGAGGATGCGCGCATTGCCGCCATTGTTGCGCTGGTGGCCTTCCATCACCGGCGATGAGGGGTTGCGGTCCTCGGGGCGGGCGAAGGTCTCGATGACGTTCATCGAGGTGAAGGACTGGAAGCCGAACTCGGACGCGAAGCGCGGATTGACGTCGCGATAGGCCGAAAAATCCTTGGCGGAGTGCCAGACGCTCCAATAGTGGGTGTCGCCGCGCGTATCCATGTGCCAGCCGTCGGAGAAGTCGAGGTAGCCCATGGACGGCGAGGACGGCCAGAAGCGGCGCGCCGGATCCTCGTCCTCGACGATGGTGCCGAGCATGGAGTTGAGGCGGTCGTAGTTGGCGACGTAGCGCTCGGGCGCGGCCTTGGTTTCGGGATACCAGTGCAGGGAACCGATGACCTCGTTGTCGCCGCACCAGAGCGCGATGCAGGCATGGTGGCTGAGGCGCCGGATCTGCTGGGTGATCTCGACGCGCACGTCGTCGAGGAAGGCCCGGTCCGACGGATAGCTCATGCAGGCGAACATGAAGTCGTGCCAGATCAGGATGCCGAGTTCGTCGCAGATCTCGTAGAAGAAATCGGGCTCGTACTGGCCGCCGCCCCAGACGCGGATCATGTTCATGTTGACCGCCTTGGCGCTCTCGAGGAGATCGCGAATGGCGGCGGGGGTCTGGCGCGACGGGATGGCGTCGGCGGGAATCCAGTTGGCGCCCATCATGGTGATGTCGCGGCCGTTGATGCGGACCTTGAAGTTGTGGTCGATCTTGTCCTTCTCGACGATCCATTCGAGCTTGCGCAGACCGAGCTTGCGGCTGGTCGTTTCGCCATCGAGCGTGGTGGTGAGCGGATAGAGCGGCTGCTCGCCCTGCCCGTTCGGCCACCAGAGTTTGGGGTTGGCGATCTTGATCTTGTGGGTGAAGACGTTCTCGCCCTTGCCCACCTTGACCGTGCCGCCGACGGTCTGGCCGTCGATCTCATGCGTGAGGGAAACCTCGCCGGCGGCGAAGGCGAAAATGCGAGTCGACAGAGTCAGTTCGACGCCGGACTTCGAGTGCTTCTGGTCGACCTGTACGCTCTCCTGCCGGGCGAGTTTGCTGCGCCGGATGGCCATGCGGCCATAGACGCCGGTCGGCATCAGGCAGATGCCCCAGTCCCAACCGGCATGGCAGGCGGCCTTGCGCACGAAATTCATGTGCACGCCTTCAAGGCCATTGGTCAGGTAGTTGTAGGTGAAGGGGATCGGGAACGGATGCGCCTCGGCCCGCTCCCTGGCGACCTTGCGCGTCACATCGAACTCGATGCGCAGCGTGTTGTCGCCGACCTTGATCTGGCCGGTGACGTCGATGTCGTAGCGGATGAACTGGTTCTGCGTCCGGGCGATCGGCTTGCTGTTGAGCAGCACGGTGGCGATGCAATCGACATTGTCGAGCGTCAGCGTCAGGTAGCCGTCGATGTCGGCGGCCGTCGCCTTGAACTTGCGCTCGACCGCCCAGGCGGTGTGGTTGACCCACATCACGTCCTGCTCGTTGAGGCCGAAATAGGGGTCCGGGATTTCGCCGGCGGCCAGCAGGGCGGTGTGCACGTCGCCGGGCAGCGCGATCCTGGCTTTGGTCTTCACGGTAGGAGACGAGAGGGCGAATTCGCCGGCAAGGCTCAGCTCGGAATAGGCGGGGCTGGCCTTGGCCAGCGTGGCGGCTTTCGCCATCGGGTGTCTCCGGGAAAAGACTGTTGGCGCAGTGTTAGCCAGTGGAGGGAGTCGTGCCAACTGCTGGCGGCAGCTTACCCCTCTCTCGCGTCGCTAAGGGTTTGCTGTGCAAACCCAAGCTCTGCGCTCTCTCCCTCAAGGGGAGAGAGGGTCCCGACTGAGAGATCTCGGCTCACGCAACCTCTCTCCCCTTGAGGGAGAGACGCCAGACTTACGAACGAAGCGAGTTAGTCGCAGCAGAGAGGGGTGGCGGTATACGCAGCCGCACCACTTGACTCGCATAGCTATCATATATAGCTATCATAGCTACATGCATTAGCTATTGAGGTCGTCATGTCTTCCACTCCGGACTTTCCGCCCCATGAGATCATCCGCCAGCTGCGGCTGGAGGGACTGTTTGCGCTGGCCGCCGCTGCCGCGGTCTACTGGTTCATCGGCGGCAACTGGTGGCTGTTCGCGGCGCTGCTGCTGGCCCCGGACCTGGCCTTTTTCGGCTACGCGCTCGGGGAAAAGGCGGGGGCGCGCATCTACAATTTCATGCACACCTACACGCATCCGCTTATCATCGGGGCGATCGGGTGGTTCGCGGGATGGCCGGTGCTGATCGAGATCGGCCTCATCTGGGCGGCGCATATCGGCGCGGACCGTGCCCTGGGCTATGGACTGAAGTATCCCGGGGTCAGCGGCCACACGCATCTCGGACTGATGGGACAAGCAAAGAAGCATGCCAACGCCAGCTAAGACATCGCTGCCGGCGCTCGTCGCCATCGCGCGCCGGCTCGTCGATGCGAACGGCCCCGACGCGCTGACGGTCAGCGCCGTGGCGCAGAGCGCGGGGGTGAAGTCCCCCTCGCTCTACAAGCATTTCGCGGACCGGGCGGCGCTGCTCAAATCGGTCGAGATCGAGATCCTCCACGAGCTGGAGGCCTTCCTGCGGCGCGAGATGACAGGCGATACGCCCAAGGCGCGGCTTCATTCGATGGCGGAGGCCTATCGGCGCTTCGGCAAGACGGCGCCCAACCGCTACCGCGTGATCTATTCGGGCAATGCCTTCACCGACCCCGAAATCCGCGCGGCCTGCCTGTTCTCGGCGCAGCCACTGTTCGAGGAACTGCGCGCAGCGGGGATCGCCGAGGACAGGGTGCTGCCGGTGTCGCGCACCCTGGTGCCGTTCCTCCATGGCTTCGTGCTGATGGAGATCGGCAGCGCGTTCAATCTCGGGGGCGATGTCGACGAGGCGTTCGAGCTGGGGATCGGGACGATTCTCGCAGGGGTGCCGGGGTAAGCGGCGCCCTCTCCTGCATGAACGGGGGAGGATCAATGCGACATGCCCTCGTGGTTCGACAGGCTCACCATGAGGGCTAATGAGAGCTCCACAAGCTCGATGTCATCCCTGCGGAAGCGGGACCCATTGGATCCGTTCGAGTAGAGGAGAGATGGGTCCCGGGTCAGGCCCGGGATGACAGCTGGTGGGCGGGCGGGACTGTGCCAGACCCCGCCCCCTACTCCGCCGCTTCGGCGTCGGGGTCGAGGAAGCCGCCCGACTGGCGGGCCCAGAGCGACGCGTAGTGGCCGCCCAGTGCGAGGAGCTGCTGGTGGGTGCCTTCCTCGACGATCTTGCCCTTGTCGAGGACGATGAGCCGATCCATGGCGGCGATGGTGGAGAGGCGATGGGCGATGGCGATCACCGTCTTGCCCTGCATCAACGTGGTCAGCTGTTCCTGGATCGCCGCCTCGACTTCGGAGTCGAGCGCCGAGGTCGCCTCATCGAGGACGAGGATCGGGGCGTTCTTGAGCACTACGCGGGCGATGGCGACGCGCTGGCGCTGGCCGCCGGACAGCTTGACGCCACGCTCGCCGACATAGGCGTCGTAGGCCTTGCGACCCTTCTGATCGATCAACTGCTCGATGAACTCGTCGGCCTCGGCCATGGCGGCAGCGGCGGTGACTTCCTCGTCGGTGGCGTCGGGCCGGCCATAGGTGAGGTTGGCGCGGATGGAGCGGTGCAGCAGCGCCGTATCCTGCGTCACCACGCCGATGGCGGCGCGCAGGCTCTCCTGCGTGACCTTCGAAATATCCTGCCCGTCGATCGAGATGGTGCCCGACTGGATGTCGTAGAAGCGGAGCAGCAGGTTGACGATGGTCGACTTGCCGGCGCCGGAACGGCCGATGAGGCCGATGCGCTCGCCCGGCTTGAGCTCGAGCGTGAGATTTTCGATCACCGGCTGGGCGCGATTATATTTGAAGCCGACGTGATCGAAGCGGATGCCGGCTTCCGACACCACCAGCGGCTTGGCGTCCGGGGCATCGACGAGGCCGAGCGGGCGGGCGACGATCTCGGCCGAGTTCTGCGCGGTGCCGAAATTGCGCATCATGCCGTTGAGCTGGTTCATCAGCCGGCCGAGCATGGCGTAGAGCCGCAGGATGACGCCAGTGGTGAGCGCGACGCCACCGACGGTGATGATGCCATCGGTCCAGAGATGCACGGCCAGCGCGGTGATGCCGGCCAGCGCCAGGCCGGAGAGCATGGCCATGGACGAGCGGACGCCGACCAGGGTGCGGGCGAGCCGGCGCTGGGCGGTCATGTAGTCGTCGAAGCCGGTGCGGACGAAGCGGTCGTCGCCCTGCGCGGTGCCGAAGAGCTTCAGCATCTGGATGTTGGCGAAGCTGTCGACGATCTTGCCGGTGAGCGACGCGCCCTGGTCGGCGGCGACATTGGCGAGCTTGCGCATGCGCGGCACGAAGATGCGGGCGAGGATCGAGAAGGCGGTGACCCAGACCACCATGGCGATGGCGAGGCGCCAGTCGAGCTGCGCCATCAGGAGCGTGGTGGCGAGGGTGAAGATGACGATGTTCCAGAGCACGTTGAGCAGCGACACCATGAAGTCGCCGACGGCGGCGCCGGATTGCCAGACCTTGCTGGCGATGGCGCCGGCGAAGTCGTTCTGGAAGAAGCCGAGGTTCTGGCGGATGACGTGGGCGTAAGCCTGCCAGCGAACCATGTTGTAAAAGCCCAGCGTGATGGTCTGTTCTTCGACCGTGGCCGAGAGCCACGAGATGACGAAGCGGACGCCGATGACGACGACCAGCATCATGGCCAGTTCCGCGCCATTGGCCTCGATCAGCGGCCCCCAGCCGGCGCCGGGCGTGAGCGACGAGAGCATGTCGACGAGGCGGCCGACATAATAGAACAGCGCAGCTTCCACCAGCGCCACGAGGCCGCCGAGCGTCAGCAGCGCGAGGAACGGCAGCTTGGCCTGGCTGATATAGAACCAGAAGAATTTCAGCGTCAGCGCCGGCGGCCTCAGCTCACCGTTGCGGCCGAAGGGATCGACCCAGGTTTCGAACAGGCGATGGATGGGATCGAGGAGTTTCATCGGAGCAGACGGTCTATAGCGCCGATTGCCGCGGGTGGGCATTAAACTTTCGAAATGAATGGGCACCCGCAGTCGGGTCACCCTCCCCCTTGCGGGAGGGATAGGGAGGGGGCGACGCCCGCTCGAAGCAAGCTGCACCCCCCACCCTAGTTTCGCTAGGGACCTGCCGGTCCCAGCTGCACTACCCTCCCCGCAAGGGGGAGGGTGGCAGACTGATGGGCCCTACTCGGCCGCCTTGGTGTCCAGGTCGAGGAAGCCGCCGGACTGGCGTTCCCAGAGATGGGCGTAGTGGCCGCCGGAGGCGAGGAGCTGGGCGTGGGTGCCCTGCTCGACGATCTGGCCCTTTTTCGAGCACCACCAGCCGGTCCATGGCGGCGATGGTGGAGAGACGGTGGGCGATGGCGATCACCGTCTTGCCCTGCATCAGCGTGGTCAGCTGCTCCTGGATCGCCGCCTCGACTTCGGAGTCGAGGGCCGAGGTGGCTTCGTCGAGGACGAGGATCGGCGCGTTCTTGAGGAGCACGCGGGCGATGGCCACGCGCTGGCGCTGGCCGCCCGAGAGTTTGACGCCACGCTCGCCCACATGGGCGTCGTAAGCGCGACGGCCCTTGGGGTCGACCAGCCCGGATATCACCTCGGCCACCTTGGCCTGCTCGGCGGCGCGGATCATCTCGTCGTCGGTCGCGGTCTGGCGGCCGTACTTGATGTTCTCGCGCACCGAGCGGTGCAGCAGCGAGGTGTCCTGGCTGACGAGGCCGACCGCGGCGCGGACGCTTTCCTGCGTCACGTCGCGAACGTCCTGACCGTCGATGCGGACCGAACCGGATTCCACGTCGAAGAGACGCAGCAGGAGGTTGACCATGGTCGACTTGCCGGCCCCGGAGCGGCCGACCAGACCCACCTTCTCGCCCGGCTTGATGGCGAGGTTGAACCCCTCCATCACGGTGCCTTCCTTGCCGCGCCAGTAGTTGAAGGTCACATCCCTGAACTCGATGCCGCCGGCCGTCACCGCCAGCTTGGGGGCCTCGGGCTTGTCGAGCATGGCGATCGGCTGGGCGATGGTCTCCATCGAGTCCCGGGTGGTGCCGATCTGGCGGAAGATCTGCGAGCCGACATCGAGGATCCAGCCCGACATGTTCATGATCTGGAGCGCGAACGGGATGGCCGTCGCCACGGCGGCGGCACTCAGCGTTCCGGCGTTCCAGCTCGACAGCGCGATCCAGGCGATCGAGATCACGAGGCCCGCGTTGAGGAGGAACAGGGTCGACCACATGTAGGTGAACACCCGCATCAGCTTGCGGAACTCCACGGCGTGGTCGTTCACCGACTCGGCGACGTAGTTGTCCTCATGCCCGTCGGTCGAGAAGGTCTTGAGCGTGTGGATGTTGGTGTAGCTGTCGACGATGCGGCCGGTCATCACCGACTTGGACTCCGAGAGGTCCTCGGAATGCTTGGCAATGAGCGGCATGACGATGGTGAAGAGGATGCCGTAGAGGATCAGCCAGACGGCGATCGGGATCAGCAGCACCCAGTCGAGACCGGCCATCACCACGATGGCGACGACCACGAAGATGCCGGCGTACCAGACGGCGTCGATCGTCATGTTGATCGACATTTCGACGCTCTCGCCGGCCTGCATGATCTTGTTGGCGATGCGACCGGCAAAGTCGTTCTGGAAGAAGGTCCAGTTCTGCCGGATCACGTGCCAGTGGCTCTGCCAGCGGACGATGTCGACGAGGTTGGGCACGATGGAATGGTTGCGGACCAGCGTGTCGAGGAGGAACGTGATCGGCCGGATCACGGCGATGACCAGGATCATCCAGAGGAAGGTCTGCCAGTTCAGCTCGAACATCTGGCCGGGCGGCGTGGTGGCCAGCATGCCGACCACGAGGCCGACGAAGATCGGCATCATCGCATCGGCGACCGAGCCGACGGCGACGAGCACCATGCGCAGCGCAAAGGCCGCCTTGAACTGCTTGACGAAGTAAAGGGTAAAAGCCGTGACCCCCTTGGGGGGCTCGGTGTTCTTGGCCAGGGCTACGGGCGAGTAGCGGGCGTCGAACCAGGCAATGACGCGGTTGAGCATTTTTCTCTCATCGGGATGAGAGCCTTCCGACCTTTCAGGTCAGGCGCAGGCTCTGGGACTGTTTTCGCTTCACGGTCTTTGTGTGGGTGCCGCGTCCCGCGCTCAGGTTGATAGTGGTTTCCATTTTGTCCCTCCTTGGGTTGTTGAAGTAGTTGGCTATTCCGCCGCCGCTTCGGCTTCATCCATGTCGATGAAGCCGCCGGACTGGCGGTGCCAGAGCTTGGCGTAGTGACCGCCCAGAGCGAGCAACTGGGCGTGGGTGCCCTGCTCGACGATCTGGCCGCCGTCGATCACCACCAGCCGGTCCATGGCGGCGATGGTCGAGAGGCGGTGGGCGATGGCAATCACCGTCTTGTCGCGCATCAGGTTCTGGAACTGCTCCTGGATCGCCGCCTCGACTTCGGAGTCGAGCGCCGAAGTGGCTTCGTCCAGCACGAGGATCGGGGCGTTCTTCAAGAGCACGCGGGCGATGGCGACGCGCTGGCGCTGGCCGCCCGAAAGCTTCACGCCGCGCTCGCCCACCTGGGCGTCGTAGCCGGTATTGCCCTTGGGATCGACGAGCGTCTCGATGAAGTCCTCGGCCTCGGCGAGCCGGGCCGCGGCCTTCATCTCCTCGTCGGTCGCGTCGGGACGGCCATAGAGGATGTTCTCGCGCACCGAGCGATGCAGCAGTGACGTATCCTGCGTCACCACGCCGATATTCTCGCGCAGCGAGTCCTGAGTGATGGTGGCGATGTCGGTGCCGTCGACCGAGATCAGGCCGCCCTCGCGATCGTAAAAGCGCAGCAGCAGGTTGACGATGGTCGACTTGCCCGCGCCCGAACGACCGACGAGGCCGATCTTCTCGCCCGGCTTGATGTGCAGGTCGAGCTTGTCGATCACGCCGCCTTCCTTGCCGTAGTGGAAGGCCACGCCGTCGAAGCGGATGTCGCCGTTGACGCGGCCGATGGCCTTGGCGCCGGGCTTGTCGGATACGATGCGCGGCAGCGAGATGGAGCCGATGCCGTCCTTAACGGTGCCGATGTTCTCGAACAGCGAGCTCATCTCCCACATCACCCACTGGCTCATGCCCTGGAAGCGCATGACGAGACCGAGCGACACGGCGAGCGCGCCGGGCGACATGGCGCCCTGCAGCCAGAGCCAGATGCCGGTGGCGCCGACGCCGAAGAGCAGGAAGCAGTTGGAGACCACCACCGAGATGTTGAGCACGGTGAAGAGCCGCATCTGGTTGTAGACGGTGCCCAGGAACTCATCCATCGCCTCACGGGCATAGGCTTCCTCGCGGTTGGAATGCGAGAAGAGCTTGACCGTGGCGATGTTGGTGTAGCTGTCGACGATGCGGCCGGTCATGGACGAGCGTGCGTCGGCCTGGGCCTGCGAGATCTTGCCCATCCTGGGGATGAAGTAGCGCATCATGCCGATATAGACGACGAGCCAGACGAGGAACGGCACGGCCAGACGCCAGTCGGTCGCCGCGGCGAGGAAGACCGCGCCGGTGAAGTAGACGACCACGTAGACCAGCATGTCGAGCAGCTTCATCACCACTTCGCGCACGGCGAGAGCGGTCTGCATCAGCTTGGCGCCGATGCGGCCGGCGAACTCGTCCTGGAAGTAGCTCATCGATTGGCGGATGAGGTAGCGATGCGCCATCCAGCGGATGCGCTGCGGGAAGTTGCCGAGCAGCGTCTGGTGCATGGTGGACGTGTTGACGATCACCATCAGCGGCATGACCACGACGATGAAGAGCCCCATGGCCCAGAGCTTCCAGCTCTCGGTGGCGAGGAAGGTCGCCGGGTCGGCGGCCGCCAGCCAGTTGACGATATCGGCGATGAAGCTGAACAGCATGATTTCGCCGGCCGCGATCAGCGCCGACATCACCGCCATCAGCACCAGCCACTTCTTGGCGCCCTTCGAATAATGCAGGCAGAAGGCCAGCAGCCCCTTGGGCGGCTGTTCTGGTTCTCCAAGCGGATAGGCGTCGAGACGACGCTCGAACCACTTCAGGAACGCGGTGACCATGACTTCCTCTCCTACATGCAACGGAACGAAAGCGCCGCCTACGACCTCAACCGCAGTTGAGGTCAAGCGAAGAAACGTCCCGGTGCAAAGACTCGACCCTCGGGCTATGCTGGATTTCGCACACGACGCCCATTCGATCGGCGGCGGAGGTGCGAGCTGGCAGCGACCCGGCCATCCCATTGCTGCCTAACTTGGCAGGAAGTATGGCTTTTTAGTCGCTCACAGCAGGACAGAATACACCAACTGCGAGAGTCGGCTGTTGCGGCCCGGCCACAATCGGATAACGAGTTACAAGTTGACGCCCTGCGGAGCGAATGATGCGCGCTGAAGACGAGCACACCATCTATCTCAAGGACTACCAGCCGAGCCCCTATGTCGTCGAACGCGTCGAGCTCGACGTGCGGATCGACCCCGGCACATCGATCGTCCGCGCCCTGCTGACGATCGTGCCCCGCGACACAACGTCGCCGGGGACGCCGCTGGTGCTCGACGGCGACGAGCTGGCGCTCAAGTCGATCGCCATCGATGGGCTGCCGCTGGCGCTGACCGCCTACGAGTCCTCGCCCGAGTCGCTCGAGATCTTCGAGCCGCCGACCAAGCGCTTCGTGCTAGAAACGGAAGTCGCCATCGAGCCCGAGAAGAACACGAGGCTGATGGGGTTCTATCGCTCCAACGGCACCTGGTGCACGCAGTGCGAGCCGGAGGGCTTCCGCCGCATCACCTATTTCCAGGACCGGCCGGACAATCTCGCCATCTTCAAGGTGCGGATGAGCGCCGACAAGGCGCTGGCGCCGGTGCTGCTCGCCAACGGCAATCTCGTCGACCAGGGCGACGATCCCAATGGCCGGCATTTCGCCGTCTGGGAAGACCCGCATCCGAAGCCGGCCTATCTCTTCGCCATGGTGGCGGGCGATCTCGGCTCGATCCACGACGAATTCACCACGGCCTCGGGCCGCAAGGTGGCGCTCGGCATCTATTGCGAACACGGCAAGGAGCCGCAATGCGCATGGGCCATGGACTCGCTCAAGCGCTCGATGGCCTGGGACGAGCGCCGCTTCGGGCGCGAGTACGATCTCGACGTGTTCAACATCGTCGCCGTCAGTGACTTCAACTTCGGCGCGATGGAGAACAAGGGCCTCAACATCTTCAACGACAAGCTGGTGTTCGTGTCGCCCGAGACAGCGACGGACGCCGACTATGACGGGGTCGAGCGCGTCATCGCGCACGAGTATTTCCACAACTGGACCGGCAATCGCATCACCTGCCGCGACTGGTTCCAGCTCTGCCTCAAGGAAGGCCTGACGGTCTATCGCGACCAGGAGTTCACCTCCGACGAGCGCTCGCGTGCGGTCAAGCGCATCTCCGACGTGCGGACGCTGCGGTCGGCGCAGTTCCCGGAGGATGGCGGCCCGCTGGCGCATCCGGCGCGGCCGAGCCAGTACAAGGAGATCAACAACTTCTACACGGCGACCGTCTACGAGAAGGGCGCCGAGATCGTCCGCATGCTGGCGACGCTGCTCGGCGAAGCCGGCTTCCGCAAGGGCATGGACCTCTATTTCGAGCGCTATGACGGCGAGGCGACCACCATCGAGGCTTTCCTCAAGGTGTTCGAGGACGCCAACGGCGTGGACCTCGCGCATTTCGGCCAGTGGTACCTGCAGGCGGGAACGCCCGAGGTGACGGTGGCCGACAGCTATGACCCGGCCAACCAGACCTACACGCTGACGCTGAGCCAGAAGACGATGCCGACGCCGAACCAGCCGACCAAGCAGGCGATGGTGGTGCCGGTGAAATTCGGGCTGATCGGCCCCAATGGCAGCCCGATGACCTATGCGGCGGTCAATGGCGGCCGGGTCGAGAACGACATGATCGTGCTCGAGAGCGACAGCGCGACGCTGACCTTCACCGGCGTGCCAAACCGGCCGGTGCCGTCGCTGTTCCGCGGCTTCTCGGCGCCGGTCAAGATCACGACCGCCGCCGCCGAGGCCGACAAGCTGTTCCTCGCCCAGCACGACAGCGACCCGTTCGGGCGCTGGCAGGCGCTGCAGGACATCGCCATGTCGCTGCTGGTGGGCGCCGTCAGCGGCACGCCGTGGACCGACGCGCAGCTCACCGGCCTCGCGCAGGCGATCGAGGACACAGCCAGCAGCAAGACGCTCGACGACGCGTTCAAGGCACTCGCCATCACCCTGCCGGCGGTCGGCGAGATCGCGCTGAGCAAGGGCAAGGATGTCGATCCTGCCGCGATCCTCGAGGCGCGCAACCGCATGGTCCAGCAGATCGTCGACAAGGTCGGCGGCACGCTGGAGGCGGTCTATCGCGACAAGGCGGAGAGCGGAGCCTACTCCCCCTCGCCGCAGCAGACGGGCAAGCGCTCGCTGCGCAACGCCGCCCTGGCCTATCTCGTGCGCGGCATGGGCGAGCATGGCGCGCAGCTGGCGGCCGAGCAGTATCGCGCGGCGCAGAACATGACCGACCGCTTCGCGGCGCTGGCGGCTTCGGTGCAGGTGTGGACGCCGCAGGCGGCCGGCCTGCTGGGCGACTTCCGCACCATGCACACAGCCGACCCGCTGGTGTTCGACAAGTGGCTGGCGCTCAACGCCGCGCCGGCCCATGACGAAACCATCGACCGCGTGCGCGCCATCCTCGCCGATCCGGATTTCCCGAAGAACAACCCCAATCGCCTCAGGGCGCTGGTGTTCAGTTTCGCCGGCGGCAACCTGGTGCAGTTCGCGCGACCCGATGGCGAAGGCTTCCGCTTCGTCACCGAGTTCGTGGCCGACGTCGATACGCGCAATCCGCAGGTGGCGGCGCGCGTGCTCACCGCGTTCCGGGTGTGGCGCAACTTCGAGCCGGGCCGTCGTGGGCTGGCCGAGCAGGCGCTGCGCAACCTGCAGGAAGGCGCCAAGCTCAGCCGCAACACGGCGGACATCCTCGAGCGCATGCTTGGTTAACGATTGGTAATGTTGGAAGAATTTTTCTTCCGCCGCTAAGTGACTCTGCGGACTCATGAAAATGCCGGTGCGGGCCACCCCGCCCCGGCCACCCCTCTGGACACGCGAGTCGCCCCGATTCAAAGTCGCGTCACGGTGCAAATCACCGGCGGGTCACTACAGAATAATTGCGGGGTAAGGCATGCGGTCGGCGGAGACATCCGGCGTCGGAGGGGAGGGATTCGGACGTGCCCTTCGCCAAGACGAACAACGGCGCGGCGTGGCCGCCCCGCCGGCCCCGAGCCTCAATATCGGTATTGCCATCAGCCTTGTCGCCGTCGGCGCCGCCGTGCTGTCGGTTGGTTTCGACTATTTCCGCACACTCGATGAACTCGGCGCACGCCACCACCTTGCGGCGCAACTCGCCGCCACCGGCCAGACCATCGTCGAACTGGTCGAAATCGACGCCGCCCTCACCGGCGTCTGGGCCCGCGCCATCAGCGCCATCGCGCTCGCCGCGCTGATCGCCGGCCTCGCCTGGTGGCGGATGCCGAAGCCGCAGCGTCCGGCCCCGGTCGACTATGCCGACCTGCTCGCCACCATCCCGTTCGGCGTCGCCTGCTGGACGGCCGAGGGCGAACTCATCACCTGCAACGAGCAATATCGCGCGCGTCTCAACAATCCCGAACCGCTGGCGGCCGGGGCGCCCTACCCCACCACAGTCAAGCAACTGGCGCATGGCGGCTACATGCAGCTGTTGCGCGAGAACGAGAGCAACCGGCTGCTCGAACTGCACCGCGAGGACGGCTCGTGCCTCCTCATCGACGAACGGCCGCTGGCGCAGGGTGGGTTCATCACGCTGATCTCGGACGTGACCGAGACGCGCCGCACCGACCAGCTGCTCGCCACGATCCGCGAAGAGCAGCGGCTGCTGGCGCGCCGCTATCACGAGGAAAAACTCAAGGCCGAGGCCGCGAACCGCGCCAAGACCGCCTTCCTCGCGCATCTCTCGCACGACATCCGCACACCGCTGAACCACATCATCGGCTTTGCCGAACTGATGCGGCAGCAGACCTATGGGTCGCTGGGCGACGCGCGCTATCTCAACTATGTCGAGGCGGTGAAGGGTTCGGGCGAGCGCCTGCTCTCCTATTTCGCGTCGATCCTCGAACTGGCCGAGCTCGAAGCCGGACGCCGGCCGCAGCGGCTCGAACGGGTCAATGCCGACGAACTGCTGCTCACCGCGACGCGCCGGTTCTCGGGTCAGGCCAACCAGGCCGGCCTCGCGCTTCGCATCGGCAGCCGGTCGGAGGCGACGGTGCTGGCCGATCGCTTCTCGCTCGAGCGGATGATGAACAACCTCGTCGAGAATGCCGTGCGCTTCACGCCCTCGGGCGGGCGCGTCACGCTGGCGGCCTACGCGGCGGCCGACGGGGTGGTGCTGGAGATCACCGACACCGGCATCGGCATTCCGCCCGAGCGGCTGGAGACGCTGTCGCAGCCGTTCGCGTTCCGCGACGACGTACTGACGCGCGAGCAGGCCGGGGCTGGTCTGGGCATCGCCATCGCGCGCGCCATTGCCGAGACGTCGGGAGGGCGTCTCGCCATCGACAGCCGGATGGGCCTGGGCACCACCGTCGCTATCTCGCTGCCGCTGCAGCCGGCGATGGAGATGACGCGGGCCGTGGCGGCCTAGAGCCCGCGCGCCTTCTCGTACCAGCCCGCCTCCGCCGCGCTCACTTCACCGCGCATTTCGGCGATATCGTCGCCGAGGCGCTGGAAGTTGGGCGTGTTGGTGCGTTGCGCCAGCAGTTCGCGGAAAGCATCGGTCCAGCCCTCGTCCTTGAACGGATCGGAAAGGGCGGCGGACATGATCTGCAGCACCGTCGCGTAGAGGCCGTGAATCTCGGCCAGCCGCTCGCCCGCCGGGACAAGGCCGGTTTCGCCGAGGCGCCGCAGCACCTGCGCGGTGTTGGCGTGCGGACGGTCGACGGTGGCGCGGGCGACGAGCTGCGCCGACTGGGCGATGAACTCGAGATCGACGAGGCCACCGGTGGCGAGTTTCAGGTCGAACGGATGACGGGCCGGGCGCTCCTTGGCCATCAGCGCGCGCATGGAGACGACGTCGTCGATGGTCTTCTGGACGTCGCGCGGGCGGCCGAGGATTTCCTGGATGGCGGCTTCTACGGTCGCCTGCAGACCATCGTCGGCGACCATGACGCGGGCGCGACTCAGCGCCAAGTGCTCCCAGGTCCACGCGTTCTCGTGGTGGTACTGGATGAAGCCGGGGAGACTGGTCGCCAGCGGACCGGCATTGCCGGAGGGCCGCAGCCGCATGTCGGCCTCGTACAGCACGCCCTCGGAGGTCGGTGAAGTCACTGCCGCGACAAGGCGTTGCGTCAGGCGGGTGAAGTATTGATTCACCGCCAGCGGCTTTTCGCCATCGGACTCCTCCGCAGCGCCCTGCACGTCGTAGAGCATGATGAAGTCGAGGTCGGAACTCGCCGTC
>VFQQ010003607.1_pt1 | contig 14727 bp, 16 predicted proteins | sample 3512341 | NCBI WGS metagenome assembly VFQQ01 (sample SAMN10412373, study PRJNA504923) | tailings metagenome | isolation source: Relicate 2 Philex TSF1 revegetated site | place: Philippines: Tuba, Benguet | collected 2017-08-29 | reverse complement strand
TGCGCGGATAGCAGAAAACCCGATGGCCCTGCACAAGGCCGGCTTCATGCTGGAAGTGCCGGCCGAGGCTGCCCGCAGCTATGAAGCCGTGCGTGCGGCCGCCGAACGCGCCGTCGCGGCGATGCCCGGCATTGCAGCCGTCACGGCTGTCCTCACGGCGCAGGGCGCGCCACCCGCAGCCCCCCAAACGCGCCAGCCTGCCCCAGCCGCGCAGGGCATTCCCGGCATCAAGCACATCATCGCCGTCGCGAGCGGCAAAGGCGGGGTCGGGAAATCGACGGTTGCGGTGAACCTCGCCCTCGCCCTCGCGGCGCTTGGCAAGCGCGTGGGGCTGATGGATGCCGATATCTATGGGCCTTCGGTGCCGCATCTCCTTGGCATCACGGAGAAGCCGCAGGCCGGCCCCGACAAGCGGCTGCAGCCGATCATCGCGCACGGCATCAAGGCGATGTCGATCGGCCTGCTGATCGATCCGAAAGCCGCCGCCGTGTGGCGCGGTCCGGTCGCAACCGGCGCGCTGAACCAACTTCTGACCCAGGTCGCCTGGGACGATCTCGACATTCTGCTGATCGACATGCCGCCCGGCACCGGCGACATCCACATCAGCCTGACGCAGCGCGTTGCGCTGGCGGGCGCGGTGGTCGTGTCGACGCCGCAGGACATCGCCCTGCTGGATGCGCGCAAGGGTATCACCATGTTCGAGAAGGTCTCGGTGCCGGTGCTCGGCATCATCGAGAACATGAGCACGCATATCTGCTCGAACTGCGGCCACGAAGAACACCTGTTCGGCCACGGCGGCGCTCGGCGCACGGCAGAAGAGCTGAACGTGCCGTTCCTCGGTGAACTGCCGCTGCACCTCGCGATCCGGGTCGGGTCGGATGCAGGCGCGCCGGTCGTTGCTGCCGATCCGGGCGGCGCTCAGGCGCGGCCCTTCTTTGACATCGCAGCCAGCGTTCTGGCCGGGCTTGAGACAAATGCGGTCAAACCGCCGCCGCGCATCGTGTTCGTCTGACAACAACAAGGTCTCAGGGAGAGAAGCATGTCGTATCCGGGTTTTGAGGACGCCATCCGCCGGGTGATCACCGGCGACGACAAGGACGGAAAGTCCGTCATCATCATCGACGGCGCGCCGGGCGCGAGCATGGCCGAGGCGGGACTCGGCGGGCTGCTGGACATCTGGGCGGATACGCACGGGGGCCTCGACCCGAAGGACCACACGCCCGCGAACCTGGAGCCGGTGAACCTTCATCCGCCCAAGGGCGGCTTCAAGGTGCGCTGGTTCGTGATCGAGCCCGCCCCCGCCGGTGTCCCTGCCGAGATCATGAACAAGGCGACCAAGGATGCGTTCGCCCGCTTCCACGCCGACGACGCGATCATCGACCAGACCCGCGCGCCGGGCATGCACGAGACCCATTCGATCGACGTCATCTGCCTCATCAAGGGCGACGCCTCGCTGATCCTGGAAGGCGACGAGACACGCCTGAAGCCCGGCAATATCGTGATCCAGCGCGGCACCAACCACGCCTGGATCGCCCATGGCGGCCCTGCCCTGTTCCTCGCGGTGCTGATCGACCGGGAACTCGTTAGGACTTAGAGCCTATATATAGTGGGTGCCGGGTCTGCCGGACCACATCTACTTGTTTGTCAGTTTTCGGCACCCCCGTTGCCACGTCGTTTCATGAGAAAGGCGGCGCTTCACAGCACCGCCTTTCATAGGAATATATGCTAATCTTGCCGTTAGCGCAAGAGATCAGGCGTTGAAGTTGAGCCGCAACCCTGCCTGCGCCCAGGGCATCGAGATCAGCTTCCCGGAGCCTGAGAGGGTGATGTAGGCGGTCTTCATGTTCTTGCCGCCGAAGGCGATGTTCGTGACGAGCAAATCGCCGAACTGCATCAGCGAGGTCAGCTTCACCTTGCCCTTGGGCGAGATGGTGGAGATGCCGCCCTGGAAGATGGTGGCGACGCAGACATCGCCGTTCGCCTGCACCGCCAGCGAGTCATAGAAGGCATAACCCGGCGTCTGGCCGACATAGGCGCCCCCCGGCAACACGCCTGCGGACTTGGCGAGCTCGCCCGGCTTCTTAATCGGCGCAGCGTAGAGACGGCCGGACAGGGTTTCGGCGTAATAGACGGTCTTCTCGTCCGGCGAGAGGCCGACGCCGTTGGGCGCCATGATCTGGTGGATCTGGGTCGAGATGTGGCTGCCGTCGATCTTCGCGTAATAGAGCGCGCCCCATTCGCGGTGATCGTGCGTCGACTTGGCGTGATCGGTGAACCAGAAGCCGCCCTGCTTGTCGAAAACGAGATCATTGGGACCACGCAGCGGCTGGCCGTCGACATGCGTATAGAGGCGCTCGACCTTGCCGGTGGACAGATCGATGCGCTCGATGCGGCCACCGTCATAACTGGCGGGCTTGTGCCCCGGGATCGTCAGCTTGCCGGCCTTGTGCCATTCGAAGCCGCCATTATTGCAGACATAGAGTGCGCCGTCGGGGCCGATGGCTGCGCCGTTCGGGCCACCGCCCGGCGAGGCGAGGACCTTCTTCTTTCCGTTGGGCGTCACGCGCGTGATGTTGCCGGACTGGATCTCGACCACGATGACCGAGCCGTCATCCATGACGACAGGACCTTCGGGGAATTTCAGACCTGATGCGATTTCAGTAATGGCCACTGGACGTCTCCCTGACGGCTTATGATTTTCAGTGGCGGCACGTTAGGCTGATCGCCAATTCGTGCAAGCGGGGGAGCCATGCCGCCTATTGGGGCTGAGCCCGCTCCAGAATCCGGAACGTAAAGCCCGGCAGCGGACCCAGCGCTGGATGCGGCTGGGCAAAGCTCTGCTTCCAGTCGTCGGGTGAAAACTCCGGCATGAAGACGTCGCCTTCGGGCGAGAGGCCGACGCTGGTGAGATAGATGCGGCCGGCGCGCGGCAGCGCCTCGGCATAGAGCGCCGCGCCGCCGATCACGACGATTTCAGGCGAGCCCGCCGCCGCAGCAATAGCCGCATCGAAGCTGGTGGCGACGCTGGCGTCCGGCGCGACATAACCGCTGTTATGCGTGACGACGATGTTCTCGCGCTTGGGCAGCGGCTTTGTGGGGAGCGACTCCCATGTCTTCCGGCCCATGATGACGGGCTTGCCCAGCGTGTGCATGCGGAACCAGCGCATGTCTTCGGGAATGCGCCAGGGCAGCGCGCCCTTGTTGCCGATGACGCCATTATTGGCGACGGCGACGATGAGCGAGATGAGGGGATCGCTCATGCAGTTTGCGTCCTTCGAGACGGCCGCTGTGCGGCCTCCTCAGGATGAGGAAGGGGAGTGGGTTGCACGATACCGCCGAGGAGCATTCTCCGCTCTTCCTCATCCTGAGGAGCGCCCCCAGGGCGCGTCTCGAAGGACGCAGGGAAGGTCACACCGCCACCGGAGCGGCGATATGCGGATGCGCCTCGTAACGCTCCAGTTTGAAGTCGTCATAGGTGAAGCCGAAGATATCGGTGATGGCCGGGTTGATGCGCATCACCGGCAGCGGCTTGGGCGCGCGCGACAGCTGCAGCGCGGCCTGCTCCAGATGGTTGGAATAAAGATGCGCATCGCCCAGCGTATGGACGAAATCGCCCGGCTTCAGCCCGGTGACCTGCGCGATCATCATGGTGAGCAGCGCATAGGAGGCGATGTTGAACGGCACACCGAGGAAAATATCGGCGGAGCGCTGATAGAGCTGGCAGGAGAGCTTCCCCTCCGCGACATAGAACTGGAAGAGACAGTGGCAGGGCGGCAGCGCCATCTTCTCCACGTCGCTGGGGTTCCACGCTGTGACCATCAACCGGCGCGAATCCGGCGTCCGCTTGATCATCTCGATGAGGTTGCCGATCTGGTCGATGGTCGAGCCGTCACGCGCCGGCCACGAGCGCCACTGATGGCCATAGACCGGGCCGAGATCACCGCGCTCATCGGCCCACTGGTCCCAGATGCGGACGCCGTTCTCTTTCAGATAGGCAATATTGGTTTCGCCCTTCAGGAACCACAGCAGCTCGTGGACGATGGATTTGAGATGCACCTTCTTGGTGGTGACCAGCGGAAAGCCTTCCGACAGGTCGAAGCGCATCTGGTGTCCGAAGACCGAGAGCGTGCCGGTGCCGGTCCGGTCGGTCTTCCTGACCCCGGCGTTGAGCACCAACTGCATCAGGTCGAGATATTGGCGCATCCCCGCCCCTCGTGATTCGTAAGCAGGAGAGCGTAACACCACTCGCCCCAAAGGCGGTTGGGGATAACCCGGACGGTCCACAGGAATGGCGGAAATCGGCGCTGTTCGTAGATGATGATTTTTCAACGCCGACCCCCTATATTCATGGGTGCCGGGCTTGCCCGGCTATGGCGATAAACGCGCGTGTAATAAGCGGCTCGGACCCGGGGGCGGTACCCGGCGCCTCCACCAAGCGGACCTCGGCCCTGTGCTTTAAGGGGTCCGGTTGATGGGGGCGAAATAGCATCGACGGACGTGTAAAGACGTGGCTTTTGCTCCGAATGGTTCCGCGGTTATCGGGCCGTTGTTTAGGTGCCAACGACAATGAAATGGCCCTCGCTGCCTAATAGGTAAGCGCAGCCCGGAGGGAGCTGGGCAACAGAATCCCTCCACCTTATCTCGCTGTCGGAAGCGACCGACCGCTTAAGTCAAAGAGGTGGGGAGCTGGGCAACAGAATCCCCACCACCTATTTTTCAGGTGGACGCTTGAGCAACGAACGCAAGATCGTCGACCTGGGCGCTGCCCGCCGCGAGCGCGAGCAAGCCGAGCGCGAAGCCGCAAAGGCGGCCAGACGCGCCGCTGAGCCGCCGCGCGAGGGTGTTCGCCCTGCCCTTTACTGGGCAATCGTCGTGGCGTTGATCTTTGCGCTGGCCGGCGGGTATGCGCTGGTCGCGGCGCTTTAGTTTCTGAGATCGGGCTTTACGACGATCAGCTTCGCGCCGGGACGGTCGGGTTCTGCAGGCGCTTCCGGCGCGGCGGCGGGCGCGGCCTCGACCGGCTTCGGCAGCGGCTTTTCCCAGTTGCAGAAGACGCGCTTGCCGATCTTCACGCGGCGGTCTGAGATCACCCGCGCGAACTTCCCGTCATTTCCTGCGCCATCGAAGCGGACCTCGCCCAATTCGAAATCAAGCTGGCCTGTCATGGCCTCGGGCGTATCGCCATAGCGGCCTGCGGCATCGACCGCGAAACTGCTGCCCGTCTCGGTGCCACCGGGCGTGCGGCACTTGTAGATGCCTGCGTCGAGCGAATCCGCGAAGGCGGGTGCGGCGAAGGCGGCGGCGGTGAGGGCGAGAATGATGAGGCGCATGGGAAGGCTCCTTCCGCTGCGAGTCATAACGCCTCAGAGGCCGGGCCGATCCTGAGATTCAGGAGACGTCGTTAACGCGGGCGCGGCGGCGAATCTGCAGCGTGAAGAAGCCAGCGAGCGCGCAGACGATACCGCCGCAGGTCAGCGTCAGCGCGACGCCGATATAGTGCGCCAGCGCACCTGCCGCGAGCGAGCCGAACGGCATCATCCCCAGGAACGACATCGTGTAATAGGCCATCACGCGACCGCGCATCCGGTCGTCGACCGCGTTCTGGACGATGATGTTCGTCGTGCTGCCCTGAAGCATCAGGCAGAACGCGGTGGGCAACACGAGCGCCAGCGCGAACCAGTAATTCGTCATCAGCGACAGCGCGACCATCCAGAGGCCAAAGGCGATGGCGGCAAGTTCGGGCGCCTGGCGCAGGCGGTCGCCGGACAAACGGCTCATCGCGAAGGCGCCGAGCAGCGCCCCGGCCCCGACAGCCGTCATCAGCAATCCGTAGCCCGCGCTGTCCGCACCCAGCACCTGCTCGGCGAAGACCGGCATCAGCGTCAAATACGGCCCGCCTGCAAAGCTGGAGGCCGCGAGCGCCAGCAGCGCGGCGCGGATCTCGCGGTGGCGCGAGACATAGCGGAAACCTTCGATGAGGTCCTGCAGCGGGCGCGACACGTCCTCGCGCCTGACCGACCGCGTCTGCATCAGGATGAGGCTGGTGATCACTGCGACATAGCTCGCCGCGTTGATCGCGAAGCACCACGCCTCACCCACCGCCGCAATGGTGACGCCGGCGACCGACGGCCCCACCACGCGCGCCATGTTGAACATGATCGAGTTGAGCGCGATGGCATTCTGGAGATCAGGGCGTCCCACCATCTCGACCGTGAACGACTGCCGCGTCGGCACGTCGATGGCGTTCAGGACGCCATAGAACAGCGCCAGCGCCGCGACATGCCAGACCTCGGCGAGATCGGTGAAGGTGAGGACCGCCAGCGCGACGGCCTGGATGAGGAAGCCGGTCTGGGTGACGAGCAGCAGCGTCCGCCGGTCCATCCGGTCGGCGATGGTGCCGCCCAGCGCCGAGAGGAAGAACACCGGCCCCTGCTGCAGGAAGCCGATGAAGCCGAGGGCCAGCGGGGATCCGGTCAGGCGATAGACCAGCCAGGCCTGCCCGATGATCTGCATCCACGAGCCCATCAGCGACAGAAGCTGTCCGAAGAAGAACAGCCGGTAGTTCCGGTGCCGGAAAATGCTGCTGAGAGGCGCGCGCTCGGCGGACGGTGGCGGTTGCGTGGGCGGCGGCAGCGGAGGTGAGTCGGATGGCATGGAGTGGGTCCGGATAAACGCCCTCGCCTCGGCTTACGCAACGCTTCAGGGGCCCGGACTGGACGAAATCGCCTTCACGTCCCATGTCACGGCGGCAACCAAAACGCGCTAGCCGGGGGAAACTTTATGTCGTCGCTGCTCGATCCGCTCTTTGCACCCTTCGAAATCGGCAAGCTGAAGCTGCCCAACCGCTTCGCCATGGCGCCCATGACGCGCTCCAAGTCGCCGAACCAGGTGCCCGGTGAGGATGTCGCCGCCTATTACCGCCGCCGGGCCGAAGGCGGCGTCGGCCTGCTGATCACCGAGGGAACCTCGATCGACCACCCGGCCTCGGCGAACGATCCGGCCGTGCCGCGCTTCCATGGTGAAGACGCGCTGGCCGGTTGGGCGAATGTCGTGAAAGAGGTGAAAGCCGTCGGCGGCCATATCGTGCCGCAGCTCTGGCATGTCGGCACGATGCGCCGCCCCGGTCAGGGCCGGAACCCGGAAGTCTCGCCCATCGGCCCCTCGGGCCTCTTCAAGCCGGGCAAGAAGACCAGCGAGCCTGCGACCGATGCCGAGGTCGCCGATCTCATCGCCGGGTATGGCCGCGCCGCCGCCGACGCCGAACAGCTCGGCTTTGATGGCGTCGAGCTGCATGGCGCGCATGGCTATCTGATCGACCAGTTCTTCTGGGACGGCACCAACGAACGCACCGACGACTATGGCGGCGACATGGTCCAGCGCACCCGCTTCGCCGCCGACACGGTGCGCGCGGTCCGCGCCGCCGTCTCGCCGGACTTCCCGGTGATCCTGCGCTGGTCGCAGTGGAAGCAGCAGGACTACACCGCCCGGCTCGCCCCGACGCCGGAACTGCTGGAAGCCTTCCTCGAGCCGCTGGTCGATGCGGGCGTCGATGTCTTCCACTGCTCGACCCGGCGTTTCTGGGAGCCGGAGTTTGACGGGTCGGACATGAACCTTGCGGGCTGGGTGAAGAAGCTCACCGGCAAGCCGACGATCACGGTCGGCTCGGTCGGCCTGGATACCGACTTCATCACCTCGTTCACAAAGTCCGGCCACGGCAATGCCGGTGCGAACCTGAAAGGTCTCGTTGAACGTTTCGAGCGCGGCGAGTTCGATCTTGTCGCGGTGGGCCGCGCGCTGATCGCCAACCCGGACTGGGTGAACAAGGCGCGAGCGGGCCAGTTCGACCAGCTTGAGGAATACGTCCCCGAAAAGCTGCAGACGCTGTTCTGAATAGAGTGCGTCCTTCGTGACGCGGCCCATCGGCCGCTCCTCAGGATGAGGAATGGGGACTGGCTCCCCTCCTCCTCATCCTGAGGAGACCGCGCAGCGGTCGTCACGAAGGACGCAGACTGCCTAGACGGTTCCCGCCATCAGCGCCTCCGCAGCCGCCTGATAGGCCGGGAGCACCAGGTGATCGGTCGCCGTATTCGCGGCGATCGAATGTGAGCCGAGGCGCGAGATCACCATCTCCGCCTTCGGATCGATGAAGACGTTCTGCCCGTAAATGCCGCGCGCCATATAGGCGCCGTGGGCGTTGTTCGAGACCCACCCGGCAGCGTCACGTAGCCCGCCGGCTTGAAGGCCTCGGCCGAGCCGTTGAAGCGGATGTCATCCACCACCGCCTTCGGCACCACGCCGCTGCCGTCGTTCCGCATCATCTCGCCGAACCGCGCGAGATCGCGCAGCGTGGCGTTCAGCCCGCCGCCGCCGACCTCCGTGCCGACTACATCGATATTGAAATAGGCGTCCTCTTCCGTGCCGATGCGGCTCCAGATGCGGTCTGACAGGACCGTGGAAAGATCGCTGCCCTCGATCCGCTTGATGATCCAGGCGAGGACTTCCGTGCTGACCGTCTTGTAGGCGAAGGCCTCGCCATGCGGGCCTTCCTGCACCAGCGCTTTCAGGAAGTCGTAGAGCGTGTCCGGCCCGGCATAGTCCTTGCCGCGCGCCATCATGCCGCCCGCCCGGCCATAGTCCCAGACCTCGGCTTTCGGGTCGGCGTAGTTCTCGGAATATTTGACGCCGATGCGCATATCCATGACGTCGCGGACCGTCGCGGTGTCATAGGCGGTGCCGGCCATCTCGGGCAGGTAGTGCGGCACAAGCTTCGTCTCGTTGAGCTTGCCCTCATGCACCAGCATCTGCGCCAACAGCCCCACGAAAGACTTGGTCACCGACATGACGAGATGCGGCTGGTGCGGCTCGGCCGCGCCCCAATAGCGCTCATAGACGATTTGCCCCTTGTGCAGGACGCACAGCCCGTCGGTATGGATCGACGCGAAGGCGTCGGCCCATGTCACCTCGTCGCCCGTCAACGCCTTGAACTTGATGCGGTCGAGCGCGGCAGCGCGCCCCTGCGGCAATGCCGAGGGCGAGGCCGCCCGGCGAACGGTCTTGGTCGGCGCCAGCTCGCGATAGTGGTTCATCGCCCAGCGCAGGCGCGGGAACTGCGCTGCGTTCGGATCGTCGAACCGCACCTGCAGATCGACCGGCGGCGGATAGCCGCGCATCCAGCGTTTCGGATCATTGGCGTCTGTCATCGCGTTCCCCCACTGCGCACGTTTCAGCGCTTGGGACTCAACCGATCATGCGCGCCGGGGCGGCGCAAGCATCGGCGCGCATCGGTTGTGGCCGGTTTACGAAGCCAACCATCGTGTAGGAGACGATCATCAGCAGAAACCACGAGCTCAGCTTCGCCAGCGGCACCATCTCCCACGCCTTCGCCTGATTAGGATAAACCCACGCACCGCCTGCCGTCGCGATGTTCTCGGCCAGCCAGATGAACAGCGCGACGAGAAAAAGCCCCAGCAGCAGCGGCATCGTCCGGTGCACGCGCCACACCTTGAAATAGATGGTGCACGGACCGAACAGCAGCGCCGACGCGCCGATCAACACCCACCGGAGATCGGCGGCATAGTGATGGGTGAAGAAGTTCACATAGATCGCGACGGACAGCGCCGCGATCGCCCATAAAGGCGGATGCCGCGTGAACCTGAAATCGAACAGCCGCGACACGCGCGCCAGATAGCTGCCGACCGTCGCATACATGAAGCCGGAGAAGAGCGGCACGCCCTCGATCCGGAAGATGGCGTCTTCCGGATAGGTCCACGAGCCCATCTTGGTCTTGAACAGCTCCATAGCCGTGCCGACGACATGGAACAGGAGGATGGCCTTGGCTTCGTCCCAGGTCTCCAGCCGGAACGTAAGCAGGATCACCTGCAGGCCCAGCGCCGACAGGAACAGAAAATCGTAGCGCGCGAGCAACGCGTCCGCTGGGTACCAGAGTTTGCTCGCCACGATCAGCGCCAGCAGCAGCCCGCCGAAGAGGCACGCCCAGGCCTGCTTCACCCCGAAGCGCAAAAACTCATAGACGCCCGCCGTCACCGGCCCACGCGACTCGGCCCATCGGCCAAGCCGCTCCTCGCGATCGATGAACCGCGCGATCGGCGGCCAGTTGGAGGCTGAGCTGGTCATCTGAGGCGTCCCCACGCCAATTGCGCCCCTAGCGTTCAACGCCAATCGCGGCGTGTTTGTGGCGCGGAGCGGGGGAACCCTGCGACCGCCGTCACATGCCGATGCATCGCCGCAGCACATTGAGCCGCGCCGCGCGGGAGCCTAGACTGCGGCCATGGCCAAGGACTGGATGAATTACGAGCAGATGGCGCAGAACGCCCTTCGGGGCGTCGTGCGGATGGCGCTCGAGCGGGTCGCCAAGCAGGGGCTTCCCGGCGACCACCATTTCTACATCACCTTCGAAAGCCGCCATCCCGGCGTCGTGATGTCGGACTGGCTGAAGGAGCGTTATCCCGAAGAGATGACGATCGTCGTCCAACACCAGTTCTGGGGGCTGAACGTGCGCCCGGATTCATTCGACATCTCGCTGTCGTTCCACAAGGTGGGCGAACAGCTGACCGTACCGTTCGAGGCCGTGAAGGCGTTCTTCGATCCCAGCGTGCAGTTCATGCTGCAGTTCAAGCCGGTCAGCGGCCAAGGCCCGAAAAAGCCGGTCGCGTCCACCGAGCAGACCGTTCTTCAGCCGGCCAAGGCCGCGCCGAAGGCCGAGCCTGCCGCCGAGACCTCCGGCGAAGACGACAAGCCGAAAGATCCCGCAGGCGGCGGCGAAGTCGTCAGCCTCGACAAATTCCGCAAAAAGTAAGGTTCGTTCCATGCGTCTTTTCGCCGTCACCGCCACGGCCGCGCTTCTGGCCGCGTCCGCCTCTGCCGAGATCAAGGACTTCAAGGACTGGTCGGCCGGCTGCGACAATGTCGGCACATGCACCGCTCTCGGCTTCGCCGCCGAGGACGGCTTCCCGACGGGCTTCGTGCGTGTCACACGCGGCGCGTCCGCCGATGCAAAGCCCGCCGTTCGCCTCGTCGTCCTCAGCGAGGCGGCAGAAGGTGACGCGGCGCTCGCGGTCACCCTGAACGGAAAGGCGTTCGGCAAAGGCACCTTCCCGGCGACCTCAGACGGCACCTGGACGCGCGCGGACCTCAGCGAAGCCGACGCTGCCGCGTTTCTCGCCGTGGCTGCCAACGCGACCTCGCTCACTATCAAGCGCACGGATGCGACCGATCCCGCCTTCGCCGTCTCGCTCGAAGGCTCATCGGCCTCGCTCCGCTACATGGATGCCGAACAGAAGCGCGACGGCGGCGTCACCGCCATCGTCGCCAAGGGAAACAAGCCGGCCTCCGAAGTCCCTCCCCCGCCCGCTATTCCGGTGGTGAAGGCAACCAGCGTAAAGTCGCTGGAGACCAACCCGCCCGTCCCCAAGGGCGTGCCGGCCGGCAACGCCGAAGACTGCAACGGCATGGACGAGACGCGCTTTGCTGTCGACCTGGGTGACGGCCACACGCTGTGGGGCGTCTGCATGTTCGCCGGCGCCTACAACTACGGCTACGAGCTCTATATCGCCGACAAAGCCGGCAAGGTGACGCCGGTGAAAGCGCCCCCCGGCTTCGAGATGGAGGGCGGCGGCGTCCTGACCCTTGTGAACCCCTACGCGCCCGACGGCGGCAAGACGATCGAGGCGTTCAACAAGGGCCGCGGCCTTGGCGATTGCGGCGACAGCTCGGCTTTCGCCTGGACCGGCAAGGAGCTGGTTCTCGTGCGCCAGTCGCAGATGAACAATTGCCGTGGCGTCGGCGAAGCCGAATGGATCAGCCTCTACACCGCGACGGTGGAATAGCGCCCCGGGGCATTTCGCCGGTTGACCGGGCGGGGCCGCAGCGCGCTAGGCTGGGGCCCCGCCCATACCGGACACGCCGCAATGCCGCTGACCTCTCCCCGCTTTCAGGGCAACGTTCGCATCGCGAACGCCGCAGCGAACAAACCGGCCTTTGCTGTGGGCGAACAGCAGAACAGCGGCGTCGCCATTCTTCAGCTTGCCTTGGTCGATCTCGGCTTCCCGATGCCCAAGTCGCTCAAGCGGCCGGGACAGGCTGACGGCATCTATGGCGCGGAAACGAAGGCGGTCGTCGCGGCGTTCCAGACCGCCAACGGGCTCAAGGCCGATGGACTGGCGGGCGCGCTGACGCTCGCGCGGCTGGATGCCTTGCTTGTTGCGAAAACGGCGGCCTCGGCAGCAGCCTTCCGCACGGATCTCGCCTCCGGGCGCAACAGCCGCTTCCGGACGGACTGACCAGATGGCGCTGACGATCGACGAAGCCAATGCCACCATCGAGACCGAGGTCTCCGGTGCCCGGCCGGACGTGAAGTTTCGCGACAGCATCCCCGGCAATGTCGCCTACTGGAACCTGACGACAGGCTTCAATCAGATCCCTACGCAGCTCGGCAGCGCGTTCACGTTCACCGGGCGGGTCGGCGTCACTGGCACACCCGCCGAGATCGCCCAGACGAAATTCGGCTTCATCCAGTTCATGAAGATCCGCGAGTACAAGATCGTCTGGTCCGGGCGCGGCGGCACCGAAGGCAGCATCATTCTCGATCTCGCGCGGGCCGTTAAGACGAACCCGATCCTCGACTGCGCGCCGACCTCGCGCCCGCCTTTCTTCACGGTGCCGAATGGCGCAGTCAGAAACGGCGAGATGGTCACCACGATGGGCGACCACCCTTTCACCCGCGTCGGCGACGTCGTGCACAACGAGGTGACGGGATTCGACAACTACATCCACTCGATCGTCGACCGCCGCGTCGCGACCAGCGTGTTCGTGGCGCAGGGACCGGATGGCCGCATCCGCCCGCTCGCCCATGTCTCGTTCGCCATCGAATACATCATGGACGTGCGCTGGCAGGACAAGCTGACCGAGCTCGTCCCCTCCGCCGCAAATAATCGCAGCAGCTTCACCGTCGGCTTCGTCGGCGGCGGCGCCCCTCCGGAAAGCGAGGTGCCGCGCGCGGCGCTGCTCGGCGCGGCGGGCTTCAACGGCCCGCTCGCCAACAAGGCGTCGCAGGATGCGATCGCCAACCTCGCCAACTTCCAGCAGCTGAAGCAGGCGCAGATCGGCGGCGCGCAGCCCTTCTTCTCGTTCTAGCCTCAGGCTGCGGCTTCCAGCGTCAGCGACTGCACCTTCTCAAGCGCCGCCGCCACGGCCTTCTCCGCCGCGTCGGGGGCGAGCTTCACGCCCTCGACCGCGATATGCTCGATGTCGCTGAGCCCCATGAAGTTCAGCAGCGTCACCAGATGCGGCGCCAGAAAGTCGAGCGGCGCGGCCTGGCCCTCGGAGTAGACGTTGCCCGAGGCCGTCACGACATAGACCTTCTTGCCCGTCACTAGCCCTTTGGGACCGGATTCCGAATAGGCGAATGTCGTGCCCGCCCGCAGGACATGGTCGAACCAGCTCTTCAGCTGCGTCGGCATGCCGAAATTGATCATCGGCACCGCGATGACGACGGCATCCGCAGCGAACAGCTGCGCGATCGCTGCATCCGCCCGAAGCGCGGAGGCAAACACCTGCGGGCTGAGGCCATCGCGATTCGCCGTGCCGAGCGCCGTCAGCAGGATGCCGTCCAGGTGCGGCAGCGGCTCCGCGCCGAGATCACGGTGGGTCACAACGGCCCCGGGGTTCGCATCGGCCAGCCGATTGGCCAGTTCGCGCGCCACGTGGCTGGAATGCGAGGCCTCGCCACGCGGGCTGGAGGTGATGAGCAGGATATTGTTCATGGCGGTCTCAACGCTTAAGTTAGTTACGGTTCGTAACCAGAGCTCAGATGAGCACCGCCGGAAAACCGCGCAAGAAGGCACAGAAATGGCACCGAGGCACACGCATGATCCCAATTCCAACGACTGCCGGGCGGTCGCGGGCGTGCTGTCGCGCATCGGCGACAAGTGGACCGTGCTGCTCGTCGCCATGCTGAAAGACCGCCCCATGCGCTTCAACGAGATGAAGCGCGGCGTGAACGGCATTTCCCAGCGGATGCTGACGCTGACCTTGCGCAATCTGGAGCGCGACGGCCTCGTGACGCGCACCGTCTACCCCACCGTTCCGCCCAAGGTGGAATATGCGCTGACCGAGCTCGGCCAGACCCTGACCGGGGCGATCGACGCGCTGGGCGAGTGGGCGCGCGCCAATGGCGATGCCATGATGGCCGCGCGCCTCGATTTCGATCTCAAGGCCGGCGCCGCAGACCCCGCACTACCCATGACAAGCGCCGCGACCTGACATATGCACGGCCCCGCACAAAATCAGCCGAGGGCCACATGACCAAGACCCGCACCGAGACCGATACATTCGGCCCCATCGAAGTCGACGCCAGCCGTTATTGGGGCGCGCAGTCGCAGCGCTCGATCGGCAATTTCAAGATCGGCTGGGAAAAGCAGCCGGCCTCGGTGGTGCGGGCGCTGGGCATCATCAAGCGCGCCGCAGCGGAAACGAATTTCGCCCTCGGAAGAATGGATGTGAAGATCAAGGATGCGATCGTCGCGGCCGCCAACGAAGTGATCGAGGGCAAGCTGAACGATCACTTCCCGTTGGTCGTCTGGCAGACGGGCTCGGGCACGCAGTCCAACATGAACGCCAACGAGGTGATCTCGAACCGCGCCATCGAGATGCTGGGCGGCGAGATGGGCTCCAAGAAGCCGGTCCACCCCAACGACCACGTCAACATGA
>VFQQ010003606.1_pt1 | contig 14728 bp, 6 predicted proteins | sample 3512341 | NCBI WGS metagenome assembly VFQQ01 (sample SAMN10412373, study PRJNA504923) | tailings metagenome | isolation source: Relicate 2 Philex TSF1 revegetated site | place: Philippines: Tuba, Benguet | collected 2017-08-29 | reverse complement strand
TGTAGAGCTGAATTAGCGAAAACAAAAAACTTCTGCAAAGCAAAACCAACTTAAGTCCAATAGAATTGTTTTTTCACCTTGCAGGATAGTTTAGTTTTTAAACACTTAAGTGCCATAATATAAATGATTTGAGCGTTAATCAGCAAGCCCTAAATAAAAAAAACGTGTTAATTTTTGCCATTATAAAACAGCAAAGGTTACCTTCTGCTTCCGCCATACTCCATTAGGTAGGCTTTTATAAAATCGTCAAGCTCCCCATCCATAACAGCTTGCACATCGCTGGTTTCGGTGCCTGTACGCAAATCTTTTACCAACTTATACGGATGAAAAACATAATTTCTGATCTGGCTCCCCCACTCGATTTTCTTTTTACCGGCTTCGATTTTATCGCGGGCTTCGTTTTGCTTGCGCAACTCTAACTCATACAATTGCGATTTTAACATTTTTAGTGCCTTATCTTTATTTTGCACTTGGCTGCGTTCTTGCTGACATTCGATGATGATTCCGCTGGGAGCATGGCGCAACCTAACGGCAGTTTCTACCTTATTTACATTTTGCCCGCCTTTGCCGCCAGCTCTATAAGTTTCCCATTCAATATCGCTTTCTTTAATTTCAATTTCAATGCTATCGTCAACCAACGGATAACAATATACAGAGGCAAACGAAGTATGTCTGCGCGCATTAGAATCAAACGGAGAAATACGTACCAAACGATGCACGCCATTTTCGCCTTTTAAATAGCCATAAGCAAAATCGCCTTCAATTTCTATGCTGCAACTTTTAATTCCGGCACCATCGCCGGCTTGTTCATCAACAACAGCGGCTTTTAAGCCATGTTTATCGGCATACATAATGTACATGCGCATAAGCATTTCGGCCCAATCCTGGCTCTCGGTGCCACCGGCACCCGAATTAATGTTTATAACACAATTCATTTGGTCTTCTTCGGCACTTAACATGTTTTTAAACTCAAGCTCTTCAACCAATACCAATGCCTGTTGGTATGTTTGATCCAACTCTTGCTCGGTAGATTCGCCGGCTTCAAAAAATTCGTTTAGTACTACCAAATCATCAACAGCAGAAGAGGTGTGCTGAAATGCATCTGTCCAAACCTTTTTTTGTTTAATTTGCTTTAATAAAGTTTCTGCTTCTTTGGGATTATCCCAAAAACCCGGCTGCTGCGATTGTGTTTCTAATGCATTTATCTGAGCATTAAGGTTGTCAATGTCAAAGATACCTCCTTAAGGCATCTGTCCTTTGTTTTAAGTCTTTAAGCTGATCCGATGTCATATTTTCGTGCAAATATATGCAGTTGCAGTGGGTAAATTGAATAAATTACGTTAAAACCCCGGCTTATCTTTGATTTTTATTAAAAAAGTAAGCAACTTGCAACGCTAAAAACCTAAATACTATCTAAACAGATATGACCAAATCCAGCAATAAAACTACCTTACAAATCGCTATTACAGCCATTTTTTTAATGGTAAGTTTTTTTACAACACCATTGTGGGCTCAAACAGATACTGCCGGTGCATTGTATGAAAAAACCATTTTAATAGAATTGTTTAGCAGCGAAGGTTGCAGTAGTTGTCCGCTGGCCGATGAATTTATGGAAGACTTACTTTACTATACCGACAGTACCGGAACTCCCTTATACATTATAGATTTTCATGTTGATGTATGGAATCGCAGCGGCTGGGTAGATCCATTTAGCGATTCGTTGTATAGCCAACGACAACTAACTTACATGAAAAAGAAAAACTGGTTAAGTTTATACACACCTATGGCAGTTCTAAATGGCCAGGAGCAATATCCGGGTAACGCTAAAAAAGAAATTGGTAAATACATTCAAAAAAACTTGTATGAACCTTCTAAACATTATGTAAGAATGAATTTAAGACCTGCCCCCGAGAAAGACAGTGTAATTGTAAGTTATCAAATTTGGGGCACAACCGATTCGCTTCTTATAAACATAGCATTTGTTCAAAACAAAGTTAGCAATAATGTTACCGGTGGCGAGAATAAAGGTAAAATATTAAGACATCATAATATTGTCAGGCAATTTGTAACTGTACCAGTTGCAGGCCAAACCGGCGAATTTAAAATGCATTTAAACCCAAATTTAATTCTAACAAATTTTAGGTACATAACCTATTTGCAACACACACGCACATGGGAGGTCTTAGCCAGCGATCAAATAAAATTTACATCGAAATAGTAAATTAAATTACAACTTAGCCAAATCATCAATTATTTCAAAAATTGTATTGTCAATAGGTGTTTGAGCCAATAGTGTTTTTAAACCAACTGCATTTGCACCTTTAACATTTAGCAGGCTATCGTCTATAAACAAGGTTTGTTCGGGTATTAGATTATGATCGTTTATTACCTTTAAAAAACTGGCTGCATCTGGCTTTCTGCAACCTATTTCGTGCGAAAGATATATTTGTTTAAAATAATTGTTAAAATTGTAACTCGGATAGGTAAGGTTAAGGTAAGCATAAACTTCGCAAATATGAATTACATTTGTATTACTAAGCAAAAATAAATCGAATTGTTGCTGCAACTTGGCTAATATATCAAACCTAAACTCAGGTAAATCGAGCAGCATTTTATTCCAGGCTGCATCTATCTGCGCATCAGTTAATGGCGTTAAAGCAAACGATTTAAGTTTTTCTCTAAAAGCATCGCAGTTAATTTTACCCGTTTCGTAATCGGTAAAAACGGTGCTTTTAGCGTTAATTTCGGCTAAATCCAGACCCAATTTGCTAAATGCACGCAGGGTAAGGTCTTGGTTTAAGTTTAAAATTACACCACCAAGGTCGAATATGATATGTTTAATCATGTAGCGCACCCAAAGGGAGTCGAACCCCTATCTTCAGAACCGGAATCTGAAATTTTATCCATTAAACTATGGGTGCAAGTGGGTTCAAAGTTAACAAGTTTATTCCGAATTAATCATTAGCAGCATTGATAAATACAAACTAATAATTTCATGAGCGTATCGCCGATTTGGTAAATGTTTTTAGGTTTTGCTAAAACATTGATTATATAAACTTTACCATTTCAACTGGTGTACTGACTTATAAGGAAATAGGAACAAAAAAAATCGGCAGTTTGCAAAAGCAAACTGCCGATTTTAAAAGTTATTTTAAGCAATTATTGCTTAATTAAAGTTTTATAAACATCGGTATCACCAATGCTAACTTTAATAATATAAGTTGCAGCAGCACCAAAATTATCGTCGGTTAAATGAATATTGTGTTTGCCGGTATTTAACCTGCCCAATTCAGTAACCTTCATTACCCTACCTAATAAATCGGTAACAGTAATGGTAATATTGTTAGCTTGTTCAAGTGTAAACTCTACATTGGCAGAGCTGGCAAATGGGTTAGGATATGCATTTAACTGGAATTTTGCAGCCAATTCATCTTGTACACCAACAGTAGCAAATACTTCTACATCTACACTATCGGTAACAATACATCCACCACCATCTTGAACGGTTAATCTAACTCTGTAAGTACCTTTGTTGTTATAAACAAACGTTGGTGCAACTTGCTTGCTGGTTGAACCAATAACATCACCAAAGTTCCAGGTGTAATCGATACCATCTAAGATAGAAGGAGTAAATTTCACTCTATTTTGTCCATAGAAGAACGAAGGTAAAGTAATATCTAAACGCTCGGTAGTAATATCAAGGTTTGGTTTAACATTTACATTAATTACCTGCGTAGCTGTGTCTCTACAACCACCGTTGGCAGAAGTAACAATTAAGCGCATGGTAAAAATACCATGTTGAGGATATGAATATGTAACCTGACAGTTGTTATCGGTTGAGCCATTTCCAAAATCCCAAGCACAATTGGTTGCACTTTGATCGATGGTATATGAATTATTAAAGATAGACACAGGTGAGCCTTCGCAAACCGTGGTTGGCGCATTAAACTGAGCAACCGGCTTGTAATTAACCGTAACCGGAATTCTAACCGAATCGCGGCAGCCATTAATATTATCTATTGCAGTTAAGCGGATAAAATAATTACCAACAGAGCTGTACGATTTATTTGGCAATCTTTCATTACTAAATGTATTATCGCCAAAATCCCAGATATAACCAAGGTTTTGAGCACCACCTGCAAATGTAGTTGCATTGTTTAATACAATTTGATCGCCAAAGCAAGCATTGCTAAATGAGAAGTTAGCAGCAGGTTTGTCGTAAATTGTAATAGGAACAACGATAGAGTCAACGCAACCAAAGCTGGAAGCTACGCGTAATGTTGCGTTAAATGTGCCACTAGCAGGGTATCTGTAAACTGGAGTTGGGCCTAAAGAAGTTTGGCCATTACCCCAAATCCAAGTATAACCTAAAGCATTACCATTAGCAATACTTGTACTATCTACATAAGGAACTACAGTACCTTGGCAATGCGGAGCAGAAGTAAATCTTGCACGTGGTTTAGCAAAAACAAACAACGAACGGGTTAATTGGTTAGCACAACCATCTGAGTTGGTAATTCTTAAAGTAGCACTATAAGATCTGTCAAATTCAGGGAATGCAAAACGTCCCACTTGACGTGTATCGGTAGTGTTATTAGGGAAAGTCCATAAATAAGTGCTACCACCAGGTTGGGTACTCGGTGTAAATACTGTTGAGTCGCCTGCACAAGGTGTTGTAAAGTTAAAGTTTACAATAGGTGCAGGTAAAACAGTAATTTGTCTGCTAAACGAGCTTCTTAAACCAAAACGGTCGGTAACAAACAATGTTACGGTATAGTTACCAGGTGTTTGGTATGTTTTATTCGGATTAACAACAGTTGATGTGGTGTTATCGCCAAATGTCCACAAGTAAGTGTATGGGAAGTTTTCAGGAACCAATGTTGATACACTTTGGAAGTTAACAGCAGTTAACGCACAAGCATTGTTAGTAGGATTACTTACAAAGTTGGCACCGGCAGGTGTAGCAATACGTAGCATTCTTTGCACCAAGCTATCGCAGGTTGAAGCAATTAAGCGATAGTTAAAGTTCAAGAAATATGTGCTGTCTAAACTTGCGGCAGGAACAATAATTCTAACAGTACCTGCAGTATTACCCGAAGGCGGGGTAAATACAAATGGCATGGTATTATTATTTTGTGTACTTATTTGAACCGAAGTAATAGTCCATCTTGTTCCATAATCTGAGTTGGTTAAGTTACCCGGAGCGTTAATTCTATAAACCAAGGTATCACCTACTCTAGCGCCATCAGGATCGAAAGCGCCACCACCATTAAACGAACCGTTGAATGGAGAGCCAGGTACCACTAATTGGTTTGTACCATATCTGCCTACTAAAGCAGTAACTTCTGTAGGCATAATGTTTGAACAAGTTACAAATGGAGAACCAAAACCGGAGCGGATAGCAAAAGATTGGGTATTTGAAGCATTTACAAAATACCTAAAGGTATCGCGGTTAGCAGGTAAGAATTGTAATCCTAAAGTAGAACCATTACCATCAGCCGTTGCCAATATATCGTTGGTTAAAGCATCAACCACATCATATCTATGACTTACGCTAGAATTTTGAATATTTAAAGTAATAGCATCGCGGAAACACTGTGCAAAAACACTTGGAGAGAAGGTTTGAGTTTGTGCATCATCGTAAACCATTAGGTCATCTATAACAATATTATGACCTGAACCACTTGCAACACCATCAATACCAATACGAATACTTCCAAATCCATTATATTCTGCTAAACACACTTCAATCAATGCGTAACCAGGGAAATTAAAGTTAGTATTTACCCTTCTTACGGTTCTAATTGGGTTACTCCAGAATCCACCACCGGCACTTACTCTAACTATTATAGAGTCTTGTCTGTTGGTTAAATCACTGTTTTGCGACATGTAGAAACGCAAGGTTGGACTTACAGTATTACTAAAGTCGAAGCAAGGAGAAACTAAACGTGCTCTTGCATTAGCTGTAAATACAGAGGCTTCGAATAAAGCAGTACGCTGACCAGTTCTTGGCCCCATTGGTGGGTTAACTGCAGAACCAAAAGCATCTAACTGCCAGGTTGCATTACCGCTTAATGTTTGTACTGTCCAAGTCGGGCTGTTAGGTCCATCAAAACTATTGGTATAAGGATAGTTTGCAATATTTGAGTTTAAAGTATCCCAAAGCTTATCTGAAGGATAAGCTCCTACATTATTAGAGAAATCTCTTGCACTTACTCTGTATCTTACAATAGCACCACTAGGAATGGTTGGTATAATATAGCTTCTGCTTCTACCACTTCCAGAGAATGCCTGAATGGCCACTACAGGATCGTTATTAATTTGGTAGTAGAAGGTATCTCTTACCAATAAACGATCAAAAATATCAAAGTTTAATATGGCAAAACCAGGATTACAGTTGGTTGGCTCTGTTGTATTAAATACCCTTGGAATTACAACATCATTGTATGTTCCAGAAAACTCATGAGCACCAATACTTGGTTCAAATATATTTCTAGGGTTGTTATAAAAGTCAACATTTGAAAAATTAGTTGGACGACCACTACCGTGGAATACGTTATTTGACGATGCAATTGCTAAAACAGTATCATTTAAAAATGGCACTTGGAAAGTAATAGACAATGAGTCATCGCCTGTAAATGATTGAATTTCGTTCCACAGGTTAAACGTATTTGGAGTGGCAGCAGTTCCGTTAGAGATTAAATTGCTATTTACCGTTGGTGCAGCTGCATTGGTAAAGTAGTTATTATCTTTACTAAACGAAAATGGATTATCGTTGCTACCAACAATTACAGTTGCAGCTCTTATAGATGAGGCATTGCCACCTAATCTGTTTTGGAAAATATTATTTAAGGTTAGAACACCATTTTTAATTCTGCCATCAATACCTAAACAAGCACTAACTGCGTTTGCGGTAGTCATGGTTGAACCAACTCCTAAATTAATTGAGTTGTAAACCACACTTACACCTACCTCGTTATTCATACCTTGTACCATATTTGCAGTAGCATCAAGGTAAATACCATAAGGGTTATTTGCCAATGTAGAGGTTCTGTTAGTACCAAACGAACTAATACCCGAAATCATGTTATTAACAATTCTGATATTTCTGTTTACGTTATTTACATCGTTTAAGAAATTAACATAAATACCGTAAGCAGCCGAAGCAGAATTGGTACGAATATTATAAATGTTATTTCTTGAAATGGCAATATTACTATCTAATACGGTATTCTGACCTGCAATGGTTTGCAATTCAATAGCTCTTGGACTTGTAGCCGTTTGAATATTGTTTTTAATGGTATTGCCAACAATAGACGCATTTGCTTGCGCAATAATTGAAATACCGGCTGCATTGGCTACACCACCAAAGTAAGTAGTTGGTGCAGATCCACCCGGAGCAACATTACCACCAATTTCGTTGTTTGAAATTATAGCACCAAAATCTTGTAAACCACGGGTATTTGTACCACGCAAATAAATACCATACTGTACAGCACCAATCTCATTATTTACAAATTGGTTATTGTTGTTTAAACCAAACAATGCATTTGAAGGGGTTGTTAATCCTCCTGAATAAATTGCTGCAAAGTTTTGAATTACAGTTGTGGTAGAATTACCTCTGATGATACAATTTCTAATGATATTGTTAGAACTTGCAGGGTTGTTAGCTTGAATGGTAGCAACACCACTTACAATATCAATTACCTTATTGGTAGCCTGTGTAAACGCAGTAGGCATTAAGATGGTTAAGTTACGGCTTGTTGAACCGTTATTTGAACCATCGATAATGAAATGCTGCGAACCACTTAAGCGAATAAATGATGCATTTGGTATTAACGCAGCGTTTATTGCGGGACCTGTATATGAAATAGTATGGTTTTGATCGGCTGCAACAGTTAAAATTACCGGACGATTTGCATTTTGACGTGGGTAATCTGAAACTGTAATTGGGCCGGTAAACGGATCGGTTTCGCCGGCATAACCGGTTGAGATAACCAATCTAACAGGTTGAACACCACCAAAAGTACCATCAACACCTTGTGAGTTTAAGTAATCAATTGCAGCTCTAACAGTTCTAAACGAACCACTTCCAGGGCTTGCTTGTGTAGGTGGATTTTGTGTACCATTAATTAAATAAGATTGGCCACCTTGCAAAGCAGGAGATGTGTTGCCACCCTCTAAAGCACCTACCCAGCGGCCAAGTGTATTTGAGCCAGGGCATTGGAAACGAGCATTGCCATAAATATCGCTACATATTAGTGAAATAAATGCACCACTACCCGGTACTAAACCGGCTGTAGTCATGTCAATTTCAGGGGTTGTATCCGATATAAATCTTAATGGCCAGCTAAATGAATTTCCATCGGCAGTATTTGGAGTTGGTGAAGTAAATTGTCTCCATTCAATAATATTGGCACGATTTACAGTACCATTTGCATGTCCGCCAACAAATAAAGTACCACCTAAACCACCAACAAAATAGTTATTGTTGTTTGCAGCAAAAGGGAATAATGTGTTTTGTGTTGTAAATGGAGATACGTTATGACCAATTAATACAGCATATTTATTACCGGCAGTTGTTCTGTCCATTTGGTTACCAAAAATATTGTTAACAATAGCAGTACCACCGCGAATATTAGCTGTAATAAATAATGCTGCACTGGCGCTATTTGCTAAACCTAAACCACCACTACCACTAAGGTTTACGGTGTTGTGTGCAATATTTAAACCAGGTGCATTTAAAACACCGGCAGCATCTATTACAATACCATTAGGATTAAATGCAGAGAAATTTGCACCAGCACCGTTACCAATAATTCTACCAATAAAGTTATTGGTTATAATAAAGCTTCTGATTGTATCGGTATTACTCATTAACAATCTAATACCTATGGTATAGTTACCGGTGGTAGTAACTAAATTATAAACTTGGTTGCGATTAATAATATTACCAAACATATTGGCATTACCCGGTTCGTCAATATCAATACCACGGAATCCATTTGAAATATTAGTTGTAGCAACACAATTGCGAATAATATTAGAATCGATTTCTGAGTTACGGAAACCTTTTAAGAAAACACCGGCCTGATCGGCTGCACCACCTAAGAAAGTGGTAGGAGCGGCACCACCCGGAGCAACGGTTCCTCCAATAACATTGCCTCTAACATCTAATAAGTTACAGCTACCCATACCACGGGCATGGATACCGGTTCTTACAGCCTCAATAATACAACCTTGAATGGTTATGTTATCTATAAAAGGCGTTAATGATGCAATTGGAACACCCGATGTAATTGGCGCACCAATATACACACCAAACTGAGTAATAGGAGCAGCGTTATTAGAGTTACCAATAATTCTGGCATTTCTAATTGCAAACTGTTGCGTTGGTGCATCGGTTGGCGTAATACTAATTACACGGCTAACCGTATTTGTTGCCAATGCCGGCATCTGAAAGGTGAATTTTTTAGCCAAACCACCGTCGAAAGTTACCCATTTAACGCCCATTGCCCTTAAAACGGCAGAGTTATTAAAGTTTGCAGCATTAGGAGGCGTAATGGTTACATTGGCAACATCATTTGCTACCCTAAATATTACAGGGCGGCCAAGGTTAGCACCCGGATAATCTTGCATAATTGGTAAATAGCCGGTTTCGCCGGTATAACCAGTTTGAAATTCTAATATAACATTACCACTTCCGCCAACACCATATGCATTTAAATATTCAATGGCAGTAGCTAAGTTAGCAAAAGAACCTGTTTGGCTTGTGTTTGTTGGAAAATTGTTGGTACCGTTAATACCAAAAATACGGTTTGGAGCGGCCAATAAACCTATGTTAAAGTTTAATGAATCGCCAGCCCATTGGTGACAACCAATAGAAGCAAAACGACCTAAATTATTTCTGTTGGTTCCTAAAATATCATTGTTTACTTTGTATGTAATTGCATTAAAAATACTAGGATAAAAGCGCCAGAACTGAGTGATATCTATACCACGGTTCCAGGTTCTGTGTGAAACACCATTTCCAACTGTTGCAATATTTGCATTATCAAAAGTAGGTGGAATGGCAGACCAGCTAGACGAATCTGAAACTGAATAGCCTCTATAGCCTACCAATGAAGCGTAATCAACGTTGTTTGCACGTGCAACATAATGGTAAGCACCACTTGTACTGCTGTTGTGATAATTATTAAAGCTACTATATAAAAACGGATTTGCTACACCACCTAATACCACATTATAAGTAAAAGCCCCTAACGTATTGTTTGCGGCTCTTCCCATAGTATTTGAAAGCATATTGTTCATAAAAACAACACCACCTGTTACGTTTGCACCAAATCCAACGTTTGCAGATACCGCATTGTTAGGTAAATTATCTCCAGCCATTTGTATGGTATTGTAAAAAATTTCAATACCTGCATCGTTGGCAGCATTTTCAACTAAAATACCAACCGGATAAATAAAGCTTTGAACCACAGATTGTGCACCTGTTGTGCTTATGTTTCTAATTGAATTATTAGCTAACAATATGTTTAACTTCTTATTTGGGTGTGTACCTAAAGTAACACGAATACCATAAACACCTCCTGCAGCTGTGGTATTTAAATCAAAAATCCTATTGCGTTCAACGCGAATGGCACTGTCTTGTGAAGCATTTGCAACACCGCCTTCATGTGTTAATATAATACCCGAAAAGTTAGGCGAATTTGCCAAACAATGTCTGATTGTGTTGCCTTCTACTGTTGACATTGCAACTGCATTAACATAAATACCTGCATTGTTAGCAGCGCCACCTAAACGAGCATTTAGGCTATTATCTAAATTGTGTGTAATATCACCAATAGTGTTATTTCTAATGGTAATAAAACGGTCTTGGTTATTTATGGTATTAGCAAGGCCTCTGTAATAAATACCATTTTGAGAGGCAACAATATAGTTATTCTCAAAAGTCATATTTTCATTTCTACCACGTAATACGGTTTGAGGCGTTGCATTTGGGCCACCCACATAAATACCGGCAAATGTAGTATTTGCACTTGCGGTTGAGTTGCCATAAATATTACAGTTTCTAACCGTAATACCTTGCACAGCCTGTCCAGAGGTTGGTGAGATATCTACAACTCTGGTATTACCGCTGGCAGAAGTTACTCTAAATGTAATGTTATTCTGACCAGTTGTACCTTCACCATCTATTGTAACAAACCAACTGCCTAAAATGCGCAATAGTGCACCATTTGCAGGCAACGCTGCATTTGTAGTTATGGTAAAGTTTGAGCCGGCTTGAGGCCTGATAACAATTGGACGGTCATTACGCATGTTTGGATAACCACCATTTGTACCTGCACCTATTACTATCGGCGCAGGTTCAACGCCAGAGTAACCGGGTCTTAAAATTACATTTATTTGACCAGACGATTGTGGGTTGATTCCAAATTGGTTTAAAAAAGAAACAAACCCGTAAGCCGGACCTGTTGCTGAACCCATTAAATTAGCAAACGTATCTACCGGTGCAACTAAATCGTTAGCCCCGTTAATTGTGTAGGTTTGCCCGCCCACCAATTGGGCTCGGGATTGGTTTAAGCTGAAGCCGAAAACAGCCAGCAACAGCAGCATTTTTAGTAAAGATAATTTGTACATATTGGTCATAGTTTAGTTGTTATTTAGTCAAACTTCAAAAACCAAATTTAGGTATTGGTTTTTTAAATGCAAGTGTTTCTGTAAAATTTTATCATAAAATTTACCAAATTATTATAAATTACGGTGTTACATTCGCTTTGGTCGTAAAGCCTCGAGCCATTTAAAACCCTTAAGCCTAAGATCTTCCGGTTTTTTTTCATCCAAGGGGTACAAGGTAGCATCGGCATCTTTAATAAACACTGCTTTACTAATTTTTCCGTTGGTTAGGTAAAAAACCATCTCGCTGCAATCAATCATGTTTACCCCAACATAGTTAACACTGTCTTCTTTGGCGTAGTAAACACTTTGTCCGTTACCTGCCACAGTAATGTATTTAATGCTGCTGCTATCAAACCTTCCGGCCATGTTTCTTCCGCGAATTTGGTTAAAGTGGTTGCCTTTTTCCTTAGAAGCAACAAAGCTATTCGACATAAAATAAAACGAATCCAGTGCATTTTGCTTTATAAAAAAACGCATGGTATCGGCGGTAATTTGGTTTTGACCGTTCCATAACACAGGCTTTTTAAACATTTGCATCATCGAATCGGTGCTGTTGTAAACCAACGAATCGCATATTGCTTGTAGATCTGATTTAAATAGTTTTACATTTCTAATTGCCTTTAATAGTTGGGGTTGCTTTTCAGTAGGTTCAAACAACATAAAGGTATCTGCCCACATATGTAAACTATCGTTATTACCCATTAATTTTAACGCTCGCGGATTTTTATTTACAAAACTTACTTTTGTTAAGCCATTGGTTTCGCCAAAATTACCGTACAAGTATGTTTGTTGGGCAGAGTCGTACATTACAATGTTTCTATAAGCCCTACCTAATTTTAAGTTTCGGTTGTACCACATGCTATCCGATTTTATATCGGTACCTTCAGAAAGCAGGCGGGCATTTTTACTAAATTGTGCAGTATTGGCTTTGGTATTGTACCAACCATTTTCACACCAAATTTTATCTGTTTTACTGGTTATTTGTGTTGAACCAAAGAAATAGGCAATTTTTGTTTGTGTATGATATAACAAGGTATCGCAAGTCATAACATAATCAGGGTTTGTTAGCACCACATTTCTGCGAAAGAAAAACTCTTTAGATCGGGTGTAGTAATAACCCAACTTACTTACCAACTTATTCTCGTTACTAACAATGGTAGCATTGTCGTCGTAGCTGGCAATACCAGTGTTCATATCGTAGTATAAACTCGTTGTTGTTAACACAATAGACTGATCGGTAAGTGTTACAACTTTTCCGGTTATTACCGCTTCACGGTTATTGGCGTCATACCTTAGGTAATCGCCCGTAATTATTACGCTATCGTTATGGTTAATTTTAACATTGTTAAAGGCCTCTACAAAATTATCAACCTCATAAATTAATGCACTATCACACCACATAAGGGTTTTACCTTGCCTAAGCTGTACTTCTCCAATTAGCTTGTTAATATTACCATTGGCAGTTTTTAAACCTTCAAAGTTTCTGGCAAATAAAATTTCTACTTTGCTTTTTGTTTGAGCCCACAAAAGTGTTGGTAACAAGCAAAAAAGAAAGTGAATCAGCCAGTTTTTTAATTTTATCATAATAAATGACGGCAAAATAAATAATTTTGACGATAAATGACTTTAATAAAAAAAGTTGAGCAATTTATTGCCGATAACCAATTGTTTAATAAGCAAAATCATTTAATAGTGGGTGTTAGTGGCGGTATAGATTCTATGGCACTTTGCCATATTCTTAAAGCCTTAGGCTACCATTTTAGCATGGCACATGTTAACTACAACCTCAGAGGGCAAGAAAGCCTGCGCGATGAAGAATTTGTTAAACAACAAGCCAAAAAAATGGGAGTTGCTTTGTTTGTTAAAAACATAGATACCAAACAGCTTTTAAAAACAAACAAACAAAATCTACAAGAAACAGCACGAAATATTCGCTACAATTGGTTTAATGAATTGTGTAATGCAAATAATCAAACAATAATTTGCACTGCACACCATATTAACGATAGCGTAGAAACTACCCTGTTTAATTTAACACGAGGTGCTGCATTAAATGGTTTAACTGGAATTAAAGTTAAATATAAAAATATTGTTAGACCGCTACTATGTTGCACCCGAACTGAAATTGAATTATACACCAAAACCTATAAAATTAAATTTGTAACAGATAGCTCAAATAAAACCACCAAGTACAATAGGAATTTAATACGTCATAAAGTTATACCTGTTTTGGAGCACATAAACCCCGATGTTGTTAATCAAATCAATCAAACACAACAAACGCTTATTGCCCAACAACACTTCTACCATTTAAAAATTGCCGAACTAAAACAAAAAATAGTTAAACCAAAATCTAACGGCTTTGTGGTTAATACCATTGAGCTTTTAAAACAAGAATATCCATCGCATTTACTATATGAATTAATTGCTGCTTACGGTTTTAATTTAATACAATGCAATAACATTGTTAATGCACTGCATAACAAACAAAGCGGCAAGATTTTTAATGGTAAAGATTTTACTGCGTTTATAAACCGAAATGAGTTATTGGTTAAAGAAACACCAAACCACTCAACCCAACATTCTGTTATAATAAACGATATTCCCGTTAAACTAAAAATAAACCAAGATTGGCATGCATTTTCGTTAGTAAAAAACGTACCGGGTTTTGTTTTTGAACCTAACAAGCTATATCTTAATGCAGACAAATGCAGCTTGCCTTTTTCTATCGAAACCATTGCTGCCGGCGATAAATTTTCTCCGCTGGGGATGACCGGTAAAAAGAAAATTAGCGATTACCTAATTGACAAAAAAATAAGCTTACCAGACAAACAAGCGGCAAGAAAATTAATGGTAAACAATAAAATTGCTGCACTACTACCCTACCAAATTGATAATGCATTTAAAATTACGCGGCACACAAAAAACATCTTAATTATCTACACAAAAAAAGGCGACTAAAATTAGTCGCCTTTTTTTGTGTTGTATCTATTAGCGCTTGCTTATTTTACAATGCTAATCTTTTGCGTTAACAAGCCTTTATCGG
>VFQQ010003605.1_pt1 | contig 14733 bp, 28 predicted proteins | sample 3512341 | NCBI WGS metagenome assembly VFQQ01 (sample SAMN10412373, study PRJNA504923) | tailings metagenome | isolation source: Relicate 2 Philex TSF1 revegetated site | place: Philippines: Tuba, Benguet | collected 2017-08-29 | reverse complement strand
CTACAGCCATTTGCTGCGCACCTCCTTTGGGGCTGAACGCCGCACGTCGACGCGTGACTCTGCCCCGCCCCTCGCTCCACCACCCGCAGCGCCGGCGAGCTGTCTGCCGAGGAGCTGGAGAGCATCATGACCATCGTGGCCAACCCCCGCGCCTACAAGATCCCCGACTGGTTCCTGAACAGGCAGAAGGACGTCAAGGACGGCCGCTACTCGCAGGCAAGGCCGTGCGGCAGATTTATTTACTGGAACAGCTGCTGTTGCGCTAATGTGCTCTAGTGCATGCTTGTTCATAGCTTGGTGAGGCAGGCGCACAGCAGCGGGCAGACGGCTCCTTTCAAGGGCAGGCTTGCACTTTGTGTTCATGCAAGGGCAGGCAGGCTGTAGCAGCTGGTTTCTGGGCGCTGGTGCTACGGCAGCCGGAGCAGGCCCGGTTGCGGCCGCAGCGGCAGCACAAGGCTGCCGGCTGCTCGGCGTGCAGCAGTAGCACCACATCGAGGCTGCCAGCGCCCCTGCAGCAGGGGTCGATCAGCATGTAATCCACGTTGTGGCAACCTTGCCTTCCTCGCTCCACCCGATGACGCGCTGCTGCCCCCTGCTGCCCTCTCCCGCAGGTGACCTCCTCCGCGCTGGACACCAAGCTGCGCGATGACCTGGAGCGCCTGAAGAAGATCCGGTGAGAGGATGGCATAACCACTTGGTTGTGGGGCGGCGCGCAGCCAGTGCATGTGCTGCATGGTGGTGGGCACTCTGCTGCCGCACAGTGGGGCTGAGCAGGCAGCGCTGCGGCTTGCTGGAAGCACGACACGTTGCAAGTGAGCTAGCACACCCCGGAATGGTGCTGCCCATGTCCAAGTGCCCGCCGCATGCTCACGCATCTTGTGTGTGTGTGTCCCTCGCTCCCTATCGCAGGAACCACCGCGGTCTGCGCCACTACTGGGGCCTCACCGTGCGCGGCCAGCACACCAAGGTACGCAATTGGATGGCTGGGCTGGATGGAGCGGAGCTGTGCGCTGCTGCAGCTGCTGCGACCTGCTGCCTCGCCTGCTCTTGGCATGGCTGCCATGGCATGGCTCACGCTGCGTTGCATCGCGCATTGCTGCCCTGCCTAAGAGGGGCCACATGGCGTTGCATTCACGCTGCCATTGCTCCCCCTCTGTGTGACTGCAGACCACTGGCCGCCGCGGCAAGACCGTGGGCGGTGAGTGTCGCTTGCTTGCCGTGCGCGTTATTGCAGTTGTGCAGAAGGTGGCGAAATGTTGCGGCCTGCTTGCATTTGCGTGGCGACCTGGACAGCTGGAATGGGGCCCTGCTGCGCCTCCCAAGTCAATGCTGCCTGGCGTGAGGCCTCCTTAGTTCTTTGGCTGCTGAAATGCTAACCATACTCGTTCTCCCATCTCTTTGCTTGCAGTGGCTGGCAAGAAGAAGTAAGCAGCTTCTTGCGGGCGCGGCCTGCGGCACGGGCGGATGCTGGCGGCTGGGTGACGGCGGCTGGCGCCGCCCGCGCAGCAACCCCACTGGCAGAGCCGGCGGCAGCAGGTGGATCCACACCAGTCGTTGCAGTGCTGCCGTCGTGTAATGCACCCTTCGCGAGTCGATACGAGAGCTGCTGCCATGGGCCCGTGGGAGGCTGTGGCGGCTGTGATGTGCCAGAGTCTGCTTACAGGCAAGGACGGCACCTTTTGGTGCTGTTCTCTGCAGCTGCGAAGTGTTGGTATGTTTGCATGACAGCATAGCAGAGCTTGGGGTCGGGTTTGGTGAACAGCAGAGAAGCGGCGCGTTGCAGCCATTCCAAAATCAAGCGGGAGGACGTTAGCTGTGCAACAGAGGCTCGGGGTCAGTCAGATCGAGTCAAGGAAGCTGGAGACGCATACACAAGAGAATGCGGTTGGCACAGGGAGAGGGATCAGATGTACAGGGAGGTGCAGACCGGTACAGTATGCAAGCCTATTGAAGTGAGCGCGGCTGCCGGGACTTGGCGCCGCACTCAGTCCTGCATGGCACTCAGGCGCTTGTTGGCATTGCGGCTGGCTTGCCGCCCGCGCCCCATGCATTTCTCTAGATGCGGCGCGAATCGTCCCGCCGCCACCTTGCGGCCGCAGCTGGGGCACGCCACCTGTGGGCAGAGTGGAGGGGGATGCGCTTGGGCTGATTTAGGGGCATTGGGGTCAGGGCTGGTTGGTGCAGAGCTGCCCCCTACGAGCACGGCCCCTGCTGCTTGTCGGTGTGTGCGCACAGGACCACCGCTGCACGCAGCGGCAGCAGTGGCTGCCCACCTGATCGAGCGCTATGGGCGGCACCACATTGCCAAACACATCAATCATGCTGCCCTTTGCCACAGGCGGCGGCAGCGGCGGCACCGCCGACGGCTGGGAGCCGCCGCCGTTTGCTAATCGATGCTGCACGTCTGCCAGGTCGTCCTGCGGCAGGTGAGAGCGCAGCATGACGGGTGAGGCTGCAAGTACTCCTGCAGGCTTTGACGCCGCGGAAAAGGCAACAGCTGCCTGCCTGGGCCACGTCACCAGGCCCTGTTATGCCATGAGCTGGGCGCTCATTCAACACGCCCGCCCACCGGCTTACCACGCCCGTCTGCACAGCCCTGTGCACCTCGAGCGCCACATCATTGATTATCTCTGCAATTCCAGAAGTGTGTCGGAGCATTACCAGCATTCAGAACAGTGCCTGAAGAAGTAGGGCAGCTCGTCATCCCGGCAGCTCAGCAACAGGTCAGCCTCAACGTCTCGAGGCTGCACCACGCATGCCGCCCCAACCCAAACCACGTGCTGCTGCAGCACAAGCCTCTGCTGCACAAATTCCCGCCCCCCTCACCATCAATGACGGAGGTGTAGGCGCCCACTGTCTGGCTGGTTGTGCCGCCCTCCTGCTCCAGGTCCTCTTTGAGCCGCTTCACGTACCGCAGCCGCTCCTCCAGCAGGCTCTTCTCAAACGCCAGCTGGGAGGGTTTCAGCGCCATGCCGGGCGCATGCCGGCCCCCACAGGGGCCTGAGGGAGCTTTGTGATGCGCAAGGACAGCTGCAGCATTGGGCAGGGAGGCACCAGTCGTTGAGGGCTGGTGGCGGCGGCGGCGGCAGGCGGCGGGGGCTGCCTGGCGCCTCTGTGCGCTGCAAACCCGACACCGACGGCTGCATGCGCACCTAGACTGGTTGAGGAACGCCTGAGCAGAGCGTGCAAGGCCCCAGAACGCCCAAAGAAGCGGCGTGAGGAGCAGTCCGCCGCAAGGAGGGCAGGCAAGCCGCTGCAGGGTCTGTAATTGATAGCTTAACACTTGACGAGCGGCACCGTCGATGCGAGAGGCGCGCAAAGCCGGCCCGCTCACTGCATGGACAATTGCGCTCAGCTGGCTGATGCGCGACAGTGGACGCCCATTCTCCCTTTGCAGTCACCTGGCAGTCACTTGCACCTCGCCTGTGCTTGTTTCTGTGTCCGGGGCAAGCCGAAAGTATGCAGGCGGCCGCAGTGTGCAGCTCTGCTGCGGTGGCGGGCAGCTCCGCCAGCCAGCAGCGCCGGCATGGCTTCTCGGCCGCTCTGAGGGGCGCACAGCTGCAGCAGGCGGCTGGTCGTGGGGCCCGGCGCACTGCCTCAAGCGCCCTGAAGGTGGAGGCGCGCGACTTCCCCAAGCCCGAATTCGAGGTGAGCACGCCTGTCGACAATGTAGCTACCAGGCTGCCTGCCCAGCTGCCCGCCGCTATCTGCCGCTGCCGCCTCGCGCCGCCCGACCGTGGCCGCACATCGCCTGCACCCGCTTCCCTGCCACCCATGCACCAGGTGGAGAAGACGTTCCTGGAGATGCAGGCCATCTCAGACGCCATCAAGGCGGCACCGCGGCCCAAGAACCCGCTGACCGTGGTCATTGCGGGCGCAGGCCTGGCCGGCCTCTCCACCGCCAAGTGCGTGCGGTTTGGGTCACCGAGTCAAAGGGCATGTGCTGCGTCCCCAGCTGGGCAGAGGCAGCCTCAGTGCGTCTGGAGCTTGCTCAGCTATCAGCAGCGCTGTTGGTCATGCGCCCGGCGCTCCTCACCCTCCGCACAGACGCCGCCCTGTGCACCTTTGCCATGGGTAGTATCCCCGCTTGCATAGCCTGTCCAGCCACCCACCAGCCTCCCCAATGTCATGTACTGTCTTGCCACCGCAGGTATCTGGTGGACGCGGGCCACAAGCCGATTATTCTGGAGTCGCGTGACGTGCTGGGCGGCAAGGTAGCGGCCTGGAAGGACGAGGACGGCGACTGGTGAGGGGGGGAGGTTTTATTTTGTTCCGGCAGGTGGCAGTCTGGTGCGCAACATTGGAGCCAGCAGCGCCAAAGACAAGAAGACGAGATGCAGCATGTATACGCACTGCCAGGCGCTTCCGGCCCATTCTGAGGCTGGCCCAACACCTCCCAACTGTCCTCTCATTCTCGCAGGTACGAGACGGGCCTGCACATCTTCTTCGGCGCCTACCCCAACCTCATGAACCTGTTCAAGGAGCTGGACATCGAGGAGCGGTGAGGCGGGGGGCCAGGAGTGGCTGACACTCACAGGCAATGGGAGGCTTCAACACTGCTGTGGTCCATAGCATTCTCTAGTTGTGTGGCGGGAAGCATGGCGCCGGGGGCAGCAGAGCACTGGCAGGGCAGCTGCTCTGCTCTGTCTCAGCACGTGGCGGCCATGACGGAGTTTGAGGCTGCGGCGCTGAATCCCTGCGTGCTCTGCTACCCCCATGCCCACCCGACACCGCAGGCTGCAGTGGAAGGAGCACAGCATGATCTTTGCCATGCCCGACTCCCCCGGCGAGTTCTCCCGCTTCGACTTCCCCGACCTCCCCGCCCCGCTCAACGGCATCATCGCCATCCTGCGCAACAACCAGGTGTGGGGGCAAGGGTCTAAATTGCTGCACTGTGCTGTGCTACAGCTGTGGTGGCAACCGCTTGCGACGCTGCTGCTCAGGGATCAGGGCTGCAATGGATGTGCTGTGTGCTGAGTGTGCTCCCCCACCTCCCCAACTGCTGCCTTGCAGATGCTGACGTGGCCGGAGAAGATCCGGTTTGCGCTGGGCCTGCTGCCCGCCATTGTGTTTGGCCAGCCGTACGTGGAGGCGCAGGACGACAAGACCGTGACCGAGTGGATGCGCCAGCAGGTGTGGTGGCACAAGCGGGACCGTCAAGGACAGTGGGTTGCTGCTGGCGATGCCGGCATGTGCTGCCTGTGTGGGTCGGGTCCGTCGGCCCCTCGGGATCCACAGTGCTGTTGTGGTTGCAGAATCCAACTGGGCAGCGTGGGCTCTGCTTGCGCTCTGCTCAACCACCCCGACTTCCTATCTGTCAGGGCGTGCCTGACCCCGCGAGCTGTGTTTACCCACCCACAACTGCACTCTGCCTCCACCCACCCCGCAGGGCGTGCCCGACCGCGTGAACGACGAGGTGTTCATCGCCATGGCCAAGGCCCTCAACTTCATCGACCCCGACGAGCTGTCCATGATCTGCGTGCTCATCGCCCTCAACCGCTTCCTCCAGGCAAGGATAGTCACGGGGGGAGATAGGGTGTGGTTGTGGGTTTGGGGGTGGGCAGTTGTGCAGCGGGTGGTTGTCAGCCAAAGGAGTTGCCATGCGCTGCCCTGTGCCAGTGCAGCGAGTGGTTGACAGCGGGTGGTGGACAGCGGGCTTGGCAGCTGCCTGCGGGTGCGCCCTGCGTCCTGCCAGTTGCTTCCTTTGAGCACAGGCATGCTGTGCAGCGTACTCATCCTTGCAAGCCGGAGCCGGAGCTGACGGGGCTGCTGCTGTTGTGAGCCCATCCTCCCTCCCCGCAGGAGAAGCACGGCAGCAAGATGGCGTTCCTGGACGGCGCGCCGCCCGAGCGCCTGTGCCAGCCCATTGTGGACTACGTCACGGGTGCGCCTGGTTTGGTGGTTTTGTAAAGCTTTGCAGAGTAGTGTTTGCCTGATGGCGCGTCGGCTCCCTCGCACGCGCGCAGGGCGGGCCCTTGCAGTAGGGTGTGCACTGCGAAGCTTCTGTGGGCTGGTCGGGCATGGCTGCCCCGCCCCACAGTATTCCAGCAGCTGATTGTGCCCCGGCTGCCTCCCTGCGCCTGCCCACCTGCAGCGCGCGGCGGCGAGGTGCGCATGAAGAGCGGCATCAAGAACATTGAGCTGAATGAGGACGGCAGCGTCAAGTGAGCGATGCTGCGGGCTGTGCCGGGGGATGGGTTGGCTGTGCAGGCAGCAAGCAAAGTGCTCCAGCTTTGGGAATGTATGCGGCAGCTGGAAGGGGCGAGCTGCAGAGCAGCATGCACACTGCTGCACCGTCTGCTGTGTCTGCATCTTATCACCCGCCCCTGCGCCTCCTGGACGCTCACCGTGCCTGCCTCTGACCCCCATTCCCCCCGCCTCCCCTGCCCCGCACTCTGCAGGCAGTACAACCTGCTGACGGGCGAGTCCATCACCGCCGACCTGTATGTGTCGGCCATGCCGGTGGACATTGTGAAGAAGCTGATGCCCGAGCCCTGGGGCCGCATGGACTTCTTCTCGTGAGCTGCGCTTGCTTATTTTTGGGTGCCGTGCTATTGGTGGAGCATGGGTGAACAAGCCCTGGGGCAACAGAAGCGTGTTGCGGCGAGCAGGGTACTGGCGAGGCAGAGCTTACACCAAGTGGTGTGGCAGGGGTTGGCTAGCATCCCTCCGACCGCCCGCCCTTCAACCCCCACCTCACCCGCTGCCCCCAACATCCCATTCCCTGTCACCCGCAGGCGCCTGGACAAGCTGGTGGGCGTGCCCGTCATCAACATCCACATCTGGTTTGACCGCAAGCTGTCCACGGTGGACCACCTGCTCTTCTCCCGCTCCCCGCTCCTCTCCGTCTACGCCGACATGAGTGTGACGTGCAAGGAGTACTACGACCCCAACAAGTGAGCGGAGGTTTGTTTCATTAGTTCAAAGGAGCGCTAGACCCCAACAAGTGAAGGGGGAGAGTGTTACTTTGTGATGCTTGCATGGGCAGCTGGCGGGTTGTGTCAAGGAAGCGAGCACAGGCGTTGTGCAAGTGGGCCGGTGCGGCTCGGTTGGGCGGCAAGTACCTCGCCGCACCTCACCCTGCCTCACCCCGCCGCCCTCAGCCTCTGCACCGCACTGCCTTACCGTCTCGCCCTGCCTCACCACATTCCCTCTCTTTTCGCTCTCCCACCCTCCCCCCAGGTCCATGCTGGAGCTGGTGTTTGCGCCCGCCGAGAAGTGGATTGGGCGGTCAGACGAGGACATCATCGCGGCCACCATGGGGGTGCGGCCCAGGGGGCTGCGGACTGTCGGTTGCGGCATGTGGTTGGTGGCGGCTGGCGTGCAGGCCTGCCCCAAACCCCACCCTCCGAGCCCCTGTTTCATGCACCCCTTCCACTTCTCACCTCCTCGAACTCGCTCTCCTCAAACTCGGTCCTCTGCAGGAGCTGGAGCGGCTGTTCCCGGGCGAGATTGCCGCCGACGGCAGCAAGGCGCGCATCCTCAAGTACAAGGTGGTCAAGACGCCGCTCAGCGTGTACAAGACGGTGCCCGAGTGCGAGCCCTGCAGGTGCGGGGGGCAGGGGAGGGCAGGGAGGGCGGGAGGGCTGCCTGGAGTTTGCCCATGAAGATGCAGGCTGGGCGGGATGGCTGGCTGCGGTCCCAGCTGGCTGTGTGAAACGCCAACCGCTGCGGCAAGCGCAGTACACGCACCAGCCGCAGCTGCAAAGCGCATTCGCGCTGCACCTTCGTGTCATCCCCCGCTCCCCTCACCTGCTGCGCCCCCCATGCTCCCTCCGCAGGCCCACGCAGCGCACGCCCATCCGCAACTTCTACCTGGCGGGAGACTACACCAAGCAGGTGCGTGGGACAGAGCACTGCCTTGCGTGATGTGCAGAGCAGGTTGGGCTGGGCCGTGCCGCTTGCTCGACTGCTTTTATGCGGCAGCAGCTGGGCAGCATGCGCGTACAGCAGGCAGCGGCGCCGCGGCGCCTGCCACAGGAAGCCCAGCTTGCGATGAACGAACGTTTGCTGCCACTTCCCCTGCCCTGCAGCGCTACCTGGCCAGCATGGAGGGCGCCACCTTCAGCGGCAAGCTCTGTGCGCAGGCCATCGCGGGTGCGTGCTGATGCTGGGGGGCAAGGTTTCGACTCAGGGTGGCCGTGCACAGCGCACCTGCCGCCGTTGGCGGTACCTGTCGTACGCATTCAAAGCTTGCTACTCCGGCTTGCCGCCGGCTCCCTCGCCTCACCCTTCTCAACCCCCGCCCCGCGCTCCCCCCGCCCGCAGAGGACTGGAACACCAGCAGCGTCAAGCCCAGCCAGGCAGCAGCCAAGGAGCCGGCTCTCGCATGAGGCGCTGGTCGCCCCTGTGCCTGACCTGCCCAAACCCGCTCCGCTTGTACCAACCCACGACGCCTGCCTTTCGTTCCCCAATCTGTGTGCCTGTGCTCCCGTGTGTCTCGTCTCCATTTTTGCTGTGCCAGCATGGAGTTCTAACACCCACCTATTCTGCTGCTAAGCTCCCCTGCTATTCCCCGCTCACATTTCATTGCACATTCGTCCCCCCTGCCATTGCTGCGGGACCGCACTTGCCGCTGCACCATGTAATACAAGCAGCTGCTGAATGGGTGCGATTTGGGCGTCAAGGGCGCTGCTAGTCACAAAACACGTCTGCATAAAATCTCACAGCAGTAGCTCAGCACAACAGCTGTGGCCTGCCCGCAGGTCCCAGAATACATACTAGTTGCCGTCACTCTGCAATCTTCAGCACGATCTTGCCGCGGTTGTGACCTTGCTTGGTCCGGTCTTGCGCTTCCCTGCAAGGTGTGAGGAGCCATACAGAGGTGACACCGGCATGCCGCGGCATGGCAGCAAAGCAGCTGCTTGCAAGGAGCAATGTTTGCCAAGCTGGACCGTGCACAAAATGCGCCACCCAGGAGGTGCTGCCCCGCCACATTCTCAGCACTCCCAGCCCACTCACGCTGCCTTGTCCAGCGGCAGCACCTCGGCGATGACGGGCTTCACCTTGCCCTCCTCCCACAGCTTGCCAACTGCGTGGCAGACCGGGTGATATACAGGGTGTAATGAGGAAGGCTAAGGAGATGCCAAGAGCGAGAAGCAAGGTGCCATGCGCATGCACCAAGTGCCGCAGTATCCCCTCACACCCGCCCAAGCTCCAGTCAATGCTCACTCTCGGTCAGCTGGGCGCCATTGGGCGAGACCAGCACGACTCGGTAGCGAGGGCCCAGCCCCAGGGCGCCCTTGAAGAAGCTGCAGCAGGGATAAGTAATTGCAGGTCAGAGAGCCATTCTCGGGGTGGTGAAAGCGTTGGTCCGCAAGGAGTTGGTCTGCTGCCAAAGTATGCAGGCACAGCAATACAACGCCTGCCCACGCAGCAGTGCCTCACCCCTTTGCGATCTGGCCCAGGGACAAGGAGGGCATGTGGTGCACGTACGTGCCGCTTCGCTTGAGCACGGAAAGGCTGCGACAGCAGGAGAGGAGGTCATGGAAATGCCAGCGCGAGAGAGGAAGGCATCGGGGGCCAGGGGAAATGACCAAACCAAGCTGGTTCCTCAAGCGGGCAACCCTTGCGTTTCACCCTACCTGCGCTGCTCGTATCCGTCTCGCACAATAGCGTCCAGCACAGCGTCAAACGGCCGCTCCTTGTACACCTCTGCACGCGGGTAAGGGAATGAAGATTGCAGAACGATACAGATGGCAGCTTACTGAGGCGCGACGGCCACTTGCAATGAGTGCAGCAAACCGGCCCCGCCCCAGCAGGAGGGTTGGACGGCAAAAGTGCCTGCCCACCTGCAAAGTCTTGGGCGGTGTAATCCACCACTTCATCTGCTCCCAGGCCCTTTACAAAGTCGGCGTTGCGGGCGGAGCAGGTGGCCGCCACCCACAGCCCGCGCGCCTTGGCCAGCTGCAAAACAACGAGGGTGGAGAACAGCGGAAGCTGTTTTTTGTGACGCGTTCACCGTGAACACCGGAAGAATACTTGCTCTGTGTATTTTTTGTGCAAGCTTTCGTCATGCAGCGTGGGTCAGGCATGAGACCCAGTTCCCGATACTGCCGCAGCCCACAGGCAGCTGGCTCTTGCCTGCACTGTAAACGTGCCAACGCCGCCAGCGCCCGCATGCACCAGCACCCGCTGCCCCGGCTGCACCCGCGCCAGGTCCAACGCCTGCGATGGGAGGGTTGATGTGGCGCAGAAGCCTGGGCTGCATAACAATCCAGTGGATGGGAAGCCAGTGGCAACAGTGCCCGGCACTAGATGCTGCATGGTTCGACAGCTATCGCCCACACACCTGCCAGGCGGTCAGGGCCGCCAGCGGGAAGGCGGCCGCATCCTCAAAGCTCTTTCTCTCTGGGATGCGGGCCAGCGCTGCCTCTGGCAGCACGATGCGCGAGGTGTAGGCGCCCACACAGCGGTGGGTCAGACCAAACACTCGGTCGCCTGCGGGAGGCAGGGAAGAAGGGAAAGGGGTGGGCAACGTGGGCAGGGCGCCTCGGCTGTGCACAGCTGTTGCAAGCGGTGCCTATTGGCATGCCAACTGGCTGCTTCAGCCTCAGATATACTCATTCAGCCGTTGGCGTGCAAGAATACAGCAAGCACTCCAGCAAGGCCAGCCCCAGTGGCTGCTATGCCTTGGCACGGACCTGGCTTGAAGGCGCTGCTGGCGTCTGCCTCCAGTACCACCCCCGCCACATCGCCGCCCGGCACAGCTGGCAGCCGAGGGTCGGCCAGCCAGCCCAGGCCCTCACGCAGCTGCAGCATGGAGCGGGGTTGGTGGTGTGAGAGACAGGGCAGGCCAGTGGATCTGCGTTAGCATGCTTACCCACGGGTTACCCACCTGCCACCACATGGCTCCCCAAACTGTGGTTGGCCAGCGACAAAGCACCATTCCACCTCTTCACGCCTAACCTTGTAATCGACAGGATTGGTACTGGTGGCGTGGTTGTCGATCAGCACCTGCCCAGCCTTGCGTGCAGGGACCGGTTGGTCGGTAACCAGTTGCAGCACGGATGAATCGCCGTGGCAGGAGTACTGCACCCGGCGAGCCATGGTGCTGTGCCTGCAGGCATGGATAGTTTGCATGATTCGTTCTTTGGCAGTCAATGGCATGCACATACAGAACACAGGCGCTCGCAAGCAGTCGGCAAGCTGTGCCGGCAGACGGCAGACATGGGCGACGGCGGCGGCGGCCGCCGCCGCCAGCATGGCACTTCGAGGCGCTGTGTCACACGGCCAGTCATATTAAAGCGTATATGCCCGGCCCACGCAAAAGAGCCGCACGCTGAGGCAGGTCTGCAGGGTTTGTGCGGCGCTCCGCCCGCTGGGCTCGCCTGAGCAACGGAAGTTACCTCTTGGCTTGATCAAAAGTCGGCGATTGCACCGCTGCGCTGGCTGACTGCAAGAGGAGGGGGAAGCTGCACCGCTTTGGGCGGCACGGTGGCTGGCATCCCTGCCGAGGGCTTGCGACGCTTCGCATCGCATCCTATCCCATTGCCCACACCACAGCTAGGGGAGGTGTTACCGGAAAAGTGGTACTGGCGGAGGAACAGATGGTGTAAGGAATCAAACAAAACAGGGAGATAGCAGGAGAGGGGCAGCGAGGCAGAGACGCAGCGAAATGAGGCAGCTAGAGTACAGCAGAGGAGCACAGCAGGAACAAGCAGGCGGGAAGGCAGGCGGCAGCGTAGCAGCTGATGCCGCTATGCATCGCCCGTCTTCAGTAGCTTGCGCTGCTTCTTGTTCTTCATCATGCGTTTGGCGGTGGCTGCACTGACGCGCGTGGTCACTGCCGCTGCCGCACGCTTTGCCTCCTTGCGCGCCTGCGGGGGGCGAGGTGGGGCAGCGAGCAGCACGACTGAGACAGCTGGCAGCAAGCGCACAGCAGGCGCGGAGCCCCTGCGGCAGGAGCTATAGAGGCATGCGGTAGCACGCGTTTGCCACCCTGCACCTTCCCAAGCCCCGTCACCTCGGCATCGCCCTCCACCCAGCCTCTGTCCCCACACAGCCTCCCCCCAGCCCACCTTTGCCTCCTCACGCCGCCGCCGCTCCTCAGCCGCCGCCTCCTTGCGCGCCGCCACTGCCGCGCGCTTGGCCTCTTTGAAGGCCGTCTCCTCTGCCTTGACCTTCATCTTCTTCTCCCAGCTGGTGGACAGCTTGGGGTTGCGCAGGCTGCCCGCGCGCTCGCCCGGCTGCGGGGAGGAGACAGGGGCAGGCGCTGGTGGAGGGAGGGCAGCGAGGGAGCGGGGCGGTAGCGGCTGGGGCAAATGCAGGCTTTTGCCTTGCTTTCCACGTGGCACACGCAGAAAGGCAGCATACTGGAATCAGGCGCAGTGGTCTTGAGCAGGCAGCGCGGCCCCACAGCACAGCAGCAGCACAGCGCAGCGCAGCGCACCTGCTTCCAGTCGCCGCGCCCGCTGCTCCTGCCCACGCCCACCACGTTGTGCTTGGCGCGCTTGGCGGCCTCTGGCACCGCCGCTGGCACCGCCTCCCCCTGCTCCATCTGCTCCCGCTCCCGCTCAACCTGGGGCAGCAGTCGAGGTGGAAAGCAGGGCAGAAACGATGATGAGCAGGCACAGCACTTTGCCGAGCGCATTGGGCACAGCACTTTGCCGAGCGCATTGGGCACAGCACTTGGAATCGTCACAAGGCACTGACAGCAGCAAATGCATTTTCTCCAATCCCAGCAGCAGCGGAGGACCAGCGAGCAGATCAAACCCAGCCCACCACAACGCTGCCACCGCTGCGCACCTGCTCCGCATACTCCTCCAGCTTGCGCTTTGTGCCCTGCTTGCCGTACTTGGTCACGCCCACCTGCAATAAATAGGTGGAGCGACAAAAAGCTTGTGGCGTCCAGCCCTACAGCACTGAATGCAAGTTGCACTGTTGTTCTCTCTGTGCCTCGGCATGCATGCCACCGGGTTGCCGGCAACTGTGTGGAAAAGGCCCTGCCAGCATCACAGTGCGCAGCCAAGGCATCTGCCAGCCCCCACCTTGTAGCCGCGCGTCTCGCTGGGGAAGTGGCGGAAGTCATAGAGGGGCTGCGGCTTGTACTGGGGAGGCACAGGCACCTGCAGCGGTGGGGCAGCAGGCGGGGACATTGGTGTGGCGGTGCACACGGGCAGGGCAGCAGACTGCCTTGATGTAAATCGACACGGCAAGCTGCCGCCGTTGTTGTAACAAACTGCCGCCGCTGCAGCCACGGCAAGCTTTTGCGCCGAAGCGAGGCGCTGCTGCCGCCGCCGCCATCCGCCGCCGCCAACATGCATGTGCCGCAGGCCGGGGCTGCGGTCCTGCTGGCTAGCGCTACCCCCCACCACCAGTCTGCGCACCTCCTCTGCTGCGGCTGCGGCCATGCTGCTCACAGTGGCGGCTGGACGTGCAAGAGAGGGCCGCCGCGGTTGCTGAACAAGCTGTGCAGTCTGTACAGAAGGGCGTGCATGTGGTGGCGCGCCGCTTGCTGCTTGTCCAGCACTTGGCGCGCTCCATGTTGGCGCGCTCGGCCGCATGGGGCGTCGAGAGCAGGGCCGGGCGCTGCAACGCGCCCTGTGATCGCCATCGAATACATCGCGGAAGCACAGCCCGTCTGCAAGCGCCTGGCCGCGAAGCCCCTCGCCCAGCTGACCGCCTCGGTGCCCTGCAGCCGCTCCGCTCGCATCCAAGTGTCGCGGCCAGTCTTCGATCACCTCTAAGGGGCTGGCAGGCGGCGCCGGCCGGCCAGGGCGGCTATGTCGGTGAGCGCCGCGCAGACTGATGCCCTGGCCGCCCTGCTGCTGCTTGAAGCGGTCGGAAGCAGCTCACAGGTTGCCGATCCGTGCGCCCATGCCCCCTCGTGCAGATTTTCGAGTACAATGGCTCGGCCGTAGGTGATCGACAGTTTTTTTGGAGGCTGGCAGGGCTCTGGGACATGTGCAGACGGAATGTGGAGGCTGGGACCGAGCGGCAGGGCGCGCGGCAGCAGCAGGGAGGCAGTGGCGGCAGTGACGCCGCTCCTGCCGACGCTGAACCACCGCCACTCTGCGCTGTTGCCTTGCCTGCGTGCTGTTTCGCTGTTGGCTCAACACCCTCCCCCCATTGCTCCCTGCTGCAGTGGCCATGGCGGGCAAGGAGTGTGTGGCCATCGGCAGTGACCTGCGGTTTGGCGTGCAGCTGCAGGTGCGCGCAGCGGTGATCACAATCAGGCTGGCGCAGTTTGGAACAGCTGGCTGCTGCTGCACTGAACTGCAGCAATGTACCTGCTGCTGGTGGCAAGCTTCGCAACTGGCTGGTCAGCATACTTTGCAGCACGCTGACTCCAGCCTGTTGACCATGCATGTGTTGCCCTGCCTGGCCCTTCCCATTGCCTGCCTGCCGCAGACGCTAGCCACAGACTACAAGAAGATCTACAAGATCCATGACCAGCTGTTCATCGGCCTGGCGGGGCTGGGCACGGATGCAGAGACACTGTAAGATATGTGTTGATTGTGTTGTCGTGTCAGCCAATCTGTAGCAAATGAATCCCTGTGGCGGGCCAGAGCCGTCGCTGCTGGGAGTGTCTTCTGGGCTGCTTTTTGAGGTTGCTGCTTGGGCTATTTTGACAATCTGCTGCATTGCCGCACTGCTGCTGTGATGTGCTCGATAGCTGCTGCGCCTACGCTGCCGCTCACACCAGCCTGCCCTTCTGTCCTCTTTCCACCCGCCCCCCCCCCCCCCCCCCCCCCCTTCAAAATGTTGTGGGGCGGGGGCGGGGGGCGGGGG
>VFQQ010003604.1_pt1 | contig 14734 bp, 13 predicted proteins | sample 3512341 | NCBI WGS metagenome assembly VFQQ01 (sample SAMN10412373, study PRJNA504923) | tailings metagenome | isolation source: Relicate 2 Philex TSF1 revegetated site | place: Philippines: Tuba, Benguet | collected 2017-08-29 | reverse complement strand
CGCATTCTCGTCGACACCGGTTCCGGCTCGCTGTTCGGGCCGGGTTTCGGCGGCAAGCTGCGCGACAGTCTCGCCAACATCGGCGTGAAGCCCGAAGACATCACCGATATCCTGATCACCCATGTCCATACAGATCACACCGGTGGTCTGGTCGAGAATGGCAAACCAGCTTTTGCCAATGCGACGGTACATGTCGGAGCACCCGATATCGACTTCTTCCTCGACCCAGCCAACGCCCAACGAACGGGTTACGACCGGCGTTATTTCGACGAGGGTGAAAAGACGGTCGGCGTTCTGGCAAAGGCCGGCAAGGTCAAAACCTTCACCGACAACGAAACCGTCCTGCCCGGCATCGTAGCGAGCTTCCATCCCGGACACACACCGGGTACGGCCTTCTTCACCGTGTCGAACAAAGGACAGTCGATCGTCTTCGTCGGTGACATCATCCATGTGGAATCGGTGCAGTTTCCCAAACCGGCGATCACCATCGTCTACGATGTGAAACCGGATCAGGCAGCGGCCGTGCGCGAAAAGGTGTTTCCCGACTTCGCCAAGACGCGCCAGCTCGTAGCCGCGCCGCATCTGCAGTTCCCGGGGGTTGGTCATATCCGCGCCGAGGGAAATGGCTCCTACAGCTGGCATCCGGCGGAATATCGAAACCGGGCGGGAGCAGCCCGACAGTAAGCCAGATCCGCGTCGCTCAGTTTGCTGACCGCCCTTGCGCCTTCGCGGTCAGGAAGACCTGCTCGCGCAACCAGCTGTGAGCGGGATCCCCGCTCACACGCTGGTGCCAGAAAGCCGACAGCTGGAACCTGGTCAGTTCCAGCGGCGGCTCGAAAAGATCGAGCGACGACGTGAAACGCTGCAGGAAGCGGCGTGGCAAGGTGCAGATGCAATCGCTGTTCATCAGGACCAGCGTGGCCAGCGCGTAGCTCTGCACCGAGACGGTCACGCGGCGCTCGCGCCCCAAACCGGCAAGGGCCTCGTCAACCATGCCGGTGAAGTTGCCACCATCCGCGGAAATCAAAAGATGGTCGAGTGAGCAGAACTCGTCGAGATCGAACGGCCGCTTGCCCCTGGGATGACCACGACGCTGTGCCGTTACGAACTCTTCGTCGAACAGGGCACGGCCGATCAGCCCGTTGGCGACGCATTCGGCGAGGCCAAGATAGAGATCGACCTCCCCCTCCTCCAACGATGCCGCGATGCGCGGCTTGTCCGGCAGCACGAGCGCGACACGGATGTTCGGCGCCACCGTGTTGAGGTGCGGTATGAGGTCCGGGGCAAGGATCGCCGCGGGATTGTCTGTCGCCGCGATGCGAAAAACGCGCTCGCTCGTCGCCGGGTCGAACACCTGCGCGGCGTTCGTGAAGTCGCGCAGCCGTTCAATCAGTTTGGTCAGTTCCGGCTGCAGCGCTGCCGCATGAGGTGTCGGTGTCATGCCGCGACCGGAGGCTGCCGGCGTCAGCAGTGGATCGCCAAACACGTGCCGAAGCCGCGTCAGCCGCGCGGAAAGCGCCGGCTGGGTGATGCCGAGCCGCGCAGCAGCGTGGGTGACATTGCGATCGCGCAGCAACGCGTCGAGCGTCAGAAGCAGGCTGCCGTCGATTTCAAGCAAACGTTCTTGCAAGCAACACGCCTTTCGAGAAGGACCGGAGGGCACCGCGATCGGCGGCATCGGTCACATAGGCATCGATGGACGATGATTTAAGCTGGGATGCGGTCGAATTCGCAGCACAAACCTTGTTCTTCTCGAGATCGTCCCTAGATTGCCACCGAATAACGCTATTGGAGTTTCTCGGACATGTGATCGACCCTCGCTGCCTTCACCATTTCGGTTACGCAACGAGTATCGCATGTCTGCATCCATTACGCTTACCGGCCTCGGCTGGTCCACGCCTGACGGCGTTCCGCTTTTCAACAACATCAACTTGAGCTTCGCCCCCGAGCGCACAGGGCTTGTCGGGCGCAACGGCACCGGCAAGACCACTTTGCTGCGCCTGATCACGGCGACGCTTCCACCGCGAACCGGAACGATCCGCGTTCACGGGACGCTCGGGCGGATGCGGCAGGAGCTTCAATCTTCTTCGGAGGAAACCATCGGCGACCTGTTTGGCGCATCACCCGCGCTGGCAATTCTCGATCGCGCGGCGGCCGGACAAGCCAGCGTCGAAGAACTGGCCGAAGCGGACTGGACGTTACCGACGAGGATCGAGGCAGCACTTGTCCGCTGTGGCCTGGAACTCGAGCCGAAAACCCCTCTCTCGATCCTGTCCGGTGGCCAGCGCACACGCGCGCGCCTCGCCGCGCTGATCTTTCACGAACCGGACTTCCTTCTGCTCGATGAGCCTACCAACAATCTCGACCGCGCCGGACGCAAGGCGGTGATCGATCTTCTCAGCTCCTGGCGCTCTGGCGCGATCGTGATCAGCCACGACCGCGAGTTGCTGGAGGAGATGGATGCCATCGTGGAACTCACCACCCTCGGGGCGACGCGCTATGGTGGAAGCTACAGCGCCTACCAGGCCCGCAAATCCGAGGACCTTCGGGCCGCCGATCGCAGACTGGCGGATGCCGAAAAGCAACTCGCCACGGTAAAACGCGATGCTCAGCAGGCGCTGGAGCGAAAGGCACGCAAGGATAGCGTGGGGCTGAAGTCCCGCGCACGCGGAGACGCGCCGAAGATCATGCTCGACGCAGCAAAGGGTCGATCGGAAGCTTCAGGGGGAGCAAACACACGCTTGCGCGACAAGCGACGTGACAAGGCCCAGGACGCCGTGTCGTCGGCCAGAGCACAGAGCGAAATCCTGCAACCGATCCGGATGGATATTCCCACGACGGGCCTTTCCCCGAACCGGCAGGTTCTCAAACTGAGTGCTGTGACGGGAGGACACGACCAGGCCGAACCAGTGATCCGCGACTTGTCGCTGTCCGTCGTGGGGCCCGAACGCATCGCGATCACCGGACCCAATGGCTGTGGGAAAAGCACCCTTCTTTCGTTGATCGTCGGCAAACTGAAACCGCAAAACGGCAGCATCGACCTCAACGTCCCGCATGCCTTTTTCGACCAGGGTGTCGAGTTGCTCGACCCTGTTCAGCCGCTCCGGGACAACTTCCTTCGCCTGAATCCCGACGCCAGCGAGAACGAATGCCGGGCGGCCCTGGCACGCTTCCGGTTTCGGGCCGATGACGCTCTTCAGGAAGTTCGTGCACTCAGCGGTGGTCAAAGATTGTGTGCCGGTCTCGCCTGTGTGCTGGGCCACACGATACCGCCACAACTCCTGCTTCTCGATGAACCGACCAATCATCTCGACCTGGGTGCGACCGAGGCCCTGGAAGCTGCGTTACGGGCCTACGACGGTGCCATCCTGGTTGTCAGTCACGACGAAACGTTTCTCGACAACCTCGCCCTGGATCGCCGGCTGGAGCTCGGGCCCAACGGCTGATCGCTGGCTTGCAATCAAGGCGCAGCCTTGATCTGCGGCAGGTCGCGGGTCAGGGCCCGAAAGCCGACGCCGTAATACATGTTGCGTGCGGCAGTGTGCGCCGGCGCACCGACGCAGGCGACCAGCATTTGCCTAGCGCCGGCGCCCCTCGCCAGGTGCATGCCATGCAGTTGCAACGCGGTGCCCAGCCCTCGCCGGCGGAAATCCCGGTGCGTAGCAACGGGTTCGAATTCGGCGCTCCGTGTCACCTCGTCCAGCCAGATGATCGCGGTAGCGGCCAATGTGCCATCCGGCGCCTCGACAAGCAGGTGAAGATCGCCGCGATACGGCCAGGTGTGCTGGACACGCGCGAAAGCAGCCTCGCTGAAGCTAGATGATTGCCAGGCGTCTCGATGTGCTTTGACAGCGTCAGCTGGCGACACATCTTTCGCCGTCACGAAACGGAAGCCGTCGGGCAATACCGGGTTCGGCAGGTCGAGCAGTTCGCGCCTGTTGAATTGCACCCACGAGCCATCGTCCGCTCCGGCTTCCGCGTCAAACACATATCCATGCCCGGGAACGATGGCCTGCGCCGCCATATCCGCGGACTGTATCGTCAGCAGTTGATGGACGTCGCCGGCCGCTTCGTCATACCAGTCCAGGATTTCGTGAAGCAGTTCCGGTCGATCGGGATGCGTCTGCCAGATCAGGTTGGCGGTAGCGGCTTCGCGAAATGTCCCGTCCTCACGCGGAATCCGATAGGGATGATGCACCCATCCCCACGCAGCTGCCTTGCCGTCGACCAGCCACAGCCGGTGCGACCAGAACGGCCCGAGGGCATCGCAATCCTTGCCCCAGACCCAGGCCAGTTCACCAACGGTTGCATCGGCATTGAGCAGTTCAGGCCGCAGGGCCGTCACCTGCTGGGCCAGCTCCTGCATCAGCCGCAGGTCTTTCGCACCGAGTCTTTCCATGCCGGCAACGTGGCAAAACAGGACCAAGGTGTCGAGACATCGACAGCTGGCATTGCCAGGCTGAAGGCTTGAGCCGGCATCATTCGCCGCTGGATATACGTTGGTATAGCTGGCCGATGCCAAAGCATAGCGATCCATCCGACCAAGATACTGGCGCCGGCACAGCACAAGGCGTAAGCCGTCACTCGTCAGGCGGAGGGGCTGCTGCCCCGCTGCGACCCCTGAGCAATTCCAGGAAAACCGTGTAACGGTTTTCCGGCGGGAATTGCTTGAAAACAAAGAGTTAGGGCGCTTTCGCCAAAAGCGGAAACGCTCGAGAGGAACCTGGAACCATGCCCTGCGACAGTAGTCGAGAAAGTGCGCCGCCGCGGCCGTCCGGTCGAGACTAGTTCCCGGTCTCGCCTTTGACGTCGCGGTGGCGCGTCAGTGAGGTGAGATATGAAAATCATTGCTTTTGGCCATCGCTGTCTGCGGGCACTCATCGGCCCGTGGGGTCGGCTTGCCCTCCATGCACACCCGGCAGCCGACGCTCCGGTCATCCGTATCCCCCGGCAGTCGGCATCGAAGCCGATCGTGCGTTGGCGTATGAATCCCGTTTCCGGGCGGCTTGAGTGCCGCTGGACGGTGAACCGGCCCATGGACGACGCCGGACCGTCAGGCTTTGAACGGTTCGGAGCCATCCTGGCCTTCCGCGAAAATGCCCGGCCGTGGAACTGATGCGTCATGCCACGCGGCAGGGAGCTCTAGTGCAATGAAACCTGTCCGCCGCTGACTGATCCGCGGCGGCGGACATCTCCCGGAAAACCTTTCGAACCCGACTGCTCTCGCAGCGGCCGGACAGTTCGCGTGCACCGTTTCGCCCGCGACCGATCTCCAATCGACCTCCCAGGATTATCGAGGACCTAAACCATGAACATGATGTTGAAGGGTGCGCCTCCAGCCGCCCGAAAAGAGGACAGGAAACTGTCCATGCGGGCGGTGCGCGAAGCGCAGAACGCGATCGATACCACGCTCGCCAACTTCAAGGGGCGGCTCGACGGGCTGACCGTCACCGAGGCCTTTGAACGCCTGGCCAAGGACGGCCCGAACGAGGTCGCGCATGACAAACGCCCGCACGCGCTCGTCCAGTTCCTGATGGCCTTCAAGAACCCTTTCATCATGGTGCTGGTGGTACTGGCCGCCATCAGCGCCTTCACCGATATCTGGCTGCCCCTTCAGGCCGGCGATGACCCGGACCCGACCAAGGTCGCCATCATCCTGTTCATGGTGGTGACGAGCGCCGTCATGCGCTTCGTCCAGGAGTATCGCTCCGGCAAGGCAGCTGAGGCTCTCAAGGCGATGGTTCGCACCACCGCGACTGTCCTACGCCAGGTCAGCCCGAACACGAAGCCCGATCTTATCGAAGTGCCGATGGCGCAGGTGGTGGCGGGCGATATCATCCGGCTTTCCGCCGGCGATATGGTCCCCGCCGATATCCGCCTCATTGAATCGCGTGACCTTTTCATCAGCCAGGCCGCGCTCACCGGCGAGGCTCTGCCTGTCGAAAAATACGACACCCTGGGCGCCGTCGCGCAGAAATCCGCAGGCGCCGTCGCGCACGATCAGATGGATCTCCTCGACCTGCCCAACATCTGCTTCATGGGCACCAATGTGGTCAGCGGCACGGCAACGGCAATCGTGGTCGCCACCGGGCCAAGGACCTATTTCGGCTCACTTGCCAAGGCAATTTCCGGCTCGCGTGCGCAGACCGCCTTCGATCGCGGCATCAACAGCGTGAGCTGGCTGCTCATCCGCTTCATGATGGTGATGGTGCCGATCGTCTTCCTCATCAACGGCATCATGAAAGGCGACTGGGTCGAGGCCCTGCTCTATGCGCTTGCGGTGGCTGTCGGCCTGACACCTGAAATGCTGCCGATGATCGTCTCTTCCAACCTCGCCAAGGGCGCCGTGGCAATGGCGAGACGCAAGGTCGTGGTGAAGCGCCTGAATGCCATCCAGAACTTCGGGGCGATGGATGTGCTGTGCACCGACAAGACCGGCACGCTCACGCAGGACAAGATCATCCTGGAGCACCATGTCGACGTTCATGGCAGAACCAACGAGGGCGTGCTGCTGCTGGCCTGGCTCAACAGCCATCACCAGAGCGGGGTGAAGAACCTGATGGACCAGGCGGTCATTCGCTTCGCCGAGCACGTGCCGGGTCTCGTCCAGACAAGCTCAGCCAATCGGAAGATCGATGAGCTGCCGTTCGACTTCGTGCGCCGGAGACTGTCCGTCGTCGTCGAAAACGTCAGCGGCCAGCACCTGCTGATCTGCAAGGGTGCCGTGGAAGAGATGCTTGCGATCTCGACCTCGATCAAGGACGGCAAGACGGTTCGTAAGCTCGGGGACGATGATCGCAAGGCGCTCGTCGATATGGCTCGCGCCTACAACCGCGACGGCTTCCGTGTGCTCGTCGTGGCCACACGCGAGATCAGCAACGCCGCTCGCAAGACGCGCTATGAGGTTTCCGACGAGAATGACCTGGTCGTCCAGGGCTTTCTTACCTTCCTCGATCCGCCCAAGGAGACCGCGGGGCCTGCGATCAAGGCGCTTGCCGAGCACGGTGTCGTGGTGAAAGTCCTGACCGGCGACAATGAGGTGGTCACCGCCAAGATCTGCCGGGAGGTCGGCCTCGAACCAGGCCTGCCGGTTCTCGGCCGCGAGATCGAGACGCTGGATGACGCGGCCCTCGGCCGCATCGTCGAAGAGCGGACGATTTTTGCCAAGCTGACGCCACTGCAGAAGTCGCGCGTGCTGATGGCATTGCAGGCCAACGGGCATACCGTCGGCTTCCTCGGCGATGGCATCAACGATGCACCCGCGCTGCGCGACGCTGATGTCGGCATTTCCGTCGACAGCGGCACTGATATCGCCAAGGAATCCGCCGACATCATCCTGCTCGAGAAGAGCCTGATGGTGCTGGAGGAAGGTGTCGTCAAAGGTCGCGAGACGTTCGGCAACATCATGAAATATCTGAACATGACGGCGAGCTCGAACTTCGGCAACGTGTTCTCGGTCCTGGTGGCAAGCGCCTTCATTCCGTTCCTGCCGATGCTCGCCATCCATCTGCTGATCCAGAACCTGATGTATGACATCTCGCAGCTGTCGTTGCCGTGGGACCGGATGGACAAGGAATTCCTCAGGAAGCCGCGCAAGTGGGATGCAAGGAACATCGGCCGTTTCATGCTCTGGATCGGGCCGACCTCGTCGATCTTCGACATCACCACCTTCGCGCTGATGTGGAACGTCTTCGCCGCCAACAAGCCGGAACTGCAGTCGCTGTTCCAGTCCGGCTGGTTCATCGAGGGCCTGCTGTCGCAGACGCTGGTGGTGCATATGCTGCGCACCCAGAAGATACCGTTCATTCAGAGCACAGCGGCTTTGCCGGTGATGCTGATGACAGGACTGGTCTGTGTGCTCGGCATCTACATTCCGTTCTCGCCGCTGGGCGCGATGGTCGGGCTGCAGCCATTGCCGTGGCAGTACTTCCCCTGGCTGGCCGGAACGCTGTTCAGCTACTGCATTGTCGCGCAGACAATGAAGACGATCTACATCCGCCGCTTCGGCCAGTGGTTCTGATCTGGCTCTGTGCAAGGTTCGGGCGGCTTGGTCCGCCCGAACCTGATCCCAGAGTATTTTGCAGCCAAGTGGAATCACTTTGCTTTACAAAAATGAAGCAAAAACAAAAACTTAGAGCGCGTTCCGCGTTTCCGTGAAAACGGAAACGCTCCAAAACCGAAAACTCGATTGTTGGCCACGCCCGTAGCTGTGCAGCAGCAAGCAGTGTGGAGGTTCTCATGCGGACTGGAAAAATGCACCGCGGATCGGACTGGTTTTCCGACCTTGCCAACCGCCATCTGTGCTGGGCATTCGCAGCGAGCGGCACAGCGCTTTTTGCGATCACGACACGTCTTGCGCGAATCGGCCTGCTCACACGTGGACAGGCCCTTTATCTGATGCGTGGCTCGATGGACCTTCATGGCCTCGCCATTCGCTTCTTGCGGCGGCAACGCTAGAGCGTTTCCGTTTTTTACGGAAACGCGGAAATGCTCTAACTTTTTGTTTTCGCCGCATTTTTGTAACGCCAAGTGATTCTACTTGGCTACAAAATGCTCTGATCATCAAGATAGATCGCCGTCATCCGCGTGCAAACAGGACCCTGTATTCGCGCGGGGACAATTGAGACAACGCCATGAAATTCCTGCAGACGTTTGACCTCTATCCTTTTCTCGACACCGTCGTGGCACTCACTGCGGCCTTCGTGCTGGGAACGCTGATCGGCGCGGAACGCCAGTATCGTCAGCGGACTGCAGGCCTGCGCACCAACGTACTCGTCGCCGTCGGAGCGGCAGCTTTCGTTGACCTCGCCCAGCGGATCGCCGGCACGACGGAAGCGGTGCGTGTCATCTCCTACGTCGTCTCGGGGATCGGCTTTCTCGGTGCCGGCGTGATCATGAAGGAAGGCATGAATGTACGTGGCTTGAATACGGCCGCGACATTGTGGTGCTCGGCCGCGGTCGGCGCCTGCGCCGGCACCGACATGATCGCGGAGGCGGCCTTGCTCACCGTCTTCGTGCTGGCGGGCAACACGCTGCTGAGGCCGCTCGTCAACATGATAAATCGCATTCCGATCGACGATCGGGCCACAGAGGCCACCTACGAAGTGAGCATCCTTTCCAGCCGTGACGCCATGCCGGACATGCGAGACCTTCTGGTCGAGCGCCTCGAACAGGCAAATTATCCGGTCAGCGACGTCGAGATCGTCGATCGTGGAGATGATACGGTCGAGATCGTGGCCACTCTTGTCTCAACGGCCGTCAACCCGCATGAGATCGAAGAAGTGACAACCTATCTGGCCAAACAGGCCGGCGTCTCAAACGCAACCTGGGACGGTAGCACCAAGGACTGACGCCTCGCCTTTTATGCTCCGCTCCTTGCCTGGCACGGCTTGCATAATGCAGGTTTTGGCGGACTATCGCAGCGATGGAAAATGGACAGGGAATCCCGATGCGGCGCAATCAGCTGCTCATCGCTGCAGCGCTTCTGGTGGCGATCGTGGTCATCTTCGTCGCCGACACCGTCACCGATTATGCGATCGCAGCTGCGGTCTTCTACACGGCGGTCATCCTTTTTGCGACCCGCGTGCTGCCTGCGCGCAGCGTCGTCGTGCTGGCCTGTGTCTGTATCGCACTGACACTGTTGAGCGTTGCCCTCACCCATTCCGGCGCCTATGAGGTGGGCGTCGTCAACACCGCCATCAGCATCGTGGCCATAGGCGTGACCACATATCTGTCGCTGAAACTGGTGAACGCCGAAGCAGCCGCCCACGAAAGCAGAGAGCGACTGTTGCGCATGGCGCGTGTCACCAGCCTTGGCGAATTGACCGCCTCCATTGCTCATGAGGTCAACCAGCCATTGGCAGCGGTCGTCACCAGCGCCGGTGCCTGCAAACGCTGGCTGGCGCAGGATCCACCCCACATCGAAAGCGCCCGCCGCACCGTGGACAGGATCGTCGAGGAAGCAAACCGCGCGAGCGCCGTGATTACACGCGTACGTGGCCTAGCGAGCAACAAGGCATCGGAGAAAGCCCCCTTCGACCTCAATGACCTTGTCCGCGAAATTGTTGGTCTCGCGCATGACCAGATCGACCGCCACGACATCACGCTCAGGTTCTACCTTCCGGAAAACCTGCCGATTGTCATGGCCGACCGCGTCCAGATCGGGCAAGTGGTCGGAAATCTGGTTCTCAATGCGGTCGAGGCGATTGCGGCCTCGTCCGGCAAGACAGGGGAAATGGAGATCACCACCCAAAGCGACAGCCACGACAGGGTTCGTTTCTCGGTGGCAGACACCGGCATCGGGCTGCGCACCGGAGAAGCGGAACATCTTTTCGACGCCTTCTGGACAACCAAGAAAGATGGCATCGGTCTTGGGCTGACCATCAGCCGCTCGATCATCGAAGCAAATGGCGGCCGCATCTGGGCGGAGCCGAACGAAGGAGGCGGCGCCGTGCTCTCGTTCAGCCTGCCACTCGCTGGAGACCTGAAGCAATGAGTGGCCAGCCATCCGGACATCTCGATGAGGAACCGATCGTCTACATTGTCGATGACGACCGTTCGGTTCGTGAATCGCTGGAGGATCTGCTTGCCTCCGTCGCGCTTCGCGCCCGCTCCTTCGGTTCCGTACAGGATTTCTTGAACACCGACCTGGCGGAGGCGCCGAGCTGTCTGGTGCTCGACGTCCGCATGCCAGGTCAGAGCGGCATGGATTTTCTTTCCCACATGACCGGTCTGGGCCTGCATTTGCCAACGATCATGGTCACCGGCCACGGCGACATAGCCATGGGCGTCAGAGCCATGAAGGATGGCGCGATCGAGTTCCTGACCAAGCCGTTTCGCGATCAGGATCTGCTGGACGCCATCCAGCGCGGCATCGAGATCGACAAGACCCGGCGCCTCAAGGATGTGACCGAAGCCGAATTGCAGCAGCGCTGGAAAACCCTGTCTCCGGGAGAACAGGATGTGGCCAGGCTGGTCGTCCAGGGATTGCTCAACAAGCAGATCGCAGCGGAGTTGAAAGTCAGCGAAATCACCGTCAAGGTGCGTCGCAGCCACCTGATGCGGAAAATGGGGACACGGACGCTTGCCGACCTGGTTCGGATGTTCGACCGCATCCACGCAGCTTGAAGACACCCGCCGGATGGCCGCCCGCGAAGGATCGAAGCGTCATGCCGGCTCGGCGATGAAACGCGCGCGATATTCGGTCGGGCTGATACCCATCTGCCTGCGAAAATGATGCCGCAGCGTATGGGCGCTGCCAAAGCCGACGGTTTCCGCGATTTCATCCATGTTCAGGCGGTGCTGACAAAGAAGCTGCTTGGCCCAGGCGACGCGTTCTTCCGTCAGCCATTCGCCGGGGGATGTTCCGGTCGCTTCTGTGAAACGGCGCAGGAAAGTTCTCAGGCTCATCGAGCATTCGGTGGCCATCTCCTCGACCGTCCAGCGCAACTGCAGGCTGGCCCGCAGCCGGTCTAGCAGCGGCGCGATCTCCGAGCTTTTGCGTTGTGGCACAGGACGCTCCAGGAACTGCGCCTGTCCGCCGGCGCGGTGTGCCGGCATCACCAGCCGCCGCGCGACCGAGTTCGCAGCGGCCGCACCGAAATCCCGCCGCACGATCTCGATCATGAGGTCGATACCGGCCGCACTGCCGGCCGACGTGAACAAGCGATCATGGTCACGGTAAAGCGAGGTGTCATCGACTTCGATTTTCGGATAGCGACGGCGCAGCTCGTCGGCATAACGCCAATGGGTGGTTGCAGTGCCGCCATCCAGAAGGCCGGTTGCCGCCAGCACAAAGGCCCCCGAGCAGATCGAGGCCAGTCGCGCGCCGCGCGCATGTGCGTTGCGCAGTCTTTGGCAAAGCTGCTCGGGAACAGGGGCATCGGCTCCCTTCCAGCCCGGCACCACGATGATGTCGGCCTGATCGATCAGATCCGGCGTACCGTCTGCCACCAGCGTCAAGCCACCATGCGCCCGCAACGGACCGTCATCGATCGGACAGCTGGCAAACCGATACCAGCCTGCGCCCATCTCCACACGAGCGAGACCGAATATCTCGGCGACGATCCCGAATTCGAACGTGCACAGGCCGTCATAGAGCAGCGCAACGACAAGGGGACCTGAGGTACCGTTCAGAATATTTGGCATGATCTTTACGTATATTGGCATTCGCGCCAATTGCAAGACCACCTCACGCCACGGGATAAGAAGCCATCACAACAGGAGATCGCCATGCCCACCGCCGTGACCGCAACCAGACCTGCCGCCAGCGACCGCGCCCGCGAACACTTCTCCAGCGAATTCGAGTTCGAGACGGACTGCTGGGATGTTCACGAAGCAACGGCCCAAGGCGCGGATTTCGTGCTGCTCGATGTGCGCAGCCCGGCCCTCTACGCCAAGGGCCATCTGCCCGGCGCGATCAACCTGCCACATCGCAAGATCATCGCCTCCAAGATGCAGCAATGGAACGAAGACACCATCTTCGTCACCTATTGCGCTGGTCCGCACTGTAACGGCGCCGCCCGCGGCGCGCTTCGCCTCGCGGACCTCGACAGGCCGGTCAAGATCATGAGTGGCGGGCTTGTCGGATGGGTGAACGAAGGATTTGAACTGGTAACGGGCGAGTAATCGACAGGCACGCACGAACCGTTTTCATCAAGGGTTCGATGCAGCGACGAAAACCGCCAGTTGGGCATCGAAGGCGCGCTTGTAGGCCGGGCGCGCTTCGGCTCGTGCGACATAGGCGGCAAGGTTTGGGTGCTCTTCCACAAGGCCCGTTCCGTCCAACCTGCGCAACACCGTCACCATCATCAGGTCCCCCGCACTGAAGGCACCATCGAGCCAATCGGCATCGCCAAGCCGCCTCGATAGCTCGCCCAGCCGAATCCTGACGCGATCTTCGAGCATGGGCAGGAACGCTCCACGCCACGGCCTGTCACCGATCACATAGGGTGCCTGTTCGAGCTCGACGATCGGCGGCTCCATCGTGTTGAGCGCGGCAAACATCCATGTGATCGCACGTGCCTGGGCATCCGGTTTCGCCGGCAACAGGCCGGGACGGTGCTGCGCGAGATGAAGTATGATGGCCCCGCTCTCGAAGAGAGCGAGATCTCCCTCTTCATAAGTCGGGATCTGCCCGAACGGCTGAAGTGCCAGATGTGCGGGCTGTTTCATCTGCACAAAGGAAACGAGGCGGACGTCATAAGGCTGGCCCAACTCTTCGAAGGCCCAGCGCAGGCGCATGTCGCGCGCGTGCCCCTGACCCTCGTCGGGTGACATGGCGAAAGCCGTAATGGTCGGGATCATGGGAACTCCTCTCGTAGCGATTTCTCGTGGTCGTCCCAAGGACGAACCAGCAGCCTTGCTCCCGACAGGTCGCCCCAGTTTGCGAAGGCCATTTTGCGTCAGGCCTCCAGCACACGATCTGGCGTGCAGACCTGGTACGCTCCTCCCAGGTCCGCCGCCAGCTTGAGACGCCTGCTAGTTCCTCGTCCCCAGCGCCAGACGCGCTGCCAACCCGGCAAAGACCGTCGCCAGGAGATATTGGGGAAGCCTGGGAAATCTGCGGAAGCCGGAAAGGGAGCGCTGAATTCTGCTGCCGAGCATCACCACGGCGCCATTCACGAAGAAGCCTATGCCGTTCAACACAGTGGCCAGCACGATCATCTGCAAAAGCAGCGAACCGTGAGCCGGGTCCACGAACTGCGGAAACAGCGCCAGCACGAACAATGCCACCTTCGGATTGAGCAGGTTGGTGAGCAGCCCTTCCGTGAATATCCGCCTGTTTGAAATTTTCCGGAGCGCAGTGGAGGGCGCAAAGGCAGAACCCTCGCTGCGCAATGTCTTGTAGGCCAGGTACAGAAGATAGGCGCAGCCAGCCCAGCGCACGATTTCATAGGCGACAGGCACCGCCACGAACAGCTGCGACAGCCCAAGGCCCGCCGCCAAGGCATGACAATAAGTGCCGGCTGCAATTCCGGCATAGGTGAGAAAGCCGGCCGAGCGCCCCTGGCTGACGCTTCGGGAGGCAATCAGCAGCATGTCAGGGCCAGGCGTCGCAGTCAGCACAAGCGCCGCGCCTGCGAACAAAATGAGAGTGGAGAAATCCGGCATGATCAGTTCCTTTTGGACGTGAGCCGGAATTCTTCTTTAGCAAGCCGCCTCGGCTTGGCAAATGGTTTGATGGCCGTCCGGCAAAGTCGAGGAAGCTTTTGTTCGTTTCCCTGCGTGTTACGGTCTACGATATCGGCAAAGACTATTGACGCAGAGGCAAACTTATTTCAGCGATGCCCGCTGGTATTTTTTCGCCGCTCGGAGCTAGGAAAGCAGCCATGGCTGGCCAGGTGATGGAAAAGGTGCGGGCGCCGCGCGGTGCCGAGCGCCTGCGCATCGACAAATTCACGGCCAGGCGTGTGGAGCTGGCCGAAGCTGCTCTGGAAACGCTGGCTGAGCTCGGTTACGCTCGCACAAGCCTGCGCGAGATCGCCCATAAATCCGACTTCACGCACGGCGTGCTGCACTATTACTTCACCGACAAGGTTGACCTGATCAGCTGCTGCGTTCGCCACTACAAGGCGAAATGCGTCACCCGCTACGATCAGGTCACCGCCACCGCCAAGACACGCGAAGCGCTGCTCGAAGGTTTCCTGCTCAAGCTCGCAGAGACCCTGCGGGTAGAATCTGGCATGCACCGGCTTTGGTACGATCTGCGCGCGCAGGCGCTGTTCGAGGACGT
>VFQQ010003603.1_pt1 | contig 14740 bp, 17 predicted proteins | sample 3512341 | NCBI WGS metagenome assembly VFQQ01 (sample SAMN10412373, study PRJNA504923) | tailings metagenome | isolation source: Relicate 2 Philex TSF1 revegetated site | place: Philippines: Tuba, Benguet | collected 2017-08-29 | reverse complement strand
ATCGGGCTGACGGTGTTCATCGTCGGCTTTGCGCAATTATTCAGTGTGATCGTCGCGGCGCGGCTGTCGCAGGTCGTCGACCGCCGGATCATGATGTTCTGCGGGCTATCGCTGTTCGCCTTCAGTCTGTGGCTGAATTCGCATCTGACCGCCTCATGGGGGTTCGACGAATTGTTCTGGCCGCAGGTGGTGCGTGGGTTCTCGCTGATGTTGTGCATCGTGCCGAGCGTGAACATGGCGCTTTCGGAATTCCAGGGCATCGAGCTGCGCTATGCCTCGGGCGTCTTCAACCTGATGCGCAATCTGGGCGGCGCGGTGGGGATCGCGGTGGTGAACACCTGGCTGCAGGACAATACCCGCATCCAGGCGGCGCGGTTCGGCGAGAGCCTGGGAGCGAATGCGCAGGACGTGATGGCGGGACTGGCACAGCGTATGGGGGCGCTGACCCCCGACCCGGAGCGGGCGCTGCTGATGGCGCAGAGCGTGATGGGACACATCGTGCAACGGGAATCGCTGACGATCGCGTTCAACGACGTGTTCCGCGTGATGTGCTGGATGTTCATCGCCGCGCTGGTGATGGTGCCGCTTTCCAAGGCGGCCCCGCCTCTGGGGCCGGCGCCGACACCTGCGGACGCCCATTGACGCCGATGCCCCGCGATCCGATCTGAGGCCCTGACGATGCGCTATTCGGTCGAACATAAAGAGCAGACCCGCAAGCGGGTGCTGACCGAGGCCGCCGCCGCGATGCGCGCGGCCGGGCCGGCGGGCGTGAGCGTAGCGGGGCTGATGTCGAAGCTGGGCCTCACCCATGGCGGGTTCTACGCACATTTCAAATCGAAGGACGATCTGGTCGCGCAGGCGATCGGGCAGATGTTCGACGAGAGCTATGCCGCGTTCAAACAGCGCAGCGAGGGCGTCGACGCGAAGACCGGGCTCACCGCCTTTATCGACATGTATCTTTCGCCCAGGCATCGCGATGCGAAACGCACGGGCTGCCCCATGCCGTCGCTGAGCGGCGAGCTGCCGCGGCTGGGGCCGCAGGCGCAGGCGCGGTTCGGCGCGGCGGCGGAGCGGCTGAGCGGCGCGTTCGCGCGGCTGCTGGACGAGATGGGAACCAAGGATGCGGCCGTGAAGGCCGACAGCGCGGTGGCGGAGATGGTGGGCGCGGTGACGATCTCGCGTGCCATGGCGCCGAGCGCCTATGCCGACCGCATCCTCGTTTCGGCGCGGGAGAGCCTCAGATCCCGGCTCGGCGTCTGAGACATTCCCTTTCGCGGCATGGCGTGTACGCTTCGGGGATAAATATAAATCTCCGAGGAAACTCCCATGCGGTTCGGCGTCTTCTACGAGCTTCAACTGCCCAAGCCCTGGCTGCCCGGCGACGAGGCGCGCCTGTTCCATGAGTCGCTGGATCAGGTGGAATTGGCCGACCGGCTCGGCTTCGACCACGCATGGGAGGTGGAGCATCATTTTCTCGACGAATATTCGCATTCCTCTGCGCCCGAGGTGTTTCTTGCCGCAGCATCATCGCGCACGAAAAACATTCGCCTGGGGCACGGCATCCGGCAGGTGATCCCCAACTACAATCACCCCGCGCGCACGGCGGAAGGCATCGCGACGCTGGATATCGTGAGCAATGGCCGTGTCGATTTCGGCATCGGCGAAGGGGCGACGCGGCTGGAGCTGGGCGGTTTCGCCATTCCGGCGCGCGAGAAACGCGCCATGGCGCTGGAGGCCGGCGAGCAGATCGCCAACATGCTGGTGATGGACCCGTATCCGGGGTTCGAGGGCAAGTATTTCTCGATGCCCTGCCGCAACGTGGTGCCGAAGCCCGTGCAGACGCCGCACCCGCCGATGTGGATGGCCTGCACCAATCGCGACACGATCAAGGTGGCTGCGCGCAATGGCCTCGGCGCGCTGGCATTCTCGTTCGTCGATCCGGACGAGGCGAAGGCCTGGGCCGATATCTATTACGGCATTATCAAATCGGAAGACTGCGTGCCGCTGGGGCACAGCGTGAACGCGAACATCGCGATGGTTTCGAACTTCTCGGTGCAGCACGACCGCGCCGAGGCGGTGCGGCGCGGGCATGAGGGTTTCGAGTTCTTCGGCTATGCGCTGAACGCGCTGGTGGCGCATGACACGGTGCCGGGGCGCACGAACCTTTGGGGCGAATATCTCGCCAAGCGCGGTGAGCGCACGCAGGAGATCATCGACGCGCTGGCGCATGCCGAGCGCAACGCCTCCGGCATCGGGACGCCTGACGATATGCGCGCGCATTTGAGCGCGTTCGAGGCGGCCGGTGTGGATCAGGTCATCTTCATGCAGCAATGCGGGCGCAACAGGCACGAGCATATCTGCGAGTCGCTGGAGCTGTTCGCCGCCGAGGTGATGCCGCAGTTCAAGGCGGGGCGTGCGGAGCGCGATGCGAAGAAGGCGGCGGAGCTCGCGCCCTTCATTCACGCAGCCTTGAAGCGCAAAAATTACATGAAGCCGCTAGAGGATCACGAGATCCCCGTCGTGCGGGCGAGCGTGGCGAAGGCGCAGGTTTCCGGCGCCAGCCAAGCCGCCGAATAGGAGAGACGAGATGAAAGCCCTTACCGCCGCCTTGTTCGCCGCGAGTCTGCTCGCCACTCCGGCCTTTGGCGAAGCGCCCGCCGATCCGATCGCGGCCGCCGTCGCCGACAGCTCGCGCCCCGCAGCGGATGTGGAGCGCGACGGCAATCGCCACCCCGCCGCGCTGCTGGCCTTCATCGACATCAAACCCGGCATGAACGTCGCCGACTGGTTGCCGGGCGGGGGGTATTTCACGCGGCTGTTCGCCGACGTGGTGGGCGAGGCGGGCCATGTCTACGCGCTGGTACCCGCCGAGCTGAAAGACAAATACGATATGGGCAAGAACGCCGAGGCCGTCGCCGCCGAGCACAAGAACATCATGGCGGTGATCGAGCCGATGCTCGCGACGACTTCGGTGAAGGATCTCGACATCTTCTGGACGTCCCAGAACTATCACGATCTGCACACGCCGGGTTTCGGCAACGTGGACACGCTGGCGTTCAACCGCCAAGTCTTCGCGATGCTGAAGCCGGGCGGGTATTACGTGATCGTCGATCACCGCGCGGCCGAGGGCGCGCCCGTGGACGAGACGGCCGATAGCCTGCACCGCATCGATCCGGCGGCGGTGAAGGCGGAAGTCGAAGCGGCGGGCTTTGTCTTCGACAGCGAGAGCGTGGCGCTGAACAACCCCGCGGACGACCACACGCTGAACGTCTTCGACGAAAAGGTCCGCGGGCATACGGACCAGTTCATCTACAAGTTCAAGAAGCCGGCTGAGTGAGCCTCAACGCCGTGCTTCCGCGCGCCTGAAGGCGTCGCGGGCGGTGATGCGTTCGTACCAGGCGCGGGTCTGCGGCTTCAGCTCGTCGTCGAGGCCGAGGCGCTTGGCGAGGTAGAGCGCGTAGCCGACGGCGATGTCCGCGGCGGTGAAGCGGCCAGCGCAGAGGTAATCCGACTTTTCGAGCTGGGCGTCGATGAGCTTGAGGCGGCCCTTGAACCATTTGCCGTAGTCCTCCGCGACCTGGGGCTGGCGGCGCTCTTCCGGCTCAAGCTGAGTGTAGCGGAGCACCAGTGTCTGCGGGAACGTCGCCGTGGCGTCGGAATAGAACAGCCAGTTGAGATAGGCGCCGTAATCGGCCTCGCCCGGCTTCACGGTGAGCGCGCCATCGCCATAGCTGGTGCCGAGGTAGTGGCAGATGCCGGAGGATTCCGTCATCCGCGCCTCGCCGTCGATGAGATAGGGGATCGTGCCCAGCGGATTGACGCCCAGATATTCCTTCATGAAGACGCGGGGCGGGAAGGGGAGCACGACGAGCTCATAGTCGAGCCCGAGTTCCTCCAGCATCCAGACGGCGCGGAGCGAGCGTGCGCCCACGCAGTGATAGAGCTTCATCATACGGCGTCCCCCAATTTTGCCTCTTTTGGACCGCAGAGTGCGGTGCAAGGTCAACCGGGCGCAACGGCGCACGTGGGATTGTGTTCAGGCCAAGCGGCGATCATTGTCCCGCCGTCTCAACTGGAGTGCGCTTTATGAAGTTGCTTGTTGGTTTTCTGGCCCTGCTGAGCTTCGCCCTGCCGGCCAGCGCGGCCGATGCCGCCCCGGCGACGCCGGACGCGATCGTCACCGAGATGTACCAGACCTATTACGACGCGCTGAATGCGGGCGATGTCTCGGGCGCGACCGAGAATCTGCCGAACTGTGTGGACCAGACGGCGAAGTATGCGACGCCCGAGCTGGCGGCGCGGTTGAAGAAAACGGAATCGGTCGACGACCCGGTGATCGACTTCGACTTCCTGGTCAACGGACAGGACTACAAGGATCTGAAGCTGATTTCGGCGAAGGTGAAGTCCGAGACCGCCGATGCCGCGACGGTGCGCGTCGAGTCGCAGAACTTCGACACCAAGTCCGTCACGGACGTGCTGCTGAAGAAGACGGCGGCCGGTTGGAAGGTCGCCGACCTCATTCTGGGGCCGGGCGAAGCGGAGACGATTTCGCTCGATGCGATCCTGAAGGAAGGCGGCCTCTAAGGCCGCGCTTCCCTCACGGGAATTCGCGAACCGGTTCGGTCTCCGCGGCGGCCTGCTGGGCGTGGACGATTTCCTCTTCCACGTCGCGCAGGGCGTCTTTCCCGAAATAGATTTCGTCGTTCACGTAGATCGTCGGGATGCCAAAGCTTCCGCGCGCGACGCTGGCGGCGGTGTTGTCCGCCAGCCTGGCCTTGATCTCCGGCGTGGTGGAAAGGGCGATGAGCTTTTCCGCGTCGAGCCCGGCTTCGGTGAGCGTCGCGGCGATGACGGCGGGATCGTCCATCTTCAGCGATTTTTCCCACATCGCCTGGAAGACGGTTTCGACATAGAGCGGCAGCACGCCTTCCGCTTCCGCTGCGACCGCGATGCGCATGACCTGCAACGTGTTGACCGGAAAATGCGTGTTCATGCGGAACTGCGTGAGCCCGTGGCGCTTGATGAAGCGCTGGATCTCGAGCGTGCCGTAATCGAGCTTGTTTTGGATGTTGGCGAAGGCGATGAGCGGCGCCTGGTTGTTGGTCGCCTTGAAGATGCCGCCGAGCAGCACCGGCACATAAGTGAAGCGCGCGCCGGTGCGGGTTTCGATATCCGGGATGACGCGATGGACGAACCAGGCGTTCGGGCTGCCGAAATCGAAATGAAACTGCAGATCGAGGGTCATGTGGCTCACCAGGTTTCGCCGTAGGGGCGCAGATCGAGTTCGTGCGTCCAGCCGTCGCGCGTCTGCACGTGCAATCGCCAATAAGCCTCGGCGATGGAGGACGGTTCCATGAGAACGTCCTTGGGCAGGTTATCGGCGACGTCCTGTCCACGTGCGTCGGCGATGCGGCCGCGTACGAAGGCGGTGTCGACGCCCGCGTCGATAATGAGATGCGCGACATGGATGCCCTTGGGGCCCAGCTCGCGCGCCATGGCCTGCGCCGTGCCGCGTAGCGCGAACTTGGCGGCGGCGAAGGCGGCATAGCCGTTGGCGCCGCGCATCGAAGCGGTGGCGCCGGTGAAGAAGAGCGAGCCCTTGCTGCGGGGGAGCATCAGCCGCGCGGCCTCGCGCCCCGTGAGGAAGCCGGCATAGGCGGCCATTTCCCACACCTTGCGATAGACGCGCTCGGTCGTCTCCAGCAGGGGAAAGCGCACATTCGCGCCGACATTGAAGATGACGGCATCGAGGGGGGCGAGGCTTTCGGCCTCGGTCAGGAAGGCGGTGATCGCTTCTTCGCTGCGCGCATCGAGCGTTCGCGCCTCAAGACGACCGCCAGAGGCTTCGATTTCGGCCTTCAGCGGCGCGAGCTTCTCGCCGTTCCGGCGGCCGGCGACGACGAGATAACCCTCGGCGGCGAAGCGTTTGGCGATGGCGGCGCCGATGTAATCGCCCGCGCCGACAACGGCGACCGTGGCGTTCCTGGCTTCCATGCTCCCCACCATTCTTATTGAGTTCTAAAACAAAACTGACATAGAGTGGCGGGGCTGACAAGGGATGATGGGATGCGCTGGGACGAGATCGGGGACGAAGCCTGTTCGGTGGCGCGCACGGTGGGCGTGATCGGCGACCGCTGGACGCTGCTGATCCTGCGCGACTGTTTCCTGGGCGTGCGGCGGTTCGATGATTTCCAGACGCGCATCGGCGTGACGCGGCCGATCCTGGCCGACCGGCTGAAGAAACTGGTGGCGGAGGGGATTCTCGCGAAGGTCGCTTATGAAGAGCGGCCGCCGCGTTACGAATACAGGCTGACCGATGCCGGGCGAGCGCTACACCCGGTCATCATGGCGATCGTGCATTGGGGCGATACGCACCGCATCACGCGCAAGGGGCGGCCACTGCTCCATACGCACAAGACCTGCGGGCACGACTTCGATCCGGTGATGACCTGCTCGCACTGCGCCGCACCGCTGTCGGCGCGCGAGGTGGAGGTGCGGGCGGGGCCGGGAGCTAGATCGCTGTCGGCTGGGCCACGCTAGGCGGCGCGCGCTTCAGCAACACGGCGGCGCAGACACCGGCCAGCGCCAGCGATGCGACCAAGGCGACAGGCAGTGTGTAAAGCGCCGTCCGCGCCGCGCTGACGAACCCATACCCGATGATGGTGGGGTTCACCCGACCGGACCAGCCCGCGAAATAGCTCGCCCAGAAGACGACGCTGCCCACAAATCCGATGCAGAGACCAATCACCGCAAAGCGTACGATCAATCCGGTTGCGGTCAGCTTGCCGGACCGTATCGGCCCTCGCAGAGACAGCACCGACAAAGATGCGGCTGCCAGGGGGACGACCCAGGTCGTGTAGTTGAAGTCGTAGCCGGCGGTGAAGGCGACCGGGCCGACATACGACAGTGCGTATCGCGCAGCGAAAACGGCAGCGACGAAGATGGCCAGCCTGATTGGTAAAGCCGAAGGGTTCCATACGAGGCGCATGGTCGCCACCCTAGCGCGTCAGCCCTAACGCACCGTTTCGGCGGCTAGCCGGCTATCGGCTCAAAATTCAACACGCCGGCCGCGCCGTCTTCGCAGCCGAAGGCGAGGCGGTTGCCGTCGCTGCGCCAGCTGAGGGCGCTGACGGCTTCACCCGCCGGGGCGCGGACGCTGGCGGTCTGATCGGTTTCGAATCTCGTGATCCAGATGGAGCCATCGGCGTGGCCGGAGGCGATGAGGTCTTGCTTCGGGTGGGCGGCGAGTACAGTGCAGATCGCGCCCTGCGGGCCGACTTCGCGGGCGCTCTTGCCCATCGGGCCTTTGCCGTCGAAGGGCCAGCAGACGACGGATTCGGAGCCTGAGGTCGCGAGCCATTTGCCCTTGGCGAAGAAGGCGAGGCTTTTCGGCTTGGCGGGGTAACCGGCCATGCGCATGTGCTGCTTGTCGGAGAGGCGCCAGCCGTGGAGTGCGTTCTCCTGCATCGAGGTGACGATGAAGTCGCCGCCGGGATGCCAGACGACGCCGGTATGCGAGCCCTTCCATTCAAGGAAGTTGGCGCTGGGGGTTTCAGATCCCGGCCACCACAGGCTGACGCCATTGTAGTGCGCAGTGACGAGGCGTTTGCCCTTGGGGTCGAAGGCGAGGCCCATGACGCTGGAGGTGTGTGTCAGGCGGCGCGGCTCCGTGCCGGGCTTCAGAATGACGAAGGCGTCCTTGCCGCCCGCGAAGGCGAGCGCGCCGGAGGCGTCGCTGAAGGCGACGTGCTCGATCCATTTTCCCTTGGCGTGGAAGAGCGTTGCCGCCGTGCCGTCGTTGCCGATGGAGACGAGTTTGCCGTCATCGCCCGCCGAGACGAAGCCGTTGGCCGTCGCGGTGAGCGCCAGCGTCGAGCCGTCATGGGCGGCGACGGTCGCTTCCGACCCATCGGCGGCGACGAGGCGCACGGTGCCGTCGCCGAGCGCTAGCGCCGCCCTATCGCCGCTGAAGGCGGTGGCGGTGACGAAGGCGTCGGTCGAGAGGAACTGCGCGGGTGCTGCGGTCATGCGGAGGTCGGGACGCCCAAAGTTGTCTTGACGCCTTCGAGGAAGATGTTGTGCGCCTTGGTCACCAGCGGCCCCCACTGATTGCCGCGGCTGACGATGCCGACATCGATCTTCGAGCCGCTGCCCGAGGCCGTGATATGGATGGGGTAGAAGAAGCCGAAGGTTGTCATGGTCGCCTTGTCGGTGAAGACAAGGCGGCGGCGCGTGGGGTCGGAGGCTTCGAGCGTCGCCGGGCGGTTCTTCACGCCCCCGGCCAGCGCCGCCATCACGGCGTCGGGCGATTGCGGGGCGTCGAAAGAGAGGACGCGCCGGGTCATCTCGTTCAGATATTTGCCGCCCTTGGCGTTTTTCGCCTTGAGCATGACAAAGCCGGCATAGATCAGGCCGATGGCGCCGCCGATGATGGCGCCGGTGACTGCACTGTCCATGGTGACGCCCTCCGTCATCCGCCCCGCACGGGCGGTCTTTCCTTAGTCGGTTTGGCGGGCGCGGAAAACCGGGATAGCGGGAATCAAGCGGCGATGCAGCTGTCGAAGCCGCGCTTCAACTCGTCCTGGTCGAGATTGCGGCCGATGAAGACCATGCGGCTGCGGCGGGCCTCGCCATCCTTCCAGGGGCCGGTGAGATCGCCGTCCATCAGCATGTGGACGCCCTGGAAGACGAAGCGCTTGGTCTCGCCCTTGATGTCGAAGATGCCCTTGGAGCGGAGGATGTCCTGCCCCTTGGTCTGAAGCGTCATCTGCAGCCAGTGGGTCAGGGCTTCGCCGTTCATCGGCTTGGTCGTCTCGAACGAGAAGGACTGGATGTCGTCGTTGTGGCCGTGATGGTGGTGGCCGTCGAGGAAGTGCGGTTCGATCTTGAGGATGCGGTCGAGATCGAAGGCGCCGCGGTCGAGAATTTCGTCCAGCGCCACATTGCTGTTCTGCGTGTGGTGGATGACGGCCAGCGGGCTGATGCGGCGGATGACGCCCTCGATGCGGGCAAGGGCCTCCGCATCGGCGAGGTCGGTCTTGTTCAGCAGAATGACATCGGCGAAGGCGATCTGTTCGCGGGCTTCCTTGGCCTCGGCCAGGGTCTGTTCGATGTGGCGGGCATCGACCACGGTGACGATGGCGTCGAGCTTGGTCTTGGCGCGCACGTCTTCGTCGACGAAGAAAGTCTGAGCGACGGGCGAGGGATCGGCCAGGCCGGTGGTTTCCACCAGGATCGCGTCGAACTTGCCCTTGCGCTTCATCAGGTTCGCGAGGATGCGGATGAGGTCGCCGCGCACGGTGCAGCAGATGCAGCCGTTGTTCATCTCGAACACTTCTTCGTCGGCGTCGACGATGAGGTCGTTGTCGATGCCGATCTCGCCGAACTCGTTGACGATGACCGCGTATTTCTTGCCGTGCTGCTCGGTGAGGATGCGGTTCAGCAGCGTGGTCTTGCCCGCGCCCAGATAGCCGGTGAGGACGGTGACGGGCGTGGCGGTGGCGGCGGTCATAGATGGTCCTTTCGCGAGCTGCTGACTTAAGGTCGGCGGGCGCTGACGGCAAGGCTGAGGGTCAGGCTTCCAGATGCCTCAGACGCACCAGGCGGCCGGCAATGCCGCCGCGCGGGCCGGCGATCAGCGAGACGAGGTAGAAAACGCCCGCTGTCAGCACGATGGTGGTTTCCGGCGGGGTTCCGGCGTGATGCGCGACGATCAGGCCCAGGAACCCGGCCGCGATGGTGGCGGCGACTGCGACGGCGATCTGTCCGCCCGCGTGGTCTGACCAGAAGCGGGCCGAAACGGCGGGCAGCATCATCAGCCCGACGGCCATGAGCGTGCCGAGCGCCTGGAAGCCCGAGACGAGATTCAGGACGACCAGCGACAGGAAAGCGAAATGGACGAAGGCGCCGGTGCGTCCGGCGCTGCGCAGAAAGCCGGGGTCGAAGCATTCCAGCACCAGCGGGCGGTAGAGCAGCGCGAGCGCCGCCATGGTGGCGGTCGCGACGCCTGCAACGGTGAGCAGGGCTTCCTCCGGCATGGCGAGCACCTTACCGAAGAGGATATGCAGCAGCTCGTCATCCGTGCCGAAGGTCGCCACCAGCAGCGTGCCGAGGGCGAGCGAGATGATGAAGAAGGCGGCGAGGCTGGCGTCCTCGCGCAAGGCCGTGAGGCGGCTGGCGGCGGCGGAGAGGATGGCGACGGCCATACCGGCGACGAGGCCGCCAATGGTCATCCAGAGGATCGAGAAGCCGGCGAAGACAAAGGCGATGGCGACGCCGGGGAGGATGGCGTGGCTGAGCGCATCGCCGATGAGGCTGGTGCGGCGGAGGACGAGAAAGACGCCGATGGGCGCGCCGCCAAAGGCCAGCGCCACGCACGCCGCGAGCGCGCGGGCCATGGCGGGATCGGCAAACGGTGCGAACAGCCAGTCAAGCATAGAGGACCGCCTTCGCGCGCCCAACGACTGCGCGACCCCCACCCCCGACCCCTCCCCACAGGGGGGAGGGGAGATGAGGGAGAGCCAGCACGATCCGCCGATGATGCGTGATTGATTCCCCTCCCCCTTGCGGGGAGGGGCTAGGGGTGGGGGTCGCGCGATGGCTTGCTACGAAGGCCATCACGCGGCGCGCTCGCCCACATGGCAGATGGGGGCGTCGTCGTGGAACGCCTCGCACATGCGCCGCGCGGTCAGTAGGTGTTCGGGCAGCAGCGCCTCGCCTGTCGGTCCCCAGGCGATGCATTCGCGGGCGAGCAGCAGCGTTTCGGGGAAATGCGCGCGAACCGCATCGTGGTCGTGCAGCACGGCGATGACGGTGCGGCCTTCACCCTGCCAGCGCGCGAGGATGGCGAAGAGATCTGCGGTGGTGCGGCTGTCGATGGCGGCGAAGGGTTCGTCGAGCAGGATGAGCCTCGCGTCCTGCACCAGCACGCGGGCGAAGAGCGCGCGCTGCGCCTGACCGCCGGAGAGCGAACCGACGGGACGGGATTCAAAGCCGGAAAGGCCGACACTTGCGATGGCGGCCTCGGCGCGTTTCAGCGTCGCGCTGCCGATGCGGCCGAAGAGGCCCGCATCGCGCCAGCCGCCCAGCGCCACCATGTCGAGCACGCTGATCGGGAAGGCGCGGTCGATATCGGCGATCTGCGGCAGATAGGCGATGTCGCGGCGGGCGACGCCGTCGACAGCGATGCGGCCGGAGAGCGGACGCATTTCGCCCGCGATGCCTTTCAGCAATGTCGATTTGCCCGCGCCGTTCGGTCCGGCGATAGCGGTCAGCGAGCCGGCCTGAAAGGTGCCGCTGACGTGATGCACCGCCGGGTGGCGGCGATAGCCGATGGTGACGTTCTCAAGCCTGACTGCCGCGCCCATGGCTCAGATCCACCCGAGCGCGAGAGCGACCGCCAGCCACAGCGCCGCCGCGCCAGAGGCCGCTATGGCGAGGCGGGTGAGGGCGCTGGCCCGCAGCAGGGAAAACTGCGGCGGAGCGGCGTGGTGATGGTGGTGATGATGCGCGTGGGCGTGCGCAGGACCGGACGTCATAATGATACATTATAACAGTCCGGTCCGGGCCGTCCACGCCTTTAGCGGAAGGCGAGGCCGGTGCGGGCGCCGATATCCGGCACGAGGCCGAAATCGGCGGGGGTTTTCACGCGGGCATCGACCTCGCTGAAGAAGCGGTGCCCGTCCTCGCCGGGTGAGATGACGACCAGGGCGCGGGCGTCGGTGTCGCCGTCATTGCGGAAGGCGTGGGTGCCGCCGGCGGGGAGGATGCAGACGTCGCCGACGGTGCCGGTGACGGCGCCGGTGGGGGTCTCGAAGGTGATCTCGCCTTCCAGGATGTAGAAGGCCTCGCTGTCGCGGGCGTGGCTATGGGCGGGCGGACCCATGCGCGGGGGCAGGGTCAGCTCGATCAGGCTGAAGGCACCGCCGGTGTCGGCAGGAATCGCCTTGTTGACGTGGGTGCCGCCGAGGACGTGGTGGATGGGGCCGCGGCCGGCCGGGACGAACAGGGCATCTTCGCTACGCATTGGTTGATCTCCTCAGGTTGTGAGGCGGGTATCGCGCAAAACCGTGCGTCCGATTAGTCGGGTAGATATGGACTTATTGTCCGGTGAGACGGACAATGGATCATGCTTCCGTTCGAGGAATTGGCGGCCTTTGCGGCCGTGGTGGATGCGGGTGGGTTCAGTGCCGCCGCGCGGCAGCTTGGGCAATCGAAGGCGACGATCAGCGATCAGGTGAAGCGGCTGGAGGCGCGGCTGGGCGCGCGGCTGCTGAACCGGACGACGCGGCGTGTGTCGGTGACGGAGGCCGGGGCGGCGTGTCATGCGCATTGCGTCAGGATGCGGCAGGAGGCGGAAGCAGCCGCGCGGGTGGCGGAATCCCTCGCTGCGGAGCCGGTGGGCAGGCTGAGGGTCACCGCGCCGCAGACCTTTGCGCCGATGCATGTCGCCCCGGCCGTCGCCAGTTTTGCGGCGCTTTATCCCCGGTTGGATGTGGACTTAAGCGTGTCGCCGGGGCGTGCCGATCTGATCGGTGGGGGGCTGGACCTCGCGATCCGGGTGGGCGCCTTGCCGGATTCGCGGCTGGTCGCGCGCAGGATCGGCGTGACGCGGCAGATCCTGGTGGCGGCCCCGGCGTATCTCGCCCGTGCCGGACGGCCCGTGACGGCGGGTGATCTGCATGATCATGCGGCGCTGATTTTCACGCCGCTGACGCCGACGGGTGAGTGGTCGATTGCCGACCCGAACGGGCGGGTGAAGCGTGTGCCGGTGCGGGCGCGGCTGGGGTCGGATGCCGGTGAGGCGCTGCTGACGGCGGCGGTGGCGGGCATGGGGATCGCCTATGTGCCGGACTGGATGGTCCATGCGGAACTCACCTCCGGCGCGCTGGAGGTCATCCTGCCCGGATGGGGGCGGCCGCCGCAGCCGATCCATGCGGTCCATGCGAGTGCCGGGCAGCCGCCGGCCAAGGTGCGGCTCTTCATCGACCATTTGAGGGCGCATTTCGGCGATCCGCCTTATTGGGCGCGCGGGACGGGACTGGATTCGGCCTGACCCAATCGCCACATTGGGTCCAATCCTTAAGAGCAAAAAACAGGAGACCGAGCCATGTTCGGCCTGAAAAAGAAGACCGTGATGCCCGCCCCCGGCGAGGCGCCGCCCGGACGTACCGACCGCGAGATGCGTGTCGCCGCCGCACACACCGTGCTGGGCCATCAGTTGAAAGGCCCTTGGCCGACGGGGATCGAAACGGCCGTGTTCGGCCTTGGCTGCTTCTGGGGCGCGGAGCGCAAATTCTGGCAGCAGCCGGGCGTCTGGTCGACCGCCGTCGGCTACAGCGCCGGTTACACGCCGAACCCGACCTATGAAGAGGTCTGCAGCGGCGGCACCGGGCACAACGAAGTCGTGCTGGTGGCGTTCGACCCGAAGATCATCTCCTACGGCCAGCTGCTGAAGGTGTTCTTCGAGAATCACGACCCGACGCAGGGCATGCGCCAGGGCGGCGATATCGGCACGCAGTACCGCTCGGGCATCTATGTGGCGAACGAGGCGCAGAAGGCGGAGGCCGAAGCCGCGCGTGCGACCTATGACGCCGCGCTGAAGGCCAAGGGCTTCGGTGCGATCACCACCGAGATATTGCCGCTCGGCGATTTCTATTACGCCGAGGACTATCACCAGCAGTATCTCGACAAGAACCCGCAAGGGTATTGCGGGCTCGGCGGCACCGGCGTCGCCTGCCAGATCGGCACCGGCGTCGAAGCGGCTTAAGTGCCGTTGACATGCCTTTGACATGCCTTTGACATGGCCCCGGCCTTCGTGAAGGTGGAGCCATGTTTATTGATGCGCGCTCCCTTCCCGGCGGCGAGACGCTGAACGCCGACATCGCGATTGTCGGCGCGGGCGCGGCGGGCTTAAGCCTCGCCATCGCGCTGGAAGGCGCGGGGCTGAATGTCGCGCTGCTCGAATCCGGCGGGCTCGAGTGGTCGGAGGACGCGCAGGATCTCGCGAGCGGCGAGTTGGGCGCGCAGGTCTATGCGACGCCGGAGACGGTGCGCCTGCGCTATTTCGGCGGGACGACCGGGCATTGGGGCGGCTGGTGCCGCGAGCTGGATGCGGTCGATTTCGAAGCGCGCGATTTCGTGGCGTTGTCGGGCTGGCCGATCGCCAAGAGCGACCTGACGCCGTTTTATGCCCGCGCGCAGGAGATCCTGCATCTCGGGCCAGCGCGTTATGACGACAGCGAAGGTGTTGCGGCGCTGGCCGGCGTGAAGCTGCCCATTCCGCGCGGCAGCGACATGGAGCCGGTGCTGTTCGAGTTCTCGCCGCCGATCCGCATGGGCGAGGTCTATCGCGATCTCATCGACCGAAGCGACACGCGCTGTTTCTTGAATGCGACGGTGAGCGACATCCGTGTGAGCGACGATGCGAAAAGCGTCACGGCGCTGACCATCGCGCGCGATGGCGGTGCGCCGGTGACGATGAACGTGCGCCATGCGGTGCTGGCCTGCGGCGGGCTTTCCAATGCCCAGATGCTGCTCAATGCAGACAGACAGGTTGCGGGTGGGCTCGGCAATGGCGCGGGGCAGGTGGGGCGGTATTTCGCCGACCATCCGATCCTCATCGGCTATGCGGCGGTGTTGTCGTTCGGGTCCGAGGCGGGTGAGGCGTTCGCGACCAGCGACATCTCGGCGGGCGGACGGCGCTATCGTTTGGCGTTCCAGCCGCGCGAGGATTACCGCC
>VFQQ010003602.1_pt1 | contig 14744 bp, 11 predicted proteins | sample 3512341 | NCBI WGS metagenome assembly VFQQ01 (sample SAMN10412373, study PRJNA504923) | tailings metagenome | isolation source: Relicate 2 Philex TSF1 revegetated site | place: Philippines: Tuba, Benguet | collected 2017-08-29 | reverse complement strand
CGATCCGCAGGGGCAGGGCGCGTTGCGGGAGACCTTGCCCCAAGTCGCGGGCTCGTTCGGATTGACGGCATCTGCCGCCTTCCGCGTTTGCAACGGAGCGCGCTTCTCTGCCGGCCGAGCGGCGCCGCGTCCCCGGGCGGCAATGGCAGCGTCGACCATTGCGAGCTCCTCGGTGAGCTCGTCGAGGCCCGTCCTCGGATCGATATGGTGCGCTTGCATCTCGGGGAGCTCGGGCTCCTCGAGCTCGGGCGGATGCTCGCCGGGAGGTGCCAGCTCGACATGCATGAGCTGGCCGGTGGTCGCTTCGCGGAGCCGCGCAAGCAGGCTCTCGAACAGTACGAAAGCCTCGCTCTTGTATTCATTCAGCGGATCGCGCTGGCCGTAGGCGCGGAAGCCGATCACCTGGCGCAAGTGCTCGAGCGTGACGAGATGCTCGCGCCAGAGGTGGTCGAGCGTCTGCAACAGGACCATCTTCTCGATCTGGCGATAGGTTGCGGTGCCGATGGAGGCGGCCTTCGCAGCGGCCCTCTCGTCGACGGCGGCCAGCAGACGCTCGAGGATTTCCTCGTCGGCGATGCCTTCTTCGGCACCCCAGGCTTCGAGAGGGAGGTCGAGGTCGAAGATGGCCTGAATAGCCTCTTTGAGGCCCGCCATGTTCCACTGCTCGGCGTAGGCGCGCTCGGGGATGAAGCGGGAGACGAGATCGCTCACCACCTGGTGGCGCAGCTCTTTCACCGTTTCGGAGACGTCGTCCTCGGCCATGATGTCCTTGCGCTGGTCGAAGATGACCTTGCGCTGATCGTTCATCACGTCGTCGTACTTCAGGATGTGCTTACGAATGTCGAAGTTGCGTGCCTCGACCTTCTTCTGAGCCATCTCGAGGCTCTTGTTCATCCAGGGATGCGTGATCGCTTCGCCTTCCTGCAGGCCAAGCGTTTTCAGCACGCTGTCCATGCGGTCCGACCCGAAGATGCGCATCAGATCGTCGTCGAGCGCGAGGTAGAACTTGGAGCGGCCGGGGTCGCCCTGGCGGCCGGAGCGGCCGCGCAGCTGGTTGTCGATGCGCCGGCTCTCGTGGCGCTCGGTGCCGATCACATAGAGACCGCCGGATTCAAGCGCGGAGGCCTTCTTCTCGTTGACGACGGCCTGGATCCCGGCGCGCTTCTTGGCGATGTCGTCCTCGGACGGCGGACGGCCCGCCGTCGTTTCCTCGGCAACCCAGTCGCGGAGCTGATACTCGACGTTGCCGCCGAGCTGAATGTCGGTGCCGCGGCCGGCCATGTTGGTGGCGATGGTGACGGCGCCGGGCTTGCCGGCCTGCGCGATGATGCCGGCTTCCTGCTCGTGGTAGCGGGCGTTCAGGACCTGATGCGGGATCTGGTCGTCCTTGCCCTTCGCGGTGCCGATCTGGATCAGGTAGGCGCCGATGTCATTGAAATAGGCTTTGAGCTCGGATTCGGCGCTGGTCTTGCCTTCCTTGGCCTCCTTCAGCTTCTCAGCGAGAGACAGGAGATTTTTGCCAAGCGTCTCGATGTACTTCTTGTCCTTGAGGAGTTCAGAGAGCTGCTCGGACTTCTCGATGGACGTCGTGCCGACGAGGATGGGCTGACCGCGGCGCGCGCAGTCCGCGATGGTCGTGACGATGGCGGCCAGCTTTTCTTTCTGGGTGCGATAGATCTCGTCGTCCTCGTCGGCGCGCGAGATCTTGAGGTTGGTCGGGACCTCGATGACGTCGAGCCCGTAGATGTCCATGAACTCGGATGCTTCCGTCAGCGCCGTACCGGTCATGCCGGCAAGCTTCTTGTAGAGGCGGAAGTAGTTCTGGAAGGTGATCGAGGCCAGCGTCTGGTTCTCGGGCTGGATCTCGACGTTCTCCTTGGCTTCGAGCGCTTGATGGAGGCCTTCGGAGTAGCGGCGGCCGGGCATCATGCGGCCGGTGAACTCGTCGATGATGATCACCTCGCCGGCTTTGACGATGTAATCCTTGTCGCGCTGGAAGAGCTTGTGGGCCTTCAGCGCCTGATTGACATGATGAACCAGCGAGACGTTCTCGATGTCGTAGAGCGAGCCCGTGAGCAGCTTTGCCTCTGCGAGCATCTGCTCCATGCGCTCGTTGCCCGTCTCGTTGAGTGCAACCTGCCGCTGCTTCTCGTCGAGGTCGATCAAGCCTTGGATCTTGAGCTCTTCCTTGAGGGCTTCCTTTGGAACGGATTTGGCCAGCTCCGTCTCAATGCCGTCGTGCTCCGCCACGAGACCCTTCACGAGCCCGTCGACGGCGACATAGAGGTCGGCGCGATCTTCGAGCGGACCGGAAATGATGAGCGGGGTGCGCGCTTCGTCGATCAGAATGCTGTCCACCTCGTCGACGATCGCGAACGCGTGACCGCGCTGGACCATGTCGTCCTTGCGCAATTTCATGTTGTCGCGGAGGTAGTCGAAGCCGAGCTCGTTGTTGGTGGCGTAGGTCACGTCGGCGCCGTAGGCGCTCTTGCGCTGCTCGTCGTCGAGACCATGGACGATCGTGTCGACGGTGAGACCGAGGAAGCGGTAGACCTGCCCCATCCACTCGGCGTCGCGCTTGGCGAGGTAGTCGTTCACGGTGACGACGTGCACGCCTTCGCCGGCGATGGCGTTCAGATAGACGGCCAGCGTCGCGACGAGCGTCTTGCCTTCGCCCGTCTTCATTTCGGCGATATTGCCCTCGTGCAGCACCATGCCGCCGATGAGCTGAACGTCAAAATGGCGCTGTCCGAGCGTCCGCTTGGCGGCCTCGCGCACGGTGGCGAAAGCCGGCACGAGCAGGTCATCAAGGGACGTGCCGTTACGGTATTGCTCGCGGAATTCTTCCGTCCGGGCCCGAAGCTCGGCGTCCGTCAGCTTGGCCACCTCGGCCTCGAGCGCGTTGATCGCTTCGACGCGCGAGCGATAGCTCTTCACCCTCCGGTCGTTGGACGAGCCAAAGATCTTCGAGGCGAGAGAGCCGATGGAGCCGATGGAGAGCATTAAGATAATTCCTCAATATCATGGACTTGCTGCGGGACCGGCGCCTATTCGTTGCGCACGCGCTCGCATTCATCCGGTCGCATCCGGCGGTCAAACACCATGAACTGGAGAAACCGCGGGAAGCGCCAGTCCGGCAGATCAGCCATACGGGGGCAGACATAAGGATTGACGCCCTGAATTGTCAACGCGTGGCCGGGTATTCTCTAGCTGGCGTTCTAGGGCGTTCCTTATGCCAGCATCTGGGAAAAATCCGGGCAAAACTCTGCAATTGTTAACTTGGCAGGCAGACGGGCGCTGGTCTATGCATGCCCCGAATTTCGCGACCTTACGCGAACATTACACGTCCCTTACTTTCACCTGCCTCAGGCCGCGCACGCGTGCGCTCTGGAGGCCGTAAATCCCCAGGAGCCTGGCCCAGTGAAACAGTTTCGCTTTGTCCGTCTTACCGCGCTCGCCCTCACGGGCTCTGCGCTCGTCCTTTCGGGACTGCCCTTTGTTGGAGCGGGGGAAGCGCGGGCCGAAGATGCAGTCATCGCAAAGCTCAACGGCAAGGAAATCCGCGAATCGGATCTCGCGCTGGCGGAAGCCGAGGTCGGGCCGGAAGTGGCCCATATGCCGGCTGCCAACCGTCGTCGCCTGCTGCTCGAATTCGTGCTCGAGATGAAGCTGTTCGCGGATGCCGCCGACAAGGCGGGCCTGGCCAGCGGACCCGATTACGATGCCCGGCTTGCCTACTGGATCACGCGGGCGAAGCGCGATGCCTTCTATGAAAAAGAGGTCAAGGGCACGATCAGTGATGCGCTCGTGAAGGGCATCTATGACGACAAGGTCAAGATGATCCCGCCCGAGGACGAGGTTGATGCGCGCCATATCCTGGTCGAGAGCGAGGAAAAGGCCAAGGAAGTCTTCGACAAAGTGAACAAGGGCGAAGACTTCGCCAAGCTCGCTGCGGAGTATTCGACGGATCCGGGCTCCAAGGCCGACGGCGGCAAGCTCGGCTATTTCACCAAAGGCATGATGGTGAAGGAGTTCGAAGACGCCGCGTTCGCGCTGAAGAAGGGCGAGGTCTCCAAGCCCGTGAAGAGCAAGTTCGGCTGGCACGTCATCAAGGTCGAGGATCGCCGCGTGAAGCCGCTTCCGACCTTCGACGAGGTGAAGGGCCAGATCGTCAACAGCATGGTCCAGCAGAACGGCCAGCGGGTGGCGACGGACCTCCGCAGCAAGGCGCAGATCGAGTATGTCGACAGCGAGATGAAGCTGCAAGTCGAGCAGGAGGCTGCCGCCGCTGCCGCCAAGCAAAAGGCGTTCGAGCAGCAGATGGACGACCAGATCAAGAAGAAGGAAGCGCTGGACGCCATCCAGAAAGAGCAAAAGTAGGCGTTCGGACGAAAGTCACATCCAGTTTCAATCGGGCCGCCCAATTAGGCGGCCCGATTTTGTTTGTGCCCGGACAGCGCGAGGCTGGTCAGCAGCCGGAGAAAGTGCGCTCATGCGGTGGCTGGCGCGTTTGCCTGCGGGCTGGTAAGCCCCCCTGCATACGGGCTGTTTTTCGGGAGCCACTATGTCCAGCCAACTCGCCTTGATCATCGCCATCCTGGCTGAGGTCGCCGCGACCTCGGCGCTCAAAGCCTGTGACGGCTTCAGGAACCTCGTGCCGTCGATCATCGTTGTCGCCGGCTACGGCACGGCGTTCTATTTCCTGTCGCTCGCATTGCGGAGCATCCCGATGGGGGTTGCCTACGCCATCTGGTCCGGCGTTGGCATCGTTCTTATTTCGCTGGCTGGCTTGCTCGTTTACGGCCAGAAACTCGACCTCGCGGCGATTGCAGGAATGGGCCTCATCGTTGCCGGGGTTTTCGTCCTCAACGTGCTGTCCAGCTCGACAGGAAGTTAACCGCCGCTCTGCGCTAGAGCACACCACTGAGTAGTGTCGGACTACCGCCTCATATCTCCTCGGAGCTTCGTCATGGGCAAGATCACGTCCCGCTCACCGTTCGCACCCGAAACGTTGGCTCGTCTCGAGCCGATCGCGGGCGTGCGCTTTGCGACAGCCGAAGCCGGCATCCGTTATAAGGGCCGTACGGATCTGATGGTCGCCGTGCTGGACGAAGGCACGAGCGTGGCCGGCGTGTTCACGCAGTCCAAGACCGCCTCGGCGCCGGTTCTCGCGTGCCGCAAGCATTTGAAGAAGGGCTCTGCGCGGCTCCTGATCGTCAATTCCGGCAACGCCAACGCGTTCACGGGCAAGAAGGGTCGAGAGGCCGTCGACATCACGGTCGACTCAGGTGCCAAGGCCGCGAACGCGGCGCGTCATGAGGTGTTTGTGGCTTCAACGGGCGTCATCGGCGAGCCGTTGGACGCGAGCAAGTTCGCGCATCTTGTCGAAGGGCTCGTGGCGGAGGCCGCGCCGGACGCCTTCGAGGCGGCGGCACGCGCCATCATGACCACTGACACCTATCCCAAAGTCGCGACCCGGAAGGCGCTGATCGGCGATGTGGAAGTCACGATCAACGGTTTCTGCAAAGGCGCCGGGATGATCGCCCCCGATATGGCGACGATGCTGTGCTTCATTTTCACGGACGCCCACATCGCGCCGAAGCCGCTGCAGGAGCTGCTTTCGGAGCATGTCGAGACCACGTTCAATGCTATGACGGTGGACGGTGATACGTCGACGAGCGACACATGCCTGCTGTTTGCTACGGGGGATGCGAGTGCGCGCGGCCAGCCGCCCATCACGAAGGCAGGCTCCAAGAAACTCAAGGCCTTCTCGGAAGCGTTGCACGACCTCATGAAGGACCTCGCCATTCAGGTGGCGAAGGATGGCGAAGGCCTCTCCAAGTTCGTGACGTTCATCGTCGAGGGTGCGGAAAGCGAGGCGGCGGCGCGCCGGATTGCGCTCGCCTGCGCGAACTCGCCAATCCTCAAGACCGCCATCGCCGGCGAAGATCCCAACTGGGGCCGGGTCGTCATGGCCGTCGGAAAATCAGGAGAAGCGGCCGACCGCGACAAGCTTTCGATCTGGTTCGGCGAGCATTGCGTGGCGCGCGAGGGCGAGCGGTCCGCCGAGTATGACGAAGCGACCGCTGCTGCCTATATGAAGAACCGGGAGATCGTCATTCGCATCGACGTCGGCGTCGGCAAGGCCTCGTCGCACGTGTGGACCTGCGATCTCACGCACGACTACGTGTCGATCAACGCCGACTACCGGAGCTGAGATGCCCTCAACAACGGAATTCTGGATCGAGCGCTGGGAGAAGGGCGAAACCGGCTTCCATCGTGACGAAGTGCACGATTTCCTGACCCGGCATTGGCCCAAGTTCGGCCTCGCGGCCGGTACGACGGTGTTCGTGCCGTTGTGCGGCAAGAGCCGCGACATGGTGTGGTTGGCGGCGGCCGGCCATCGCGTGGTTGGGGTCGAACTGTCGCCTCTGGCGGTCGACGATTTTTTCCGCGAACAGGGCATGGACGCCGACACCCGCAAGGTTGGCGACTTTATCGTGCGCTCGTCCGGTCCTTTCACGATCTGGTGCGGCGACTTCTTCAATCTGCCTGTCCAGGCGACGAGCGACGTTGCAGGGGCCTACGATCGGGCTGCCCTGGTCGCTCTTCCCGCGGGGCTTCAGGGCCGCTATGCGCAGAAGCTCACGGAGCTTCTTCCGTCGGCGGCGCCCATTCTGCTGACCAGCCTTACTTATCCCGATGGGCAGATCCCGGGGCCGCCGTTTTCCACTTCGCTCGCTCAAGTCGCCGCGATTTTTGGGGCCACGCACGCGATCCAGATTGCCGAAAGCCGGGAGGGGCTCGAGCAGAGCCAGAACCTTAAAGCGCGGGGCGTCACTGCGCTCGAGGAGACTGCTTACGTTCTCAAGCGGAAGCCTTGATCGCGGCGGGCGCCGTGCGGATGGCCTCGTAGACAAGGGCGAGATCCGCTGCGGTCGCACAGTACGGCGGCATCACGTAGATCGTGTTTCCGAGCGGCCGAAGCAGAATCCCGTGACTCCGGAAGTGCGTCCGCAAGGCGATGTTCGCGGACGCCAGATAGCCGCCATCCGAAACCTTGAGATCGAGGGCCGTGATCGTGCCGATGCGGCGCGAGTTCTGGAAATGGGGATCGTTGGCGAATTTCGCGAGATGCTCGTCCTGGATAGCGGCGAGCTTGGTGATGCGTTCGAGGACCGGTTCGGTCTGCCACATCGTGAGATTGGCAAGCGCCGCCGCGCAGCACACGGGATTTGCCGTAAAGCTCGACGAATGGAAGAAGGTGCGAGAGCGGTCCTGCGAATAGTGGGCGTCGAAGATGCGGTTTGTGGCCAGCGTCGCGGCGAGGGGCAATGATCCGCCCGTGAGTCCTTTGGCGACACAAAGTATGTCGGGCGAGATTGCGGCCTGTTCACATGCGAAAAGCGTTCCCGTGCGGCCCCAGCCCGTCATGACCTCGTCGGCGATGAAAAGTGCGTTGTGGCGCTCGCAGACACGCTTCATTTCGGCGAGAGCCGCCGCGCTGTAAATCAGCATCCCGCCGGCGCCTGCGACCAGAGGCTCGGCAATGAAGGCAGCGAGCGAACCCTCCCGTCCTGCGGCGTCAAGGGCGTCCAACGTTTCCTGCTCGCGGCCCGCATGCGGGAACGGGATACGGGCGACATCGAACAGAAGTGGCTCATAGGCGGCATTGAATACGCCGCGGGCGCCAGCCGACATCGTTCCGATGGTATCGCCGTGGTAGCCGTGTTCGAGCGCGGCGATGCGCGTCTTCGTCTGTCCGATGTTGCGCCAATAACCGAGCGCCATTTTCAGCGCGACTTCGACTGCGGTTGAGCCGCTGTCCGAATAAAAGACGTGGGCAAGGCCGCGAGGAGCGACATCGACCAGCTTTTCTGCGAGGGCTTCGGCCGGTTCATGCGTGCAGCCGGCAAAAATCACCTGATCGAGCTTGTCGATCTGATCATGGACCGCGGCCGTGATCGCGGGATGGCGATGACCGTGGGTAATGACCCACCAGGAGGAAATGCCGTCGAAGATGCGGCGATTGTCCCGGGTCTCGAGCCAGGCGCCTTTGCCTCGCGCGATCTTGAGCGGCGGCGGCTCCAGCGCGTGCTGCGTAAAAGGGTGCCAAACCGTATTGCGTGTCATCAGCTCAAGTTCTCCACGCGGAATTGAGCTTGAAACGCGTCACGAAGGCTCTCGCGCGTCAGTGGAGAGAGGTGCGGCAGGCGGCCGAGCCGGCGCACATTGCCCATCTCGACGATGGTGCGTTCCGTGTCCGGGTTCTCGTCACCGACAAACGCAATTCCGAGGATCGGAATGTTGCGGCCGTTGAGGGCTTCGATCGAAAGCAGGCTGTGGTTGATTGTGCCGAGCGCCGTGCGGGCGACGAGGATGACCGGCAAGCGCCAGGATGCGAAGAGGTCGATCATCAGCGTCTGGCGATTGACCGGCACCATGAGGCCGCCCGCGCCTTCGACGACGAGGGGACCAGCAATGTCCGGCAGCTTGAGCTTGACGGGGCTGATCTCGATGCCCTCCGCCTCAGCCGCCCGATGCGGTGATGCCGCCATCGCGAGCCGGTAGACCTCGGGGTGGATCCGATCCGGCGGCAGTCCCGACAGCGCGCTGACGCGCTTCGTATCGCCTCCGCCTTCGAGGCCGCATTGGATGGGCTTCCAGTAGGTCGCGCCGAGGGCTGCAGCCAGCGCCGCCGCGAACACGGTTTTGCCGACGTCGGTGTCGGTTCCGGTGACAATCACGCCCTGGGTCATGCCGCAGCTCGTGCGAGGATGGCGGCGAGCGTGTCGAGCATGCGCGACGTCGCTTCCTCGCCTGCGTTGAGGGTCAGCGAGACGCGTAGGCGCGCAGTGCCTTCGGGAACCGTCGGCGGGCGCACGGCGCGTACGTCGAAGCCCTCGGCCACCAGGGCCCTTGCGACGGCGACGGCGCGTTCATCGGCGCCGAGGATCACCGGCTGAATATGCGAGCCCGACGGGGCGATCCCGCAGCGGCGTTCGAGCTCCCGCCCGGCGAAGGCGACAAGGCTTGCGAGGCGCTCGCGGCGTGCGGGGGCGTCGCGCACGATGCCGAGGGCGGCTCGGACCGCTGCAGCCATCAGCGGTGACGGTGCGGTGGCGTAGATGAAGGGGCGGGCACGATTGACGAGGTAATCGCGCAGGATGCGCGAGGTGAGAAGCATCGCGCCGCTCGCGCCCAACGCTTTTCCGCAGGTGTGGAGCGAGATGACGTCGGGTGCGCCTTCGAGGGCGTGAGCGAGACCGCGTCCGTCAGGGCCGAGAACGCCGGTCGCGTGCGCTTCGTCGACCACCAGGTAGCCGTCATGGCGCCGCGCGACGGTGATGAGATCCGCGAGTGGTGCTTGATCGCCATCCATGGAGTACAGGCTTTCGACCGCAATCCAGGGTCTGCCCGTGCCGCCGTCTGCTCGCCAGCGCGCGATCGCGTCGTCGAAGCTTTGCGCGTCGTTGTGGACGGCTGAGGCGATCGTCGCCTTCCCCGCGCGCATGCCGTCGATGACGCTGGCGTGGATCAAGGCGTCATGGACGACGAGGTCGCCGCGCGCGGGAAGGGTGGAGAAGAGCGCGTAGTTGGCGACAAAGCCGCCGCCGAAGTAAAGGCAACTCTCTGCGCCGAAAAAGGCTTGTGCTTCGGCCTCCAGTGCTTCGTGCTCGGGATCGTTGCCCCTGAGCAGGCGCGAGCCACCCGCGCCGATGGCGACGCCGCGGTCGAGTGCCAACGCCACGGCTTCTGAAAGCTCGCGCGAGTTGGCGAGCCCCAGATAGTCATTGGACGAGAAGTCGATGCCTTGGCGGGCGCTGAGCTCGCGCAGGCGTCCGCGACGCTCTAGCGCCTTCAGCGCGCGCTCGTGGCTGTCTGACATGATGTGTTTCCGGTGCAGCCGCAGCCGGCATGCTCCGTGACGTTCTCTGCGCTGGCTTCCGTACCAGGATCGTTTTCGAGCGCCATCGGCTCGATGCCGAGCTTTCTGAACAGCGCCTGATCCTTGTCCTCGCCAGGGTTGTCGGCTGTGAGCAGCGTATCGCCACAGAAGATCGAGTTGGCGCCGGCGAAGAAGCACATCGCCTGCATCTCGTCGCTCATCTCGGTGCGGCCTGCGGACAGGCGGACAAACGAGGTCGGCATCATGATGCGTGCGAGCGCGATGACGCGGACGAACGCGATGGGGTCGACCTTCTTGCGGTTCTCGAGCGGCGTGCCGGGGATAGGGATAAGCATGTTGATCGGCACGCTTTCCGGATGCTCGTCCAGGTTGGCGAGCGTGACCAGCATGTCGATGCGGTCCTCGTCCGTCTCGCCGAGGCCGACGATGCCGCCCGAGCAGACCTTGATGCCTGCTTCGCGCACACGCGACAGCGTATCGAGGCGATCGGCGAAGGTGCGCGTCTTGATGATCTCGGAGTAGTAGCGCTCGGACGTATCGATGTTGTGATTGTAGTAGTCGAGGCCCGCGTCCTTGAGCTGGGTAACGTCGGTGTCAGAGAGCATGCCGAGCGTCATGCATGTTTCCATGCCGAGCGCCTTGACGCCTTCGACCATGGCGACGACGGAGTCCATGTCGCGGCTCTTTGGCGAGCGCCAGGCTGCGCCCATGCAGTAGCGGGTCGCGCCCTGCGCCTTCGCCTTTTTCGCTTCCTCGATCACGCGCTGCACTTCCATCAGCTTCGAGGCCTTGAGCCCCGATGCGTGATGGGCAGACTGGCTGCAATAGCCGCAATCCTCTGCGCACCCGCCGGTCTTGATCGAAAGCAGACGCGCGAGCTGGACCTTGTTGGGGTCGAAATGCATGCGCTGGACTGTTGCCGCGCGGAACAGGAGATCGTTGAAAGGAAGGTCGTAGATGGCCTGCGCTTCGGCCCGGGTCCAGTTATGACGGATCTGGTCCAGGGGGGGCGTGGCCATCGGGACGACGTGCACGTTCATCGAGGGTCTCTCCTCATTCCGGCTGGGCCGGGCCTAGAGCGCGTTTCTATCACTCACAGTGCCGGCTGACCCGGATGATATGTAAGTGTCTGTTTTTAATTTGTTTTCTTCTGGAAGGCTTCCTGGGGTGGACGCCTGCCGGACGAAGATCCTTCGCATGATGTTTGCACTGCGGAGGGATAGGACCGCAAGGCTCAATTTGCTGCAGGGCGGCAGGAGGCCGGAACGGGCTCTTCCGCGTGTCCCACTATAGATGTTCGTTATAGATGTCCGTTTACTGAAGTCTCAACTTGCGCTGGGTCCAAACTTGGGAAAGGCTGACAATGCTCAAATGATTTGGGGCGATTTTGATCTCAAATCGATAATTGGGGAGACTCCCATGGATCTCACGTCCTTGCTTATCCAAGCTGTGAGTGGGGCGATCGGCGGAAACGCCGCTGCTGCCGCCACCAAAAACGATGCTCTCGGAACATTGGGTAATACGATCGCCGGCGCGCTCGGCGGCGGGATCGGCGGTCAGTTGCTCGGCCCGTTGCTTGGTCTGGGCGGCGCTGCTGCCGCATCCGGACTCGACATCAACGCGATCGTCACCGGTTTCGCGACCGGCGGCGTTAGCGGCGCGTTGACGGCCCTGGTGCTCGGCTACCTGAAATCCAAATTTGCCACCTGAGCTGCTTCAACTCCGCACCGGCCGGGGCTTGTGCCGCGGCCGGTGTTTTGCAATTAGCTTGCGATTTTTCAGCTTGCGATTTTTCCGCCGCCCTTGCGCGTGATGGCGACAACTGATGGGCGTGGCGGTACGCCGTCCTTGAAATCGGGCCACCGCGTGTTCGGGGTTTCGAACGTCGAGAGGGCGCCATCGTCCTCGGTCTCGCCTGGGTGCTGGACAGCGACGAAGAATGTCTCGAGGTCCGGCGTAAAGCAGGGACCGCACATTTCCGCGCCGATCGGCACTTGAAAGAAGCAGCGCGCGGTGCCGCGCCCGGGACCTTCGGTTTCGACGGCCCAAATTCCATCGGCACGGCCGGTCTTCTTCGGTGAGTTTCCATCCGTGGCGACCCACAGGCGCCCATCCGCATCCACGGCGCAATTGTCCGGCATGCCGAACCAGCCGTTTTCCGACGTGGCAGGATTGAAGGCGGCGCCTATTTCTGCAACGGCGGGTGATCCGCACTTGATGAGGATTTCCCAAGTGAAGGTCGGGGCGGTGTGATCGCCGCCAGTCGGCGTGATCTCGATGATGTGCCCGAAGAGGTTTTCCGCGCGGGGGTTGGCGGCGTCCGTCTCTCCCGCTTTGCGCTTCGCATTGTTGGTCAGCATGACGTAGACCTTGCCGGTCTTCGGATTGACGTCGGTGTCTTCCGGGCGGTCCATCCGTGTGGCGCCAAGAATATCGGCGGCGAGGCGGGCGCGGATCAGCACGTCACCCTGATCCTTGAAGCCATTTGCCTCGCTGAGCCACACCTGGCCGTCCTTGTTGGGCTGGCCGTGAACGAGGGGCAGCCACTCGCCCGTGCCGTCCGCATTGAAGCGCGCGACCGACAGGATGCCCTTGTCGAGAAGATCCTTGTTGGCGGCACGGTTCTCGAGGTCGACCTTGCCGTCGGTGACGAAGCGGTAGACGTAATCGAAGCGCTCGTCGTCGCCCTGGTAGACCACGAAGCGGCCGTCGCCGTTGATGATGTTGCCCGCGCCTGCGTGCTTGATGCGCCCGAGCGCGGTGCGCTTCTTCGGTGTCGATGTGGGGTCCATCGGATCGATTTCGACGACCCAGCCGAACCGGTTCGGCTCGTTCGGCTCCTTCAACACGTCGAAGCGATCATGGAAACGGCCCCAGGCGTACCACTCGGCCGGAGCGCCGTAACGGCGAAGCGCACGGGCTTCGTCGGTGATGGGCTCGGCCGCGCTCTTGCTCCAGAAGTAGCCGTTGAAGTTTTCCTCGCAGGTGAGCCAGGTGCCCCACGGTGTGACGCCGCCGGCGCAGTTGTTGATCATGCCGCGGACGCGCGTTCCCGTTGGGTCTGCCGATGTCTTCATGCGTGCGTGGCCGGCTGCGGGACCTGAGAGTTCGATCTCGGTATCGGCCGTAATGCGGCGCGCGAATTTCGAGTTGGGTACGACTGACCATTTGCCGTTTTCGCGCCGGATCTCGATGACGGATCCGCCGTGGGCCATCATCTCGGCATCGACGATCTCACGGGTGACGCCGGCGAAGGAGTTGTCCTTGTCGCTGCGTGGCGCGAGCCCCGGCAGCATCAACTCGCCGTTGGTGTATTCGTGGTTCACGACGAGAAGGCCGTGGTCCGACCGGCCATCGAGCGGGATGAAACCGATGAAGTCGTTGTTGTAGCCGAACTGCTTCATCTGCGCGGCAGCGTCCGGTTTCCCTGGCGCAAACGGCGGCGCGTCGGCGAGAACCGCATCGCCCCAGCGGATCAGGATGTCTGCGTCGTATCCTTCCGCGACGTGGTGCGTTTCGGATGAGGGCTGGATCGTAAGCTCGGTGAAGTTGAACGATGTCGTAGGAGCGGCTGCCGGTTCGGGGCCGGGCGCGGCGGCGAGCGCGTCGGGCCAAACGAGCTCGGCAGCGACGGTGACAGCGGCAAATCCTTTGACGAGATCCCGGCGCGACAAGCGCGTCGCGATGATGTCGCCGATCGTGGGCGTACGGCTTGGATTGGAACCTCGGTTCTCCGCTTCTTCGAACGCGACGGAAGGCGGCAACTGCGATTGCGACATGGAATGGGTCCCGGAAGGTTCAGATTCAGAACTCCTCTAGCGGGCCTACATCACTTTCTCATGACGCTGCATCTTCCACCATCAAAACGGAAAATTGGATTTAGGATTTGCGCGTGGACTGCTGCAAACAAAACGGTGCATATCTTATCAACATTTCGTTATTGTCTTCTTTCTATCCGTTTGATGCTGATCATTTGCAATCGCGATGCGCTGTGCCTAGGTTTTAGGCTGCGCTCACGAGGTCCGGGCCACGCAGCCGGGATCCATGTAGGGAGTTAAGCAATGGGTACTCAAGCGGGCTTTGATCCGAACGCTTTTGGTCCGTTCGGCGCACTCTTCCAAAATTACTTTTCTGCTTTCGAGACTCTGGGTCAGGGGAAATTGCCCCTGAACGGCGGCTTTGCATTCGGCTTTGATCCGCAGACCGCGACTTCGCAAGCCACTGCGCCGCTCAAAGCAGCGGCCCGTTGTCAGGTCGAAGTGCTCGGTCTCGTGAACCGTCGCACTCAGGCTTACATGCAAGTGCCAACGCGCCTCGCTCAGTGCCGCTCGCCTCAGGATGTTCTCAACGAGCAGTTGGCGTTCTGGCGCACGGCGACTGAGCAGTACCAGGCGTGCGCGGTCAAGATCGGAGAAGCTTGGGCGCAGGCATTGCCGTTGCAGCTTGCTGGAATGGGCAAGGCCGAACGCGACTACATCAACTTCAACGGCAGCGGCGCCAAGGAGAGCGGCGCGGTCTCGTCCCGCCAAGAGACCGCGGGCAAACAGCAGCGTCGCGTGGCCTGATCAATTGCTCTCGATGGGTCGACCCGCCGCGATGTGCGGCGGGCGCAGGAGCGCTTGACTAGTTGAGGGCCGTCAACCCGTCGCTAAACCCCGCGAGCGAGATCGGGATGCCGATGCCTGCTTCCTCAGTCTGGAAGATGATGAAGATCGCCGTCTTGCCTGTCTTCAGCTGCTCAATGAGCTTGTCCTCGACCGTGACCTGCGCGTAGCAGGCGAAGGTGTGACAGCGCAGGAACGGGGCGTGACCGATGTCGACGCCGTCCACCTTG
>VFQQ010003601.1_pt1 | contig 14745 bp, 14 predicted proteins | sample 3512341 | NCBI WGS metagenome assembly VFQQ01 (sample SAMN10412373, study PRJNA504923) | tailings metagenome | isolation source: Relicate 2 Philex TSF1 revegetated site | place: Philippines: Tuba, Benguet | collected 2017-08-29 | reverse complement strand
CCCGAACCCTCGGCCTGCAGACAGGACTGGCGCGAGAAGCGAGGTTCTTTCGTTGGTTGGCCGGCTCAGGTGCTGCACGTCAGGGCCGGGCGCAGGGCCGTGGCGGCGCCTATGCGGTGCTGAGAAGCGCAGGGCCGGCGGTGGCGCGCGCAGCGCGCTTCGTCAACTGACTCGCGGCGGCTGTCTGAGCGGAGTGGGCGAAGCCCACGCAGCGAGTTCCGCCGCGCGCCGCTGGCCCGAGCATCGCAAGGGACCCCTCGCGCAGCGAGGGGCGCCGCATCGAAGCCGCCACGGCCCTGCGCCCGGTCCTGACACCCCCGGACCGCCTCAGAGCTTCAGCTCCCAGGTCTCGCCCACCAGCGACTGCCCGAAGCCCTCGTACGGCGCCGACTTCACCCGCTTGAACCCGCGCTTGGCGTAGATCTCGCGCGCCGCCGTGAGGCAGCTGTTGGTCCACAGCACCATCTTGCGGTAACCCTTGTGCCGCGCGAAGGCCAGGCATTCGTCGGTCAGGCGCGCGCCCAGGCCCAGGCCGCGCGCGGCCGGCGTCAGCAGCAGCATGCGCAGCTGCGCCGTGCTGGCCGACTTGCGCACCACGAAGGCCGAGCCCACGCGCTCGCCGTCGAGTTCGGCGATCCAGCAGCGCTCCCAGTCGGGCTGAAACTCGCGCACGTACTTGGCCACGATGTCGGCCACCAGGGCCTCGAAGGCCATGTTCCAACCGTACTCACGCGCGTAGACCTCGCCGTGCTGCTGCACCACCCAGCCCATGTCGCCGGGTCGCGGGTCGCGCAGCACGGCCGCGCGCGTGCGCGGCGCGGCCGTGGGGCTCAGCAGCCGCTCGATGCGCGCCATCGCGTCCACCACCGCCTGCTGCTCGGTCGGCGCCAGCGGGGCCAGCAGCGCCGCGGCCTCCTCGCGCGACTTCTGCTGCATCGGCGCGAAGGCCTCGTGCCCGGCGTCGGTGAGCGTGAGCAGGCTCTGGCGCGCGTCCTTCGGGCTGGGCGCGCGGCTGAGCCAGCCCGACTGCTCGAAGCGCTTGAGGATGCGGCTGAGGTAGCCACCGTCCATGCCCAGCTCTCGCGCCAGCTCGGTGGCCACCAGGCCCGGCTGGTGCGCCAGTTCGTAGAGCACACGCACCTCGGTCAGCGACAGATCGCCCCCCAGGTAGGGCGAGAGCACGCCCGCGCGGCGGGTGTAGAAGCGGTTGAAGCGGCGCACCGCCTTGACGGCGGCGGGGGGGACGGAGCTGAGGGCTTGGGGCGTCAACATAATTGCTATTGTCAAGTTTTTACTTGCCAATGGCAATACAAAACCAAACCCTGCGACGCTCATCGCCCGAAGGCACTGGCGACAGGAAATCACCCGTTTCCCGATCAAAACTTAAGAACAAGTTAAGAAGAATCATTTTTATTTGCAATAATCCGTAACCAGCCAGCCAAGTTCACCGTTCTCCCGTCAGCCGCGCCCTGTGCGCCGCGTGTGGGTCGGGTTGCAGCAGTAGCCAGCCAGTCCGCCAACCCAACACATCCCACAGAGGAAGCTGATGTCTCGACACCTGACCCCGCCGCCCGCGCAGCGGCGCACCCCGCCGGCTGGCCGGTTCCCCCTGCAGGCCACCGCCCTCGCCTGCGGCCTGCTGTCGCTGGGCCTGGGCCACGCCCACGCCCAAACCGCCGAGGTCTCGCTCAGCGAGGTCGTGGTCTCCGCCTCGGGCTTCGAGCAGGAACTCAAGCAGGCACCCGCCTCGATTTCGGTCGTCACGCGCCAGGAACTGGAAACGCGCCAATACCGCGACCTGGCGGAAGCCCTGGCCGGCGTTGAAGGCATCGACGTGCTCGGCGGCACGGGCAAGACCGGCGGCCTGGACATCAGCATCCGCGGCATGCCCAGCGAGTACACCCTGATCCTCATCGACGGCCGCCGCCAGAACGTGGCGGGCGACGTCACGCCCAACGGCTTCGGCGCCGCGCACACCAGCCTGATCCCGCCGGTGGCCGCCATCGAGCGCATCGAGATCATCCGCGGCCCCATGTCCACGCTCTACGGCTCCGACGCCATGGGCGGCGTGATCAACATCATCACGCGCAAGGTGGCCAAGCAATGGGGCGGCCAGCTCACGCTGGAGACCGGCATCCCGCAGGACAGCGACTGGGGCGTGCAGCAGCGCTACAACCTGTACACCAGCGGACCCCTGGTGCAGGACCTGCTGGGCCTGGCCGTGCGCGGCAACCTCTACCGCCGCGAGGCCTCGGACTTCGTGCTCGCCCCCGGCGCGGCCCAGCCCGCCTCGGCACGCAACCCCGCGCCCGCCGAGAGCCGCCAGCACAACGTGGGCGCGCGCCTGACGCTCACGCCCAACCGCCAGCACGAGCTCTGGCTCGACGTGGAACAGGGCCGCACCTGGTACGACAACAGCGACGGCCGCCTGGGCACGCGCGACGCCACCACCAACCTGCTCGGCAACAACCCGCCCGGCTACCAGGACGCCCTGCGCTTCAACCGCGACCAGGTGGCCGTGGGCCACACCGCACGCCTGGGCGTGGGCCTGCTCGAGTCCAGCCTGATGCACACCGAGACCGAGACCATCGGCCGCACCATCCCCGGCGGGGCCGTGCCCACCGGCGACCCGCGCCGCGGCACGCCGCGCGAACTCAAGACCACCAACCTGGTGCTCGACAGCAAGCTCGTGGCCCCGGTGGGCGACGCGCACGTGCTGACCGTGGGCGGCCAGTGGTGGGACGCCCAGCTCACCGACGGCCTGCTGCCCGAGAAGCACGACCAGACCATGTGGGCCGTGTTCGCCGAGGACGAATGGAAGCTCAGCCAGGCACTGACCGCCACGCTCGGCGCCCGCTACGACAACCACAGCGCCTTCGGCGGCCAGGTGAGCCCGCGCGCCTACCTGGTGTGGGACGCCACCCGGCACTGGACCCTCAAGGGCGGCGTCAGCAAGGGCTTCCGCGCGCCGCGCCTGAACCAGCTCATCGACGGCGTGAGCGGCGTCAGCGGCCAGGGCGCCACCATCAACATCGGCAACCCGAACCTCAAGCCCGAAACCAGCACCAGCACGGAAATCTCGGCGCTGTTCGACAGCCAGGCCGGCCTGAGCAGCGCCGTCACCCTGTTCCACAACAAGGTCAAGGACAAGATCAGCGGCGGCGGCGACTGCACGGTCAACTGGGTGTCGAGCTGCTCGGCCAACCCCAACGCCACCTACGCCATCAACGTGGACGAGGCCACCACCTACGGCCTGGAGCTGAGCAGCCGCGTCCAGATCGCCAAGGGCTGGGGCCTGAAGCTGGGCTACACCTGGACCGGCAGCGAGGTGGTCGAGGACGGCGTGAAAAACGGCCAGCTGGCCAACACCGCCCGGCACGTGGCCAACGCCCAGCTGAGCTGGGACCCGAGCGACAAGTGGAGCCTGTGGCTGCGCGGCGAGTACCGCGGCAAGAGCCCGCGCTTCAGCGGCGACCCGGCCCGCCTCACCGGCAACAACCTGGCCATCTACCAGGCCGTGGGCGACATCAAGGCCCACGCCCTCTTCCACCTGGGCGGCGCCTACAAGCTGTCGAAGAACGTGACGCTCAACGCCAACATCTACAACCTGTTCGACAAGGACTTCCGTCAGTACCGCCTGGTCAACCTCAACGGCACGCCAACCTGGGTGAACGGGTACTTCCAGGGCGGCGCCTCGGTGAGCGGCACCACGCTGCCGGGCCGCACCTTCTGGCTGTCCGCGAACATCACGTTCTGAGGGCATGGGGGCGCGAGCCCCCTGCCGATCGCGCCAGGGTCAGCCAGGTCAGGGCCACGCTGCTGAACGAGCCCAGCGCCATGCCCACCACCATGGGCAGCGGCTGGCCGTTGGCGAACAGGCCCACCACCGCCATGGCCAGGGCGCCCACCAGCATCTGCAGCGTGCCCATCAGCGCCGAGGCCGTGCCCGCGATGGGGCCGTGCTCTTCCAGCGCCAGCACCGACACCGTGGGAATCACCAGGCCCATGAACGCGCTGGCGATGAAGTTCAGCGCGATCAGCACCCACAGAGCGTCACCGCCGAACAGGTAATAGGCCAGCAGCAACGCGATGGTGGAACCCGAGGCCGTGGCCGCCACCTTCACCATGGGCGCCAGGCCGAAGCGCCGCCCCAGCGTGGCCGTGAACTGCGAGGCGCCGATGAAGGCCACCGCATTGAACGAAAACGCCAGGCTGTACTGCGTGGGCGTGAGCCCGTAGTGGTTGATGAGCACGAAGGGCGAGCCCGCCAGGAACACGAAGAAGCCCGCCAGCGCGCAACTGCCGATGCCCACCAGCCCGAGGTAGTGCCAGTCGCCCAACAGCAGACGGTAGGCGCGCAGCGCGCCGCCGACGCTGCTTTCCACCCGCTGCTCGGGCGGGCGCGTCTCGCGCAGCGTGGCCCCCACCAGCGCCAGCCCGGCCACGGCCGCCAGCGCCACCGCCCAGAACACGCCGCGCCAGCCGGCCAGCGCGATCACCCCGCTGCCGGCCAGCGGCGCCAGGATGGGCGACACGCTGAACACCAGCATCAGCAGCGACATCAGGCGCGCGGCCTCGGTGCCGGTGTGCAGGTCGCGCACCACGGCGCGCGGAATGGCCATGCCGGCCGCCGCGCCCAGGCCCTGCAGGAAGCGGAAAGCCACCAGGGTCTGGATGTCGGACGCCAGCGCGCAGCCCACGCTGGCCACCACGAACAGGCCCAGGCCGAAATACAGCGGCGGCTTGCGCCCCACCATGTCGGACACCGGCCCGTACAAGAGCTGCCCCACGCCCAGCGACAGGAAGAAAGCCGTCAGGCTGAACTGCACGGCGCCCACCTCGGCGCCCAGGGCGCTGCCGATGGCCGGCAGCGCGGGCAGGTACATGTCGATGGCGAAGGGGCCGATGGCCGACAGCAGGCCCAGGATCAGGGCCATTCGGTAATAGGAGGAAGATTGCATCGCGGCGATTTTCGCCGCGAGGCCCATGCCCCCTGACCCGCCGAGCCCATCCATGCCCGACTTCGACGTCATCGAAATGAAGCCCTTCGTGCCCGCCAAGGACTTCGAACTCTCCAAGCGCTTCTACCAGGACGTGGGTTTCCGCCTGAACTGGCACAACGAACAGATGGCCTACCTGCACCACGGCAGCGCGCGCTTCCTGCTGCAGAACTTCTACGAACAGGCCTTCGCCGAGAACCTGATGCTGCACCTGCTGGTGAAAGACGTGGACGCCTGGCGCCAGCGCCTGGTGGAACGCGGCGTGGCCGAGCGCTACGGCGTGCGCATCGGCGCCGTGGAGGAACAGCCTTGGGGCATGCGCGACTTCGTGCTGTTCGATCCCTGCGGGGTGTTGTGGCGCATCGGTCAGAGCACGGATTGAGGGACGCGCCCGCGCGCCCGGGGGGACGGAGCGCGCGGGATATCAAGCGCTCAGCGAACGAAGTAGTCGTTGGCGTTGAAGTCGTTCGGGTAGCCGTCGGCGTCCACCGGTTGGCCCGGCTCGGCCACGGAGAACTGGAGCCGGCCGCCTTGCACGTCGCCGATGGTTTTCACGTTGGTCAAACCGGTCATGCGACCGTCGGGCAGCGCGGTGAGGGTGATGCCCGCCCCGCCATCGGCGCTGACCACGGCCCCGACAAAGCGGGGAATGCCTTTGACCACGTTGTCCCGGCCGGCCCGGGTCACCGGCACCAGGCTCACGGTGAAGCGTTCCCTCACCAGGCCTTGTTTGACCGTGCAGGCGTCGTCGCTGTAGACCTGCACCGCGTAGGCGATTTCCAGCTCGTTGCTGCCTGTCTTCGTCAGCGTGACGTCGCGCACGCGGGCGGCGTAGTCCTTGTTGTAGACGAAGTCGGGCACGCAAACGTCGTGGGCGGCGTCGCGTTTCCAGACGCCTTCGAACTCCGCCAGCGACACCTTGGCTTGGTCGGCGGAGGCGGGCGCCGGGGCATCGCCGCCCCCACCGCCACAGGCGGCGAGCGACAAGCTGAAGGCGGTGGTCAACAGGGCATGGGACAACTTCATGAAAAGACTTTCTTGGTTCTCGGGCGGCGAGGCAGGACGGGACGAAGCCTCCCGGTGGCTGGCCTCGCCGGGCAGCCGCTGGGAAGGAAGACAAGGTGGAAAGGGAGCGCGGGGGGCGAGGCGTCAGCGCGGGGCTGAGGGCCTGTCACCGGGCGATGGCTTCAAGGGCCGTTGGTGGGCGGCGACGCGGCGGCCCAGGAAAAACAGCGCGAGCGATTGCATCAGCGCCCAGGCCGACCGGAAATACCGCGAGGGCGGTAATTTCGTGCACGCTTGAGGGAGACAAGCCCGCCACCCCCCGCGCCGCCATGACCGCCCCGCCCTCGCCCCTCGACCGCTTCCTGCACGCCCAGGCCCGCGACTACCCGCAGGCCCTGACCGAACTGAAGGCGGGCCAGAAGCGCACGCACTGGATCTGGTACGTGCTGCCGCAGCTGCGCGAGCTGGGCCGAAGCCAGAGGGCGCGCGAGTACGGCATCCGCGACCGCCAGGAAGCCGCCGACTACCTGGCCCACCCCGTGCTGGGCCCCCGCCTGGTGGACTGCGTCAACGCCCTGCTCGGCCACCCCGATCGCACCGCGGTGGCGATGCTGGGCGAGGTGGACGCGATGAAGCTCCGGTCGTGTCTGACGCTGTTTGCGGCGGTGGCGCCGCAGGAGCCCTGCTTCGCCCAGGCACTGGCGGTGTTCTACCAAGGCCAGCCGGACGAGCAGACCTTGCGCCTGCTGGATGCGGGTCACATGCCCGCCGAACACCACCTCCCCACCCTGCTGAAGCAGATGACCCCCTCGGTCCACCCCGAGGTGTTCGTTTTCTGCTGCTTTTCCAACGGCCGCCTCCCCGAAGCGCTCAGCCCGGTCGGCAGCTTCCATGAACCCGAGGGCCTGACGGCCATCGTCCCGCTCCAGCAGGCGCAGGCGCTGGGCCTGGCGTTCCAGTTCGAATCGAGGATGGTGACGCTGACCATCCACTCGGCCCTGGACGCCGTGGGCTTCCTGGCCCGCATCAGCGCGGCGCTTGCGTCGCAGGGCATCGCCTGCAACGTGGTCTCGGCCTTTCACCACGACCACCTGTTCGTGCCCAGGGACAGGCTGGACGACGCGCTGCGGGCCTTGGACGAGCTATCCCGGTCCGGCTGACGTGGGGCCGTTCGACGCCAGGGTCGCCTCACGCTCTACACCAAGCCACACCGGAAGGGCCTGGGTCTTCCCCTGCAGGGCGCGCGCGGGCCGCTTCATACAGCAGGCGCCGGCCCGCGGCCTCGCCCACGGGCTGCAGATCGGTGTTGCGCAATTGCGGGTCGGTGCCCAGCTGGAGCAGCAAGGGGCCGAGGGCCGGCGACTCGCCCGGCGCGGGCGCCCACAGCGCACCTATCCACTCCAGGGCCCAGCTGGGGCCCGCATCGTGGCGCCGCTCCAGGCGCGCAATGCCGCTGAGGTCCGCGACGGGAATGCGCGCCAGCAGGTCCAGCAGCGTCGTGTCCCAGGCCACCAGCGAGGTCTGCGATCGCTTCTGGCCATTGCACGAGACCTGGTGAACCAGCAGGTACCAGGGCCGCTCCAGCGCGAGCGTGATGGCCGGCCAGTGCGTCTGGCGCGGGGCGACCTGGGCGGGATGGAGGTGCTGGACGAGGCCGGGGGCGGTGATGAACACGAAGGGGCTCCCAAAGGCCAAAGGGAGCGCAATTCTGCCTCAAAGTATTTGCACGAAGGCTTTCGAAGCCAACACTTTTTTGGTGTCCGCCAAAGCCCCCGATACACCCCCCTTTCTTGCCCCACTGGCTGAGAACCTGATTGCTCTGCGAGCAACAGGGAACTGGAGCATTGCTGCGCTGGCGGAACAGGCGCGTGTGAACCCACGAATGATCCGGCTGATGGAGCAGGGGCAGGTCAACGTCTCCTTGAACACGGTAGACAAACTGGCCCGGGCACTCGGTGTCACCACCGGCTCTCTGGTCGGCTTGAGGCCAGTGGCCCGACAAGAAGGTGATCCGCCGATCGAGGAGGTGCTGGCACACAAGCTCGTCTCGGCAAGGAAAGCGCTGATGCTGACCCAGGACACACTGGGTCAGCGGTCGGGCGTCAGCATGTACGTCATCGCGCACATCGAACGTCAAGCGCGCAACCCATCGCTTCAAACGCTGGCGAAGCTTGCGGCTTCGCTCGATCTATCGCTTGAGGCGTTGTTGAGCAAATAGATCGGGCTGGGTCGAACGGGTTGTATTGATCGGCTGAGAGTCGGAGTTGCAGCGATTGCTGCCCGTCGACGTGGCGTAGCGACTGACAACACCCGCCGCCAAAAGCAGCCTCTGCGCGGGCGTTGAAGCAGCTCCTCAACCATCGAGCCAAGCGGCCTGCTTTGGCCCGTCAGCTCTCGATCAAGGCTAAGCGTCGTCGATGGTGCGCGAACCTACGCGCCAGACCCTTGACCTCAGTTCCGCCACAACTTCCTCAAGCACCACTACGGTTGACGAGATCGAGATGACCCCGAAGGCAATCGACCCATTGATTGCGAACGCCTCAAGAAGTTTTGTGTCGAAAATCGCATCTGACATGCTTAGGAAAAACCAAACAAGCCCAGCTTGGAATGGGATCGAAATTACTATCGCCCCGACTCTCTGGTAGATGTCTTTCTTCTCTGGCGCCGCCCCACGCCTTAGACGTGTGACCGTCGAGATCCCTTCTATTCGAGCATCACAGGACACATTCTGATCTCGACCCGCAATCAAAGCCTGAAAGACGATATGTTCGCCGGGATTCAGAAGCAGTGGTGCAAGTGACGCTGTGTCACCATCAACGGAAACCAAAGCCTCAAGGTTCGACGGGCTTCGCCGAGTGATTTCGACGGACAAGAGATTCGTTGAACTGGCGAAGCGAAAGTGGAGCGGCCTCTGGAAGTCCGCGGAACGTATCGGGGCATTGCCTGAGTTTTTCAAGGCGAACACAACGAGACTCACGTCCTTAACCGATCGCCCATCCAAGGTGACGCTAACGCGATTTGAAAGCGAGTTATGAACGGAGATGAGTGTTCTGGCAGAGAGGACACCGAAAGACAAATCTCTTCGGGTCTGCTGCGCACGAAAAACCCAAAGTGCAACGAGGGCGCCGATCAGAATTCCACCTGCCTGCCAAGCCGGATCGCGAAAAAGTTCAAGCATCGTGAGCTAAGTATGACGCAATACGTTCGATAAGAGGCTTGCTTTGAGTTCTGGTGACCTATCCCTCGCCAGCCGTACCAGTCTGAAGTTCGTGAAGTTAGCCGATGACGTTCCCTCGTAAACCGGACAGTTCTGAACCCCACCTTCTGGCCCGAAGCGGCTGCGCGTCAGTCGCAGAAGCAGACGTTCAATGCAAGAACAGAGGGGGCCGCCGCCGGGAAGACGATTGGCCCGCGCGGCGGAGGATGACACTGGCAGACGCACGGGCTAAGCGGCTTGCCGGTCGCGGTCCACTCCAGTGATAGGTTAAGCCGGTTTGCGTCGCCAGGCAGCCTTGTGCGCGGCGCGCCCAGGAATCTGCTCGATTTGACCGGTGTCGCGAAGCCGGTAGAAGACCTGCTTCATCACGTTCTCGGACTTAATGCCAGTGAGTTCACGGGCGATGCTGTTCGTGATCTCTGGGTTCTTTATGAGGTACTCCATGACAAGCTGCTCAGGAGAGCCAAGGCTCTCATGGCGAAGAATCACGACAACCGAGGCCTCGCGTTCTTCGATAAGAGGCTCCTTTAGCCGCAGCTTATCCATCGCTTCGAAGGTCGTTCGAAGACCCTCGCCTACATCCTTGTTCGGTGGTTCCTTGAACTTGTTGATAAGCCGGACCACCTTGGGGTTTCGCGCAAACTGAGTCTTTGTAATGTTTGCCACTGTGACGTGGCCAGGAAGTCGTCCGGGGCTCTCAATCTCAAGGCGGTTGTCGAAGATTCGTACCTGTACGTCGGCGGGAATGCTGTAGTCGCGGTGTAGGACAGCATTTGTGAGAACTTCGTGCAGGGCTTCCTGAGGATAGACAACGGGCTCGAGGCCGTTCGGCCCAAGCTTCTTGATCCCCTCAACGATCTGCCTGCACTTCTCCACAGCGTCGTAGATAAGCGAGTAGAGAGGGCCTTCGACAGTGAGTGGATCGAAGACCAAGAAGTCACGTTCACCAGCTTCCTTGGTCTGATAGCGCAAAATCTTGATCGCGGAGCGCTTGGGCAGGACTGCTTGCGGTAAGTCGGAGTAGAGCAGGACCCCAGCGACGGTAGGCCGCCCGTCGTGAACCACTCGTTGTTTCGTCAACCACTCTTCTGGCTCGGAGGAAGGAACAACTTCAAGCAAAAAGTCCAGCAATACGAGGGAATTGGAGATCCCATTGAGAGGCGTATTCGTCACATCGTCCTCGAAGGACTTGATCCCCTTTTCGTACTTGAGGCGCTCGATGGCCTCGTCACTGTCGACTGGGAGGTTTTGTGAGCTGCGTCGGACATGTACCTTTCCACTAGAGGCGGTAAGAATGTCCTGGGTCTTGAAGAAGGTGAGATGCAGTACATACCCGTTGGCGCCATCGGCTTGTAGGAACTCCGCTTCGTAGTGATTCCCAAGGGGACTCATTCGCTCGAGTACCTGAAAGAACGGGTTAGCGGACTCCTGATCTGGAAATCCGTTCCATGTGCGCTGCTTGCCGAACAGGCCAATCGATTCATCGATTCCTACGAAGACCTCGCCTCCACTCGTGTTGCAGAACGCTGAGGCTGTCTTGGTCAGATTCGCGGGGGTGATATCGCCGCCCTTCAGATCGACGAAGTGCGACTCGTCAACTGCGAGCAGCGCGTTGAACTGCTCTTGCGTGATCTTGCGAAGGCTGACGGGCATGACGGCTCCTAAGCGGCCTGACGTTTGAGGTAACGCGCCCGTGCCGCCGGGCTTCTCGGGGCGCGAGTCCGATGATAGGCGGGGTGGCCTCGCGTCCCGAGAAGCCCGCTGGTACGGGTCGCGTCAACCGAGGGTTCGAGGAAGGACTGCTCCAAGACGACAGCTGCCGGTCACGCGCCGAGGGCGAATGTCTCAGACCAGTCTAAAGCCGCCCCTGCACAAACCAAACCAAGGTAAACAGCCCAACCCGCCCCAACGACTCCCCTACCCCACCGCCCTCCCCAACCCCTGCCCCACATCCCAAAGAATGTCCTCAATGTGCTCCAGCCCGACCGATATTCGAATCATGTCCGGCAGCACACCGGCGGCGATTTGCTGAGCCTCATCCAACTGCCGATGCGTCGTGCTCGCCGGGTGCGAAATCAGCGTGCGCGTATCCCCAATATTCACCAGGTGGCTCATGAACTGCGCGCTTTCGATGAAGCGCACGCCCGCCTCCATTCCGCCTTTCACGCCAAAGGCCAGCAGGCCTGAAGCGCCGCGCATCTGCCGCTTCATCAGCGCGTGCTGCGGGTGGTCTTCCAGGCCGGGGTAGTTCACCCAGCTCACGCGCGGGTCGTCTTTCAAAAACTTGGCCAGGGCCAGCGCGTTCGCGCAGTGGCGTTCCATGCGCAGCGGCAGGGTTTCCACGCCCTGCAATATCTGCCAGGCGCTGGTGGGCGCCAGCGAGGCGCCGTAGACGCGCAGGCCTTCCATGCGGCAGCGCATGCTGAAGCCAAAGTCGCCAAAGGTCTCGTAGAACTTCACGCCGTGGTAGCCGGGCGATGGCTCGGTCATGCCGGGGAATTTGCCGTTGTCCCAGGGGAAGCGGCCGCCCTCCACCACCACGCCGCCCAGGGTGGTGCCGTGGCCCGCCAGGTACTTGGTCGCGCTGTGGATGACGATGTCCGCGCCCAGCTTCACCGGGTTGCACAGAAAGGGGCTGGGCACGGTGTTGTCCACGATCAGGGGCACGCCGTGCGCGTGGGCCACGTCAGCGATGGCCGCGATGTCCAGCACCACCATGCTGGGGTTGCCCAGGGTCTCGGCGTACACGGCGCGGGTGTTGGGCCGCATGGCGGCGGCAAAGGCGTCCGGGTCGGTGGCGTCCACAAAGCTGGTTTCGATGCCGAACTTGCGCAGGCTCACGGCCAGCATGGTCACGCTGCCGCCGTACAGGGCGCCGGCGGCCACCACGTGGTCGCCGCTTTGCAGCAGGGTGGTCAGGGCCAAGGTCTCGGCGGCCATGCCGCTGGCGCAGGCCACGGCGGCGCGCGCGCCTTCCAGCGCGGCCACGCGCTCTTCCAGCGCGCACACGGTGGGGTTGCTCAGGCGCGAGTAGACGTTGCCGAAGGTCTGCAGGTTGAACAGGCTGGCGGCGTGCTCGGCGCTGTCGAAGACGAAGCTGGTGGTCTGGTAGATGGGCAGCGCGCGCGAGCCGGTGCTGCTGTCGGGGATCTGGCCGGCGTGGATGGCCAGGGTCTCGGGGTGGAACTGTCGGTCGGCCATGTCACACCGGGCGCCTGGCCGAAATCACCTGGGTGTTCACGCCGGCCCAGTTCAGGCCGCCGAACAGGCGGGCGTGTTCGATCTTCACGCAGCGGTCCCACACGCTGTCCAGGCCGGCCTCGGTGGCGATGCGGTCGGCCTCTTGGCTGCGCAGGCCCAGCTGCTGCCACAGGCACTTGGCGCCGATGGCGGCGGCGCTCTGGGCAATGGGCGGAATGTCTTGCTCCTTGCGGAACACGTCGACCATGTCCACGGGGAAGGGAATGTCCTCCAGGCGGGCGTAGCTGGGCTCGCCCAGTATCTCGGGGTACTTGGGGTTCACCGGCACGATGCGGTAGCCGTGTTGCTGCATGTACTTGGCCGCGAAGTAGCTGGGCCGGTGCCATTCGGCCGAGAGGCCGACCACGGCGATGGTGCGGCAGTCCTTGAGGATGCGCCTCAGGGTGGGGATGTCGTCTTGCATGGCTGGGGGTGTCACCAGTAGTTCGCCATCAGGGCCTGGGCCCAGGCGGGTTCGCGCAACTCGCCGCGCGGCAGCGTGGCGCTCCACACGGGTTTGATGTCAAGCACGGGCGTGCCGTCCACGGCGTCCAGGCCCTCCACTTCGATGGTGGTGCCGCTGACGCCCAGCACGCGGCAGATGCTCAGGCCGATGCGGTTGGGCCGCATGCGCGCGCGCTGCGCGAAGATGCCCACGCGCGGCCAGTCGGCGCGGTTGCGCGGGTGGCGGGCGCCGGTTTCAACGGGCTCCTGTTCGTCCACGTGAAAGTGGAAGACCACCTCGATGTGCGAGACCTGGTCCAGGCCGAGCAGGCTGTCGGGGCCCAGGCGCGGGTCGCTGAGTTCGATGCGCGAGCGGTTCGGGCCCCAGCCGTCCTTGGTGGCCTCGGCGCGGCCGCCGCGCACCTGGCCGATGGGGGTGTAGTGGTAAGCCGGGTTCGGTGCTGTGTTCATCGTTCGGGTGCCTCAGGCCGCGCCCACGCGCAGCACCACGTTGCCCACGGCGCGGCCGCTTTCCACCAGCTGGTGCGCGTCGGCGATGCGCTCCAGCGGCAGGCGCTCGGCGATCGGGAAGCGCAGCGCGCCGCGTTCCAGCAGGCGGTTGAGCGTGCCGGTGGCGCGCGCGCGGTCGGCCTCGCTCAGGTGGTAGACCATGAAGAACTTGAGCTGCAGGTTCTTCACGATCAGTGGGTAGAAGGGAATGGCCAGGGGCGAGGCGCCGCTGCCGTAGGCCACCACCTCGCCGCCGGACTTGAGCATGTCGAGGTTGGCGGCGGCGTTGGCGGCCATGTCGGTTTCGATGATGCGGTCCACGCCCTGCCCTTGCGTGAGCTCGGCCACCCGCTGCACCAGGGGCTCGGTCTTGTAGTTCACCGCCTCGTCGGCACCGGCCTCGCGCGCGATGCGCGCCTTCTCGTCCGAACTCACGGTGGCGATGACCCGCGCCGCGCCGAGCTGGCTGGCCAGCTGCACCGCGCCGTGGCCCACGGCGCCCGCGCCACCGGCCACCAGCACGGTCTTGCCGGCCACGCCGCCGTCCATCAGCACCGCGTGCAGCGCGGTGAGCGCGGGAATGCCCAGGCAGGCGCCGGCCTCGCCGCTGGCGGCGTCGGGCAGGCGCACGGCCTGCCGCTGCGGCAGGCACAGGGCCTCGCAGGCGGTGCCGTGCGCGCGGCCCCAGGCGGCGTTCCACAGCCACACGCGTTCGCCGAGGCGCGCGCGGCTCACGCCCTCGCCCACCGCGTCGATGACGCCGCTGCCGTCGCTGTGCGGCACGATGCGCGGGAACGGCAGCGCCTTGCTGCGCAGGCCGGCGCGGGACTTCACGTCGGACGGGTTCACGCCCGACCAGGCCACCCGCACGCGCACCTCGCCGGGGGCGGGCTGGGGCTCGGGAATGTCGGCGAGTTGCAGCACCTCGTGGGCCGGGCCCACGGCTTCGTAGAAGGCGGCTTTCATGGGCCGCTCACCAGTGGGGCTTGCGCTTGTCGATGAAGGCCTGCACGCCTTCCAGCGCGCTCGGGTCCATCATGTTGCAGGCCATGGTGCGGGCCGCGTCGTCGTAGGCGGCGGCGATGCCGGTTTCCAGCTGGCGGTAGAACAGGCCCTTGCCGGCGGCGATGGCCATCCGCGGCTTGGCCAGGATGCTGTCCACCAGCTTCGCCACTTCGGCCTGCAGGTCGGCCGCGTCCACCACGCGGTTGATAAGGCCCTTGGCTTTGGCTTCGTCGGCGCCGATGAAGTCGCCCGTCACCAGCATCTCGAAGGCGGCCTTGCGGCCCAGGTTGCGGCTCAGCGCCACGCTGGGCGTGCTGCAGAACA
>VFQQ010003600.1_pt1 | contig 14750 bp, 13 predicted proteins | sample 3512341 | NCBI WGS metagenome assembly VFQQ01 (sample SAMN10412373, study PRJNA504923) | tailings metagenome | isolation source: Relicate 2 Philex TSF1 revegetated site | place: Philippines: Tuba, Benguet | collected 2017-08-29 | reverse complement strand
GCTGAAGAAAGGTGCATGCCATGATGTCCGGTCTGATCAGATTTTCGATCCGCCACCATGGCGTTATTCTTGCGCTTGCGATTCTGTCCATGCTCTATGGCATTTACAGCCTTACTCGCAGTCACTTGAATGTTTTTCCTGAGTTTGCCCCCACCCAGATTGTTATTCAGACAGAATCGCCGGGTCTCTCGGCAGAGCTGGTTGAATCACTCGTCACACAACCGATTGAAGACAGCATATCAGGCGTTGTCGGCATTGATTCAATGCGCTCGCAATCCATCCCGGGGCTATCGATTATTACCCTGATTTTTGAAGAAGGTACCGATATTTACCGCAACCGTCAGGTTGTTGCAGAGCGCCTAAGCACACTGACTCAACGCCTACCACAAGGCATTATTCCCAATATCACACCCCTAACCTCTTCTGCCAGCACGGTGCTCGGCTTTGGTTTAACTTCCGAGCATCGATCATTAATGGATCTTCGTACCACCGCCGACTGGATTGTGGTCCCTCACATCATGGCCATCAAAGGTGTCGCGGATGTCAACGTATTTGGCGGAGATGTGCGGCAGCTACAGATTCAGGTTGATCCAGACAAGCTGGTGCACTATGGCATCACCCTCGCTGAAGTCAGGCAAGCTGCTTTGATGGCCGCCGGGGTCAGAGGAGCTGGCTACATCGAAAATGCCAATCAACGCATTGTCATTAATACTGAGATGCCTAATATCACTGCAGAAAAGCTCGGTCAGGCCACTCTCAAGCATGTGGGTGGACAACCTTTAAGATTGGCCGATATAGGTCAAGTGGTTGAAGGGCCTGCGCCCTCCATCAGCGCTGCAGCGATCAATGGCGTAAGCGGTGTTTATTTGTCTGTACAAGGGCAGTTAGGCGCTAATACCCACGCAGTGACTCAGGATATTGAAAAAGCCTTGCGAGAAATCCGCCCTAGTCTGGAGGCAGAAGGCATCCACCTCCACTTGGGTCTGTTCCGACCTGCTAATTTTATTGATACGGCGATTGATGGCGTGCAAATGGACATCATGATTGGCGCAGTATTGGTCATTACGGTCCTGTTCATTTTTCTGTTCAATGCGCGCACTGCGATCATTTCAGCACTGGCAATCCCTTTATCACTCCTGTCCGCTGTGATTGTGCTATATGAATTTGGCATGGGCATGAACATCATGGTACTGGGGGGACTAGCGATTGCGCTTGGGGAAGTGGTGGATGACGCCATTATTGATGCTGAAAACATTTTTAGACGACTGCGCGAGAACCGCCTGCTTGCCACCCCTGCCCCTATCTATCGGGTGGTGTATGAAGCTTCCATGGAAGTCAGAAAATCTGTCGTTTATGCCACGTTCATTGTCGCATTGGTATTTGTGCCGTTACTAACACTAGGGGGCGTAGGTGGCAAACTTTTTGCGCCCTTGGGCGTAGCTTATATTGCTGCTATTCTGGCATCACTTCTGGTAGCGCTTACAGTCACCCCTGCCCTTTGCTATCTGCTGCTAGGTCATGCCAAGCTCGATGATGAAGACTCCCCAACAATTAGAACCATCAAGCATTACTATGTACGATGGTTGCGCTATATCGAGGCACACTACAAAGCAGTACTGGGTGTGTCTTTGGTGCTGATCAGCCTTGGGATTGGTATTCTTCCGCTCTTTAAAAGCCAGTTTATTCCCAATCTCTATGAAGGCCACTACATTATGCACATGACTGCAGTGCCCGGCACCTCAGAGCAGGAATCGCTTCGTGTGGGTAAGGAAGTCTATGAATCGCTGAAAGAAATTGACGGGATTCAATCAGTTGCTCAGTGGGTGGGCCGTGCGCAGAACGGTGCAGACACCTTTGGCACACATTACAGCGAATTTGAAATTGAGCTCGGCATGCTGTCTGGCGATGAACAGCGACGCATTCTTGAGGAAATACGTGAAAAGCTTGGTGGTGGTTATGATGATGACGATGATGACGATGAAACGGCTGCTGAAACACTGGGAGGCTTTATCGGCACCAACTTTGCCATCAATACCTTCCTGACCGAACGTATTGAAGAAACCATTTCCGGCTATGCTGCTGCAGTCGTCATCAATATCTATGGTCAAAACCTGGACACACTCGATCTGGATGCGCAAAGAATTGCTGGCATTGTTGCAGGGACTGATGGTGCTTCTGATGTGATGGTGCAGTCACCTCCCGGTACACCGCAACTGGTGATCAGATTGCGTCCGGACAAACTCTCGATGTGGGGCCTGCAACCTGTCGATGTGCTGGATACTATTCGTACCGCTTATGAGAGCACCCCTGTTTCACAAGTTTATCTTGGCAATCGGGTTGTTGGCGTCAGCGTTGTGCTCAAACCTGAAGCCAGACAACACATCACACAAGTGGAGAAGCTGCCGATCATTACCGCGGATGGCCGTATCCTCAAACTTTCTGATATCGCCGATGTACGACAGGAAAATGGACGATCCAAGATTTTGCATGCAGGAGCCAAACGCATTCAGACGGTCACGGCCAACGTCAATGGGCGGGATGTTGAGCGATTTGTTGATGAAATCAAGGAACGCATCGCCAAGGAAATTCAGCTGCCGCCAGGCCATTATGTCACTTTCACAGGGCAAGCTGAGGAACAAGCCAGTTCAAGGGAAAAACTGATCGTCCATGCCCTACTCGCAGCTGTGATCATTTTTCTCCTGCTTTACATTGCATTTGGTCGCTTGCGTAATTTGCTGCTGACTTTTGCCAACCTGCCATTTGCGCTAATCGGAGGGGTAATTGCCGTCATGTTGACTGGTGGATGGGTTTCCCTTGGCTCACTTGTCGGCTTTGTGACGCTATTCGGGATCACCTTGCGTAACTCGATTATGCTGGTCTCGCATTTCCAGCATCTGGTTGACTATGAAGGTTGTGTGTGGGGCGTTGAAACCGCGATTCGAGGTGCATCTGAAAGATTGCCATCGATTCTGATGACAGCGCTTGTCACTGCACTGGGATTATTGCCATTAGCCGCAGGTAGTGGTCAGCCTGGGCGCGAAATTGAAGGTCCCCTTGCCACCATCATTGTCGGCGGCTTGGTCACGTCCACGATCCTGAACCTACTGATACTGCCAACCATCATGCTGCACTTTGGCAAGTTCGAGAAGCAAATCGAAAATTAGGTCGAGATGGAAGCAGTGTGCCTATAAACGGGGATGAGCAAAGTATCAGTTATCGTACTTGATATACTTGAAACGCTGATCCTCATTTGGTGTACCTTCCAGCGCACCTCCAATTTTACCTGGCTGCCATTGCACCACCTGCTCAATCATGCGCGCCAGTTCAAAATCCTTATCTGTAATGCCTTTTGCACTGTGCGTGCACAACTTAACAATTACAAACGCATAAGATACGGTTAGATCAGGATGATGCCAGGCAGCCTCGGCGAGGTGACCAATAGTATTCACCACCATCAGCGTTCCTTTCCAGCTCCCGGTTTTATACTTACGGCGTATCCAGCCATCTTCAAAAAACCAGTGTGGTAGTTCAGTTGCCAGTTTGGCCTGTATCTCAGCCTCACTATAAACATGTTCTTTATTTGTATCAGTCATCATGGGGTTCCTTGCAAGTCAACACTCAGTTCCAGGAGCATCTCACCGGCAGACCCGTGTTGAACAACTGCTCCTGCGATAAGGCTTGATTGAAAGCAGTATAATCCTGCTTGCCCAATATCCAGGTATTAAAACTCTGACCAACAATGTAATCGCCAAAATGATCATCCACATAACCATCCTTGGTGAGCCGTTCCAGAGAAATCTGATCCATACCGGGACGCTGTGATTTAACCAGAATCAGATGCTCTGCATTCAGGCGATTCGCCAACCATGCAGCAATACTATCGGATGTCATTTGCCAATTGGTCGGCATACGCTCCTCTGCAATCACCATGCTGCTGGGTAACCAGACAATCGCCCTGTGCTGCCAACCACGCTCAGCAATTTCCAGCTCGCTGGAAGCGGTCACCAGTTCAGGATTCAGCCCTGCCAGCAACATACCGTATTGATCCATGGACATCACCGCCATCTTGTGGGCGACTTCATCTTTGACCCCGCACATCATCTGCGCCTCACGTACGGCATCTGCAAGGATGCCGCCTCCGGGCACAATCACGATTTTTCCGTCACCGTGCCGTGCGATCACCTCTAGCCAGCCGTTGAGTTCTGGTGACCCAAGCAGGCTACCCCCCAGTTTGATTACCCACATATCATTTGCTCTTTTTTTAAATTGTGAAGCTGCCAACCAGTTACTTGCCAGAAAAATAACGCACCAAAGCCATCATGGAAGAGGCCTTGTCCCACGTTTCACGATACTCCTTCTGCACTTCAGAGTCTGCCACTATGCCGCCACCTGCCCAGAATCTGAACTCACCCCGACCAAAAACCGCGGTTCGAATTGCGATGTTGGTATCCATATTGCCATCAAACCCGATGTATCCGATAGCCCCACAGTATACGCCTCGACGGTGAGGCTCAAGCTCTTCGATGATTTCCATCGAGCGCAGCTTGGGCGCACCCGTGATAGATCCGCCAGGAAAGCAACCCCGAAGCAGGTCAATCGCAGTTTTACTTTCATCCAGTGTTCCGCTGACAGTACTCACCAGATGATGCACATTAGCGAAACTTTCCAGCACAAACAATCGATCAGCCTTAACGCTGCCAACCTGACAGGATTTACTGATGTCATTCCGCAGTAAGTCAACAATCATCAAGTTCTCTGCACGGTCTTTCAGGCTCGTCTCAAGCGCCTGTGCATTGGACGCGTCCTCATCGGCGCTTGTGGCGCGTGGTCGTGTGCCCTTGATTGGACGGGTTTCCACGTGTCGCCCTGAAACTTGTAAAAAACGCTCTGGTGATCCCGAAAGTATTTCAAACCCTGAATAGCGCATATACGCCATGAAAGGGGCAGGACTGATAAGACGCAATTGCTGATAGGCCGTCCATCCATCACCTACCGCTTGTGCAGAAAAGCGTTGGGCCAGATTCACCTGATAGCAGTCACCCTCCGTAATGTAAGCCTTAATCCGCTCAAATTTTTCTGCATAAGCCGACTCATCCATGTTGGAAGTGACCTCAGACATGACACGAAAGTCTGCATTGGTGGGCACCACAGCGCTGGTAAAAAGCGCACACAGATCATCCCATCCAGCCTCAGTAGCCGGGTCACGCCCATATGAAACAAGACTGGCTGTTTTTAATCGATGATCCACGAGTACAGCCCAATCATAAATCCCGATACACATATCTGGAATGTCTTCTTTGGACTCGGCAGATGTCGGCAACTTTTCCAGATATCGGCCCAGGTCATAGGAAAAATAGCCTATGGCTCCGCCATGAAAGGGCCAAGGCTGTGCAAGCTCTTTACTCGGAAAATCTACATTGACAAAGGGTGCCATCACCGCTTTGAGGGTTTCAAAGGGATCTTGACGGGTGTTATATGCCCCCCTAGAGGCTTGCTGCACTACAGTCTCGCCATTTCGGGTGACAAGCGTAATAAAAGGCCGACCTGCAATAATGTCATAGTGCCCGTATTGTCCATATGGCTTGCCACTATCCAGATAGACTGCCCATTCCTCATGGGCGATTCTGGCAAACAACTGACTGCTGTCTGCCACATAGGGAATAGAAATTTCTCGTAATTTCATCATCACAATAAGCTGGCTACTGCAAAAGCTGGAAAGCACATCCCTGCCCAGTGTCGCTTTTCGTCGCTTTCGGCTTTAATCAAATCCTCAGCATGCACGCAAGTCCGCCCTAATTCAACTGCGATGGCGTCAACCAGAAAACTCCCAGCACCAAGTGCTATTACGGGTGAACTCTGTGGCAATGAATACCTTGTCAGCAACTCTCTAGCCGCTTCCGTGATGAGCGCTTTTTGCTTCGCTCTAAACGTATTTGCCAAAGTGTGCCAATCCTCCTGCGTGGCATCCTCCAAATCATGCCCAATCATTCTGGCAAGCCTGCGCATATTTGCTATTTGAGACTTATCACTACCATCAGCTGTACCGTACATGTCATCTGTCTTTTTTAATTCGCCAGTCAAGCGGTAGATATCTGCCGTAGTCGCAAAATGCTCGGCGGCCAGCCCATACTGAGCAGACTTGAATTCGATATGCTGCGCCAATGCCATCAATGGCGTCCTCACGACGCCCGTGTACACAAGTTCATTCATGCGCAGGCGCTCGGCATCACTCAGTCCAGCATGTAAAGCCTTACCGTCCTGCAACACAATCAAGTCTGTTGTTGTGCTGCCAATATCCATCAATAAGCCACTACCCAGCATACGAGCAAGCAGCGCTGCGCTTGCATGCCAATTTGTAGAGGCAACACGCTCATGCATCTCCTCCAGATCCGATGATGCTACCAGACCTTGTCCCGCCGCATAAAACTTGGGTGCATCGAGATGTTGTTGCAAGCAATGCCCGATCGCTAGGACTCCTTCTCTGCGATGCTTGAAAATATCTGCCAATTCTCCGGTCATCGTCACTGCATGACGATGGTCACTGCTACGAGATTTTAAATCTATCAGGATTTGTGAAATTGCTACGCTTAGTTGATCAATTCCCTGCCACAGCGGACATGCACACTGTATCGCCTCTACTACCACACCGTTGGCATCTAGCATCACGGCCTTGAGATGTGCGCCACCAACGTCCCAGCCAACTCTATTATAATTATTAATATTCATAATGTTATAAACTATTTATAAAGTAACTTCTACTATATCTTTACGCAAGGGAGGCACGGCAAACGCCAATGGGTGCATCTGACTCGAGCTCAGCAGATCCAACACCATGGCAGCCGGATTACAACCGATAGACGCATGCAATCCCACATATGAGGTGGTCAATCTTGGATTGACCTCCAGCACTTCAATACACTCAAAGCTGTCATCTCGCACGATCACATCAATGCCTACATAGCCTGATAATCCGGACATGGCCCTTGCCACCTGCTTGGCCAATGACTCAAATGCTGTCCAAGCATTAGCCATACCGTTGACAGTGCTACCCCGATATATGAAGTGCGCATTTTCCCGCACAACAAGCTGTTGATTGCAACTGAGTAACCAAGCCTCACCATCCCTACACAGCATCGAGATACTCGCAGCCACACCGCTGCGATATGGCTGAACAATTAGATCATGGCTAGCCACATTCAAAAGATCAGGTTGTACAGCCGATGTTTGCGAGAAGATAGTGACACCTTCACAACTCACGCCATCGTCAGGCTTGATGACCCATAACGTCTCCTCAGGATAACTCGAACTAAACTCTGCCCAGGTTCCCGCTCGGCATGTTGGCACCATCTGAACACCGGCATCATGCAATAAACAATAAGTTGCATACTTGCTACTGGCTAGCCTGATCGCTTCAGGGGTGGGGCCCAATAACTGTTTCCCTTGGGCAACCACCTCTTCCGCCAATCGCGCCAATGTCCCGCCAGTTTCAGGGGCTATCAGCCATACCGCATCGGCGTCGGCAATGATTGAACGCCAGATATCCCAAATCTCGATGTCCGAAGTTATCCAGACTACCTCACCAGTCAAAGGTGCAGGTAAACGGGGATCACAGGTACATATGAGATCAACAGACGGATTGGCCGCGACAATGTCTGCAATCAGTGCGTTCCGCATCATCATGCCCTCTTGTTGCAGTGCGACGGGTATTACCTCACGATATAATCCACCACCGGTGACAAATTCGCAGACAAATATTTTCAATGCTTTGATTTCCGGCAATGTATTGAGATTGGAAACCTAATGGAGATCATTCCTGTCATTGACTTGATGAATGGCCATGTCGTTCATGCCAAACGTGGAGAACGACAACATTACCAACCTATTCAGTCAGGTTTGTGCCGTAGCAGCAAGCCTATAGACATCGTCAATGCCCTGCTCGGATTATACCCATTCAAGCGGCTTTATTTTGCAGACATCAATGCCATACAAAAAAATTGCGATCATGCGGACATCCTGATCCAACTTCGTGATGAGCACCCCAACCTCGATATCTGGCTGGATGCTGGATTCAGTCAGAGCAGTTCCATCGAAAAATGGCAACGCCATGGTATCCAATGTGTCATCGGGAGCGAAAGTCTGGCTAGCATCACTGCCTTTCAAGACATCTGTAAAGCTTGCCAGCAGGCGCCTGTACTATCGCTGGACTTCCAGCAGGCGTTTATCGGCCCATCGGGGCTGGATCAGATTCCTACTCTCTGGCCAGATCAGATGATCCTGATGTCACTCGAACGTGTCGGCAGTGAGCTTGGCCCAGATTTCGAGCGATTGAACCACTTTTCCAAGTTGCTGAAAAATACAGCGCTCTATGCAGCCGGAGGCGTCCGTCACCTGGACGATCTATGGCAATTAAAGCGTATGGGTATGACCGGTGTACTGGTAGCAAGTGCGCTGCATACTGGCATGATTACCCGCGAAACATTGCTGGCATTAGCCACAATGCGGCTGTCAGACTAAACCTACCGAATTGCTATGAGACAATAAAAAAGCCCGACAACGTCGGGCTTTTTTGATCCAGTTGCAGACCGATTTAGTCGATTGCCTGGAATGGGTGTGCGCTCGCTTTGTAGTTCTTCAGCACATCAGCAACCTTAGGCTCACGCGCAACAGCGGACTTGATCGCCTGCTTCACTGCACGGTAGTTCCAGTCCTGGATACGCTCGTCGATGTCAGCACGGTTATCAATGAATACACCAACGCAGATGAATACATTCTCTGCCTCTTCCTGTGGAATTGTGCCATCTGCCACGCAATCCATCACAGCCATAGCAACACCACGTTGTGCTGGACCGAACATCTGAACAGCCTGACGGCTATTGCGGATGGTCACCTTGTTGAACATCACAGTCGCTGGCTTCACCATCATGTTAGGTGCCACAATCGCCAACAGACCATTCACGCCAAACTTCTGATCTGTCAGAGTGCGACAGAACGCCTGCTCGGCAGCACTACCGCGTGGGCCCATGATCAGTTCAATGTGCGCGACATTCAGCAAGTCCAAACCGCTGTGATCAGGACGCTCTTCGATAACGAGCGCTTCCCCTACCAATACACGATCAATCACTGCCATTATCTTCTCCTATTCTGGTTAATACACAAGTAAATTGGGTCAAGCATCGTTGCTCTTGCCATTCGTAAGATGGTTAACAGCTATGCATATAACGTCTTCCATCTTATAAATCTTTAAAATTACTTTGTTTGCCAGCCAACACGCTTGTGATTCAACAATCAATATATAGGTTGCTGAATCTGTAAGCTGAAAACAAAATCGGGTTAATTCCGAACGCTTATAGCTTTATCGCCCTGACACTTTTGATGTCATTTATAGCATGATGTAAATTCAGGCAATTCCAACAACAACATGGTGAATCTATTTGTGATTTGCCAAATAGTGAATCTTGATGCCAGAACTACTACCATTCACAACGTACTGTAAAATTAAAGAGTGTGCCTGGCACACTCTTTAATTTGCTTACTCCAAGTTGGCATGCGTTGCGCGCATGACTTCTTCAGGAATACCCTTTTCATGGATAATGTGAGCGACAATCGCTTCCAGGAACAGCAGTGTAGACAATTCGAACGTTGTGCCCATTGGCATCGTAGGAATCTTTTCGTACTGATCTGGACTACCGATTTGCAACACCAAATCTGACATATCAGCGATTGTGGACTTGCTCTTGGTAGAGATGGTCACAATCTTGGCACCAACCTGTTTTGCACGCTTAGTAAATGCAATCATGGTTTCGGTTTCACCAGAACCGGTAATCACAATGAAAACATCTCCTTCGCGAATACTAGGAGTAACGATTTCACCGACGATGTAAACTTCATAGCCACCATGCATCAAACGCATGGCGAAGAATCTTGCTACCAATCCCGAGCGGCCAGCACCCGAAATGAAAATACGAGACGAACTGTCTAGCATTTTCGTCAGTTTTTCATCATAGGAATTATCGGTGGCTTCAAGAACACTTGAAATCTTTTTAACGATAAGTTGACGATGCGACATAGGAACCTCGAGTTTTAGTGGTATCACCGCGAATGCGGGATATTGAATTGAGTCTTGTAAAAAAATCGAGCCCTTGTAAGGGCTCGATTTTTACTCACTTAGCGTGCCAGAGAAGTGATCTCTGCAGCAGCAGCAGCTGGGTCAGCAGCACCGTAAATCGCAGCACCAGCTACGATGATGTGTGCGCCAGCATCCTTCACTTGCTTCACGGTTGCAGGCTTCACACCACCAGCAACAGAGATTTCAACACCCAGACCGAGGCCAGCAACCAGACCCAGATCAGCAAAAGGTGTTTGACCAGCAGCTTGTTGGTCCAGACCAGTGTGCACGCCAATGATGTGTGCGCCCAGCTTGGCAGCTTCTTTAGTGCGAGCAGCTTTGTCAGACACGTTGATCAGATCAACTTGTGCTTTCTTGCCGTACTTGTTAGCAGCGTCAATCACACCTTTGATAGTGCCCAGATCTGCAGTACCCAGAACGGTACAAATGTCTGCACCTGCCTTGTAGAAAGGCTCAGCTTCGTAGAAACCAGCATCCATGGTCTTCAGGTCAACCAGGATCTTGTTGTTAGGGAACTTGGCACGCAGGGTTTCCAGCAATTTGATACCGTTATGCTTGATGCATGGGGTACCAATTTCCAGAATATCAACGTTAGCAGCAACTTTTTCTGCCAGTGCTACGGTTGCGTCAAAGTCCAAAGAGTCTAATGCCATTTGAGTGAGTGCCACGATACTTCCTCCAATTAGGTTACAAATTTATTACTTACTTTTAAGATAAAAGCGGGACTTTAATCTTAAAGTGCGGAAAGCCCGGATGTCAACGTAAAACGACTGCCAACATCCGAACGGACTACATCAGCTGTGATGATTACAGCTTGGCAGCCAGCGCTGTTTCCAGCTTGTTCTGGTCAACCACAAAACCACGAATACCTTCCGCCAACTTTTCAGTTGCCATGGCGTCTTCGTTCAATGCAAAACGGAATTCTTCTTCTGTCATCTTGGCAGGTGGTGTCTTGTTCGCGCCGTTATCTGTAAGTACACGGGTCAGCGTGCCTTCGGTTGCTGCCAGATCCTGCAACAGGTTGGGAGATACGGTCAGACGGTCGCAGCCCGCTAACGCAATCAGTTCACCCGTGTTACGGAATGAAGCACCCATGACTACAGTTTTATATCCGTGCTCTTTGTAATACGCATAGATATTACGTACTGACACGACACCCGGGTCAGTTTCCTGTGTGTACTCGGTGCCTGGATTCTTGGCCTTGTACCAATCCAGAATGCGACCCACGAATGGTGAGATCAGGTAAACACCTGCTTCTGCACATGCACGTGCCTGACCAAAACCAAACAGCAGAGTCAAGTTGCAGTTGATGCCTTCCTTCTCCAGTTGCTCACCAGCCTTGATGCCTTCCCATGTGGAAGCTAGTTTGATCAACACGCGATCCTTGCCAACACCAGCCTCTTCATACAGCTTGATTAGCTTGCGGCCTTTGGCAATCATCTTTTCAATGTTGAAGGACAGTCGTGCATCAACTTCAGTTGAGATGCGGCCCGGGACGACCTTGGAAATTTCGATACCGATCAACACTGCCAGCTTGTCAGCAGCGTTTTCAATTTGTGCATCTTTGCTACCGCCTTGCGCCTTTGCATAGGCAATTGCCTCATCAATCAAATGTGCATATTGTGGCAAGGTGCTTGCCTTCAACAGTAGCGATGGGTTGGTTGTAGCATCAACTGGTTTAACACTCTTGATAGCCTCAACGTCGCCGGTATCGGCCACAATCGTGGTCATAGATTTTAGTTGTTCCAGCAAATTAGCCATATTGCTCCTCCTTGAGATGCGCTTATTAAATTCGCTTTGGGTTAATCCGGATTATCGATACGAACTGCGCGTGCTTGTGGACGCGCTAATTGAAAATCAATAGAGATGGGATATTACTACGACAATGTGACAGTTTGAACTCATTTTTTCATTTTTCCTACGTTTTTTAACCAATTTTCTCCCTTGTATCCTGCGCCAGATTAACAAGATATAAAGTGGACACCACCAAATCGGCACTCGTTCCCGGATTTATGCCTCTCGTCTTTAATTCACGGTCGAAATCCAACAGGGGTCTCAGGTAAGTCTTGGGGTTGTCACAATGCTCCAGTGTCTTCCAATAAGTAGCCGCTTCTTGTCTGACACCTTCTGCAACCTCGTGGCCAAATTTACGTACGATATGGCTGTCAGGAAAAGTTGACAGAAAACGCAGATAGAGCGTGGAGGCTGCCCAGGCTGGGCGCTCCCATCTTTGCAGAAGCCCATCATAGTAGGGCATTGCATTCAATATATCCTGATATCCACAGGCATATTGCCTGGCCACCATATCTCGATTTGCTGCTGTCCGCATGGCTTCAAGCAGGCTGACATCAGGCATGGCATGCACATCGTGCGCTTCACTGGCACCCAGTCCAGCCGGATTGGCAATCCGAATCGCAGTGTAGGCATCAGCCGCATCCTCCACTGTGAGTTGTTGCAATGTGGATTGTAAATCCTGCGCTGTGATTGTTCCGCCTGTACGAAACGCCGTCTCAATCAAAGGCGCACATAACAACACGATCCCGAGGTTGGTATTACAGCCAACCGCCTGATGTGTTGCTTGAATAGCCTGCAATATACGCTGGCCTATTGAGATACCGGGTTTTGCTATGACACTGGCTGAGGCATCCGCGCTTTTTAGGAAGTCCTGAACGGTCATGCCGTGCCCGTCAGATAATACGTGCACGTTTCCAGGCTTAAGTGCCTCAAGCTCAGCGATACATGCCTTTTTAAATGCAGTTTGAAGTCGGACTGACAAGTGATGTTTCATATGTTAAGGAAGTCTAGACAGCATGTAGCCTGGGTAACATCTTGGGGAGCTTGGCACAGAAATCATCAACCAGCGCCAGCGCAATATCCAGTTCAGTCACAGCTTGCAAGCCCTTCCATGCCGGAATGCTGTTCACCTCAAGCACATAATACTGGCCAGCTTTATCCCGGATAACATCGACCCCGCAATAATCAATGTTGACTGCGCTGGCTGCTGCCACTGCAAGCGCTGCCACCTCGCCAGTCGTATCGATCATCTCGCAGCGCGCACCCATGGCGACGTTATTGATCCAGGAACTGCCATGCCGGGCCATGGCAGCAACTGCGTGGCCATTAATGACGAAGACGCGATAGTCATGCCAAGCACCACTCCCACTATCAATATAGTGCTGGAGATAATAGAGACCCTCTACATGCTGCTCCATTGGCACTGGCAGATGACTTGACTGGTCAAGCAACCGGACCCCCATCCCTTGAGAACCAAACAAAGGCTTAATGACCAGCGCGTGTCCGGCCATTGTTTCACGTCGCCAGATGGCATCTACCTGAGATCTTGATTCGCACACCCATGTTGGTGGTGTTGGAATATGATGGTGATGTAGTAGAAAACTGGTCATGGCCTTATCGACGGTACGCTCGACAGACTTGCCATCGTTGTACACCAACACCCCAAGCATCTGCAGGACATGCAAAATATCCAGTCTGAAGATCACCTGCTGCAACGTACCACCAGGAACGCCGCGAACAAATGCACCAACGGGCAGCCCAGATTCAAAGCCGGGGATCGTGACGCCAGTCTGACCAGGCATCAAATTCAAGCCACAATCCTTTAGTGAGACAAAAACGGCTTCATACCCTTTGGCTGCAAATGCCTCACTCAGGCGCTTACCATGCCAGCCCGGATCATCAGTGAATACCGGGATTCGATTGTGATTGGCGAACAAGTGCAATGCTTCTAGTCAGCAAACCCAAAAGATTGATCCAACAGCTCTGCATCCAGCTTACCCGCCATAAAGCTGCGGCCCGACTCAATTGCAGTGACTGTGACTGCAGCAGGACTAAACAGCATCGGATCAATCTTGTAGAAATCCATATTGACCGCCTTGAACACTTCTGCAAACGGCTTACCATAATCCCTAGAGGCGCTACTTGGTAGCTCTCGCGCGAGTTTTTCAGCCGCCTCATCAGAGCCTTTGACAAACAAGTGCGCATGGCCACCAAACAGGATGGCGTCATTGGTGCGTCCCATCCCGGTCAAAAAGTCTGGTGCTGGTGGCGGTACTGGTGCGGTCGCCATGCCATCTACCACATGCTCAAGCGGAAAGTGCAGTGTGTGGATTTTGTGCATTGCCACTTCCAGTACGCGGGCAACGATCTGTACCGTGCCCGCCAGACTTCGGGTCGGCGTCAAAATAAAAGTAAGGTTTTCGGTTGCTACACCCGTATCGCGGGAAACCTTTTCAATCACCTCGGCAGGCGGCGCTTTCTCGCTCTCCAATACCAGGCAGCCAGCTTCGGCCTGATCCTGATAGCCAAGCTCCTTATAGAGCTCTTCCCTACCGGCCAAAGCACGTCCCGGCCCTGACCCTAGAGAGAAAAACTTTTCATGCGCCAAACTCCAGCCCGCATATTGGCTGCCAAGACAGGACAGAATAGGGTTATTGGAATGGACAGAAAGCATCCAAGGCCAGTTTGGAAAGGTGTTTGAGGATTGCAGGCTGACATGACCAAGCCCACCCATGCAGATTTCTGCAATCAAGCGCCCTGCCTCCAACCCACCGGCGTGCTGGATACCAGCATCGATAATAGTGCAACCATTATCAAGCCGATCAACACC
>VFQQ010003599.1_pt1 | contig 14756 bp, 5 predicted proteins | sample 3512341 | NCBI WGS metagenome assembly VFQQ01 (sample SAMN10412373, study PRJNA504923) | tailings metagenome | isolation source: Relicate 2 Philex TSF1 revegetated site | place: Philippines: Tuba, Benguet | collected 2017-08-29 | reverse complement strand
GACATCATCGGCGGTCACAATGTGAGCGGCGGCTTTGACACCGGCGACCGGCTGGACGGACAGTCCGGCCACGACGTCATTGCCGGCGACAACGCGATCATCCTTCGCCGCGGTGACGCGATCAGTCCGCGCATCCGCCTCCTGAGTGGCGTCGGCATCTACGATGCCAACGGCGTCGCGCAGGTGACCGACGCGCCGCAGGCGAACCCGACCGGCGTCGAGGCGCGTAACATCACCATTCTCGACCACAACGTCGGGGCGTCGGTGAATACGTTCGGCGACGACTACATCGCGGGCGGCGCAGACGACGACGTGATCTTCGGCCAACTTGGCGACGATGTTGTTCAGGGCGATGGTTCGATCGGACCAGTGTCCGCGCCAAACCACGTTTCCGCACGGGTCGACAGCGACGGACGCCTGGTTGTGGTGGCCTCGGTCGAGGGCGGCAAGGACGGCGACGACTACATCGAGGGCGGCGGCGGCCACGACGTTATCTTCGGAAACCTCGGGCAGGACGATATCGTCGGCGGCAGCTCGAGCCTTTACGAAGGCCTCAAGCTGGTCTCGCAGCGGCCGGATGGCAGCGACATCCTGTTCGGCGGCGCAGGCACGCACGCGACGATCTCGGCGAATGCGCTTGGACGCGGGGCTGTCGTCGGCGATGCCGACGCCACGGGCCACGCCTACGACGCCGACATGATCCTGGGCGACAACGGAAATATCCTCCGCCTTGTCGGTGTGAACGGTCAGGTCGGAACCGGCGGTGTCAACGGCGTCGGCACCTTCCGGGGCTTCCTGGCGTTCAACTACGACAACTATACGGACGACGCGCCGGCAGTCGCGCAGCTCAAGATCATTCCGCGCGCCTATCAGCTACTCGACTACACGCCCGGCGGTTCTCCGAACGACATCGGCGCGTCCGACATCGTTCACGGCGGAGACAGCGACGACATCATCCACGGTATGACCGGCAACGATGTCCTCTATGGCGACGGCTATGACGACGACATCTACGGCGGTGTTGGCCACGACAAGATCTTTGGCGGGAGCGGCGAAGACGGGATCGTCGGTGACGACGGCATTCTGCTCACCAGCCGCAATGGCCTGATCGAGCCGCTGAACCAGCTGACGGTTGCGAACCAGCAGGTTCTCATCGAAACCAACGACCCGTTCACCGGTGCTGTCATCGATATCACCGGCATCCTGAAGAAGGATGTGATCCTGCAGGCTTATGAGCTGGGCGGGCATGAGGTCATCTACGGTGGTCTCGGCGACGACTGGATTCACGCCGGGGCCGGCGACGACGCGGTTTCCGGCGCCGAGGCGCTCGAAAACACCGATCCGTTGCTGGATTTCTTCAACAACGTCACGCCGCTGACGGACCTCGCGCCGATCACCTACGATGCGAACACGCGAATCCTCGCGACCTTCCGCCTGTTCGATGCGAGCGGGAACATCGCCTACGAGGCAACGGCCTACGATCCGGAGAATCCGCGTGAGAAGATCGTCAACTTCTTCCTCAACTTCGCGAGCTTCGATCAGGCAGGTGTTCTGATCGAGGACGGCAAGGATCGCCTCTTCGGCGATCTGGGGAACGACTGGGTCGTCGGCGGCACCGGTCATGATCGCCTCTTCGGCGGCATGGGCGATGACTACCTGCAGCTTGACGACAATCTCGAAACCAGCGGCACCGACGACGCCAACATCCCGTCGGTGACTGCGGGCGGCGCCGATTTTGCCTACGGCGGCGGCGGCCTCGACGTGCTGATCGCCAATAGCGGCTTCGACCGCATGTATGACTGGACCGGCGAGTTCAACTCTTTCATCACGCCGTTCGCCCGGTTCGGACAACCCACCGTCGAGCGTCGGCCGATGCCGGCAACCGTTGAATTCCTGCTGGCGCTGGGCCGCGAAGGCGGCGCTGATCAAACCCGGATAGAGCCGGGCGGCGAACTGGGTCTCGTCACCCAACGCGATCCCGAATGGAACGATCAGCACGGCGCGCCGCGCGATCCTCAGCCCGGAAATGGTCATGACTTCTATGACGGCGATGGCGACAAGGAAGATGACAGCCAGATTCTCCTGACGGAGCACGGCAGCACGCCGACGGGACGCCGGTCGCTGACGCCTCCGCCTCCGCTCGTCGACGGGATCGTGGTGGAGAAAGCGGGCAACGCGGCGGTGGAGCTTGCGCCGACGACGGCGGAAGACGCCGACACGGCGCCGGGTCAGATGCTCGTGGTTGGGACAAACGTTGTGTGGACCTACCTCGTCCGCAACACCGGCACATCGGATCTGGTCAACGTCGTGGTCCGCGACAACTCGGGGACGCCCGGCGATGCCAGCGACGACTTCATTGCGGTGGCGAAGCTATCGAACGGGTTCGTGATCGGCGACACCGATCAGGACAACGTGCTCGATTCGGGTGAGACGTGGCTGTTCACGTCGGCTGGCGTGGTGACCCACCAGGTGCGCGAAGGGTCCTACGCGAACATCGCGACCGCGACGGCGCAAAATGCCCGGACTTCCGCGACGGTGAGCGACGAGGACCCCTATCACTACACCGGCGTTCTGGTGCCGCCTCCGTTTGTTGACGGGATCGTACTGGAGAAGGCGGGCAACGCTGTGGTCGAGCTTGCGCCGACGACGGCGGAGGACGCCGACACGGCGCCCGGCCAGTCGCTTCTGGTCGGCACGCCGGTCGTGTGGACCTACCTGGTCCGCAACACCGGCACGTCGACCCTGACCAATGTCGTGGTTCGCGACGACGCCGGGACACCCGGCAACGCTGGAGACGACTTCTTCGCGATCACGAAGACGTCGAACGGCGTCGTGATCGGCGACATCGATCAGGACAACATGCTTGATCCGGGCGAGACGTGGCTGTTCACCTCGGCTGGCATAGCCGTGCACCTTGCCAAGCAAGGCTCGTACGCGAACGTCGCGACCGTGACGGCGACGAGCGTCCAGAACACCGTGACGGTGAGCGACACGGATCCCTATCACTACACGGGTGTTCTGCAGCCGCCGCCCCCGCTTGTTGACGGGCTGGTGGTCGAGAAGGCGGGCAATGCGGCGGTCGAGCTCGCGCCGACGACGGCAGAAGACGCCGACACGGCGCCGGGTCAAGTGATGGTGGTGGGTACGCCGGTCGTGTGGACCTATCTGGTCCGCAACACGGGTGCGACCGATCTGACTAATGTGGTGATCCGCGACGACGCCGGGACACCGGGCAACGCCGGCGATGACTTCATCGCCATCCCGAAGCTGTCGAGCGGATTCGTGATCGGGGACACCGATCAGGACAACGTCCTCGATCCGGGTGAGACGTGGCTGTTCACCTCGGCCGGTGTGGTCACGCACGTCGCGAAGGAAGGCACGCACGGCAACATCGCAACGGCCACTGCGACGAGCGTTCAGAATGCCGTGCCGGTGAGCGACGAGGATCCTTATTTCTACACTGGCGTACGCGTCGTTCAGCCGCCGCCCGTTGACGGGATCGTGGTCGAGAAGGCCGGGAACGCGGTGAACGAGCTTGCGCCGACGGTCGCAGAGGATGCCGACACGGCACCGGGTCAGCTTCTTACGGTCGGGACGCCGGTCGTGTGGACGTATCTGGTCCGCAACACGGGGGAAACGGCACTCGTCGACGTGAAGGTGCGCGATGACGCCGGGACGCCGGGCATTGCCGGCGATGACTTCTTTGCGATCCCGAAGCTGTCGAACGGGTTCGTGATCGGCGACACCGACAAAGACAATGTGCTCGATCCTGGCGAGTCGTGGCTGTTCACGTCGGCCGGCGTCGTGACGCACCTTGTCAAGCAAGGCGCCTACGCAAACGTCGCGACCGTGACGGCGACGAGCGTTCAGAACGCCGTGACGGTGAGCGATACCGATCCCTACCACTACAATGGCGTTATAGCGCCGCCGCCGCCGGTGGATGGAATTGTCATCGAGAAGGCGGGCAACGCCGCGATCGAACTTGCGCCGACCACGGCGGAAGATGCCGATGCGGCACCCGGACAGTCGCTGCTGGTGGGCACACCGGTGGTTTGGACTTATCTGGTTCGCAATACAGGTACGTCCGACCTGGTCGATGTGCTTGTCCACGATGACGCCGGGACGCCTGACGATGGCAGCGACGACTTCTTCGCGATCCCGAAGCTGTCCAACGGCTTCGTGATTGGCGACGCGGATCGGGACAATGTGCTGGATCCTGGCGAAACGTGGCTGTTCACGTCGGCCGGCGAGGTGGTGCATCTGGTCAAGGAAGGCGCCTACGCGAACATCGCGACCGTGACGGCGCGGAGTGTTCAGAACGCCGTGACGGTGACCGACGATGATCCGTACCACTACACCGGCGTGGTGACGCCACCTCCGCCTGTTGACGGGATCGTCGTCGAGAAGGCTGGCAACGCGGTTGACCCGCTCAATCCAACGACGACTGAGGACGCCGATACGGCGCCAGGTCAACTGCTTGCGGTGGGCACACCGGTTGTGTGGACCTACCTGGTGCGCAACACCGGCACGTCCGACCTGATCAACGTGGTGGTCCGCGACGACGCAGGTACGCCCGACATAGCCACCGATGACTTCATCGCAATTCCGAAGCTGTTGAACGGCTTCGTGGTCGGCGACACCGACCAGGACAGAATCCTGGATGCGGGCGAGACGTGGCTGTTCACGTCGGCCGGCGTGCTGACGCACGTGGTGAAGGAAGGCGCGTATGCCAACGTCGCGACGGTCACGGCGCAGAGCGTCCAGAACAGCGTGACGGTGCGCGACGAGGATCCCTATCACTACACCGGCGTCGTCGCGCGGCCCGCGATCAGTGTCGTGAAGACCGCACACATCGAGGGCGATGCCGATCAGTTGATCGACAGCGCAGCCGACGACATTTCCTACACGATCACCGTGACCAACAGCGGCAATGTCAATTTGATCAACGTGACGCTGGAAGATGTGATCGCCGGATATCCGTCCCGGTTGCTTGGGACACCGACTTCACATCCGATCGGGATCGACATCACGGAGATCGGAGGAATTGCCGGAAACGATACGCTCGAGATTGGCGAGACCTGGATCTACAAGTTCGTCCACGATGTGACCGAGGCGGACATCGACAGCCACGCGGTCAATGACTTCGTGCTCGGGGGAGTGCCCGCGCAGTTGCCCGCCGGCGGGGCGAATGGCGCGCTCTTCTTCAGCGGGACCGATCTTCCGGCAACTGGTTCCGGTGTGATCGATCCTTTCGTGCGGATTCAGGCCAAGGGCACCGAACAGGGGTACAACACAGACGCGCGGCCATACGATGCAAGCAACGATGCCGGGGCTACCGCAACCTTCAATCACTCGATCCAGCTGGCCGATATTCCGGTGGTCGAGATTAACGGTGTGCGTTACCGCGAATTCCGCCTCGACATCAATGAAGCGAACAATGGTGGAAAGACCAACCTCATATCGCTGGACGCGCTGAAGCTCTTCTCCGCCGACGCCGGCAATCTGAGTGGACTGGACACAACGGTCGCGGCGGTCGGAGCGACGAACGCGTTCTCGTCCGGTCACTCGCGGCTACTGTACAACCTCGATGGCGCGGGCGACATCAGCGTCATACTGACTGACTGGAGCACCGGCAGCGGCCACGGCGACTATGCCGTGCTGATCCCAGACTCGGCTTTCGCTGGCGTGGCGGAGAACCAGTTCATCTATCTCTATTCGGCCTTCGGAGATTCCGACGGCACGAATGGTGGGTTCGAGGAATGGTACGTCCGCAAGCCAGCCAGCATCGACAATACCGCGACGGTAACAGCAAGCGTGGTCGCCGCCTCGGGACAAACAGTCGTGGTCCGCGATAGCGACACGGCCTCGGTTGCGCTGGTGCAATTCGTTGCGGCGGATAGCGTTCAGATCGCCGAGGTGCCCACCACGCTGGTCACGTCGAACACGCTCGACGTGACCGGGAGCACCGGCAAGGGTAATGACAATGGCGTGAAAGCCGGCGGCAATGGCGGCAGCCAGATCGAGATTCTGGTCGATCCTGTGGTTGCGACCAACACGTCGGTGACTGTTGGCGCGACAACGAGCACAGTTAACGAAAGTCAATCCGCGAGCGGCAGTTCGTTCGTATCGCTGACCGGGGGCACGGTGAGCGATACTGCCACAACGGGAACGCCGAGCGACCAGCCTGCGGTCCAAGACGCAACGTCGCGTTCTTCAACCAAGGCCGCTTCAGCCCCGACGATCAACTGGGGCAAGTCGGTCGATGCAAAGGCGTATCAGACGTCCACGCTAGCCAATACACCGGCATGGGTTGACGACTTCCTCAATCATCTCGGGCAGACCGAGGCGCAACGCAATCCAAATGCAGCAATTCGGGTACGTCCGGCATCGTCGAGCGTTGCCGGGCATGCGTAAGACAGTTCGTCAGTAAGGAGTGATATCAGACATGACAGCGCAGTTGTTGATTTACGAGACCGTGGTTCACCTGTCGGCCGCCCGCCATCGGGACTGTGCAGTTGAGATCGGAGGAAATTACGGGTTCAGTCGCAAGACGAATTCGGTGCCGCTGATGGCGGTCGAATTTCCGTTTGCCGCATCCGAATACGCCATCGTCTTTGCCGGCACCAAAGAGCAGTTCATGCCCGCGGTAATCCTCGGCGTACGAGAGAGCGAAAATCTCTATCTTTCGGAAGACGCGAAGTGGGATGCCAAGTACATTCCGGCATTCGTGCGGCGGTACCCGTTCGTGTTCTCGGACAGCCCGGACAAGCAGAGACTCCTGCTGTGCATCGACGAAGCGTTTTCGGGCTTCAATCGGGAAGGCCGTGGTCAAAAGCTTTTCGGCGCAGACGGCAAGCCGACTCCGTATGTCGAGGATATCTTGAAGTTCCTCCAGGAGTTTCAGGCGGGGTATGCCCGCACGCAGGCGTTCTGCCAGAAAGTACGCGAACTTGATCTGCTGGAGCCGATGCAGGCGCAGGTCGAAATGGCGTCAGGCGAGAAGTTGTCGCTCGCCGGATTCATGGCGGTGAACCGCGCGAAGCTCAAGGCGCTTCCCGGCGACAAGCTCGCCGAGTTGGCGAAGACTGATGAGTTGGAGTTGCTTTATCTCCACCTGCATTCGATGCGCAATTTCCAAACGCTGCCGGGTCGTCTTGCAGTCGTGCAAGGAGCCGGCACGGAGCGCAATCGCGAGGCTGCGTCGGCCAAGGAGGTGGAGGATAAAGCCGCCAAGCCGCGGGCGTCGCGAGCCAAGGCGTGACTCTGGCCGTGAGCCATGGAGCGGACAATCCGCTCCATGGAAGTCTCACTCACCAAGTCGCAATGTCGGTGTGCCATGTGTTTCAGTGAGGGAGTTCGCGAGTTGATCCCGTTCGGCACTTGTGCCGCGCGGGCGGCGAGCCCGTAACGATGACTGACGCCGCCCCGATCTATCGCATTTCGGAGGACGCCAGCCGCGCGGAAACGACGGTGTGGGCGAGATTCTCCGCAGCCAAGGATAGTGCGGAATTCTGCGCGAGCTGGCTCGCGATCCTGTGCATGCAAGTCGACCGGGTGAACGGCGGTCTGCTTCTGCTCGGCCCCGACAAGGATGGCGCATATGTGCCGGCCGCGATGTGGCCTCACGTCGGTCACGACATGCAACACCTCGGCCCGGCCGCCGAGCGGGCGCTGACCGAGCGGCGCGGCATCCTCCTTTCGTCGGATGAGGTCTCGCCGTCGGCGCGTGAGCCGAGGACGTTCATCAGCTACCCGATCGAGGTGTCCGGTCAGCTACATGGCGCGGTCGTGCTTGATGTCGCGCCCAACACCGAGCTGGTGTTGCAGCGCGCATTGCGGCTCGTCCACTGGGCGAGCGCCTGGCTCGTAGATCAGTTCCGCAAGCGTGAGCTTGAGGAACGAGAAGCCCAACTCGGCCGGATGTCTATGGCCATGGACATCGTTGCCACCACAATGCAGCAACGTCGATTCACAGCGTCGGCGCTTGCGGTCGCTAACGAGCTTGCTGGTCGGCTCGCCTGTGACCGGGTCAGTATAGGGTTGGAGAAGTTCGGCAGCATCGAGGTGCAGGCGATCTCCAATACGGCGACGTTCGATCCGAAGATGGACCTCGCCCGGCGCATCGGCGACGCCATGGATGAGGTGCTGGACCTCGACGTGGCTCTTGTTTATCCGCCGCGCGACGACGTGGAGCGCTCTGCGCTCGCCCACTCCGAGCTGGCGCGCGAGCATCGTAATGTTGCTGTCTGCTCGGTCCCGCTGATCGACAACGGGCGCACGAGTGGCGTTCTCACATTTGAGCGCAACAATGGCGAACCGTTTGACGCCGAAACGGCCGAGCTGTGCAAGACGATCGGTGGGCTGCTCGGGCCGGTGCTGGCTCTCAAGCGAGAGAACGAGCGAGGCTTGGTGCGGCACACCGGACAAACGCTTTACTCCGGAATGCAGGCGCTGTTCGGACCGCGTCATCCGGGCGTCAAGCTGATTGCGTTCGCGCTTCTCGGTATCGTCCTCTTTTTCAGTTTCGCTACCGGGACACATCGAGTGGCGGCGAAGACCGTGATCGAAGGGGCGGTGCAGCGGGTCGCGGCGGCACCGTTCGATGGGTTCATTTCGCAGAGCTTCGTTCGCGCCGGCGACACCGTTCGTGCGGGTCAGGTCCTGTGTCGCTTGGACGACCGGGACCTCAAGCTCGAACAGAAGCGGCTGCTCTCGGAGCAGGAGCAGCTCTCCCGCAAACACCGGCAAGCGCTCGCGGCGCAGGATCGCGCCACCATGGCGATCATTTCCGCGCAATCTGATCAGGTGGAGGCCATGCTCTCCCTGGTCACCGACAAGCTTGCTCGCGCCACTCTGGTTGCTCCGTTCGACGGCGTTGTCGTGTCGGGGGACCTGAACCAGTTGCTTGGGACGCCGGTCGAATTGGGCAAGGTCCTGTTCCAGATAGCGCCGTTGGACTCCTACCGGGTCATCCTGCAGGTCGAGGAGCGCGACATCGCGTACGTTAAGTCTGGCCAGCAGGGTGAGCTCGCGCTCTCCGGAATTCCGCACCAGAAAATGGACTTCTCGGTCGAGCAGATCACACCGGTGTCTACCGCTCAGGAGGGACGGAATTACTTTCGCGTCGAGGCACGGTTGCAAAGCCCGTCCGAGCGTGTGCGGCCGGGTATGGAGGGCGTGGGCAAGGTCATCGCAGGCGAGAGTCGGCTGATCTGGATATGGACGCACAATCTTTTCGACTGGGTGCGTTTGGCGCTTTGGAAATGGTTGCCGTGACGATGAGGCCGCGATGACCGCTCCACTGCTCAGCAGTTGGTGGTACCGGGTCGCGATGCGAAAACCCAAGCTGCGCTCCCATGCGCGGCTGCATCGGCATATCTATCGCGGCGAGGTCTGGTATCTCCTGCAGGATCCGGCGTCATCGCGCGTCCACCGGTTTACCCCGGCCGCTCGGCTGGTCATCGCGCTGATGGATGGCAAGCACACCGTCGAGGAGCTGTGGGAACTCGCCAACAGACACCTTGGAGAGGACGCGCCGACCCAGGATGAGCTGATCCAGTTGCTTGGACAACTGCACGCCGCCGACCTGCTCGAAAGTGACGTCACGCCGGATGTCGCTGAGCTGTTCGCGCGCGGTGAGCGCGAGGAGCGCGCGCGTCACCTTCGATCCTACGCCAATCCGATGGCGATCCGCATTTCACTATGGGATCCGGATGCATTTCTGAACCGTTGCAAAGGACTGCTCCAACTGATCTGGGGTCGCTGGGGTGCGCTCCTTTGGCTCGCGGTGGTTCTGCCAGCATTTTTTCTGCTTTGGCCGCATTGGCCCGAGTTGAGCAACAATTTCAGCGATCGGGTGCTGGCGATCCATAATTTGGCGGCGCTGTACCTGATCTTTCCGTTGCTCAAGGCGCTGCACGAACTGGGGCATGCATCGGCGATCAAGGCGAGAGGCGGGGAGGTGCATGATCTGGGACTCATCTTCCTGGTCCTCGTACCTGTGCCCTACGTCGAGGCGTCGGCGTCATCCGTGTTCAAGTCCAAGTATTCGCGGGCCGTCGTCGGTGCGGCCGGTATGGCCGTTGAATTGTTCGTCGCGGCGATTGCCTTTTATCTTTGGCTGGTAGTTGAGCCTGGGCTGCTTCGCGCGGCGCTCTTCAACGTGATGCTGATCGCAGGGGTGTCCACCCTTCTGTTCAATGGCAATCCGCTCCTGCGTTATGATGCCTACTACATTCTGATGGACCTGATCGAAATCCCGAACCTGGCCGCGCGGTCGTCGCGCTACTGGGGATATCTGATCGAGCGATATGTTCTGGGCGCTCGAGAAGCCGAGGCCCCCAATGCCTCGCGTTCCGAGAAGGCTTGGTTCGTGTTCTACGGCTTCGCCGCAACGATCTACCGGATCTTTGTGACGATACTGATCGCGCTGTTCATCGCCGGCCAATTTTTCTTCATCGGCGTGCTGCTCGCGATCTGGGCCATCGGCGCAATGGCGGTATTCCCGGTCGTCAAGGCGATGAAGCGGCTGGCGGCCAGCCAGCACTTGCGCAAGCATCGCACCCGTGCGGTCGGCGTCGCCTGTGCCATCGTAATTTGCCTCAGTGGTTTTTTGCTCGCCGTTCCGATGCCCTACCATTCCCATGCCGAGGGCGTGCTGTGGCTGCCCGAAGAAGCCATGGTGCGGGCTGGCTCGAACGGATTCATGCGTGAGTTTCTGGTCAAGCCGGGAACACATGTAAGCTCGGGCGATGCGCTGATGAAGTCCAGCGATCAAACGCTCGGTGCGCAGTTACGTCAAAGCGAAGCCAAAGTGACGGAGCTGCAAGCCGAGTACACCGGTCAGTTCGTAACCGATCGGGCCAAGGCCCAGGTCGTTCTCGACAAGCTGGAAACCGAGCAAGCCAATCTCGAGCGGATCCGTGAGCGAGTCGGCGAGTTAGTCGTGCACGCCAAGACCGAGGGGATCTTGGTTGTGCCACAGATGGTCGACATGCCGGGGCGATACTATCGCCGCGGCGAACTCCTTGGTTACGTCGTAGGCAAGACCAATGCGCTAGCGCGCGTTGTGGTGCCTCAGGAAGCCGTCGACAAGGTGCGCGGGGCCACCGAACGGGTACGGGTACGTCCCGTCGACCGGCCGCAACTGGCCTTCGAGGGAAGGGTTCTGCGCGAGGTTCCGGCCGGTGGTGAATACCTCCCAAGTGCGGCGCTGGCCACCGACGGCGGCGGCGAGGTCGCCGTTGATCCGCGCGATCAGAAGGGCGCGAAGTCACTGCAGCGCATGTTCCAGTTCGACATCGAACTCGTGGACGTCGACCCGGTTGATCGGTTTGGTCAACGCGTCTTTGTGCGGTTCGAGCATCAAATGGCTCCGTTGTCCGTCCAGTGGTATCGCAGCATCAGGCTGCTTTTCCTCACAAGCTTCCATGTCTAGGTCCGCGATCGACTTCGATGCTGGCGAGCTTGAGGCCGGACGGCCTTACGCGGAGCGTGCGGATCGTGAGCCGCGCATGCATGACCGGATCGCCGAGTTCATCTTGACCGCCGCGCTGGAGCCGGCTCGCGATCGCCTGCGCGACCCGGCTCGGGCACTGCGGCGGATTATTGGGATCGTCGAGCGGCACGATCGGCTCTTGCGGGCCGTGGCGGATGCGGATCTGGCTGTGCAGGCGCGCGGCATGCGCGTGCGGCTGCGGCGTGACGGATTTACGCCCGAACTCGTCGGTCAGAGCTTCGCATTGGTGCGCGAGGCTGCATCACGCACCATCGGCCGGCGGCACTACGACGTCCAGTTGATGGCGGGATGGGCCTTGGTGCAGGGCAAGATGGCTGAAATGGAAACCGGCGAAGGCAAAACGATCGCCGCCACATTGGCCGCCAGCACCGTTGCGTTCGCGGGCTACCCGGTTCACGTCATCACGGTCAACGACTATCTCGCCCAACGCGACGCCGAAGAGATGAGCCCGCTCTATCGCTTCCTCGGCCTTAGTGTTGATGCGGTGGTACAGGGCATGCCCAAGCCGGCACGCCGGCAAGCTTACGCTTGCTCGGTCACGTACTGCACCAACAAGGAATTGGCTTTCGATTACCTTCGCGACCGCGTCGCCCTGGCGCGCCGAAGCAGCAGACTGCATCTTTCGCTCGAGAAGTTGCGCGGCCGCGCCGCACGCGACGAGGAACTGGTTCTGCGCGGGCTTTGTTTTGGACTCGTCGACGAGGCGGACAGCGTGTTCGTCGATGAGGCACGCACCCCGCTTATCCTGTCGTCCTCGGCCGGCGCCGCCGACGAGAAGGCACAATGCGAGCAGGCCCTTGCGTTCGCGCGGCAGCTCTCGGCCGGCGGCGACTATGTCATCGACCTGGCGCGGCGCAGTGTTTCGTTGACCGCCGCGGGTCGTGACAAAGTCGCAGATCTCGCCGCCGACAAGGGCGGGGTATGGACGTCGGTTCGTGCTCGGGAGGAACTGGTCACGCAGGCGCTGTCCGCGCTGATCCTGTTTCGGCGCGATCAGCAATATGTGGTCAGCGACGGTAAAGTGCAGATTGTCGATGAATCGACGGGCCGGGTCATGCCAGACCGCTCCTGGGAGCGCGGGCTGCATCAATTGATCGAGGTCAAGGAGCAGTGCGAGCCGACCGAGCGTCGTGAGACCCTGGCCCGCTTGACCTACCAGCGTTTCTTCCGCCGCTACATCCGGCTCGCGGGGATGACCGGCACTGCACGCGAAGTGACGCGCGAGGTTCGGCGCGTCTATGGGCTTGAGACCGTGCGCATCCCGCTGCATCGGCAGTCCAGGCGCGACCATGCAATCCCGGTCGTGTGCAAAACGCGGACGGAGAAGTGGCGCCGCGTCGCGGCCACCGTGGAGCGTTTGGCCGTGACAGGAGGGCGTCCCGTTCTGATCGGCACACGCTCGGTGCAGGCATCCGAGGAGATCAGCGCGGTCTTGCGCGAGCACGGCATCCAGCATGCGCTATTGAACGCGAAGCAGGATGAAGAGGAAGCACGCGTCATTGCACTTGCCGGACAGGCGTCACGCGTGACTGTGGCGACCAACATGGCGGGACGTGGCACGGACATTCGCCTCGGAGATGGCGTGGCGGAGCGCGGCGGCCTGCACGTCATACTGACCGAGTATCACGAATCCCGGCGGGTCGACCGCCAATTGTTCGGGCGCTGCGGACGTCAGGGTGACCCGGGCAGCTGTGAAGCGATCGTTTCCCTCGAGGACGAAATCTACTCGGTCTACGCCGCGTCGGCGACAGGGGTGGTCGAACGCTTTGGCCGGATTGGCGCGGGTCTCCCTGAGGCCTTCCATGATGGGCTTCGCTGGCTTGCACAGTATCGTGCCGAGCGGCGTAATCGCGAGATACGGATGCAGAATTTGCGTCACGACCGACGTCTTGACAGTGTGCTGGCGTTCTCCGGGAGAGGCGAATGAGCCGATCATCAGCAATGTTGCTTCTATCACTCGCGGCGGCGATCGGACTGCCAGAGAGTGCGGCTGCTCAAAAAGCCAGCGAAGGGTCGAATTGTCTCATTCAGCCCAAAATGATTCTCAAACTCGGCACGCAAGTGCCGGGATTGATCAGCGAGATGCTCGTCGACCGGGGCGCCGTCGTGAAGAAGGGCGACATCATCGCGCGGTTGGAATCCAGTGTAGAGGAAGCGGCATTGTCGCTTGCGAAAGCCCGCGCCGATAATGACGCCACGGTGCAAATCAGCCGCTCACGGCTCGCGTTCCAATTGCGTAAGGAAGAACGCGCCAAGCAACTGAAGAAGAACGACCACCTTGCCGTCTCGGCTGCCGACGAGGCGGAGACGGCGGCGCGCATCGCCGAGGGAGAGGCTCGGGAGGCGGAGGTTACTCGCCAGCTTGCGCAGCTTGAATTGGCGCGAGCCCGTGAGGTTGTCAAACAACGGACCATCCGCAGTCCGATCGACGGCGTCGTTGTCGCCCGGGCGCTCGGCCCCGGAGAATACGCCTTCGACCAGGCTCACCTGGTCACGATGTCGCAGATCGACCCGCTCAATGTCGAAGTCTTCATGCCGCTGAGTCAGTTTGGAAAGATTCGTCCGGGCACCACCGCGGAGATCTTGCCTGAGCAGCCTGTTGGTGGCCGCTATACGGCCACAGTCACCGTCGTCGATCAGGTCCTGGATGCCGCGAGCGGGACGATAGGCATTCGTCTCGAACTGCCGAACCCGGGAAACGTCCTTCCTGCCGGAATCAGATGCCACGTGCGCTTTTCAGGTCTCGGCTGACGGAAGCGCCCAGCGATCTACCATTGTTCGCGTCAGGGCCGGTTTTGTTAAACGGCCCTCGGAAGGTGGTTCCAAAAAGCGGATGTTTGGATCACCACAGGTTTTCCGCGCGCCCTTAGACTGACTGGCGGAGGAAGCAGTCGGCTGCGAACCGGTCTCGCCGGCCCGTTTCCCTGCCAACAGGGAAAATAACAGGGAATTTCACGTGTTTCGGCCTAACGTTAGCCTTCGGACGTCTACTTATGCCGATTTCATCGGGATTTCTAAAGCGAATTCCCTACTCCGCAGAACAGGGAATTCTCTGAGCCAGATCAGGGAAACTTTGCACCGCGATCAGGGAGCGTCCTCCGCGCCCGCTGCTCAGTGCAGTGCGGCAAGCGGCAAGGTCCTCCCGTCAGACGGTCGCTCTCTTCTTCATCATGAGGCGCTCCCCACATGGTGTACCGGAGGCGACGCAGCGCTCGGCTGGCGTAGCGCCGCCCCCTTG
>VFQQ010003596.1_pt1 | contig 14761 bp, 15 predicted proteins | sample 3512341 | NCBI WGS metagenome assembly VFQQ01 (sample SAMN10412373, study PRJNA504923) | tailings metagenome | isolation source: Relicate 2 Philex TSF1 revegetated site | place: Philippines: Tuba, Benguet | collected 2017-08-29 | reverse complement strand
CTGGTCAAGTCATGCTGAGCCCTCGCGTTGAAGCACGTGAGTGTGGAAAGCGCTGGAACAGGCTGTGATCTCACACGGCCTCAGAGCGCGATACACTTTTTCTGGTCCTGAGGGTCGAGGGTCCTGAGGGGTCCTGAGGCCAGAATACCGAACAAAAAACTGCGACAAAAAACTGCGACGCGACTTTCACCCTGCTGCGAGCGCTTCTCAGGCTGTGCGACCCTTAGTAGTATTACTTGTGACTTTGTACAGAGAGAGGAGTGCGATAATGCCAGTGAAGCAGCAGGTGGGTCTCTGGCTGGTTGAACTCGAGCAGGTGCACGTCCCTTGCGCCCTGCCATGCTGTCTACATGCGTTCCTGTGTTCCTATGCTTGCAGGCAAGGGCAAAGGCAGCGTGGGCAAACGCTGCAATCAAGTCGCCGGTGCGTGAACCCAGAAGACTCTGCCCGCGTTCAGCCTTGCCGCTGTCTTGCGTGCCACATGCGCATTCATGATGCTCTGAAAGTCAGCGTAGCGGTGGTAGGAGTCAAGAAGGGCGGTTGCTCACCTCTCACAGTGCTGGGTTCCTTTCGGCCGCAGGGTGAGCCAGCTGAGTGTCCACTCTGTGTAGAGCCCTTGGATGAGACAGACCTCACCTTCAAGCCCTGCCCTTGCGGGTATGCCCTGGCCTGATGGCAGAATGAGGTCTACCTGGTCCACGATCTGTTTGACACGAGTGTGCAACGAGGTAGGATGCCCCTGTGTCTTGCTGCCTTGCAGGTATAAAGTGTGCCTCTTCTGCTACAACCAGCTCAAGGAGAAGTGCAACGGGCTCTGTCCAAACTGCAGAAGGGAGTATGGGTCTGCAGACCCTGGGGACTACGTGCCAGACGCAGGACCAGGTCTCAGGGATGCAGATGTACCTAGGCAGGCCACAGCAGCGCAGAGTCATGCAGTTCCTGCTGCAGGCGGGCGAACAGGGGGCGGAGCAGACGCCGCACAGGCCAACGCAGCGACGCGAGCTCACCAGGCCGCTGCAGCAGCTGCTGCACGGCCCGTGCCTGTTGCTCCAGCACCGGCGGCGGGAGCAAAGAGGCACGAACAAGCAGTGGCTGGTGGCAGGGGTCCTGGCCGGCCCAGCGACGACGCACCTGCGTTGCCAGTCGGGGCCAACTGGGCCGCACCTGCCCGGCAGGTGGAGCCACCTGCGCCCCCACCACAGGCACCGCCCGCACCCGCTATCGCCGACACATCGGCGTGGCCTGACCTCCAGGCCGCGGTCCAAGCGCCCCCTCCGCCACCACAGCCCGCACGAGCCCCGCCCAAGGACAGAGTTCAGCACGCCACACAAGACATCCCCACGCAGCAAGGTCATGGCCAGCCTCAGCAGCAACCGCAGCACGCGAAGCAGCAACACAATCGCACACCGTCATTGAGCGGCGCGCCATCGCAGTCACAACAGCAGCCACAACAGAACGCATCACAGCCCCACAGACAGCAAGACACATCCCTCTTTTCACCCATGTTCCAAGACCCCATCGTACCGCCAGAGCAGCTGGGCTACGTCAATGGCAAGCACCCTATGCTCGGCCTAGCGTACCAGAGCGTGCAGGTGAGTTGGCAAGGTCGCCACTTCCATTACGCTTGTTAGGTAGCAAGGAATGGACAGCCTGTTGGCACTCTAGCAGACCGCGGAGTGCACCAGTAGATTTGCTGTGTGCGGCTGTTGTGGACCGTGTGTTTCTGTGATGCCTGTCCCTGCCTGCAGGTCAGCACCACAGCGTTTGGCCAGTGCCGCACTGTGGGCGTCAATCTCGCACACGGTTTGGTCGAGCCAATGCCAGAGGCTGTAGGCATGAAGGCACGTCTCGAGCAGGCTATCCTGTCCGGCACCATGACAGCCGCAGACGCCAGCGCACAGCTCGTAGCACTCCTAGGCATCGGCGCGCAGCGAGACCCAGAGTCAGCCGCGGCACGCCGGCCGCCGCCAGGCTTCGCCGCGCCGGCTGCTCAGCCCGCGCAGCCGGCCGAGGGCAGCGGCGGCGGCGGCCAGCTGCTGACGTCAGCCGACAGCCCAGTGCCCGCCCTAGGCCGCCTGCAGCCTATAGGTACACCGATAGGGCCGCGGTCGAGTGGTGGGGGCGGGGGTACACAGGCGCAGCCGCCAATGGAGCACCATCCTCCTGGCAATGGGCGGTACGTGGCCAATGGTGTGCAGAAGGCTGCACCACCTGGCACGTACAACCTATGGGGTGGGGAAGGTCTACAGGGGCTGAACCTCGCGAACGGCTATGGACCAGCGGTGAGTTGTGTGACCCGAGCACGCGCACGCAGTGTCAGATGATGCCATCTAGCTGTAATCCGTGAACTGCAGGCAGTGTGAAAGCTGTTAGGATGCCGCAGGACAGGATTGTGGCATAGTAGTGTGTGCCGTATGCGCAGTGGGTTGTGCTCAATGTCTGACTAGTGGGCTTGTGTGTGTGTACGAAATGTCTTGTTGTATCTTGCAGGGCTATCCCTCTTGGCTCGACAACAGCCCAGCGCAGCACGCAGGGGCACTCAACCACGGCGGCTACGGAGGCTACTTCCCCCACCCCAGCAACCCACATGCCATGAACGGAGGCGTGCCCCAGCAAGGCCAGGCAGCAGCAAAGCAGCCCCCACCTGGCTTCGCAGGCGCGCCGCCGGGCTTCGGCCCCCAGCAAGGAGGCGCCCAGCAGGCGCAGCACGAGCAGAACGGGGAGATGGTGTGGTTTGGAGGGCCCCCTCCGCAGCCGTTCCCCAACTTCAATGAAGGACCGCAAGCTGCCAGACAGGGGCCCCCACCCGGCATGGCAGCGTACCGACCGCAGCAGCTTGGCCATTGATTGATTTTCTGTGAGAAAGCGTATGGGTTTGTATAGGCGTGTGTAGAGTAGGCAGAGAGGTGTGACAGACGGTGTGTGGGTATGGTCCAGGGACAGGGACGGGCGAGAGGGCGGAGAGAAGACGCTTGGTTTGCGTGTAGACAGGACGAGAGACGGACGTTTGGTGAGAGTGGTGCTTTCGCATGCTGTGTCATTCATGGTTCATATGTTCCTTGCCATGGTGTAAGCGATGTGAAGGTGTGGATGCCATGAAGTCTACATGTGTGCAAATCGGCATATATCTGTACACAACGCAGAACAAGGAAACACGACAGCTGATAGAGTGTGACCCTTGAACAGCACGACACCACTCCAGCCTGCGCCCGAGTGTAGCAGAGAGGCGTACTCAGTACGACCACGAACACCTACCCGCAGCAAACCTCAGCGACAGGTACGAACTCACAGCGCGTACACCTGCTGCCTGACACAACCTAGAGGACCGCGGACGACCCCGCAGCTGGCGCGATGGTGCGTCTTGTACTCAGATCAAGCACGAGCTGAGCCCAGAGCCTTGCTAGCACAGCTGAGGGTGCTGGCGGACAGCCGCAGAGCCTCACAGGGTTTAGGAGGCAGCCGCACCCAACCTCCCGCGCATCTGACCGGCACCTGGGTTTGGAGTTTCGCGCGGGCGCAGGTCAAGTCAGGAGGTGGCGTGCTCATCGTGGCGAGCTGTCAGCTCGTTTGCGGGCTAACTCTGCTAGGCATCTACGAGGTGAGCCGCGGGAAGGCTGCTGCGCGTGCCTGGACGCTACTGCCAGCTCACCAAGGCTGCAGCGAGCCTCCAAAACACCTGCAGAGCCGCACGGGCCAGCTTACACTCTTTGCTCGCCACGCTTCGTGCGCGCAGGGGTACAAATCTTACTACTACAATAAGGTACGTGTCAACACGGGTCCCAAACAGGCACAGCACTGGGCACAGAACAGTGTTTCGGGGGCCCCGGGCAGCAGCCTGTAGCCCGTGCAGCGGGCTAGATACCACTCTGCTGTGGCGCTTGACTACAGTTCTTATCCGAGGAGGCTAGTGCTGAAGGCAGCACGACAGTTGACGTACGAGTAGCAGTGTATGAGTCCCCTTTAGACTTGAGGAGCCCTATGGGCTTCAGCTTCTACCTTGCCATCATGAGTAAGCGCAGCGAACACTAGCACAACAGACCAGAGACTCAGCGAGTTCTGCAGCTGCGATAGACCAGATGCACCTTTCCAGTGTATATACAGTCTTCAACAGAACTTGAAGCACAGCGTTTGCCACAGGCCGGTCTAATGGATGTGCGAGACAACGTACGGCTGTGCTTGCTTGGTATTCAAGGAGTGTGGTGTGTTGCACGGACTTTCTGATGCGCAGATAACATCTTCGCAGTTTGTGGTCTGTTTGGAGTGCTCAACGCACAGAGGGAGCTCATCATTGCGTTCTTCGCATACAATGCAGCGCAGATGGTCATCTCATTCCGTGAGTGTTGTATGCTGCATGAGACCAACAGACGCGTGCATTCATTGCGCAGCCATAGCTGTTCTTTACGTTTCCTGGACAGCCTGGACAGCCTCTGCCATGTTGGCAAGCTCAACGTACCAAGGCAGCCTGTAAAGCGGGAGATTGCACTCAAGATGTTCGCTGGTATAGATTCTGGTTGATATGTGTGTGTGTGTGTGTGTCTGTGTGTGTGTGTGTGTCTGTGTGTGTCTTACACTCGTAGACTACTTTGTCGACATGTGTACGGACGCGGGGGTCGTATACGCGGGGGAGCCATCCAAGCTTACAGCGTACGAACAAGCGGTACGTGTATGATCCTCACAGCCAATACAAGAGCAGTGGCCTGCTTATTTGTTTGCCACGTGCAGGCTGGCACGCGCGAGGCATGGTAGTGTGAGACTAGCTCTGACATGTTGGGTGAGTGATACTGTGTGTCTGCAGGCTGCGGCGTTCTTCTTCCTGGTGTTTGTCCTCAACGCAGCGGCCTTGTTGTTTGCAGTCAGAGCCATTGAAGAGTGAGTGTGTGGCACACGCATGGGCATGCCCCGGCTGCACGCATGGGCTGCACCCAGAGACCCTCCTTGCTAGACAGGCTTGCAATCAGGTCTCACCTGAACACGTCATGGCTGAGACACATCCACATGTCAGCATCTTACACACGTGCACTGCACACTACGCCCATGTCAACAGCCCACAAGCATGGTCATACCACAGGTTAAGATTGGCATAGCCAAGGCACGCACTTCCTACCTACCCACAAGACGCGCACTGTGTTGCGTGGATGAATAGGGACGTATGAATGTGAATGGTGTGCACCGTGTGGGTGTCATTGTTTCGCAGAATCGCACAGAAGAAACGTGAGGACTACAACAAGTTCACAGTCCTGTCAGACACACTGCAGTACGAGGCAGATGGCCCTTGAGACAGCACAACACGCTGAAGAGTGCCACGACCATTGAGCCGGTACAGACATGTGTGTTGTAACTAATTCAAAGCCTGTGCTACGAGCCTGTGCTAAGTCTACCAAGATCTTTTGCGCCCTGCCGTGTTGCACCTACACAGTGTATCCAGCCACCTGTGTTGTGTGGCATGCTCCGTGTGACATGTTTCGAAGCCTGTGCTAAGAGAAATGTTTTCCGAGCCCTGCCTACCAAAACAGTACTGCGTGTAATGAATAAGCGTCCATGAGCCTGGCTCCAGCGGTGCTACTACTACATACAAGTCAATCAGTCACTTCAAATACTCGCAGCTGCCTACTCTGCCTAGGACGAAAGTGCAGACGCTGCGTCTGCCATGGAACACGTGGCGGCCCCACGGCACGGTCCGTAAAGCACACCGGGGTGCAAGAAAACAAAGCCCTAGGACTGCGTACGCCTAGGATGTCTACGCCATGGAACCAGCTCGCATGCATCACAGTCATGCGGTGCTGCTTGTCATGCGCGCCGCTGTCCGTGCTGCAACGATACGACGCCAAGGGAGTGCATTAATCGTAAATGGGATGTTTGCATACGCAGTATGAAGTGCCATGGAAGAATAATCATGCACGCTTGGCCGAGAGTTTTGTTGTTCATGCTGATACATACGAACGTGTAATACGCACTACAGAAAGCCCTGCATAGTCAGACAAGCCACACCCACCCTGTACATCATGCGCCCAGGAACATCCGCGCGTAAAAACATTATGGACAAACAACATGCGCTCTTCTGCACACAGCTCTCTCCCCGTCCCTGTAAAGTCCTGTACATGTCAATCAATTCACATACGCATGTGCGCAGATGTGTCCTGTGGGCTGCACGCTCTGCTGCTATGTACTCTCAGCGCGGCAGTGTGTGCTACGAAATGGTGGGCATGTACGATTGAAATGGCTGCCCACACACACACACACACACACACACACACACACATACAGTCAAGCCTGTATGTGCTAAACTATGGTGGTCACTTGTACAAGTAGAACCGCTGCCTGCACACAAACATACAGTGAAGCCTGCACGAAACTCTTCTGTCCGTAGGCTCACTCTTCTCTTCTGCCTGTGACTTGCCTAGCCTGCTAGTGAACTGGCTTAGCAGCCTGTCTAACGAAACAAGGGGTTGACTCCGTGAGCAGGGATGCCACGCTGCTGGGCTACGGGGTTCTCACCACCGGCCACTGCCCACGCACCGCCCTTCATCCCCGCACTCGCCCCACCAGGCACCCCTACCTGTGGCACGCCGGTGAAATCACCACCACTGCCCACGCCCATCCCACCACCTACGCCCACACCCCCTGCAGCGCGGCCTGCTGCAGACAGCACGTACCCAGCAGCCGCCGCAGCACCCGCTGACACACCGTTACGCGTGATCAGCAGCGAGCTGCTCTCGGCCGCCATAACAGACACAGCACTGTCTTCTTGAGCTAGGGCTAAGAAGTCATCAATCGACTGATGATGACTAATAGCCCTGGTGACACTGGTGTTAGTGTTCATGGTGGTACTGGGTTGTGGTAGCGTTGTGTTGAGCTGTACCAGTGGTGGGCGTGGGCCTGTGGTGCCTGTGCTCACAGTCGCGTTTGTACCCATTGTCTTTGTGGCATAGCCTGGTGCTGTGGGGCTGTGGCCTGTGACGCTGCCTGTGACTGTAGCGTGTGCTGGGTTCTGTATAGGGATAGTGATAGGGTGACTGCTCACAGGACGTGTCTGCTGCTGCTGTTGTGGCTGCGCCCACTGCACAGAGCTCAGGGGTGGCGGAGCCTGGTCAGGCGGCATGGCCAGCACCGGCCGCAGCCACGGCACAGACGCGAGGATACTCGCGACCTGCGCGTCGCTCGGCGCGCACGGCACCGCCGGCGGAGCGCGGGGCAGGCCCAGCGGCACCTGAGCGGCGCTGCTGGTGGTGACCCCGACCGCGGCCTTGACGGCCGGCGGCGCTGGTGGCAGGGGGGCTGGGCTGCGGCTACGGCGCACTGGTGCACCGGACGCTGGTGGCTGTGTAGCCCCGCTGTACCCAAGCGGCGATCGCAGCGGCGATCTCGCCGGCATCTGCGGGAATTCGACGCTTGATGCCCGTGCCTGCATCGCACTTGACAGATCAACCGCTACACCATCAAGGTCAACATCCCGCTCCCCATTCCTGTCCTCATTAGGTGTGTGCGTATGTGACAGGTAATCAACCACACTTGAGACCCGGCGCAGCGGCGTGCGCGAGGCCACTGCCGCGATCACGCTTCCTCCATCGCTGCCCACGCCGCTCAATGGGTGCCCGTCTGGCGCCTCATCGATTGCCACCTGGTTCATGAAATACAGGGACATGTTTGTTGCGTCGTTGACTGGTGAGACCGCGCCTGAGTGGTCAAGGGATCGAATCATGCTGCCTGGGCTTGTGAGGCCCAGGCTGCTCACAGGCCTGGCACGAGCCCTGGAGCGCGCGTTGCCAGTCAAATGGCTCTCAGGCGAGTTGGTCTTTGAGGACGCAGCGCTCGCACCGGGGCTGCGCAGGAAGTCGAGCAGGTGCGGCGCCGCGCCCGCCGCGTGAGGCGGCGTGGTCGCGGACTGCGCGCTCGCCGCGCGCCGGCCGACGTGCGGCGGCAGCCGCGGCCCCGCAACGCTGCTGGTGCCTGCGTCGCTGGTGAACCTACTCTGCGCCCCACCTGTGAGCGTGGTGTTTGCTGGGCTCAGCGGCCAAAAGAACACGTCTGCTGTAGAGTCCTCTACCTCCAGGTCAGGTGGCAGTGACCCTGGTGATAACAATGGCGTGACGCCGTGGCCCTCACTGCCATGTAGCCCCTCAGCACCCACACGTAAAGACCCCACATTGGGGACACTGCTAGCGTTCCTCAGCCCACTGGGGCCCCTTGCACCCCTGTTAGCCTGTGCAGCACTTTGCATAGTACGCACAGGTCCAGGCTCTAAGACCGCGCCTGGCGTGCTCCAAGCGCCGGGCTCGGCCAGGAACGACGCCAGATCACCCACCCGCAGATCATCTGCGCCTGTTGCTGGCCCTGTACGTCCCTGATCCCTGGGCTTGGTGGCGTCACGCGCTTCAATGTCTGCGCCCATATGCTGGCTCGTGCTGTCTGCGCCCTCGCTGACAGTGGCGGGAAGCAGAAACGGCACCAAACCGCTATCAACGTACTCAGCCCCTGTGGTGGTTGGTTTGGTGGTTGGGTCGGCGGCCGTAGCCTTGGGCAGGCTTGTCGGCCGCTTGGCTATGAGCACGGGCTCGGTTGGGGTGGGTAGGCTAGCACTGCGTGTGAATGCGTGCAGGTCTGGGTCGAGTGTCAGGCCAGGGTTGGCCTCGCTGAGTGCAGACGAGCAGGTCGACGAGTCCACCATTGTACCCCATTGCACGTACGGCGCGTCCTGCATGGGGCCGCCTGGGCTGGCAGGCGCTGCATGCACACTGCTCCCGGCCCCCTCTTCCTCCACAGGTACAGCTGCAGAACCTAACGTGCCCTGCGTGTAATCACGCAGTGCTGACTCGGCAGCCCCCGGGCTATCGCACACGGCGCTGGTAACCGCGCGGGACGTCGCGCTGTGCGAGTCGCACGCGTCGGGGCCCGCGGCGAGCGGTGTGGTGTCCGCGGATGTGGTGGCCCACGTGCGGCGCGCCTGTGGCGTGTCTTGCGATGCGCCCGGCGAGCCGAGCCGGGAGTGTGGGGGCGACTTGCTGCGTGTGGGGGAGACGGCTGTGTGGGGATGGGGGCCGATGACCCCTGCCCAGCAGTGAGGGTCCATAAGACGCTGTAAGGTGTCCATGGCTGGTGCATTGACAGCAGCCTGCATACAACCGACAGACAGCACAGCGTCTTCAAGCCTGGTACTGTATGCCCCCGTCTCAGCCTTAGCGTGGGTTTGTGTCATATGCATGATGCGTAACTTAGCGCATCTCAGACATGTGACCCTCACCTCGTTGGCAGCCGGTGACATGATGCCACCAGGGCTGTGCGCCACGCCAGCAGCCAGGCCAGCAGGTGTCAGTGTGGGGCTGTCAACGGCACTAGGCATAACGCTCACCCTGCACACGCACACAAACACACGAGTTGAGCTGACATCACAAGCGGATGGCAGTTTGAGCTTTGCTGTACAAGCATGCACACATGCCATGGCCACTGAAGAGACATTCGCATGCAGGCTCTCTAGGTTAAGGAGATTTGCAACTCACCCTGCAGCATCGCCTCTGTCGGGGGTATTCTCCAGTGCAGCGCGCAACAGCGACCGGCCCGTGCGCAGCGCAGACCGCGGCGACGTCTGCGCACCCCGCGCCGCCGCCGCCGCCGCCGCCGTGCCGCCTGTCGTCGTCGCCGGGCTGCCCGCTGACGCGCTCTGCGACGTGTCCGGCGCGAACGTGAGGCTGCCGCTCGACGCCTCGTCCCCCACAGACGCCCTTACGGTGGCGTCACCACCCTGGGAGCCCTCCATCCCACCACTAACCGCTGCCCTTGGCGCAGAAACGGCCGTAACAGACGGCGCGAAGCCCCAAGGCAGCGACACGCACGTCATGATGTCCGTGTACCCAGTGCCCCCCCGCCTCGACCCAGCCCCATTCGAGGACACCGTCTCGTGCCTATCGCGCGTGGCCCTGCGCCGTGATCGCCATGTGATAGCGCCTTGCAGCAAGGTGGTGCCTACAGACGCGGCCACGGCCAGCTGGCCCACACGGCTGGATGACACTGTCCTGGTCAGCGTTCGCCTGCCAGCACTGACTGAGCCACCCAGGCCCGCATCGGAGGTGCGTACTGGTGGGCTGGACTGGGAAATGATGGTTTGCATGCTCCTACGAGTGACGTTGTTATTGGTAATGGTGTCTGCTTCGCTGTTAGGGTCCCGTGTGGCCTCAGCGAGCAGCATTGTGAGTGTGGTGTGCAGCACAGCTTGCCGCGTGGTGTCTGGGTCACGCACGATTGCCCCGCCCTTAGGAAGGATCAGTGCCTCGTGTGTGGTGGCTGGCTCTGTGTGTGGTGTGATGGTGGGTAGGGTGTCAGTTGTGTCTGTAGCGGTGTGTGTGGTGGCGAGCGCCTTGAGACGGCGAATCTGTTCGGCGAGCTTACTGTTGTAGATGCTGCGCTGCTGGAGGGCCGCGGAGAGAGCGTCAACGACCTTACCTGCACGCACACACACACACAGGCACATACATGCACTGGCACAAGTCACAAACAAACAGATGTACAAGGATGTACTGCTACATGCATTCAGGCTTGTGTGTATTGCGATATCCAGCCCGCGGTGAGCAACATGACAATAAGCACACTGTGTGCGTATAAGCATTTGTGCAACATGGCAGCAAGCATACCACAGAGGCGTCTTGCATGCCAACGTACCTTGCACAGGGCCCTTTTTGACACGTGTCATGGCCGTGTACGCAGCAAGCTGCATGTCCGAGTCCGAAAACACCTTTTGACCTTCAAGCATCGCAACCAGCCACCGCAAGAGCAGCTCCTGAGCTAGCACCACGTCGCGCGGCGCAGCCGCCGCATCGCCCGCCGCGGCGCCGTCGAGCCAGGCCGCGACCGCCGCCACGTGCGCGCGGCAGACCAGCAGCCAGTCGAGGTCCATCAGCTGCCGCAGGTGCGCGATCGCGTCGGACTGCAGCCCGGCGGTTGCGGCGCGCGCGCGGAAGACTGTCGCGCGCGCCGCGTCGCTGGCGTGCTCTGCTTCCTCCACCTCCCCTAGCCCCACACCATCGCCCCCGCTCCCTTCCTGTCCGTATACAGCCCCTTGAGCAGTACCCTCCACAGCCTGGAGAGCCGGTTGGCGCATGTGTGTGCCCACACCCAGAAAACCACCTAAACCATCCATGTCTACCCCGTATTCTTGGGACAGTACCCCCACAGCCGTGGCGCAGTGCGGCCGTACGCACATAACGAGCGTATTCATCAGCTGCGTAACGTCCACTATAACTGACAGATCGTCTAGATCAACCAATGACCCCTCATCCGTTAGACTGGTTGTGTGATGGTCCCCTGATAGGCGTCTGGTCATGCCATCATGGCTGGCACGTGTGGCACCTAGCCTAGGGCTGGCAGGCGCGCTGAGGGTGCTGCCACGGTCGCTGGTGCGGTGGTGTGCCGCTGTGTGTGACGTAGGGGTGTGCAGGGTGGGGTCCAGGGTAGGGGTGTGGATTTCGTCGGTAAGAGCACCGTTGCGCGATGCCACGCGCTCGACGCGTGATCGGAAGGCTTTTGCTGTGTTCCTGCGCTGCAGTGTGCGCCCCTCAGGAGGCGAGCTGCGGTGTGTGTCACCTGGCCCTGCCCCTGAGGCAGCTGAGTGTGCTGTGGGTGTGCCCTGTGTTGAGCTGTGTCTGTGGCGTGTGACAGGGGAGTGAGGGTCCTCCATGATGTGTGAGACAGAGCTCGTGAAGTGTGAGAGGACAGCCACCTTATCCTGTTACAAACACGCACATGAACGCACACACAACACGTGTGAGGTTGTAAACTACACTAATGACGCAAGGTAACTCATACCAAGGTCAAGTACAACGCGGCGCATACCAACATTCATGCTAGCTGAGTTTACCTGTGCGCACGGAAGTGCCTGCCTGTGTGTGCCTTTGTGTGTGTGTGTGTGTGTGTGTGTGTGTGTGTTTCGTGTCTCACCTGGTATGAAAGCAGCTCGCTGACTTGCAGCGCTCCATCCAGCATGGCTGTGAAACAGTCCAATGACCAGTCGGTTTCATCGGCCAACTGAAACTCCTCTGCGAACTCAAACACCTGTATTAAGAGCACACACACACACACACACACACATACACACACTGTCACCATGATGCCACACGAGTGGTGGACACAAGAGCGTACAGAAGAGTGCATTCCATGCCATGCGGGCAACTGGCGTACAATAAGCGTGCTGCGACTACACAGCCTGTGTAACGAGGTTTGCTATGAGTCCATTCACTCACCTCTCCCAGCGCAGAGGCCAGTTTTGTGGGGTCATAGCGTCCGTGCCACTTGAGCAGCAGCTTGAGACATCCATCTGACTCCGGGGAGCACAGCATGGACTGGAACACCTGGGCACAGACAGACCCAGTCATGGACACGTGTGCGTACTTACCATGTACTGATACTTTGTACTTGGCAGACGACTTGGCTTTGCGTAACCGGTGTGCAACAGCAGGATATGAATGTGTATGCGCATGCGAGCGTCTTACCTGTTCTGCGGGCACGCACAGGAAGCCCCCGCACTGGAACGCCATGTGCGCGGACACATACTCGTGTGCCATGGCCTGCCCAAGGTGTGCCTGTGTTGCATAAGCAAGCCAGGCAGGAACAATCAGGGTATCAACGCAATACAATGCTGTTCTGCTGCAAAGTGGTAGGCCTGCTGGAGCGCTGCTCGAGCGGCACCCACCTGCAGCTGTGCTAGCACGTTGGTGTGTGTTAGGTCCAGCAGGCCTGACACATTGGATGTGGCGGGTGGCATGAGTGGCATGATGCACACACGCTTGGGTGTGATCTCCACCACCTGCCTTGACACCTGCACACACACACACACACACACACACATACACACACATATCTGCATGGGTAGCTGCCTGGGTGAGTGCGACACGTCAGCAGCGAGCTCCTGATTTGTGTGCGTGTGTGTCTGCCCTCGCCTCAGCCAGCATCTTAATTCACAAGCCAGCTCTGATAAGTGTGTTTCTTCGTGTGTGTGTGTGTGTTAGCGCGCGCGCGCGTGTGTGTGTGTGTATGTGACTGCGCTCACTTCAGCCAGCAGGTTGATGTACACGTCAGACTCCGCGCCCAGCACAGACTGTGGTATCCACACCAGCTCCCTCATTGCCACACACACCTCAGATACCTCCAACGCGCGCAGTGAGGGGCCCAGCTGATCCACCAACACACTCCAACCCAGCTCAAGGCACGGCCCACGCAGGGCCCCTGATGCGCCAGCCCCCTCTAACGAATCAGTAATCGACACTTGGGACGCGAGACTGAGTAACGGGTAAGATAGCGCCTTATTATTAGCGCCCTGTGTGGAGTTGCTGTTTAGCCCGTCACCCTGTGCCCTGTCACGGGCGCCCTGGGTACCCTTATCCCCACTCTGCGTGCTGTCATTGTGGGCCTGTGCTGTGCTGTTAGGATGTACGGTGCTGCTGTCTACACTGTCTGTGGTGGGCTGCACGCCAGTGGGTGCATCAGGCTGTGCGTCAGGCTGTGTTGTCACACTTGTCGGTTTCTGCGAAAGTGAGAGAGTGAGGAGGTCGTCCAGCGCACTCGGTCGCAGCGCCAGCCTGCGTTGCAGGACCGGCTGATGTTTCATTGCCTGGTGTGTGGACAGAGCGAACACAGCGGCACGGCGCCAGTCCCCCGCGGCACGCCACAAGGCCGCGGCCCAGCCCACACTAGGTGTTGTGTGTAACAGGTCCCAGTGTATTTGCCAGGGGTGGGCGAGGGGCGCGCGCACAGAGAGGGCCTCGGGGGTTGGCCACTGACCGGAGTGAATGAGCTCGTATAAACCACTCTGAACCTGCATGGACACAACACACACACACACACACATCATTCGCACTACCTTGCTGTTCCTTCGTAGGCTTGATAAGTGCTTTGTGTGCCTTGTGGTGGTGGTCAGGGGAGGGGGCGCATATGGGTGTGTGTTGTGTGTGAGGCCGGTCATACCTGTAGGATGGCTGTGTGTGAGAGCAGCAGCAGCCCAGCAGTCACCGCAGGCTCAGACACGCGCCGCACAGCAGCCGGCAGCCATCGCTTCGTGCTCACCCGCACCGCCGTCTGCCGCGCAGCCGCCGCAGCCAGCGCATCCGCAAACCCCGCCTCCGCGCCTACCGCAACCATGCTGCGCCGCCGGCCACCGCCCAGCCGCACTGGCCCGCGCCTACCATTAAGCACGCCACTGCTCCCCACACTGTTAGAAACACTGACACTACCAGGCGACTGTATGTTGTGACCCTCATGACCCACACCCTCGTGTTGTGTGTTCACAAGGAGAGAGCGTAGGTCGAAGGCGCTGTGTACAACCTGCAGTCTGCACAGGACTGTCTGTTGTGGCGTGTGTGGGCCTACGAGGGTGTCAGGTGCGGTGGTGGGGTGCCAGGTGGCGGGAAGTGGCAGGCCGAAGGTGGTACCAGGACCAGACAGGGCCCTGCAAGAGCACAAGACATCAAGATAGGTTACCACAGCACAATTAACACTGAGCTGTGCATGACAATGTTGCAGTGACTTGTTGCAGTGATCACCGCCTTGCTTGACCAGGGTTCAGGGTACCAGGGGTGCAGTGTGATGCTTCTCCATACGAGTAGCGAGTCAGCAAGTGAGTAACTGGGCGAGTAAGTGAGTGAGCGGCTTGCTGTGTGCTCACCATAAGTCCGATGACTGGGCAGGCTGCAGGGGCCGCACACTCATACGTGGACTGCTCACAGACCCACGCGACCCCAACGAACCAAACGACCCCAGCCCGCCCACCCCCCCGCCCGCC
>VFQQ010003593.1_pt1 | contig 14765 bp, 13 predicted proteins | sample 3512341 | NCBI WGS metagenome assembly VFQQ01 (sample SAMN10412373, study PRJNA504923) | tailings metagenome | isolation source: Relicate 2 Philex TSF1 revegetated site | place: Philippines: Tuba, Benguet | collected 2017-08-29 | reverse complement strand
GCCGATGGCGCGGCACATGGCGCGCTTCTCCTCGGTGCTGGCGGTTGCGATGACACGCGCCTTCCGCAGCAGCCTCGCGATCTGGATGGCCGCCATCCCTACGCCGCTGGTGCCGCCTTGCACGAGCAGGGTCTCGCCGTCGCCCAGGCGGCCGAGCCAGATGACGTTGTTCCACGCTGTGAAGAACACCTCCGGCAGAGCGGCGGCCTCGACGAAGCCAAGCCCTTTAGGCACCGGCAGGCACTGTAGGGCCGGGACGGCGCAGTACTCGGCATAGCCGCCGCCATTGGCCAGCGCGCAAACCGCCTCACCGATCGCGGGCCACGCGACGCCCGGACCGACGGCCTCGACGGTTCCGGCGATGTCGAGGCCCGGCAGGTCGGTGGCCCCCGGAGGCGGCGGATAGAGCCCGCGGCGCTGCTGGATGTCCGGCCGGTTGACGCCGGCAGCCCGGACCCGCACCACCACCTCGCCCGGTCCGGCCACCGGCACCGGACGTTCGGCAAGGACAAGGACTTCGGGCCCGCCGGGACGGGAAATTTCGACGACTTTCATGATGGTTCCGCGATGGTGCCGGTCTGGCGGAGGCTGGCGAGGATCGCCGGCATCCGCTCGCGGGCGGACGCCGAGAGCGTCTCGTAGAGGCTGTTGCCGTGGGCGTCGATGGCAACAGTGACGGGCCCGAAGCCGGACACGCGGATGCGCGTCAGCCGGAACTGCATGATCAGGTCGTCCCAGGCCGTCTCGACGATCTCCTGGACGGCCATCGACATGAGCGCCGAGGCTCCGCCCACCACGGAGAAATAGACGCAGCCGACCTCGCGCATGGCCTCCACGCTGTCGCGTGACAGGCCGCCCTTGCCGCCGACCGCGGTCAGTCGCAGGCGGCGGATCACCTCCGGCATCAGCGCGTTGAAGCGCGTGCTCGTGGTCGGGTTGATGTAGAGCGGAGTCAGGTGGCCGGACGGGCCTTCCTCGCGGCTGCAGATGCCCATGTGCATGAACGTGCCGCCGCTCAGATCGATCGGCAGCGGTTCGCCTGAGGCAAGGCGCGATGCCAGGCGCTTCACAGTGGGCATGCCGACAGTCACCGTCATCTCGCCGTCGAGGATGGCGAGATCGCCGACGTTCAGGCTGCGCGCCTCGTCCGGGCTGAGGGGCAGGGTCAGGCGGCGGATGGTGTCGTCACCGCTCATTCGACGCGCTCCACCAGGCCGGAGTTGTAGATGCGCGCGCGGGTGCGGCGATTGATCCAGCAGTTGAACGACACGGCGACCGGCGTGAAGCCGTGCCCCGCGGAATATTCGACATGGACGCCGAAGGCGGTCGTCGAGCCGCCGACCCCCATGGGACCGAAGCCGGTGGCATTGACCGCCTTGAGAAGGCGCTCCTCCATCTCGGCCACCATGGGCTCGGGATTGCGCCGGCCGAACGGCCGGAGCGCCGCCTCCTTGGCGAGCCGGGCCGCATAGTCGAAGCTGCCGCCGATCCCGACGCCGATCACCACCGGCGGGCAGTGCTGCCCTCCGGCCCGCAGGACCATGTCCATGATGCACGCCTCGATCTGCTCGATCGTTGGATAGCTCAGGACCTCGAGCCCCTCCCATCGGCCGGTTCCGAGCGCCTTGGGCGAGCAGGTGATGTCGAGATAGTCGGCATCGCCGATCAGGTCGAAGGTCACCAGCGGCATGTCCTTGCCACGGTAGCTCCGCTCATTGGTCAGCGGATTGGTGACGAACTGGAGGATGGGCGGCTCCACGGTCCGCACGAGATGGTCGAAGCCATCAACGATCGCCTGCCGGATATCGCCCTCCATGCGGGCGGCTGTCCCGATCTTGATCGAGTAGGTCGGCACGCCCGCATCCGAGCAGACGAAGCGGCCCGTCTTTTCCGCGGTCTCTGCGCTCTTCAGCATGAAGGCCAGCGTCTTGCGCGCATTGGCACTGGACTCGGTTTCCCGGGCCCGCGCCAAAGCCTCCTGCGAGTTTCGCGGAATGCTCTTCAGGGACCACTCGTAGAGATTGGCCGTGACCTCCTTCACGATGTCGTAGGTGATCGCCATGGTTGTTCCCGCGGAGAGGCGAGGACCATAGGCACATGCCGGTTCTGACGGGTTGGAAAAGCCTGGCCGTTTCGCATGGCGAAATCGCCCCTGCTGGCCGAGCCGGTGCCTGGCATCTGCACTAGGTTCCATCGGCAGAGGATGACCCGTCATGAGCGAAGTCGCTGCCGAACGGCCGCCCACCATCTCCATAGCCGTCGGGCAGTTGATCGAACGCGTGGCGGAGCAGTTCGCAGTCGCGGGTCTCTCGCCTGCGGCGGCAGGACGGATCGCGGCCGCCCTGGTGGAGGCCGAGCAGCAGGGTCTCTCCTCGCACGGGCTTGTTCATGCCCCGCTCTATCTCAGGCGCCTGCGCGCAGGCTCCGTGTCGACCGCCGAAAAGGCCGAGGTCGTTGTCGATCGTGCCGCCATTGCCGTGCTCGACGCGCATCACATGCTCGGGCATCTCGCGGCCGATCAGGCCATGGCCATGGCCGTCGACAAGGCCCGCGCGTTCGGCGTCGGGGCGGTCGCCGTGCGGCATGGTTTTCACTTCGGGGCGGCCGGGCGCTATGCCACCCAGGCGACCGAGGCTGGTTGCATCGGCATAGCCATGTCCAACACCAGGCCCCTGATGCCGGCACCCGGTGGCGCCGAGGCAGTTGTCGGCAACAACCCCATCGCGATCGGCATACCGGTCGCTGAAGGGCCACCTGTTGTGCTCGATATGGCGACGAGCGAAGGCGCGCTCGGCCGCATCCGGCTAGCGGCCGCGAGGGGCGAGCCCATTCCGTCCAACTGGGCCCTGACGCGGGATGGCGAGCCGACTACCGATCCCGCGAGGGCCATCGGCGGCCTGCTGCTTGCGGCCGGCGGCGCCAAGGGTTTTGCCCTGTCGATGGTCATCGACCTGATGTGCGGCTTGCTGTCGGGCGGCGCGCTCGGTGGCGAGGTTCAGCCGCTCTACGGCGACGAGACCCGGCCCAACGATTGCTCGTTCCTGTTCATCGCGCTTGATCCCACGTCGTTCGGCCAGGAAGGCAGGGCATCGGAACGTGCAGCTGCGGCGCGCCAACGGCTGGAGGCGTCGCGACCGGCCGCCGGGGCGGCTGCCATCACCGCGCCGGGGCGGCGGCGATGGACCAGTCAGCAACGCCAGGCTGAGACGGTGACGATCGACAAGGCAATCCTGCAAGCCATTGCCGTGTCCTGATGATCTGTGGGAGGGCGTCCAAGGGTCAGGACGCGCCCGGATAGTCGGGATCGCGCAGGAAGGGGAAAGGACCCGGCGCCCGCTCCACATAGACGGTGTGGCTGACCAGCCCCGCACCCTCGATCCACTTGTGCAGGTGAAACGCCGCGGGCTCGAAGTTGAAATGCGGCGGCAGGGTATCGGTCAGGTCGAGCACCACCTGGTGCGCAACGCTTGGCGCGACCATAGCGAGCGTGCCGGCGAACAGCGTCTGGATCGGCCGGTGATGATGTCCGGCGAGGACGCGGACGATCTGCGGGTTGCGCCGCACGATGGCCTCGAATTCGGCGGTCCCCTCGATCAGGTTGATCCGCTCCATGTGATGCAGGCCGCAGACGAAGGCGGGATGATGCATGGCGATGATGGTCGGCTTGGCGCTGTCCTCGGCCAGCCGTGCCTCCAGCCAGGCGAGCCGCTCGGCGCACAGCCTGCCGGCGCCTGACTTCGGCAGCACCGTGTCGAGCCCGATCATCCTGACAGGGCCGAGGTCCGTCGCCCACTGGGCATAGGCCGGGTCCTCGGCAAGGCCCGGATAGTCCGCCAGCACCTGCTTGAGATTCTCGCGACGATCGTGGTTGCCGGGGATCAGCCAGACCGGCATCGGCAGGCGAGAGAGCATCCGCCTGAGATTCTCGTACTCGGCAATGAGACCGTTGTCGGTGAGGTCGCCGGTGATCAGCACCGCGTCCGGTCGCGGATCGAGCGCCAGGACGGCATCGAGGGCGCGCTCGGTCAGCATGTTGGTCTCGGCCGTGCGGTAGGCGGGCAGTCCGACCGGGCGCACGTGCAGGTCAGTGAGATGGGCGATGAGCATGGCGATCCTCGTCAAGGTTCGCCGGTTGCCTAGTCGCGCCGCATGACAGCCAGACGACGGGCCCGATGCCCCTGCAGTCGTCATCGAAGCGTCGTGCAATGGTCGGTGAACTGTCATCACACCGTTGCCGATCTGTCGCCGAAGCCGCGTAACCGGACCCCATTCAGGGAGTTCGGAATTCATGGCCGGCATCGTCCTCGACCGGATCGAGAAGTCGTTTGGCGAGACCCGCGTTCTTGGCGGCGTGTCGCTTGCCTTCGAGCCCGGTTCGTTCGTATCGCTGGTCGGTCCGTCGGGCTGTGGCAAGACCACCTTGCTGCGCATCATCGCGGGGCTGGAACGTGCCGACCGCGGCTCGGTCGCGATCGCCGGGGCGGATGTGACGAGCCGTCGCGCGGCCGATCGCGACGTCGCCATGGTGTTCCAGAACTACGCGCTCTATCCGCACATGACCGTCGAGCAGAACATGGCGCTGCCGCTGGTCATGCGGCGGCTGTCAGCGCTCGAGCGTGCTCCGCTGCTCGGTCGCTTCGTGTCGGGCACCGCCGCACGGCGCGCGACGATCCGCGAGGAGGTGGCCGAGGCCGGCCGGTTGCTGTCCATCGGACACCTGATGGAGCGCCGCCCCGGCCAGCTGTCCGGGGGGCAGCGGCAGCGCGTGGCACTCGGCCGCGCCATCGTCAGGCATCCGAAGGCGTTCCTGATGGACGAGCCCCTGTCGAATCTCGACGCGGCGCTGCGTCACGACATGCGGCGCGAACTGGTAGACCTTCACAGGCGGGTCGGGGTGAGCACCGTCTATGTCACCCACGATCAGGCCGAAGCCATGACCATGTCCGACCGGGTCGCGGTCATGCTCGCCGGTAGCGTGCTCCAGTTCGGCTCGCCGCGCGATGTCTACGAGCAGCCGGCGACGATCGATGTCGCGCGGTTCATCGGTTCGCCGCGCATCAACATCCTGCCTGGCGAAGCCGATGCGGAGGGTCGCATCGCCGTAGGCCGGACGCCAACCGGCATGGTCGCGCCGCGTTCCACCGGAACTCTTGCCATCGGCATTCGCCCCGAGCACCTCGCCATCGCCGGGGACGGCTTCGACGTCATCGTTCGGCATGTCGAGTTTCTCGGATCGGAAGTGCTCGTCTATGCCCGTGAGGTGGGCACGGGATCGGATCTCATCCTTCGGCTTGCGCCCGAAGCATGGGAAGGCGCCGTCTCGCGCGAGCGCCTGACGGTCGCGCCTCTGCCGGGTCGGCTCATCGCCTTCGATTCGTCGGGGCAGCGCATCGGCCTCATCGGTGCCGAAACGGCGGCACGCATTCAGGCTTCTGTCGCAGCGCCGCGGGTGCCCCGCTATGTCTGACGTTGCGCTGCCCGCCGCGCTTGCCTCCATGCGGCCCGCCGAGCGAGCGGGCACGGGCGAAGCCGTCGCCGCCTGGCTGCTCACCGCTCCGGCCATCATCGCCTTCGTGCTGATGCTGCTGGTGCCGACCCTCGCGGTGGTCGTCATTGCCTTCACCGACTACGAGCTTGGCGCGCCGGCGCTGCGTTATGTCGGCTTCGCCAATTTTGCCGAACTCATGGACGACAGGGGCTTTGTCACCTCGTTCCGCAATACGGCGTTCTTCGTCGCGGTCACGACACCTGTTTCGGTCATCGGCGGCCTCGGCCTTGCCATGCTGATTGAGGGCGGCACGCGCGGGCGGGCATTCTTTCGGGCGGTATTCTTCCTCCCCGTCGTCTCCCTGATGGTCGCGATGGCGACCGCCTTCCAGTACATGTTCCATCCGACCATCGGCCCGGTGAACGCGGCACTGCGCGCACTCGGCATCGTCGGCCCCAACTGGCTGGGCTCCTCCGACAGCGTCATGTGGACGCTCTCGATCATCGGCGTGTGGGAGCAGGTCGGCTTCAACATGGTGCTGTTCCTGGCGGGGCTCACCGCCATCCCGCGCGACCTCTACGCGGCCGCGGAAGTGGACGGCGTCCGCTCGGCCTGGTCGCGCTTCTGGACGGTGACCTGGCCGCTGCTCGGCCCGACCAGCCTGTTCGTCCTCACCATCACCATGATCCGCTCGCTGCGTGTCTTCGACATCGTCGCGACGCTGACGCAGGGAGGGCCGAACAAGGCCTCCGAGGTGCTGCTCTACACCATGTACACGGAGGGCTTCACCTTCTTCCGCATGGGTTACTCGGCGGCGATCACGGTGGTCTTCCTCCTTGCCGTGGTGGTCCTCATGCTGCTCCAGACGCGCGTGCTCGACCGCCGCGTCCACTACGGGTGAAGCACTCATGACCCCCGCTTCACCGCACGACAAGAGCCTTCTCGCCGACCTGCCGCGGCTGGTGCTCCTGAGCATCCTCGGCGTGATCTTCCTGATGCCCTACCTCTGGATGATCTCGGTGTCGCTGAAGCCGCTGGACGAGGTCTGGCGCGCCTCGATGTCGCTGATCCCGCAGAATTTCGCGATCGAGAAGAACTATGGCCGCGTCTTCTCGGAGGTGCCGATCGGCCGCTATCTCCTCAACGGCGCCATCGTCTGCTTCGGTATCCTCGCCTTCCAGTTGTCCTTCGCCCTGCCGGCGGGCTACGCGCTGGCCAAGCTCAACTTCCGCGGCCGCGAGACGCTGTTCGCCTTCGTCATGCTGGGCCTGCTCATTCCCGCGCATGTGCCGGCGATCCCGCTCTACATCGCCTTCGCCAAGACCGGTCTGCTCAACACCTATGCCGCGCTGATCGCGCCCTCGACCATTTCGGTCTTCGCCATCTTCATGTTCCGCCAGTTCTTTCGCGCCATGCCGGACGAACTGATCCAGGCGGCGCGGATGGACGGGCTCGGCGAATGGTCGATCGTCTGGCGCATCATCGTGCCGAATGCCTGGCCGGCGGCGACCGCATTCGCGATCTTCTCGGTGGTCGCCCACTGGAACGACCTGTTCTGGCCGCTCATCGCGGTCTCCGGCAAGGGCGAACTCGCGACCCCCGCACTCGGCGTCATCTATTTCCGCACCGAGGAGGCCGGCGACGATTTCGGCGCCCTGATGGCCGCCGCGACCATCACCACGATCCCGTTGGTCGCAGCCTTTCTCCTCGCCCAGCGCCGCTTCATCGAAGGCATCACCATGACCGGCCTCAAGGGTTGAAGCCGGCCGACCGTCCGCATCCGGAGATCGCCATGACCATCCGTCTCACCCGCCGCACCACACTTGCCGGTGCTGCCGCGAGCCTTGCCGCGCCGCGTCTGGCTCTCGCCAGCAGTCCGGTCGAGATCGAGGTGCACTACGCCATGCCCGCTGTCTACAAGGACGTGATGGACAGGCTGGCGGCGGGTTTCATGGCCGCCAATGCCGACGTGAAGGTTGCCTATCGCCAGGCGACGGCCAGCTACGACGAGGGTACCCAGCTTGTCCTGCGCGAGGCGGTCACCGGCCGCCAGCCAGACCTCTCCTTCCAGGGCCTCAACCGCCTGCGCGTCATCGCTGAACGCGGACTGGCCGTCGACCTCGCGCCCCTGCTCAGGGACGAGGGCGACGCGTCGAAGCTCGGCTACACGCCGGAACTCCTCGGCCTCGGCAAGGCCGGCGGCATCCAGGCGGGCCTTGCCTTCGCCACCTCCAACCCCATCGTCTTCGTCAATGCCGACCTGTTCCGTCGCGCGGGGCTCGATCCGGACAGGAGGCTGACGACCTGGGACGAGATCATCGCGGCGTCGAAGCGCATCTCGGCTCTCGGCGACGGCATCCATGGTTCCTACTACCGCTGGCAGGGCGACTGGATCTACTCGGCGCTCCTGTTCGGCTTCGGCGGCAGGATGATGGACGAGGCGGAGCGCGACATCGGCTTCGCCGGTCCGGAGGGGCGCGCCTCCCTGACCGTACTCGACCGTCTCGTGCGCGAAGGCGGCATGCCTGCGCTTGCCGGCGAGGCGGGCGCCCAGGCCTTCGCCGCCGGCAAGGTCGGCATGTATTTCTGGTCGACCGCATTCCTGCGTCAGGCGATGAACTCGCTCGGGCAGAACTTCAGGCTGACGACCTGGGAGTTCCCGCTCGGCGACCCCGCGCGCGGCCGCCTGCCGACAGGCGGCGCGGCCGGCATTGTGTTGGCCAGGGACCCGGCGAAGCAGCGCGCCGCCTATCGCTTCCTGCGCCACTGCACCTCGCCCGAGGGGACCGCGATCATGGTCAAGGGCACCGGCTACGTGCCGGTGAACCAGATCGCGGCGGACGATCCGCGTCACCTCGGCGAGTTCTACCGCGACAACCCGCTGTTTCTGACCGGCGTCCGCCAGATGCCGATCATGGTCCCCTGGTACGCCTTCCCTGGGGCCAATGGCGTTCGCATCTCCTCAATCATCACTGACAGCGTCTCCCGCGTCGTCGAGCAGAGGGCCTCCGTCGATGCCGCGCTCGCCGACATGGCTCGCGACGTGACGCGGCTGCTGCCGCGCGCCTGATCCCTCCATGCCCTGCCGGGCCGGAAGGGGCCGACCGGCGGGGAGCTTGCTCAAGACCAGCCCCGGAACCGAGGTTGTCATGTCCAGGAAACTCACCCGCCGCTCGACGCTTGGCCTGATGGCCGGCGCAGCCACCATCGCCATGCCGAATGTCGTGCGCGCCCAGACCATCGAAGTGGTCGCGCACTACTCCATGCCGCCGATCTTCAAGGCCGCGCAGGAAGCCGTCGCCGAGGCCTTCAACAAGAAGTCGGCCAACGTGAAGGTCACCTACGTCAATCCGACGCCGAACTACGAGGATGGCGCGCAGCTGATCCTGCGCCAGGCGACGACCGGCGGCCTGCCTGACGTGTCGTTCCAGGGCCTCAACCGCCTGCGCCTGTTCGCCGAGCGCGGCATCGCCGCCGACCTCAAGCCGTTCCTCGACCGTGAGGGCGACGTCGCAAAGCTCGGCTATTCGCGGCCGATTCTCGGCCTCGGCTTCCATGGTGGTGTCCAGTGCGGCCTGCCCTTCGCCACGTCCAACCCGATCAGCTACCTGAACGTCGACCTCCTCAAGAAGGTCGGCGCCAGCGCCGAGGCCTTCCCGAAGAACTGGGACGAGGTGATCGCGCTGTCAGCGAAGATCGCCGCGCTCGGCGACGGCAATACCGGCATGTTCTTCCGCTGGCCGGGTGACGACTGGATGTTCTCCGCGCTGCTCTACGGCTATGGCGGCCGCATGCTGACCGAGGACGAGAGCAAGGTCGCCTTCGATGGCCCCGAAGGCCTTGCTGCGGTCAAGTTGCTCGACCGGATGGTCAAGGAAGGCAAGATGCCGAATTTCGGTGCCTCGGCCACCGCCACCGCCGACCTGCAGGCCTTCGGCGCCGGCAAGATGGGCATGATGTTCCGTACCACTGCGCAGGTCCGGCAGATCTCCGGCATGGTCGGTCGCAACTTCGATCTGGCCACCACCACCCTGCCGGTCATCGATCCGGTCAAGGGCCGTCTGCCGACGGGCGGCGCCGGCATCATGATGACCGCGAAGGATCCGGCCCGCCAGGCAGCCGCCTGGGAGTTCATCAAGTTCGCATCCTCGGCCGAGGGCACGACGCTGATGGCTTCGAACACCGGCTACGTGCCGTGCAACCAGCTGGCAATCGACGATCCGATGTATCTCGGCGAGTTTTACAAGGCCAACCCGCTGTTCCAGGCAGCTACCAGGCAGGTGCACCTGATGATCCCGTGGTACGCCTTCCCCGGCGCCAACTCGGTGCGCGTGACGCAGGTGATGGTCGACAACCTCGCCCGGATCGCCGAGCAGAAGGCGAGCCCGGAGGAGGTCGTCCGCGACATGGCCCGCGAGGTCACGCGTCTCATCCCGCGCCGCCAGGGCTGATCGACCTGCTACGCATGGGGCCGGCCGCCTGCGCGGCCGGTCCTGCGCGCTTTCGGGTGCCGAGGGCGGGAAGGCGTCCGGAGCTCTGTCTTCGGCGCACTCTGGCATGTCATGATGGGCGCCGACCGAGGCGCCGGCCCGGTTCCGACAAGGCTGGGACGTGCGTCATGCTGTTTGTTGTCCATGGGCTCGATCGCGCGGGGGCTCTGCCGCGGCGGCTGGAGAACTACGAGGCCCACAAGGCCTTTCTGACCGACACTGCGGCCTTCGGCGTACGCATTGTCATGTCCGGGCCGCTGGTCGGCGACGACGGGGTGACCATGATCGGCTCGCTGTTCCTGATCGAGGCCGAGAGCCGCGCGGCGGTTGAGGCCTTCAATGCCGCCGACCCCTTCCGCAAGGCGGATGTCTGGCAGCAGGTCACCATCACGGGCTTCGTCCGCCGGCAGGGCTGAACCAGCCCCGAGCGGCCGGGTCAGTCCTGCGACACCGAGGCTGGCAGCACGGTGGGCCGCAGGAGCCGCTTCTGGGCCGCGATGCGGAACGGCGCGTTCGGCCCTCCATAGCCCTGGTAGCCGGACCGCTGGACGATCTCGAAGAAAAAGCCTTCCCCGACATTCGGGCTGTAGAGCTGGAAGAACTCTCCGTGCGCGTCGCGGTCGTAGAGGATGTTGCCGGCGCGCAGCTTTTCCATCAGAGCCTCATCAAGGCCGAAGCGGGCGCGGACGTCATCGTAGTAGTTGGCGGATATGGCCAGCGGCGCAAAGCCGTTCGCCTTCAGCGCGGCGGCCGTCGCGAAGATGTCGCGCGTCGCGAAGGCGATGTGCTGGACGCCCGAGCCGAAGCTCTCGGAGATGAAGTGGCCAGCCAGCGTCTTGCGGTTCTCTGCGCCGTTGAGGGTGAGCCGCAGGCCGCCATCCTCGTTCTCGATCACCTGGCTGCGGACAAGGCCGCCGGGATCGACGATGTCGACCATCGGCAGTTTCCGCACCTGGAAGATCGCGGTGTAGAACAGCAGCCAGGTCAGCAGTTCGTCCGTGAACATGGTCTGCGCGACGTGGTCGATGCGGTCGAGACCGGCGTCCGCAGCCATCGCGGCATCGTCGACGGAAACGAATTCGTGCTCCCACAGGCGCACGAGGTCCGGCTTCCGGTCGACGAAATAGAGCAACCCGCCGCCGATGCCGCGGATCGCGGGCAGGGCGATCTCGCCGGGGTTTGGAGCCTGGTCGAAGGGTTCGGCCCCCAGCGCGCGCGCGCGCGCGACGGTGGCCTTCGCGTCGTCGACGTTCAGGCCGATCGCATAGGCCGAGGTGCCATGGACCACGAAGGAGGAATGGGCAAAGCCCTGCCGGTCGGTGTTGACGACGAGGTTGATGCCGCCCTGCCGGTAGAGCGTCACGTCCTTGGAGCGGTGCCGCCCCGCCTTGCGGAAGCCAAGAGCGCGAAAGATTGCCGCCAGACCCTCGGCCTGTTTCTCGCCGGCGGCGAACTCGATGAACTCGACGCCGTTGACCGCCACGCGCGGCGGCATCTCCGGCACGGGAATGGCGATCGTCGGCTCCTCGCGCCTCACCTGGTCCATCAGGTAGACGAGCGAGCGGTGGCCGTCGGCGGCCAGAACCTTCGCTGAACCGCCGCGGAACTGGTCGTTGAAGATTTCCAGCGACAGGTAGCCGTCATAGCCGGTGGCGGCGACCGCGCGCATGAAGGCCTTGACCGCCAGATCGCCCTCTCCCGGCATGTTCCGGAGGTGCCGGCTCCAGTGCAGCAGGTCCATGTGGATCAGCGGCGCATCGGCGAGCTGGATGATGAAGATCTTGTCCTTCGGGATCGCGCGGATGGTCTCCGGGTCGATGCCGCGCGCCAGCGTGTGGAAACTGTCAAGGATCAGGCCGACGTTCGGGTGGTCGGCGCGGCGCACCACCTCCCAGGCATCGCGATGGTCGTTGACGAAGCGGCCCCAGCACAGCGCCTCGTAGCCGACGCGCATGCCCCGCTTCGCGGCGCGCTCGCCGAGCTCGTGGAAATCGTCCGCCGCGCGGTCGATGCCGCCGACGGCATGTGGCGAAAGCGACGAGCAGATCAGCATGAGATCGGTACCAAGCTCGCTCATCAGGTCGAACTTCGCCTCCGCCCTGTCGAAGGCGCGCGTGCGATGATCTCCCGTCAGTGTCTCGAAGTCGCGGAAGGGCTGGAACAGGGTGAGGTCCAGTCCATGGTCGCGAATCATGCGGCCGACCTCGCGGGCACGGCCATCGAAGGTCAGGAAATCCATCTCGAAGAGCTCGACGCCATCGAAGCCGGCGGCCGCGATGGCGGCCAGCTTCTCCTTGAGGTCGCCGCTGATCGAGACGGTCGCAATGGAGGTCTTCATGGGGTCCCCCGGGACAGGCACTTGCACGCCGGCAACGCCGCGGCCGCTTCGGTCCGGCCGCGACGTCTCGGCATTCCGCTTCAAGTCTAGGCTGGCCGGGCCCGGTGGTGCATGTGCCGAAAGGCACTAACGGTCATTCGGCGGCGCGCGCCGGACCGGTTCCACGCAATCGCGGGGCAACTTCGCGCGCAAACAGGCGCATGCTTTCGAGGGCGGCCTCGTTGGACAGCACGCCGTTGCCGTTGAAGATGCAGCGAAGGTGCGGAATGCCGGTGGTCGCGACGAGCCGATCGATCTGCCGCGCGCATTGCTCTGGCGTTCCGTGCACGAACTGATCGCGCAGCACCGTCTCGCGGTCCGGACGCCGGACGTTGTCGGGACGCTCGCCCCTCAGTGCCGCGAAATGCTGGCGTCGCCCGTGGAGTGCGTCGAGCAGACCGGTGAGCGCCGCTTCTGCGGCGGCGGCGTCCGGCGCCACGTTCACATAGCGGGCGAGCGTGGAGCGACCGAGCGCACCGGGCCGCCCCGAGCGCTCCGTCAGGGAGCGGTAGATGGCAAGCTGTCGGCCCTCGGGCGGTTCGAGGCTGAGGAGCAGCGGCAGATTCTCGGCGAGTGCGAAGTCGAGCGTCTCTGCCGTCGATCCGGCGACGTAGATCGGCGGATGCGGTCGCTGGACCGGTATGGGGCCGGCGGTCTCCGGGAAGCGCCAGGGTCCATCGGCAGAGGCGGCACGTCCGCCGGTCAAAGTCTGGCGGATGATGCGAAACGATGCCTCGAAGCGACGGCGGGCATCCTCGTGAGGAATGCCGAGCGAGGCGAAGGTTTCCGGCGCGGTGCCGCGACCGATGCCGACATCGAGCCGGCCGCCGCTCTGGAAGTCGAGCTGGGCGATGTCCTCGGCCAGGATCAGTGGATGGTGGATCGGCAGGACCAGTACGGAGGAGCCGACGCGCAGGCGTTCCGTGCGCGCGAAAATGGCCGCCGCCAGCAGATGTGTGGATGGATAGGGAATCGGCGGTTCCATGAAATGGAACTCATTGAACCAAACGCCGTCGAAGCCGAGCCGGTCGGCTTCCTCGAAAATGGACAGGAAGGCGCGGTGATCGCCGAAGGTCGCCTCGCGCGTCCAGCCAGCCAGGTCGAGGCGGACGGCGTTCGTCATCACAGCCGCCCCGATGCAGGCCGCGCGATTGCGAGGCCGCGCACCGTCACCGTCTCGAACGGCACTCGGAAGACGCGCGGCAGGACATCGCTTCCCGCCAGCGCCGCGCTCGGCAGGTCAGCGGCGACACGCCCCCCGTCCATGACCACCACGCGCTCGAACCAGGTGGTCGCCAGCTCAATATCGTGAAGCACCACGATCACCAGCCGCTCGCGTCCGCGTTCGGCAAATCCCCGCACGAGATCGATGCGGTGGCGGATGTCGAGGCTCGCGCCAGGCTCGTCGGCGATCAGGATCGGCGGATCGGTCACCTCCACGGAAGCCAGCAGCGCCCTCGCTTGCTCACCTCCGGAGAGTGCCGACCAGCGCCTGTCGGCGATCGGGTCGATCTCCCGCGCGGCGAGCACGCCAGCCACCGCGGCGGCGTCGGCCCGAGCGCTGCGCTCCGCGCCCATCTCCATCAGCATCCGCGGCGTGATGTCCCAGTGCGGGTGGAAGCTCTGCGGCACGTAGCCGATCAGGGCGGTGCGCTCCGGTCCGCTCAACGTGGAGATGGGGCGACCATCGATCGTCGCGCTGCCGGCATGGTCGGTGATCAGTCCCGCGAGAATCTTTGCGAGGCTCGACTTGCCAGCGCCGTTTGGCCCGATCACCGCGATCGCGCCGGTCGGGCCGGCGGCAAGATCGACGCCCTCGAGGATCGCCTTGCCGCTTCGCCCGAGCCGTAGTCCGGTCGCTCCGATGAGGCTCATGACCTCAGCCTCCGCGCCAGCAGGATCAGGAAGAACGGCCCGCCGGCTATGGCGGTTATCAGTCCGAGCGGGACCTCCGCGGGCGGCAGGGCCGAACGAGCGATCGCGTCGGCAAGCACGACGACGATCGCGCCGACGAGACCTGATGCCGGGATCAGCAGCCGATGGCGCGGCCCGGCCAGCCAGCGCGCGATATGGGGAGCGGCAAGCCCGACAAAGGCGACGAGGCCGCCGAACGAGACCGCCACCGCGACCACCGCCGCGCCGACGAGCACAGCGAGTGCGATGAAGCGTTTCACGTCGAGGCCGAAGCCGTGGGCCATGGCCTCGCCGAGCCCGAGCAGGTCGAGGCCGCGTGCGGTGGTCTGGGCGAGAATGAAACAGGCGACGGTGAGGCGTGCCAGCAGCGCGAGGCCGCCCCAACCCGGCGTCTGGATTCCGCCCAGCGTCCAGCTCAGCACGACCTGCAGGCTGACCGTCTCGTCGGACAGCGCCAGCATCAGGAACGAGCGCAGCGCGCTCAGTACGGCCGCAA
>VFQQ010003592.1_pt1 | contig 14774 bp, 13 predicted proteins | sample 3512341 | NCBI WGS metagenome assembly VFQQ01 (sample SAMN10412373, study PRJNA504923) | tailings metagenome | isolation source: Relicate 2 Philex TSF1 revegetated site | place: Philippines: Tuba, Benguet | collected 2017-08-29 | reverse complement strand
ATGCCGGTGTCGTCGGCGAACAGGCAGAACAGCAGGCGCACCAGCAGCACTTCCAAGGGATGCCCGGTGGTGCCCGCGGCCTTCAGCGCATCGTGCAGCTTGCCCATGCGCTCGGCGGCCTTGCGGTTCACCGGGTCCTGCGGCCGGATGTCCTGCGTGCGGTAGCCGGCCACGAAGGCAAAACGCTTGATGTGGCGCGGCAGGTCGGCAAGCGCGAACTCGGTTTCCTCGCCACGCTCCAGGTCTTGCAGGCGCATGCGGGCGAAGTCCGTCACCAGCACGTAACGCGGCAGGTCGCGCTCCTTCAGGCCCGGGAAGTAGTCCAGCGCCTGGTCATGTGCGCGCTCCAGGCTCTTGCCGCGTGACTTGTGCTCCACCAGCAGCGTGCCCGGCCAGAACAGGTCGATGAAACCCTGGCCGCCGCCATGCTTCTTCACGGCGTGTTCGAAGCTCGCAACGCGCGGCTTGCGCACGCCGAAGATGTCGAAGAAGTCAACCCAGAACTCCTGGGCCTGGGCACGTTCGTCGGCGGCTTCGCGCCAACGCCGCCCAAAGGTGGCGGCACGGGTCTTGATCTCGTTCCAGCTCAGCGGCATCGGGCGATTCTGCACGGCCGGCTGCTATCGTCGCGGCGTGAGCTCCCTGCTCGACGTGCGCGACCTCCGCGTCACCCTGCAAACCCCGCGCGGGCCCGCCGAGGCCCTGCGCGGCATCGGCTTCACGCTGGAACGGGGCCAGACGCTGGGCCTCATCGGCGAAAGCGGCTGCGGCAAGAGCATCACCGCGCTGGCGCTGATGGGGCTGCTGCCCGAGGCGGCCTCCACGAGCGGGTCGGTCCGCTTCAACGGCGAGGAACTCACGACACTCGGCGAAGCCGCCTATTGCAGGCTGCGCGGCCACCGCATGGGCATGGTGTTCCAGGAGCCGATGACGGCGCTGAACCCGCTGCACACCGTGGGCCACCAGATCGGCGAATCGCTGCGGCTGCACAAGGGCCTGAGCCGCAGCGCCGCGCGTGCCGAGGCGTTGCGGCTGCTGGAACGCGTGCAGCTGCCGCAGGCCCAGGCGCGGCTCGACGCCTACCCGCACCAGCTCTCCGGCGGCCAGCGCCAGCGCGTGGTGATCGCCATCGCGCTGGCCTGCAGGCCCGACCTGCTGATCGCCGACGAACCCACCACGGCGCTCGACGTGACCATCCAGCGCGAGGTGCTGCAGCTCATCGCCGAACTCGTGCGCGAAGACGGCATGGGCCTGATCCTGATCAGCCACGACCTCGGCGTGATGGCCGACACCGTGGAGCAGTTGCTCGTGATGTACGCCGGCACGGTGGTGGAAAGCGGGCCCACGGCGGCGGTGTTCGAGCGCCTGGCGCACCCGTACACCCGCGGCCTGTTCGCGGCGCGGCCGAAGCTGGGGCTGGCGCGCGGCACGCGGCTGGCCACGATCCCGGGGCGCGTGCCGGCGCTCACCGAGATGCCCGCGGGCTGCGCCTTTGCCGAACGCTGCCACCTGGCCCTCGACGCCTGCCGCAGTGCACAGCCGCCGGTGGTCGCCGTGGCGCCGCGGCACGAGACACGTTGCCTGCGCTGGAACGAAGCGGCATGAGCGCGGAAGCGGATGCCCCGCTGCTGCGGGTGGACAGCGTCAGCAAGCGCTACCGCCTGCCGCGCCAGAGCCTGCTCGCACCCGCGCCCGAGGTGCAGGCGCTCGACGGCGTGAGTTTCACGCTGCAGGCCGGCAAGAGCCTGGGCGTGGTCGGCGAATCGGGTTCGGGCAAGAGCACGCTGGCGCGCCTGGTGATGGCGCTCGAACGACCCACCAGCGGCCGCGTGCTGCTCGAAGGCACCGACCTGCACCAACTCGGCGCCGCCGCGCTGCGCCGCGAACGCGCGAAGTTCCAGATGGTGTTCCAGGATCCTTTCGGCAGCCTGGACCCGCGCCGCACCGTGCTGCAGACCGTGGCCGAGCCGCTGCGGGTGCTGCACGGCACAGGCAAGGAAGAACAACAGGCCCAGGCCGCCGAAGCGCTGGAAGCCGTGGGGCTGCCACGTGCCGACCTCGCCAAGTACCCGCACGAGTTCAGCGGCGGCCAGCGCCAGCGCATCGCCATCGCGCGTGCGCTCATCACACGCCCGCGCCTGATCGTGGCCGATGAACCCGTGAGCGCGCTCGACGTGAGCGTGCAGGCCCAGGTGCTGAACCTGATGCAGGACCTGCAGGAGCGTTTCGGCCTGAGCTACCTCTTCATCAGCCACGACCTGGCGGTGGTGGACCTGGTGTGTGACGAGGTCATCGTGCTGCAGCACGGCCGCATCGTCGAACGCGGCGACCCCGACCGCCTGTTCCACGACCCGCAGCACCCCTACACGCGCCAGCTGATCGACGCCGTGCCCGGCCTTCGCGTCACGAGGGCCGCTGCACTTGCCGCAGAATGAACCTGAGCAACAGCCCCCACACAGGAGCCGCGACATGACGCTGACCCGACGCCACCTCAACACCCTGCTCGCCGCGGCCCCGCTGGCTGGCGCGCTGCCGCTGGCGCAGGCCCAGGCCCGCGGCAAGGACCAGGTCGTGCTCGGCATGGTGCTGGAGCCGCCGGGCCTGGACCCCACGGTGGCCGCGGCCGCCGCCATCGGCGAGATCGTGCACTACAACATCCTCGAAGGCCTGACCAAGATCGCGCCGGACGGCGCGGTGACGCCGCTCCTGGCCGACAACTGGGCCCACTCGCCCGACGGCAAGACCTGGACCTTCGGCCTGCGCAAAGGCGTGAAGTTCAGCGACGGCAAGCCCTTCGACGCCAGTGCCGTGAAGTTCAGCTTCGACCGCGCACGCGCGCCGGGCAGCACCAACAAGGCCAAGAAGGCGGTGTTCGACAACATCAGCAGCGTGCACATCGTCGATGCGCACACCGTGGTGCTGGTGCTCAACAACCCGGAGGCGATGCTGCCCTTCCGCCTGGGCGAGAACACCGCCGTCATCCTGCACCCCGACAGCGCCGCGCAGGCCGCCACCAACCCCGTGGGCACCGGCCCCTACCTGCTCGACAGCTGGGCCAAGGGCAGCGCCGTCACGCTGAAGACCAACCCCGCGTTCCGCAACGCGGCGGCCATCAAGATCAAGCGCGCCACCTTCCGCTTCATCAACGACCCCGCCGCGCAGGTGGCGGCACTGCTGGCGGGCGACATCGACGGCATGCCGCGTTTTGCCGCCTTCCAGGCGCTCAAGCAGTTCCAGGCCGACAAGCGCTTCACGGTGGAGATCGGCAGCACCGCGGGCAAGGGCATCGTCGCCATCAACAACCGGAAGGCGCCGTTCAACGACGTGCGCGTGCGCCGCGCCATCACCCACGCCATCGACCGCAAGGCCTTCATCGACGGCGCGCAGGAAGGCCTGGGCCGGCCCATCGGCAGCCACTTCGCGCCCACCGACCTGGGTTACCTCGACCTCACCAGGCAGGTCCCGCACGACATCGAGAAGGCCAAGGCGCTGCTCAAGGAAGCCGGTGTCACGACGCCGCTGAACGTGACGCTGACGCTGCCGCCGCCGCCCTACGCGCGCAAGGGCGGCGAGATCATCGCGGCGCAGCTGGCCAAGGTGGGCATCGTCGCGAAGATCGAGAACGTGGAGTGGGCGCAGTGGCTCAGCGGCCCGTTCAAGGGCAACTTCGACCTGACCATCATCAACCACGTGGAGCCGCTGGACTACGCCACGGCCTACGCCGATCCGAACTACTACTTCGGCTACGACAGCGCCAAGTTCCGCGGCCTCGTGGCCACGCTGGCGGCCACGAGCGACCAGAAGCAGAAGGCCATCCTCTGGCGCGACATCCAGCGCCAGCTGGCCGACGACGCGGTCAACGCCTACCTCTGGAACCCCGCCCAGGTGGCGGTGTTCAGGAAGGGGCTGCGCGGGCTGTGGAACAGCTCTCCGATCTTCGCCAACGACCTCGCCGCCGTGAGCTGGGCGCCGCCGCCCACCAAGGCATGAGCCGCGCCACGATCGAGCGCTTCTACGGCGCCTTCGCCAGGCTCGACAGCGAGACCATGCAGGCGTGTTACGCCGAGAACGCCTCGTTCCAGGACGAGGCCTTCACGCTGCAGGGCCGGCAGCAGATCGGCGGCATGTGGCGCATGCTGTGCGAGGCCACCAAGGCCAAGGGCATGGCGCACTGGAAGCTGGAGGTGAGCGAGATCACCGACAGCAGCGCCCACTGGGACGCACACTACCTCTTCAGCGCCACCGGCCGCACGGTGCTCAACCGCATCGACGCGAGCTTCGTGTTCGGGCCCGGCGGCCTGATCACGCAGCACCGCGACCGCTTCGACTTCTGGGCCTGGTCACGGCAGGCGCTGGGCGTGCCGGGGCTGCTGCTGGGCTGGACGCCGTTCCTGCGCCGCAAGGTGCAGGCCCAGGCGGCCGCCAACTTGAAGAAGTTCCTGGCGAACAAGGGCTGAAGGATTGGGCGCGCTGCATGAGCTGAGCGCCGTCGAGCTCGGCCGCGCCTTCGCGGCGCGCGAGCTGTCGCCGGTGGAGGTGACCCGCGCGGTGCTGGCGCACATCGAGCGCTGCGAGCCGAAGCTGCACGCCACCTGGGCGCTGGATGCCGACGCCGCGCTCGAACAGGCACGGGCTTCCGAAGCGCGCTGGCAGCGCGGCGAAGGCCTGGGCGCGCTCGACGGCGTGCCGGTGACGATCAAGGAGAACATCGCCACACGCGGCACGCCGGTGCCGCTGGGCACGGCCGCGACCGAACTCGTGCCGGCACCCGAGGACGCACCGCCCGCCGCGCGCCTGCGCGAAGCCGGCGCGGTGATCCTGTGCAAGACCACGATGCCGGACTACGGCATGTTGTCCTCGGGCTTGTCCAGCTTTCACGCGCTGGCGCGCAACCCCTGGGACCTGAGCAAGAACCCCGGCGGCAGCAGCGCCGGTGCCGGCGCCGCGGCGGCCGCGGGCTACGGCCCGCTGCACCTGGGCACCGACATCGGCGGCTCGATCCGCCTGCCCGCCGGCTGGTGCGGCGTGGTGGGCCTCAAGCCCAGCGCCGGGCGCGTGCCGATCAAGCCGCCCTACCTGGGCCGCGTGGCCGGCCCGATGACACGCAGCGTGGCCGACGCCGCGCTGCTGATGGCCACGCTCAGCCTGCCCGACGACCGCGACGCCACGCGCCTGCCCTACGAGCGCCTGCCCTGGACCACGCTCGACGCCGACGACAGCCTGCGCCACCTGCGCATCGGCTTGCTGCTCGATGGCGGCTGGGGCCTGCCCGTGCAGCCGCAGACGCGCACCGCCATCGAAGATGCAGCACGCCGCTTCGAAGCCGCCGGCGCCATCGTCGAGCCGATGCAGCCCTTCTCCACGCGCGAGATGATCGACGGCATCAACGGCTTCTGGCGCATGCGCTCGTACCTGGACATCCAGGCGCTGCCCGCCGAACGCCGCGAGAAGGTGCTGCCCTTCATCCGCCAGTGGGTGGAGGCCGGCTCGCACTACAGCGCCGCCGATGTCTTCCGCGGCTACGGCCAGTTCGCCGCGCTGCGTGATGCGGCGGTGGCCGCCTGCGGCAAGTACGACTATGTGATCTCGCCGGTGTCGCCGGTGGTGGCCTTCGACGCCACCTGGGCCATGCCCACCAACGACCCTCTGCGCGCGATGGAACACATCGCCTTCACGCTGCCCTTCAACATGAGCGAACAGCCGGCCATCAGCGTGCCCTGTGCGCATGACGCAGCGGGCCTGCCGATCGGCCTGCAGATCGCCGGCCCGCGGCATGACGATCTGGGCGTGCTGCGCGTCGCACGCGCCTTCGAACAGATCCGCGCGCCGCTGCTGCCCTGGCCTGCCGGGTTCTGACATCCAGCCGCGCTACATTGCGCGCCATGGCCCACCCCGACGCCCGCGGCAACCCCTGCAGCAGCGCCAGTGCGGCCGCGCGCGACGCGGCCGAGCAGGCGCTGTGGCGTTTGATGTCCTTCTACGAGCCGCCGCTCGAAGACCTCGACGCCGCGATGGCCGCCGACCCCGGCTGGGCGCTGCCGCACGTGATCAAGGCGGGCTTCCTCACGAGCCTCACCGAACCTTCCCTGCTCAGCGAAGCCGACGCGCACCTGAGCCACGCGCGTGCACTCATCGCCCAGGGCACGGCGCGCGAGAAGGCGCACCTGGAAGCCGTGCAGGCCACGCTCGAGGGGCGCTGGCACCAGGCCTGCCGCATCTGGGACCAGCTGCTGGTGGAACACCCGCGCGACGCGCTGGCGCTGCAATGGGCGCAGCTGTGGGACTTCTACCGCGGTGACGCGGCAGCCCTGCGCCAGCGCCCCGCGCGTGCGCTGCCGGAGTGGGACGAGGGCGACCGCCTCTACGGTTGTGTGCTCGCGCTCTACGCCTTCGGCCTGGAGGAAAGCAACCTCTACCCGCAGGCCGAAGAGGCCGGACGCCGCGCGCTGGCCATCGACGCGCGTGTGCCCTGGGCCGTGCACGCGGTGGCGCATGTGATGGAGATGCAGGGCCGCTTCGAGGAAGGCTCCAACTGGCTGCGCCAGCACCAGGACGCCTGGGCCCAGGGCAACGGCTTCGCCTGCCACCTGTGGTGGCACAAGGCGCTGTTCAGGCTGGAGGCCATGGACACGGTGGGCGCGCTGCGGCTGCTGGACGGCCACCTGAGCGGCGCCAACCTGCAGGTCACGCTGAACCGCGTGGACGCCGCTTCGCTGCTGTGGCGGCTGCACCTGCTGGGCGAGGACATCCACGCCGCCAGCCATGCGTTGCTGCAGGGCTGGGCCGTGGACGACAGCCACGCCGGCCACTACGCCTTCAACGACGTGCACCTGGTGCTGGCGCTCGTGGGCGCCGGTGAGGTCGGCCGCGCCGAGGCCTGGCTGGCACGTTGCGCGGAGCGTGCGCTCTCACCCGCCGACGCCGGCCGCAGCAACCACCAGATGGCGCGCGAGGTGGGCCTGCCGCTGATGCGCGGCCTGCTGGCCCTCGCGCGCGGTGACTTCGACGGTGCCGCCGACCTCATCGCCCCGGTGCGTGGTTTGGCCAGCCGCTTCGGCGGCAGCCACGCGCAGCGTGACCTCATCGACCAGACCCTGCTGCACGCGGCGGCACGCGGTGGCCGCCGCAGCCTGGGCCGCGCGCTCATCAACGAACGGGTGATGAGCAAACCGGTGACGCCGCTCACGCGGCACTGGATGGAGCAGCTGTCGATTCCTTCGGAGGTGCGGGCATGAGCCAGTCGAACGAAGAGGCCAAACGCGAACAGCGGCTGAAGCTGCTGGAAGACAACATCGGCCGCCACCTCGCAGAAAGCGAAGCCAGCGGCGAACTGAAGCAGGCCGCCAGCTACGGCAAGCCGCTGGACTTTGGCGATGGCTACGACGAGACCCCCGCCGACCTGCGCATGGGCTACAAGATCCTGAAGGACGCCGGCGTGGTGCCGCCCGAGGTGGAGTTCATGCAGCGCATCGAGGCGCAGCGCATCGCCGCCGAGGCGCTGCCTGAAGGTTCACAGCGGCAGGCCGCGTTGAAGCAGCTGGCCGAGATGCGCCAGCAGCTGGCGCTCAGGCTCGAGGCGATCGGCCGGCGGTCGGTCTAGGCGCAGCGTCGGTGCTGCGGATCCACTCGGCCCAGTACTCGATGCAGGCGCGGATCTTGGGCAGGCGTTGGCGCGCCGTGGCCGTGACCGCGTAGATCGGCACCGTCTGCTCATCGACAAAGCCTGCCAGCACCGGCACCAGCAGCCCTGCGCGGACCAGCGGCCCGGCGGCCAGCGTGCCCAGGCGGCCGATGCCCAGGCCCTGCAGCACCAGGTTGGCGGCCATGCCGGTGTCGTTGCTGCGCCAGGTCCCTTCGGCCACGATGGTGTGCGCGCGGCCCTCGATGATGAAGGGCCAGTGGTTGAGCTGCGGCGCCGCGGTGTTGGTGATCAGGCGGTGCTGCGCCAGGTCGGCCGGTCGCTGCGGCAGGCCCACCCGCTCCGCGTACGCGGGTGATGCGTACAGCGCGCGGCCGAGTCGGCCGAGCTCACGCGCCACCATCGTGTCGGGCAGCGTGGTGGCGGTGCGGATCGCAAGGTCGATGCCTTCGCGCGCCAGGTCGATGAGGCGGTCGCCCACCTCGAGGTCGATGCGCAGCTGGGGGTGCCGCTCGGCCAGCCCCGCCAGGCTCGGCAGCAGCAGGTACTGCGCCACCACGCTGCTCGCGGCCACGCGCACCCGGCCGCTGGGCTCGCGCGCCTTGCTGGCGAAGTCGCCTTCCAGCTCGTCCAGCGTCGCGGTCATGCGCTGGCAGTAGCCGAGGAAGGTCTCGCCCTCCGCGCTCAGCGCCAGGCCATGCGTGGAGCGGTGCACCAGGCGCACGCCGCAGCTGCGCTCGATGCGCGTGAGCGCGCGCGAGACCTGGCTCACCGGCACGTCGCGCTCGCGCGCCGCGGCCGAGAGCGAGCCGAGCGCAGCCACACGCGCGAACAGGCGCAGATCGTCGAAGCCCAGGCCTTGCACGCGGCGATGGTAGGGCGGCCCGCCTTGCAGCCGGTGCAAGGCCGTTTTGAAGCCGGCGCGGTGTCGCGGAAAGGGGCGGCTGCCTACATTGGCTGCCAGCCGCCGATCCACCGCGGCCAAGGGCAGGACACCATGCACACGCACCCCATCGCAGCACTCACGCCCCGGCAGCACGCCCGCCTGGTGGACCAGGCCCGGCTGGATGCCCACCGCCTGCGCGACGAAGCGATCGACGCCGCCGCGGCAGCGCTGCTGCGGCAACTGCGGCGCACCTGGGCCGCCGTGCGCCGCAGGCCCGCACGCCTGATCGAGGCCTGAAGCTAGAACAGCGGCGTCGAGAGCTTCTCGGTGGCGATGGCCCGCTGCATCGCCGGCCGCTCCAGCATGCGCTGCAGGAAGGGCGCGATGTGGGGGTGCTCGCGCGCCGGCTTGCTGTCGAAGCCGCGGGTCCAGCGGCACAACATCCACACGTAGGGATCGAGCAGGCTGTAGCGCTCGCCCAGCATCCACGGCCCGCCGTGGCTGGCCAGGTGCGCGTCGATCTGTTCGAGGCAGCCCGCCACCCTGGCCTGGGCATGCGCCTTCACCTGTGCGGCGCCTGCGGTGTTGCCCGCGTCCACCATCCGGTCACCGTAGAAGTAGTGGATGAGGTTGGCCTGCACGGTGTTCGTGAGCCACATCAGCCACTTGTAGCAATGCGCACGCTCCATGCTGCCGAGCGGTGGCGCCAGCTGCGCGGCCGGGTGCGTGTCGGCCAGGTGCAGGCAGATGGCGGCGGTTTCATACAGCACCTGCTCGCCCTCCACGAGCACCGGGATCAGGCCGTTCGGGTTGAGCCGGAGGTACGCGGGCGACTTGTGCGCCTGCACGGTGCGGTCCACCAGGCTCAATCCGAAGGGCTCGCCGATCTCGTGCAGCAGCACATGCGGGGTGAAGCTGGCGTTGCCGGGGTAGTAGTGCAGGGTTCTCATCGGGCCATGATGACACGGGGCTTGAAAGCCGCCGCCGCACGCCCAGATCGTGGCGATGGATGCCTGGGCCACGATCGCCGGCGCGCTGGCGGTGCCGGCGCTGGCGGCGCTGGTGGTGGCCGCCTGGCTCTGGGGCCCGGCCTGGCGCGCTGCGTGGCGCCGTGCGCGGGTGCGGCAGCAGCCTTTCCCGCCGGCCTGGCGCGAGATCCTGCGCCGCCGCATGCCGGCCTTTGCCCGCCTGCCGGCCGACGTGCAGTTGCGGCTGAAGAAACACGCGCAGGTGCTGATCGCCGAGAAGCCCTTCATCGGCTGCGCCGGCCTGGAGGTCACCGAGGAGATGCGCGTGCTGGTGGCCGTGCAGGCTTCGCTGCTGCTGCTGGCGCGGGGGCCGGCGGCCTTCGATCCCTTGCGCCAGGTGTTGCTCTACCCCGGCGCCTTCGCCGTGCAGCGCAGCAGCACCGACGCACTCGGCCTCGTGCGTGACGAGCGCCAGGTGCTGCTGGGCGAAGCCTGGCAGCAGGGGCAGGTGCTGCTGTCGTGGGACAGTGTGATCGCCGGTGCCGCCGATCCGGGCGACGGCCACAACGTGGTGCTGCACGAGTTTGCGCATGTGCTCGACCAGGCGCATGGCGGCGCCAACGGCGCCCCGTGGCTGCCCGGCCCACGCCGGCGGCGCCGTTGGGCCCAGGTGATGCAGACCGCATTCGCGAACCTGCAACGTCAATTGGCCGCCGGAATGCCGACGCTGCTCGACCCGTACGCCGCCACCAATGCAGCCGAGTTCTTTGCCGTGGCCTGCGAAACCTTCTTCGAGAAACCCGCCGAATTCGCGCTGGCTGAACCCGCGCTTTACGCTGAATTCAAGGATTATTTTTCCGCCGACCCTGCCGCCTGGCGCGCCAGCCATGCGCTGGCGGGTGATTGAAACTGCGGCGCCATTACAACTCGAAAGGCAATTAGGGGCCGATGGCGTGATATGGTCGCGCCCGCTGATTGGCGCGAATCACCCATTACCGAAGACGCCAAAGGCATTCACGCTACCAAATGGCAGGGAGTTCCTTCCGAGACCCACATGGCGACCAAATCCAAGTCCTACCAGCAGATCCTGAAGCAGATCGAAAACCTGAAGGCGGAAGCCGAAAAGGCGCGGCGTGACGAGATCGGCGGCGTTGTTGCCCGCATCCGCGAAGCGATCGAACATTACGGCCTCACCGCCGCCGACCTCGGCCTCACGGTGAAGGCCAAGCCCGGCCCCAAGCCCGGCGGCACCGTGAAGCGCAAGAAGCGCAAGGCGGGTGGCGCGCCCAAGCCTGCCGGCGTGGTGAAGTACAGCAACGGCGCCGGCGGCACCTGGGGCGGCCGCGGCAAGCGCCCGCAATGGCTGCGCGACGCGCTGGCCGGCGGCAAGCAGCTGAGCGACTTCCTGGTGAAGTAAGGCTCAGGCGCCTCGCGCGCGCTTGTGCGCCAGCATGAGCCGCGCGAAGTCGTCGGGCGGCACGGGCCTGCTGAACAGGTAACCCTGCATCTGGTCGCAGGCGCGTTCACGCAGGAACCGCTGCTGCTCCGGCGTTTCCACGCCCTCAGCCACCACGGTGAGGTTGAGCGCGCGGCCCATCGCGATCACCGCGTCGGCAATGGCGCGGTCCTCGGCATGCGACGGCAATTCGCGGATGAAGGAACGGTCGACTTTCAGCGTGTCGATCGGGAAGCGCTTCAATTGCGCCAGTGACGAATAGCCGGTGCCGAAGTCGTCGATCGCGAGAAGCACACCCATCTGCTTGAGCCGGCCCAGCACGGCGAGCGCGCGTTCCATGTCGTGCATCACCGAGCTTTCGGTGACCTCGAGTTCCAGCAGGCCCGGTGCCAGCCCCGTCTCGGCCAGCACCGCCTGCACCGTGGCCACGAGTTCGGGGTCGCCCAGCTGGCGCGGCGAGAGGTTCACCGCCACCGGCACCGGCGGCAGGCCTTCGCGCTGCCAGGCCATGGCCTGCTCACATGCGCTGCGCAGCACCCAGCGGCCGATGGGCAGGATCAGCCCGGTCTCTTCGGCCACCGGGATGAACTGCGCCGGCGACACCGCGCCCAGCTCGGCGCTGTGCCAGCGCAGCAGCGCCTCCACGCCGGTGACGGCGCCATCGGCCAGCGCCACCTTGGCCTGGTAGTGCAGCGACAGTTCCCGCCGCTCGATGGCATGGCGCAGGCGAGATTCCAGCGCCAGCTTTTCCAGCGAACGGGCCTCGAGCTTGGGGTCGTAGAACTGGACGTTGTTCTTGCCCTCTTCCTTGGCGTGGTACATCGCCACGTCGGCATGGGCCAGCAGCGCGGCTTCATCGTCGGCATCGCCGGGGTACACGGCAATGCCCAGGCTCGCGGTGACACGGCATTCCTGGCCGCACAGCTGCATCGGCTTGATCACGGCCGACAACACCTTGCGGGCGACGCGGCCGGCCTGCTCGGGGCCCCGCAGGTCCTGCAGCAGCATCACGAACTCGTCGCCGCCCAGGCGTGCCACGATGTCGCTGCCGCGCAGGCTGGTCTTCAGGCGCCGCGCCACCTCGCGCAGCAGCTCGTCGCCGGCCTCGTGGCCGAGCGTGTCGTTGATGAACTTGAAGCGGTCGAGGTCGATGAACACCACCGCAAAGCGGCGCTGGTTGCGCCGCGCCACCTGCAGCACGTGGCTCAGCAGCTCGCCGAACATGGCGCGGTTGGGCAGGCCGGTGAGGCTGTCGTGCGTGGCCAGGTACTGGATGCGTTCCTCGGCCTGCTTGCGTTCGGTGATGTCGCGCGAGACGCCGCGGTAGCCGGCGAACAGACCCTCGGCGCTGAACAGCGGGCCGCCGCTGACGCTCACGTGGCGGCGGCGGCCGCGGCGGTCGGTCATCAGGTACTCGAAGTCGCGGAAGGGTTCTCGCTGCTCCATGGTGCGGCGCAGTTCGGTCCAGGCGGCGGACTTGTCGTAGCCCAGGCCCTCCCACGGGTGGCGGCCGCGCAGGCGGCGCTCGAACTCGGCGCCCTGGTGGCGGCCGCCGACCATCGTGAAGCGCAGCTCGGCGTCGAGTTCCCAGTACCAGTCGGAAGACAGGGCAACCAGGCTGCGGAAGCGTTCCTCGCTGCGCTGCTGCGCCGCCTCGGCGGCCTTGCGCGCGGTGATGTCCTGCATCACGGCGATGTCGTGCAGCGGCCTGCCCTCGGCGTCACGCTGCACCGAGATCGTCAGCTGCACCCACACGGCGCTGCCGTCCTTGCGCAGGTAGCGCTTGTCGCTCTGGAAAGAACTGATGGCACCGCTGCGCAGCTGCGCGCGCACGGCGTCGGTCACGTTGCGGTCGTCGGGGTGCGAGATCTGCTTCACGCTCATGCCCAGCAGCTCTTCGCGGGTGTAACCCAGGAAGTCACAGAACCAGCGGTTGGCGTGCAGGAAACGCCCGTTGGCGTCGACATGCGTGATGCCGATGGCCGCCAGCTCGATGGTGTCGATCAGCCGGCGCTCGCTGTCGCGCAGCAGCTGCTGCAGGTCGGGCGGCGCGGGGCGATCGGCGGGCGGAAGACGCATGGAGCGTCATCGGCAGCCCGCGCCCGGGCTTGAGGGCGGGCTTGTCCGGGCCGGCCGAGACCGGCCGAGACCCGCCTAACGGGCCGTGGTCTGCTTCACGGCGCGCTGCCACTGCGCCAGGCGTTCCCCGGCCTGCGCGCGGGACATCAGCGGCTCGAAACGGCGGCCCACCTGCCACTGCCCCGCCAGCTCGGGCAGGCCGCCGTACACCCCGGCGGCCAGGCCGGCCAGGTAGGCGGCACCGAGCGCGGTGGTCTCGGTGACCTGCGGCCGGACCACGGGGATGCCCAGCAGGTCGGCCTGGAACTGCATCAGCACGTCGTTCACGCTGGCGCCGCCGTCCACGCGCAGCTCGCTCACCGGTGAGGCGTCCCGGGCCATGGCCTGCAGCAGTGCCGCGCTCTGGAAGGCGATGCTCTCCACCGCGGCGCGTGCGATGTGCGCCACCGTGCTGCCGCGCGAGAGGCCGGTGATGGTGCCGCGGGCCTCGGCGTCCCACACCGGCGCGCCCAGGCCGGTGAAGGCGGGCACGAAAACGACACCGCCGCTGTCGGGCACGCTGGCGGTCAGGGCCATCACGTCGGCGCTGCGTTCGATGGCCTTGAGCCCATCGCGCAGCCACTGCACCACCGCGCCACCGATGAAGACGCTGCCCTCGAGCGCGAACTGGGGTGCTGCATCCCGCTGCGCCGCGGCCGTGGTGATGAGGCCGTTGTTCGAGCTGCGGAAGTTGCCGCCCGTGTGCATCAGCATGAAGCAGCCGGTGCCGTAGGTGTTCTTCGCCAGGCCGGCTTCGAAGCAGGCCTGGCCGAACAGCGCGGCCTGCTGGTCGCCGGCGATGCCGCAGATGGGGATGGGCGCGCCGAAGAGCCGCGTCTCGCCGAAGACATGCGCGGACGGGAACACCGCCGGCAGCACGCTGTCGGGCACGTGCAGCGCCTTCGTGAGGCCGCGGTCCCAGACGTTGTGGCGGATGTCGAACAGCATCGTGCGCGAGGCATTGCTCACGTCGGTGGCATGCACCTGCCCTTCGGTCAGCTTCCACAGCAGCCAGCTGTCCACGGTGCCGAAGGCCAGCTCGCCGTGCGCGGCGGCGATGTGCGCGCCATTCACGTGGTCGAGCAGCCAGCGGATCTTGGTGCCGCTGAAGTAGGGGTCGATGACGAGGCCGGTGGAAGCGCGCACCGCATCGGCCAGACCGGCGGCGCGCAGCTGCGCGCACAGCGGTTCGGTGCGGCGGTCCTGCCAGACGATGGCGCGGTGCACCGGATGGCCGCTGCGGCGGTTCCACAGCACCGTGGTCTCACGCTGGTTGGTGATGCCGATGGCGGCGATGTCGGCGGCGCTCAAGCCGCTCGTGGCCAGCGCCTCCTGCGCCACGGCGAATTGCGTCGCCCAGATCTCGTCCGCGTCGTGCTCCACCCAGCCCGGCTGCGGGAAATGCTGCGTGAACTCCCGCTGCGCCTGCGCCACGATGCGCCCGCTGCGGTGGAAGACGATGGCGCGCGAGCTGGAGGTGCCCTGATCGAGCGCGAGAAGATGGTCCTTGGCCATGCCGTGCCTCACCCTGCGGCCTGTTGCGTGATCCATTCATTGACGAGCCGGTCCAGCACGTCGAGTGGCAGCGCGCCGTGGTCGAGCACGGCGTTGTGGAACTTGCGGATGTCGAAGCGGTTGCCCAGCTTCGCCTTGGCGCGGTCGCGCAGCTCGTCGAACTTGAGCTTGCCGATCATGTAGGCCAGCGCC
>VFQQ010003591.1_pt1 | contig 14775 bp, 15 predicted proteins | sample 3512341 | NCBI WGS metagenome assembly VFQQ01 (sample SAMN10412373, study PRJNA504923) | tailings metagenome | isolation source: Relicate 2 Philex TSF1 revegetated site | place: Philippines: Tuba, Benguet | collected 2017-08-29 | reverse complement strand
GCAGCCCCTACGGCAACGGCGGTCGTCGCGATGGCGGCGGCGGTGGCCGCGGCGGCTACTGAGCCCCGGGTAATCCCGAATCCCAGGCCCCGTGGTGCAAGCCCCGGGGCTTTTTCGTGGGCGCTTCGCGCGCCCTTGGCCGCTCAGGCGCGGCCTTCGCCTTGCCGGTGTTTGCGCGGCCGGCCCGCCAGCACGCGGTCGAACATGGCATTGGGCAAGGCGCGCAGCAGCTTGGCCACCACCCCCATCTGCCACGGAATGACGCGGTAGCTGGCGCGGGCCTCGATCGCCTCGAAGGCACGCTCGGCAAAGGCCTGCGGGGTCATGAGGAAGGGCATGGGGTAGCGGTTCTCGCGCGTCAGCGGCGTGTCCACGTAGCCCGGCAGCAAGGTGACCACAGCCACACCACTGCCCCGCAGTTCGCCGCGCAGGCTCTCGCAATAGCTCACCACGGCCGCCTTGCTCGCACAGTAAGCACCGTGGCCGGGCAGCCCGCGGATGGCTGCCACGCTGGCAATGCCCACGAGGGCACCACGCCCGCGTTCGCGCATGGGCTGCACGAAGGGGTGGAAGCTGGCGGCCAGCCCCAAGTTGTTGGTGGCAAAGGTGCGCGCCATCACGTCCAGGTCGCCGCGCTCGGCGGTGTCCATGCCCACGCTGATGCCCGCGTTGGCGATCACCACCTCGGGCACACCCTGACCCGCGAGGCAGGCCCGGCCGGCGGCCACGATGCTGTCGGTATCGGCCACATCGGCGCGGTAGACGCAGCAGCGGTCGGCGCCGAAACCTTGCGATTGCGCCCAGGCCTGCAGTTCCTCGCTGCGACGCGCCACGAGCGCGAGGCGGTAACCCGCGCGGGCAAAGCGGCTGGCCAGCGCCTGGCCGATGCCGCTGGAAGCGCCGGTGATGAACACCAGCGGGGCGGCGGAAACAGGCGGTTGGCTCATGGCGCGTTGCGGGGTTGGAGTTGCGTGCGCACGCGCCCGGTGAAGTTGGCCACACCGGCAGCGCCGTCGTAGACCATGCGCTGCGCGGTGAGGCGGTCGCCCTCGCGGATCAATTCGACCGGCTGGTCGGAGCTGATGCGTTCGGTGGGCTGAAGTTCGACCAGCAGGAACTCGCCGCGGAACTCCAGCCGCGGCAGTGGCTGGCCACGGTCGTCGCGCCCGCCCTCGCGCACCACGACGGCGTTGCCTTCGAGCACGAAGCGGGTGTTGTCGCTGTTGGTGGTCACGCGCAGTGCGGTCGCCACCGTGGCGGCCCCGTTTTCAGCCAGGTTGCGCAGACGCGCGTTGTCGATCTCCACGCGGTCGTCGTCCGGGTGATGGCGCGCTTCGTCGCCCCGCACCTCGGCGCGCAGATTGCCGTTCGCGTCGAAGGAGCGCACCGAGAAGCGGCGCATGAAGTAGTCGGGCTCGCCGCTCACGGGCCTCTCGGCCTCGGGTTCGAGAGCCTTCGGCGTGGCGCGCAACAACCAGTACGAGCCCAGGGCGAGCAAGCCCATCAGCATGATGGGCAAATAGATCGAGAGCCGGTCCCACCAGGGTGCGCGGCGGCGGCGCGCGGGCGGGGGCGGCGCGTGGCGGTCCAGCCCGGGAATGAGATCGAAGTCGTCCTCGGCGTTCACCGTTGGCAGCCTTCAGGCGGTCTTGTCGAACTCTGCGGCATAGGCGCCACGGGCCATGAGCAGCAGGTCGCAGAACTCGCGGGCCGCGCCTTCGCCCGCCGATCGCGCCGTGACGTGGTGGGCGATGGCGCGCACCTCGTCGTGCGCGCCGGGCGGCGCGCAGGCGATGGCGGCGCGCCGCATCACGGGCAGGTCGGGCCAGTCGTCGCCCATGGCCGCGGCCTGTGCCCAGTCGAGGCCGAGCGAGGCGAGCAGGGCTTGCGCAGCCGGTGCCTTGTCTTCGGTGCCCAGGCGCAGGTGGGTGATGCCCAGCGCTTCCAGGCGCTGGCGCAGCGGTTTGCCATCGCGCCCGCTGATCACGGCGGGCACGATGCCATGGCGCTGCAAGAGCTTGAGGCCGTGGCCGTCGAGCGTGTGGAAGCGCTTGAGGGTTTCGCCCGCCTCGGAGAAGTAGAGACCGCCATCGGTGAGCACGCCATCGACATCGAAGAAGGCCACGCGCACGGGCTGCGCGCGCAACAGCAGTTCGGGGGCGAATCGCAGCACGGGCGTCGGCATCTCAGATCACCTTGGCGCGCATGAGGTCGTTGCTGTTGAGGGCACCGACGAGGCGGTTCTCGGCGTCCACCACCAGCACGCTGGTGATGCGATGGGCCTCCATGAGGTCGACAGCCTCCACGGCGAGCGCGTCGTTGCGAACGGTGCGCGGCGCGGGGTGCATGACTTCGCGCGCGCGCAAGGTGCGCAGATCGGCACCGCTGCCCGCGCGTTCGATAAGGCGGCGCAGGTCGCCGTCGGTGAAGATGCCCACGGCGTGGTCACCCTCTACCACCGCGCTCATGCCCAGGCCCTTGGCGCTGATCTCACGCATCAGGTCCATGAGGCTGGCTTCGGGCGCCACGCGCGGCACACCATCGCCGCTGCGCATCACGTCGCTCACGTGGGTGAGCAGCTTGCGGCCGAGCGCGCCACCCGGGTGCGAGCGCGCGAAGTCGTCGGCCTTGAAGCCGCGTGCATCGAGCAGGGCCACGGCCAGTGCATCGCCCAGCGCCAGCTGGGCCGTGGTGCTGGCGGTGGGGGCGAGGTTGTGGGGGCAGGCTTCCTTGGCGACCGAGGTGTCGAGCACGACATCGGCATGGCGGCCGAGGGTGGAGTCGGCGCGGCCCGTGAGAGCGATCAGCGGCACGCCCATGCGCTTGATCACCGGCAGGATGGCGGTGAGCTCTTCGCTCTCGCCGGAGTTGCTCAGCGCGATCACCGCGTCGGCCTCGGTGATCATGCCCAGATCGCCGTGGCTGGCCTCGGCGGGGTGCACGAACATGGCGGGCGTGCCGGTGGAGGCGAGTGTGGCCGCGAGCTTGCGGCCGATGTGGCCGCTCTTGCCCATGCCCATGACCACCGCCCGCCCACGGCTGGCAAGCAACAGTCGTACGGCGTCGGCGAAACGATCGTCCACGCGGCGGGCCAGCGCCGCAACGGCATCGGCCTCGATCTGCAGGGCCTCGACGGCCAGTTGTCGTACTCGCGCAGCGTCGATCGGGGTGGGGGCAGACATGCGGCGGATTATCGCCGCGGGGCCATCGCGCACCGAGGCCGGGCCGCCCCGTGCGCCCTTACCATGCGGCCATGACCTCGCTCGACCTGGCATTGCTGTACCTGCTGGCCGCCGTGCTGGCGGTGGTGGCGTGCCGCACCTTCAAGTTGCCCCCGATGTTGGGCTACCTGGCGGTGGGCGTGGTCATCGGCCCGAACGCGCTGGCGCTGGCCCAGAACTCGGGCGGCCTGCGCTACCTGGCCGAGTTCGGCGTGGTGTTCCTGATGTTCGTGATCGGGCTGGAGTTCAGCCTGCCCAAGCTGCGCGCCATGAAACGCCACGTGTTCGGCCTGGGCGCGGCGCAGGTGGCGTGCACGGTCGTGATCACCACGGCCGGCGCCCTCGCACTGGGGCTGGTGCTGCCGCGCTGGGGGGTTTCGTGGCAGACGGCGTTCGCACTCGGCGGCATCATGGCCATGAGCAGCACGGCCATCGTGGTCAAGTTGCTGGCCGAGCGACTGGAGCTGGAATCCGAACATGGCAAGCGCGTGCTGGGCATCCTGCTGTTCCAGGATCTGGCCGTGGTGCCCCTGCTGGTGCTGATCCCGGCCCTCTCGGCGCCGCCCGAGGCGTTGGCAACCGCGCTCGGGCTGGCCCTTCTCAAGGCCGTCGTGCTGCTGGGGCTGCTGCTCACCGGCGGGCAACGGCTCATGCGCTGGTGGCTCACGCTGGTGGCCCGGCGCAAGAGCGAAGAGTTGTTCATGCTCAACCTGCTGCTCATCACGCTGGGCCTGGCCTGGCTGACGGAGCACGCGGGCCTGTCGCTCGCCCTGGGCGCGTTCGTGGCGGGCATGCTGATCGCCGAGACCGAATACAAGCACCAGGTCGAGACCGACATCCGGCCCTTTCACGACGTGCTGCTGGGCCTGTTCTTCATCACCATCGGCATGCTGCTCGACTGGGCGCTGGTGATTGAACGCTGGTCGCTGGTGCTGTTCATGCTGGTGGTCTCGCTGGGCTTCAAGCTTGCGCTGGTGACCGCCCTCACCCGGGCGTTCGGCGCGCCCATGGGCACGGCCTTGCGCACCGGGCTCTACCTGGCCCAGGCCGGTGAGTTCGGGCTGGTGTTGCTGTCGCTGGCGTCGCAGCACCAGCTGGTGCCGCCCGAGCTGTTCAACCCCATCCTGGCCAGCATGGTGATCTCCATGCTGCTCACGCCGTTCGCGATCCTCTACAGCAACCGCATCGTCACCCGGCTGGTGGGCAGCGACTGGCTGATGCAGTCGGTGCAGATGACGGCGATCGCGCGCAAGGCGATCAACGCCGACAAGCACGTGATCATCTGCGGCTATGGCCGCTGCGGGCAAAACCTGGCTCGCCTGCTCGAGGCCGAGGGCATCCCCTACATGGCGCTGGATCTCGACCCCGACCGCGTACGCCAGGCTGCCGCCGCCGGGCACTCGGTGGTGTTCGGCGACGCTGCGCGCCTGCAGGCGCTCATAGCCGCCGGCCTGCACCGGGCCAGCGCGGTGGTCATCACCTACCTGGACACCCCGAGCGCGCTCAAGGTGCTGCACCACGCGCAATCCCATGCGGCCCAGGTACCGGTCGTTGTGCGCACGGTGGACGACGTGGACATCGAGCGCCTGCGGGCGGGCGGCGCCACCGAGGTGGTGCCCGAGGCGATCGAGGCCAGCCTGATGCTGGCCAGCCATGCGCTGGCCCTGGTGGGCGTGCCCATGCGGCGGGTGATCCGCGTCGTGCAGGACCAGCGCGACGCGCGCTACGAACTGCTGCGCGGCTACTTCCACGGCGCCGACGACGACACCGCCGACGAGCTGCAGCACGAGCGGCTCAACAGCGTGACGCTACCCAGCGCCGGGCGTTGGGCCGGCAAGACGCTGGAGAGCCTGGCGCTGCCCGCCATGGGTGTGCGTGTGGTGAGCCTGCGCCGCGCCAACGGCCGCGCGGCGGCGCCGGAGGAGAGCGCCGTGCTGTCCGGGGGCGACACCCTGGTGCTGAGCGGGCAGGCGCCCGCCCTGGCACTGGCCGAGGACAAGCTGCTCGGCGGCTGAGCGCCCGCCCGGCCACCTCGGCCAATTCCGAGGACTGCCCTGGGTTTTGTGACCATGCGGTCACGATGGAAACCCATGCGTATCTATGCTGCGGCTCCCAACCCACCATCAGGAGACCCGCCCATGGACCGACGACACTTCCTCGGCGCCGGCATCGCCGGCGCCAGCGTGCTGACCTTTTCCTCCGTGCTCTCGCAGAGCGCCCCCAACCCGGGCGCGCCCACCCTGCCAGAACCCGGTTTTCGCAAGATGACGCTCGGCAGCCTGGAGGTTGTCGCCATCAACGACGGTGCCCTGCGCCGCCCGCTGGGCGACGAGTTCGTTCGCAATGCGCCGCTGGAACAGGTCAAGGCCCTGCTGGCGGCCCAGAACCTGCCCACCGATTACGTGGACATTCCTTTCACGCCGTACCTCATCGTCTCGGGCGGCACCAAGTTCCTGATCGACACCGGCTTTGCCGACAACGGGCCGCCCTCCACCGGCAAGCTGCGCGCGAACATGGCGGCCGCAGGCCACAAGCCCGAGGAAATCAATCACGTCATCCTGAGCCACTTCCACGGTGACCACATCAACGGCCTGATCAACAAGGCGGGCGATCTTGTGTTCCCCAACGCGACGGTACACGTGCCCGCGCAGGAGTTCGCGTTCTGGATGGATGACGCCAAGATGAATGCGGCCCCGCCCGCCGCTCAAGGCGCTTTCCAGAACGCGCGCCGCGTGCTCGGCAAGATCCCTGCAAACAAGCTGGTGCGCTTCGAAGCAGGGGCCGAGGTGGCCCCCGGCATCCAGTCGGTGGCGGCTTTCGGCCACACCCCGGGTATGTGCGTGTTCACCGTTCGCTCGCAGGGCCAATCGTTCATGTACACGGCCGACGTGACCAATGTGCCCTCGCTGTTTGCGCGCAGCCCGGACTGGGCGGTGACGTTCGACATGGACCCCGAGATGGCCCGCCAGACACGTCGGCGCATCTTCGACCAGCTCGTGAAGGACAAGATGGCCATGGGCGGCTTCCACTTCCCGTTCCCCGCGCTGGGCACGCTGGAAGCGGCGGGCAGCGGCTACCAGTTCAAGGCCCTCGCCTGAGCGATTGGCGGAAGGCAGCGGGGGTGTGCCGATAATCCCGCGCATGGACACCGCTGCCTACCTCCGCTCCCACATCCGCACTGTGCCCGATTGGCCAGCCCCGGGCGTGCAGTTTCGCGACATCACGCCGCTGCTGCAGAACCCGAAGGTCTTTCGTGTACTGATCGACACCTTCGTGCACCGCTACATGGATCCGTCGCTGCGTCCGAGCGTTGTGGCCGGGTTGGATGCGCGCGGCTTCATCATCGGCTCGGTGCTGGCCTATGAACTCGGCGTGGGCTTCGTGCCCATCCGCAAGAAGGGCAAGTTGCCGTTCAACACCGTCGAGGAAACCTACGAACTCGAGTACGGCAGCGCCACGGTGGAGTTGCACACCGACGCCGTGAAGCCCGGGGACCGGGTGCTGCTGATCGACGACCTGATTGCCACCGGCGGCACCATGATGGCCGGCCGGCGTTTGCTGGAGAAGCTGGGCGCCACGGTGACGGAGGGCGCAGCCATCGTGGATCTGCCCGAACTCGGTGGTTCGACCAAGCTGCGCGACAGCGGCCTGGCCTTGTTCACCTTGCTGGATTTCGCGGGCCACTGACGTGCGGCCCGGGTGGCCGCGTCAGAGCTTGCCGTGCTGCGTGTCGCTGAGCGCGGCAAAGTCGCTCACCGCTTCCGGCATCGGCAACTGCGGCTCACGGGGGTGGCGGTACGCAGCGGTGGGCGGTGCGGCCAGCGCTTCGCGGAAAGCCCGCACCTCGTCCTCACCCACATGTTCAGCCGGGCCACGGCTTGTAGAAGCCTGCGGTCGCGGGATGCTGGTGTCGGCCGCCTCGCGCCGCGTCTGGGCCACCATCGATGCGCGCAGAGCCTGACCCACCTGCTCCGGCGACGGCTTGCGCCGCCAGTAGATCGCACGCACGTCCATGGTGTGACGCGCCTTGCCGGCTTGCTGGATCCAGCGCTCGATCTCGAGCAGGAACTCGTCGGGCAGCGATTGCGCGGGCAGCGCGAGATCGACCAGCACGATGAAGCTGTCGCCGGTGCTGTCGAGATTGAGCACCTTGAAGCTGTAGCTGGTGGACAGCACACCGCCGCGGATCAGCGATTCGCGCACCACGCCGAAGAGCTGCTCGCGCCGCAGCAGCCGGCGCCCGCGGCGCGGAGAAATCAGCGGCATCGTGGTGGTGCGAAAGGCGTTGCGGGCGCGTGCCAGCGCGCTCTTGCCTTTGCCGTTGGCGGATTTCCTGGCTTGCAGCCAGCTCATGAGGGACATGGTCAGGGTGTGCACGAAGCGGCAGGTTTTTGTTGTGAACGGGGTGGTGTTCGCGAGCCAGGCGCAGGCCACTCCGGGCGCAGAGTCAGGTCACTGCCACACGCTTGGGCTTGTTGTACATGCGCCGCGCCAGCACGGCGGACATCGCGATCGTGAGTTCCAGCGCGATCTGCGGGTGCCGCACGCCCAGCTCGCGAAAACGCAAGGGCGTCAGGCACCAGAGGCGGCAATCGCTGCCGGCGTTGACGGTGGCACTGCGGGGCAGATGGCTGTAGAACGCGCCTTCTCCGAGCAGTGAGCCAGCGCCCACGACGGCGATGCGCACGCGCTCCTTGGAATCCTCGTAGTGCACGGTGAGTGTGCCGGCCTCGACGAAATACACGGTGCGGTCTTTCACACCCTGCTCGATCAACACCTGCCCCTGTTGCAACGCCACCGGCTGCATGTAGTTCGCCAGCGTGACCCAATGGGCCTCGCTGAGATTGAGGGGCACGGCATCCAGCGCGCTGCTGTGGCGCATGGCTTGCGCCAGGTGCTGGATATCGAACCGTGCGGACGTGGTCGCGGCATTCATGCGCAAAGTGGACCGCAGCGGCCCGCCCGGCGCAACCGGAAGGTAACCCCTGTTTACAGTTCAGTTCCCAGCGGCAGGCCATGTGCCCTGGGCGGCAAGTCCGCCGTCACTTGCCGATGCAAAAACGCGAAAAGATGACCCCAAGCAGGTCGTCGGCGGTGAACTCGCCGGTGATTTCGCCGAGCGCTTGTTGCGCGAGACGCAATTCTTCGGCGAGCAGGTCGAGGTGGTCCGCGGCATGCGTGAGCAGGCCCTGCGCTTGCTGCAGGTGATCGCCGACGCGTTCGAGCGCACGCAGGTGGCGTTCGCGTGCCATGAACAGGCCTTCGCCTCCGCTCTGCCAACCCGCCAGTTGCAGCAGCCGTGTGCGCAGCACATCGAGCCCGGTACCGTGCTTGGCCGACAGCGCGATGTCGTCGTCGCCTGCGGGCACACCGCCTGCCTGATCGACCTTGTTCCAGACATGCAGCACGGGCACGCCCGCGGGCAGGCCGCGCAGGATGTTGGCGTCGCCATGGCGGTAGCGCGGTTCACCCCAGCGCGTGAGGTCGTGCAGGAACAGCACCGCATCGGCGCCACGGATGCGCTGCCAGGCGCGCTCGATGCCGATGCGCTCGACCTCGTCGACCTCGAGGCCGTCGCGCAGGCCCGCGGTGTCGGTCACGTGCAGCGGCACGCCTTCGATCTGGATGGTCTGCTGCACCACATCGCGCGTGGTGCCCGCGATCGGCGTGACGATGGCCAGCTCGGCGCCTGCCAGCGCGTTGAGCAATGAGCTCTTGCCCGCGTTGGGCTGTCCCGCGATGACGACTTGCAAGCCATCGCGCAACAGCGCGCCCTGGCGCGCCTCGGCCTGCAGGCTGATCAGCGCTTCGCTCAGCCGCGCAAGCTGGCCCTCGGCATCGGCTTTCTTCAGGAAATCGATCTCTTCCTCGGGGAAGTCGAGCGTCGCCTCGACGAGCATGCGCAGGTCGATCAACGCGTCACGCAGGGCGTGCACGCGCTGCGAAAAGGCCCCGGCCAGCGAGCGCGCAGCGCTGCGTGCAGCGGCCTCGGTGCTGGCGTCGATCAGGTCGGCGACAGCCTCGGCCTGCGCGAGGTCGAGCTTGTCGTTGAGGAAGGCGCGTTCGGTGAACTCGCCCGCGCGCGCCAGCCGCAGGCCGGGCAAGGCGTCCTGCGCCACCGCCAGGCAGCGCGCCAGCAGCAGTTGCAGCACCACGGGCCCGCCGTGGCCCTGCAGTTCGAGCACGTCTTCACCGGTGTAGGAATGCGGCGCGGGAAACCACAGCGACAGGCCGTGGTCGATCGGGTGGCCATCGGCTCCGCGCCAGGGGCCGTAGGTGGCTTCGCGGGCTTGCAGTTCGCGCCCGATCAAGGCACGCACGAACGGCGCCAGCCCCTTGCCAGACACCCGCACGATGCCCACAGCCCCGCGGCCGGGGGCTGTGGCAATGGCGACGATGGGATCGTGATGGTGGGGCAGCATGTCAGTGCCGCCGCGCAGGCCTCACTTGAACTTCGGCATGTTGAACTTCAAGGGCACACCCATGCGGTGGTTGATGTGCGCCTGCTGCGCGATCGTGAGGATGTTGTTCGTGATCCAGTAGAGCACCAGGCCCGACGGGAAGAAGAAGAACATCACCGAGAAGATCAGCGGCATGAACCACATCAGCTTGGCCTGCAGCGGATCGGGCGGCAGCGGGTTGAGCGCGGTCTGGATCATGGTGGTGACGGCCATCACCAGCGGCAGCAGGTAGAACGGGTCGGGCGAGGACAGATCGGTGATCCAGCCCAGCCAGGGCGCGTTGCGCATTTCCACGCTGGACAGCAGCACCCAGTAGAGCGCGATGAACACGGGAATCTGGATCAGGATGGGGAAGCAGCCGCCCAGCGGGTTGACCTTCTCCTCGCGGTAGATCTTCATCATCTCCTGCTGCATCTGCTGCGGGTTGCCCTTGAGGCGCTCGCGCATTTCCATGATGCGCGGGTTGATCGCCTTCATCTTGGCCATGCTGCGGTAGGCGCTGGCGTTGAGCCAGTAGAACGCGGCCTTGATCAGCACCACCAGCAGCACGATGGCCCAGCCCCAGTTGCCCACATAGCCGTGGATTTTCTCGAGCAGCCAGTACAGCGGCTTGGCCAGGATGGTGAGCCAGCCATAGTCCTTCACGAGCTCGAGACCGGGCGCCAGGCGCTCAAGCACCTTCTCGTCTTGCGGGCCCACGAAGAGGCGCGCCTTCGCCGTGTGCGACTGGCCGGGTGCGATCTCGGGCAGGGTGCTGATGGTGCCGACCGAGTACAGGTTGTCGGCCACCTTGCGCACGAAGTTTTCGCGCGCTTCGCCGGCTTCGCCCAGCCAGGCCGAGGCGAAATAGTGCTGCACCATGGCCACGTAGCCGTCGGTGGCTTCGCGCTGGAAACTCGCCTTGTCGCTGGCAACGTTCTTGAACTCGATCTTCTGGAACTTCTGTTCGGTGGTGTAGACCGCCGGGCCGGTGAAGGTGGAATAGAAGGGCGTTTCGCTCTCGACCGTGCTGCCATCGCGCACAAGCTGGCGATAGAGCTGAGGCTTGACCGGCGCACCCCCGCGATTGCGGACTTCGTGCGTCACCCCGACGTCGTAGGCGCCGCGCGTGAGGGTGTAGGTGGTGACGAGCTGCACGCCACCCACCTCGGCCGACTCGAAACGCACCTGCAGCGTGTCCTGGCCATCGACCAGTACAGCGGGGCCGGCGGCCAGGGCCATCGGGGTCTTGTGCGTGGGGAAACTGCCTCCAATGAGGCCGGTCTGCGCCACGTAGGTGCGATTGCCTTCCTGCTGGAACAACGTGAACGGTGTCCGGACCTCGCGGTCCTTGCCGCCGGTGGCCTGCGCGTGCTTGAGCAACTGCGCACCCACGAGGGCTCCACCTTCGCTCTGGAAGGTGAGCGCCATCACGTCGGTGCGCACTTCGTGGCGCGTGTTGGCCGCAGCGGGCGTGGGCGCGTCGATACCAGGCACGGCCCCTGCGGCGGCCGGCGCGGCGGCCTGGGGCAGGCTGCCCTGAGTGGCCGCGCCAGTACCGCCCGTCTGGGCCGGCGCTGTGGCGGCGGGCGGCGAGGCGGTGGGGAAGAAAGTGGCGGACTTGCCGTTGTGAATCTGCCATTTGTCCCAGATCAGGACCATGGCGAAACCGAACACCACCCACAGGATGGAGCGACGAATGTCATTCATGAGGCGTTCTTCTTGTCGGGATGGCGAGGCATCAGGCGGGTGAACAGGCCAGGGGGCGGGGCTGCCGGCACCGGGTCATGCCCGCCCTCACACCAGGGATGGCAGCGCACCAGGCGCTGTGCGGTCAGGCGGCTGCCCGTGAGCGCGCCGTGGCGCTGCAGGGCCTGCAGTGCGTACGCGGAACAGCTGGGCTCGAAGCGGCAGCCGTTACCGAGCCAAGGGCTGAGCAGCAGGCGATAGCCCTGCACCAGAACAATCAGCGCGCGCTGCGGCCAATCACGCCACATGGCCAGAGGCAGCTTGTGCGCGGCGCGGGAGTGCCCGGGCCCAGAGCTGCAACAGTTCTTCACGCACCGCGTGTTTGAGCACGGTCGAGGTGGCGCTCACGAATTGGGCGCGATCGAAACCGCTGCGCAGGCGCACCACGTGGGCAGACACAGGCAGCTCCGCAGCCACAGGCACTGTGGCGTAGATCTGGCGGCGGATGGTGTTGCGCGTAACGGCGCGACGCGCCCAACGTTTGGGCACGAGCGCACCGAGCCACGGGCCGGGCTCAGGAAACAGCGGGCTGTCGCCCTCGGCAACAGGGCCGGGGGCAAGTCGGTGCAAGGCGAAGTGGGTCGTCTTGGCCACGGGGGCGTTGGCCAGCACGGCCTGGAACTGCTGCCGCGACCGCAGGCGGGGAATCACCAGCGGACAGCGGCCAGCGGACTCAGACCGCCAGGCGCTTGCGGCCCTTGGCGCGACGTGCGTTGATCACCGCACGGCCGCCACGCGTCTTCATGCGCACGAGGAAACCATGGGTGCGGGCGCGGCGGATCTTGGAGGGCTGATAGGTGCGTTTCATGTTGGACCTGTCCGGAATCGGGGAAACCGGCAATTATCGCCAGAAACACCCCCTGCCGGCAAGCGATGCTCCACGAGCCTCCGGACGACCGAGCCTTGATGGCCCGCGAGACAAGCGGCATGCCCCGCGCTTGTGGATAACTGGGGAGCGTGCCTACAATGCGCGCCCGGGGTGCCGCCCCGTTGTCCACAACGATAAACAGCTCCCCTTTCGCTTCATGTCCGAGGGCACCTCCCCGTCCGCTGCGCTGCGCGACGATCACACCGGGCGTTCACTGTGGGCCGTGTGCATCGAGCGCCTGGCCCAGGAAATCCCCGAACAGCAGTTCAACACCTGGATTCGCCCCTTGGTTGCGACCGTCGCAGCGGATGGCACCAAGGTGGTGCTTGCCGTGGGCAACCGCTTCAAGCTGGACTGGATCCGGGCCCAGTACGCGTCACGCATCAGCGCCGTGCTGGAGGCGGCACAAGGCCACCCGGTGGCGCTGGAGTTGGCGCTCGCTCCGCGTGAAACCCCCGTGAGAACTGTTCCTGCCAGCCGCCCGTCTTTCGATGCGGCTGCCGAGCCGGCGTCGAACGAGCCATCCGAGTTGTCACCGATCGATGCCGTCATGGGGGGTGCCCCGCGCACCCGCCTGAACCCGGCACTGACCTTCTCGACCCTGGTGGAAGGCTCGGCCAACCGCATGGCGCGCGCCGCCGCGATGCACGTGGCCGGTAGCCTGGGCCAGCTCTACAACCCGCTGTTCATCTACGGCGGCGTTGGTCTGGGCAAGACGCACCTGGTGCACGCGATCGGCAACCACCTGCTGGCCGAGCGGCCTGGCGCCCGAGTTCTCTACATCCACGCCGAGCAGTTCGTTTCGGATGTGGTCAAGTCCTATCAGCGCAAGACTTTCGATGAGTTCAAGGCGCGCTACCACTCGCTGGACCTGCTGCTGATCGACGACGTGCAGTTCTTCGCCAACAAGGACCGCACCCAGGAAGAGTTCTTCAACGCCTTCGAGGCGCTGCTGGCCAAGAAGAGCCACATCGTGCTCACCAGCGACACCTACCCCAAGGGCCTGGCCGACATCCACGAGCGCCTGGTCTCGCGCTTCGACTCCGGCCTGACGGTGGCGATCGAGCCGCCCGAGCTGGAAATGCGCGTGGTCATCCTGATCAACAAGGCCGCGGCCGAGGGCGCGGTGATGCCCGAGGAAGTGGCTTTCTTCGTGGCCAAGAACGTGCGCTCCAACGTGCGCGAGCTGGAAGGCGCGCTGCGCAAGATCCTGGCCTACAGCCGCTTCAACCAGAAGGACATCTCCATCCAGCTGGCGCGCGAGGCGCTGAAGGACCTGCTGTCGATCCAGAACCGGCAGATCGGGGTGGAGAACATCCAGAAGACGGTGGCCGATTTCTACAAGATCAAGGTCGCCGACATGTATTCGAAAAAGCGGCCGGCCAGCATCGCCCGGCCGCGGCAGATCGCCATGTTCCTGGCCAAGGAACTCACACAGAAAAGCCTGCCCGAGATCGGCGAGTTGTTCGGCGGGCGCGACCACACCACCGTGCTGCACGCGGTGCGCAAGATCGCGGGCGAGCGCCAGCAGAACACCGAGCTGAACCAGCAACTGCACGTGCTGGAGCAGACCCTGAAAGGCTGAGCCCGCACGGGGCACAGAAACCAGCAGAAAACACTGTTCAAAAGAGTGAAAATACGGCGGTTCAGCCGCCCGGGTGCGCCAGGCACCTGCCCATAACGAAAGAGCCGCCGATGATCGTTTTCAAATCCTCCCAGGACAAGGTGTTGGCCGCGCTGCAGGCGGTCGCCGGCATCGTGGAGCGGCGCCACACGCTGCCGATCCTGGCCAACGTGCTGATCCGCAAGACAGGCCCGCAGCTGCAGCTCACCACCAGCGACCTGGAAATCCAGATCCGCACCACGGCCGACCTGGGCGGCGACAGCGGCGCCTTCGCCACCACGCTGGGCGCGCGCAAGCTGATCGACATCCTGCGCACCATGCCGGGCGACCAGACCGTGAGCCTGGAGCACACCGGCGGCAAGCTGGTGCTCAAGGGCGGCAAGAGCCGCTTCACGCTTCAGAGCCTGCCGGCCGAGGACTTTCCACTGGTGCAGGAGGCCGCGAGCTTCGGCCCCGCGTTCAGCGTGCCGCAGAAAACGCTCAAGAGCCTGCTGAGCCAGGTCTCGTTCGCGATGGCGGTGCACGACATCCGCTACTACCTGAACGGCATCCTGTTCGTGGCCGAGGGCAAGCAGCTGAGCCTGGTGGCCACCGACGGTCACCGCCTGGCCTTCGCGTCCGCCACGCTCGACGTGGAAGTGCCGAAACAAGAGGTGATCCTGCCGCGCAAGACGGTGCTGGAGATGCAGCGCCTGCTGTCCGACAAGGAAGGCGCGATCGAGATGCAGTTCGCGGCCAACCAGGCCAAGTTCAGCTTCGACGGCATGGAGTTCGTCACCAAGCTGGTCGAGGGCAAGTTCCCCGACTACAACCGCGTGATCCCCAAGAACCACAAGAACATCGTCACGCTGGGCCGCGCGCCGCTGCTGGCCA
>VFQQ010003590.1_pt1 | contig 14780 bp, 12 predicted proteins | sample 3512341 | NCBI WGS metagenome assembly VFQQ01 (sample SAMN10412373, study PRJNA504923) | tailings metagenome | isolation source: Relicate 2 Philex TSF1 revegetated site | place: Philippines: Tuba, Benguet | collected 2017-08-29 | reverse complement strand
TCGAGCTTGAGGATGATCGGCTCACCGACAAGGCCGAAATCAGCGGCTGCCACGGTCATCACCGGCGTGCGGCGGATATGCGGGGCGATGATGGCTGCGGTGGACGCGATGTCGGCGGCGGTGGGGAGGCGGAGGGTCATGGGCGCATGGGTGCCAGCAAAGAGATTGCACGGCAAGCGGCTTTGGCATAGAGTTCCCAACATGGGAACCGATGCTGATGCGGATCATTGCCAAGGCCACGTTGCGGACATTCTGGGACCGCCATCCCTCGGCAGCCGTGCCGCTGCGCAAATGGTTCTCGATGGTTTCTGTCGCTCAGTGGCGCGGGCCGGCTGACGTGAAGGCGATGTTCGGCGCCAATGTGGACTTTGTCGCCGACAACCGGATCATCTTTGACGTCGGCGGCAACAAGTAGCGACTGATCGTGCGCGTGTCGTACGAATATGGACAGGTTCTGATCAAGTTCGTCGGCACCCACGCCGACTACGACAAGATCGACCCGAGGAGCGTGTGATGGATGTCAGGCCAATTCGAACCGAAGCCGACTATCGCTGGGCCCTTGGCGAGATCGAGCACTATTTCGACGAAGAACCGGTACGCGGCACGCTGGAGGCCGATCGTTTCGAAGTGCTGGCCGACCTGATCGAAGCCTACGAAGCACGACACTGGTCGATCGAGCACGCCGACGCGGTGGAGTTGATCCAGTATCGGATGGAACTCGGCGGGTTCCTGGCCAAGGATCTTGCGGAAGTGCTGGGCTCGAAGTCGAGGGCATCGGAAATCCTCAACCGCAAACGCGCCATCACGCTGGATATGGCCCGTAAACTGCACGCCGCATGGGGTATTCCGGCCGAAGCGCTGATCCAGCCCTATCGTCTGGATGCCGCCTGAACCCTTGCCATCTGCCGCCATTTCCCCTATAGCCCGCCTCGCATTCGTTCGGCCGGGGGCTGAACGGAGGGTTTTGCCATTGGCAAGATAGGGTTTCGATCCGGCCTCCCGTGTTCCCGCTCTTTGCAAGACTGCTTTGGCGCCTTTCCGGCTTCAAAGGGGCTCCGCGCCGAGAGGATGCAGTGTTGAACCACTCAGAAGGAAGGCGCTTCATGGCCCTTTACGAACACATCTATCTCGCCCGGCAGGACGTGTCCGCCCAGCAGGTCGAAGAACTGACCAACGCCCTCACCGAAGTCCTCTCGCAGGGCGGCGGCAAGGTCACCAAGAACGAGTACTGGGGCCTCAAGTCGCTCTCGTACCGCATCAAGAAGAACCGCAAGGCCCACTACAGCCTGCTCAACATCGACGCTCCGGCCGCTGCCGTGGCCGAGATGGAGCGCCAGATGCGCATCAATGAAGACATCCTGCGCTTCATGACCGTGCGTGTGGACGAGCTCGAAGAAGGCCCGTCGGCGATGATGCAGAAGCGCGACCGCGACGACGATCGCGGCGACCGTCCGGGCGGCCGTCCCGGCGGCTTCGACCGTGGTCCGCGCCGCGATGGCGGCGACCGTCCGCCGCGCCGCTTCTGATCTGGAAAGGATAGTACATCATGGCAATTCGTGACCTCACCACTTCGCAGGCCCGTCGTCCGTTCCAGCGCCGTCGCAAGACCTGCCCGTTCTCGGGCCCGAACGCGCCCAAGATCGACTACAAGGACGTCCGCCTGCTGCAGCGCTACGTGTCCGAGCGCGGCAAGATCGTGCCGAGCCGCATCACCGCCGTTTCGGCCAAGAAGCAGCGCGAACTGGCCCAGGCCATCAAGCGCGCCCGCTTCATCGGCATCATGCCCTACGCTGTCAGCTAAGCTGATTTGAACTTGGCGGTTGGCGTTGAAACAGCGCCAACTGTCACACTAGCGGTCAGCGCTGAAACAGCGCGCTGACTCGCTGGACTGGCGACCGGACCATCGGTTCGCTCGCCATCGCTGGAGCCGGGGATGGTCCCCTGCCCCTAACCGCCCCAGAGGCGGGACAGCATCGGAGTTACAAATGAAAGTCATTCTGCTCGAGCGCGTCGGCCGTCACGGCCATATCGGCGACGAAGTCACCGTCAAGGACGGCTATGCCCGCAACTTCCTTCTGCCGCAGCAGAAGGCCCTGCGCGCCACCGAAGCCAACCGCGCCCGTTTCGAACGCGACCGCGCCCAGATCGAAAAGCGCAACCAGGAGCGCCGCGAGGCCGCTGCCGGTGTTGCCGCCGGTCTCAACGGCGCCACCGTCGTGATCATCCGCCAGGCTGGTGAAACCGGTCAGCTCTACGGTTCGGTGTCCTCGCGCGACGTTTCCGAGGCCCTGTCGGCCAGCGGCCTGACCGTTGCCCGTTCGCAGGTCGTGCTCGCCGATCCGATCAAGACCGTCGGTATCCACACCGTGCCGCTGCACCTGCACGCCGAAGTCGACGTGTCGATCACCGTCAACGTCGCCCGCTCGGACGACGAAGCTGCCCGTCAGGCCGCCGGTGAAGACCTCACGGTCAACACCTTCGACGACGAAGCCGCCAACGAGTTCGCTGCCGGCCAGGCTGAAGCCGGCTCGGCTGCCGCCGACGCGTTCGGCGACGACGAGTAAGTTTTCGTCTGCATAGAATTGCGAAAGGCCGGGAGCGATCCCGGCCTTTTTGTTTGCGCGATCGGACGGGTACTCGCCCCGGCTAAGACGGCCTGCCGATCATCCGGCTGGCCATCTGCTTTTGATGCGAGCGGGACCGCGGCGGTCCCGCCTTCTACAGCGCGCCGGTGAGGCTGAGGCGGAGCGTGCCGCTGGCGACGCCGTCGTTGCGCAGGCTGCCATCGGCGAAGACGCCAGCGCTGAGGCTCTCGGTGATAGCGGTCTCGAGGCCCAGGCCGCCATAGACGCCGTAGGTCGTGCCGCCGGGGGTGGCGACGCTGGTGCCGAGGTTGAGGTTGGTCACCGTCACCGGCACAGTCGAGCTGCCGAAATTGGACTGGGCCGAAACGCCAGCCTTGGCGGTCAGGGTTATCGCCCTGCCCTCGCCGGCTTCAACATCGTGGCGGGCTTCGAGACCCAGACGCAGGTCGAGCAGGCTGATAGTCTGCTGGCCGACCGACAGGTTCATCGACGAGCCGGTCTCGGTATAGGCGGAGGTGAAACCGCCGACATAGGTCGCGGCGGCCCGCACCGAGAGCTGCCCCAGGTCGCCCGACAGCACCGGAATGGAGACCCCGAGGCTCGGCGCCAGGAAGGTGCTGGTGAAGCTGCCGGTCGCCGTTTCGAGCGTGCCGCCGGCGACGAACTGCCGCTTGCCGGCATGCGTGCTGACGCCGCCGACCAGCGATGCGTCGACGGTGACGACGCCCACCGAACCGGTGCCGTAGACTCCGAGCAGTCCGGTCTGGGTATTCAGGGTCTGCTGGCCCGAGAGCGCCGTGCTGTTGCTCTGCACATAACCAACGAGGCCACCCAGCGTCATTGTACCGACCCGTGCGTGCGAACCGGCGACAATGCCGCCAAAGACGCTCGACGGATCGACCGCGGTCCGGCCGGCATTGAAGCCGCCGATGACATTGCCCCAGACCGTCGCACCGCTGCCGGTATCGAGTTGGGTGAGCACCGCCTGCTCCGTCGCATCGGCGGCCGCGCCGCGGCTCATTGATGCATAGGCGCTGGGTTCGGCCGGGGTATCGACCGGCGTCCGAAGGTTCTGGCTGGCGATGTCGTTGATGGCCTGCACCGTGCTGCCGAAGCTCGAGCCGATGGCGGCGTTGTTGGTGCCAGCGATATCGATGATGGCGACCTGGGCGTTGCCGGAGGTGGCGACGAAGCTGCGGTTGCCCGAGACCAGGGTTTCGAGGCCGCTGGTGGTGAGCAGCGCGTTGCCGGCGAAGCCGGAGAAATCGAGCGTGTCGGAGCCCGACCCGAAGGCCAGTGCGCCGTAGATCTGCGAGCCGGTCAGGAGGTTCAAGCGGTCATTGCCCGAGCCGAAGCTAACAGCAGCGGTGGCGCCACGGATGGTGCCCGAATTGGTGAAGGTGGTGCCCTGGCTGCCGAGGATGGCGACACCCACGGCGCCGCTGCTGGCGATGGTGCCGGAGTTCTCGAAACTCTGCACGCCGTTGTCGAAATAAACGCCGGTGCCGACGCCGCTGATGGTGCCGGAATTGGCGAAGGACGCCACCTGCTGGCTGGGGCCGCCGACGGTGTTGCGGAACACCACGACGCCAGAACTCGCCTGCTGGTTGGAGGCCCCTGTGATGGTACCGCGATTGACGAAGGTCATGCCGGTCGGCGCCAGCGCCGTTGAGGTCTGCACGAAGACGCCGAGGCCGGAATTGGCGGCCGAGCCATTGGTGTTCTGAATGACGCCGCCGGCTTCGTTGACGAAGCTCTTGACGCCGTAACCGAAGGCGACGGCCGTATCGCTGGCGCCGCTGATCGTGCCGGCATTGGAGAAGCTCTGCACCTGGCCGAAGCTTTCGACGGCGCGCTGTGCACTCGAGGTGATCGTGCCGCCCTGCGCGTTGATGATGGTGGTGACGCCGTTGTCGAACTTCACCGCCGCATTGACGGCGCTGCCATTGCTGATGCGACCGCTATTGCTGAAGGTCCCGATGGCGCCGCGCAGCAGCACCGCTTCGCGGTTGCTGCCGGTGATGGTGCCGGCATTGGAGAAGGTGGTCACGCCCGCATCGACGGTGACCGCGGTGCCGCCGGTGTTGAGCGTGTTGATCAGGCCGGTATTGCTGAAGCTACGCACAAGGCCGGAAAAGAAGATGGCGTAGGCGCTGTCGCCGGTGATGGTGCCGGCATTGCTGAACGAGTCGACGACGCCGATGGTGTGCACGCCGAAATGGCTACCGCTGATCGTGGCGCCGGCGGCGTTGACGAAGCTGCCGACGGCGCCGCCGAGGAAGATCGAGTCATAGCTGGTGTTGCTGGCGGTGATCGTGCCGGTGTTGACGAAGCTGCCGACATTGCCCCCGACCCGGATGGTGATGTCGTCGTTTGAGCTGGTGGTGCCGGTGATGCGGCCGTTGTTGACGATGGCCGTGGCGCCTCCGTCGATCCAGATGGCATGGCTGTCCGGGCCGCTGGCCTGGATCAGCCCACCAGCGGCATTGGTGATGGTTCCGACATTGGCCAGCCCGCGCACCGCGGAGTCATTGGTGCTGTCGATGATGGTGCCGTTGTTGGTGAGGCTCTCACCATTCCCGAGCTCGACCGAACCGGAGGTCTGCCCTGACCCGATGGTGGTGTCCGCCGCGTAGGTGGCGCTGGCGAGCGCAATGGCGGCTGCGGCGGTCGAAAGGCGCAGAAGGCGGCGCAATGCGCCCAGATTTGAAGACTGCATAGTAAAGGTAAACCCCCAGGTGCCGGGAGAGAACATCGCGGTCGTGCGAGGGAAAGGTCAAAACCGTACCCGATCTTTCATGTCCCCACCGGCATGCGGCCCTTTCCGCTCTCTGCGCATACGAGCCATGGCAAATACGGTTTACGAATCAATGTGTTCTGCCCATGGTCCAGTTGTTTTCGGATCGGCCGCGGGGGCGGGCTTCATGGACTTCTCGCAACGCCTGCCCATGCGGCTGGCGGCCGTGGCCGCTGCCCTGCTGTCGAGCACTGCCGTGCAGGCACAGGCGCTGGTCAACAGCGCGCCCTCGACCACGCAGATCAACCAGGCGTTCGACTCTTTCACCAACCAGAGCAGTCTCACCGTCGGGGTGAACGGCTACGCCGTGGTCACCGGCAATTCGGCCGACCTCGATCTGGCGTTGGGTTCGTCGATCACCAATACGGTGGGCGGCGGCGTGTCGGTGGGTGGCGCCACCAGTATCTTCCATGCCGGGACGATGGTGGTGGGGGCGCCCGGATCGGCCTCCGTTGCGCATGGCATCCGTGCTGGCGGCTATGTCACCACGTTCGAGAACAGCGGCAGCATCACCAACAGCAGCGCCACAGCCGCGAACCCGCCGTTCAACATGGCCATGTATGGCGACGGCGTGAGCATCGAGAATGGCGTCGGTAGCTTTACCAATTCGGGCAGCGTCAGCTCCGCGGGCATCGGCGTGCATCTCTCGGGCACGGTCACGCAGTTCCTCAACAGCGGCTCGATAAGCGGCGGCCGCGAGGGGGTGAAGGCCAACGATGCCCTCAATGCCTTCCGCAACACCGGGACGATCTCGTCGACCGGCACCTACGGCTTCTATGCCGGCCGCGTGGTCCCGGATTTCTACAACTCGGGCACCATCTCCAGCACATCGGGCTCCGCGTCCGGCGTGATTTTCAACACCGGCGTCACCAGCTTTCTGAACGATGTCGGCGGCACCATTTCGGGCACGGCCTGGGGACTCTACGTCTTTGACGGCACCTCCGGGACGATCGAGAACCGCGGCGCGATATCAGGGGGAAGCATCGGCCTGCGCATCCGCGATGGATCGGTGACCAACATCATCAATTCGGGCACCATCCGCAGCAACGGCATCGCCGTGTTGTTCGAGCGCGCCTCGAGCAACAATGCCTACACGCTGACGCTCAAGACCGGATCGAACATCGAGGGGCGGATCGATTTCCGCGGCGGCAATACCGGTGACACGCTCGATTTCTCCGGCTTCGCCGGCAGCGCCGAACTGCAGACCTCCGGGCTCGACATCATCGTGGCCGGCTCGCGCAACTACGTGGCCAGCGCCAACAACAGCACCATCACCATCATCGACACCGCCGCGGTGGACGCGCCGGCGATCGGGCAGACGACCACGGCGATGAGCGGCGCCATCGTGGGGGTGGCGGCGGCCGCCATCCGCGACTCCATGCGGGGCGGCATGCCGGGCATCGTCGCCGTGCCGCAGCCGGAACCGGATGCGACCGAAGGCGTGCTCAGCGCGCTCGATGTCACGGCGCCACGCAGCTATGTCTGGGCCGATGGCTTTGCCGGCGGCAGCCGCGCGCCCGACCTCGCCTCGATCTATGGCGGCATCGTCGCGGGCGCTCATACGCCGGTCGGCGGCGGGGTGCAGCTCGGCGTGCTCGGCGGCTATGCCCGCGCCCTGGGTGCCGCTGCCGGGGACCAGTCGCTCACCACCGATGGCGGCTTTGCCGGCGTCTATGGCTTTGCCGAGATGGGCCTCGTCGATCTCAGCTTCTCGCTGCTGGGTGGCGTCAATGCGCACCAGAGTTCGCGGCAGGTATCGACGGCCGGCGGCATGGAAACGGCGAGCGCCAGCTATGCCAGCTGGTATGTGGCGCCCAATCTCGGCATCGACATCCCGCTGCTCTCGGGCGGCGGCGTGACGCTCGTCGCCACCGCCGATGCCGGCTATGTCGGCGGCCTCGTCAACGGCTACAGCGAAACCGGCGCGACCAGCAGCCTGACGCTGGGCGCTCAAACCATCTCGGCCTTCGATGGCCGCCTCGGGCTGGAGACGCGGATCGAGGGCGGTACGAGTTTCCAGATCGCCGCCGGCATCTTCGTTGCCGCCAATATGGGGAACGCTAATGTGCCGATGACCGTCAACGGCACCGCCAGCACTCTCGCCACCACCGGCTCGACGCAGTACGGCGTCTATGCCGGGGCCGGGTTCGATACGGCGCTGGCGGAGGACTGGACCCTGAAGTCGTCGATCGACGGCACGCTCGGCGTCGACGGTAGCATGGCGGCCACCGCTCGTGCCGGCCTGCGCGGCGCGCTCTAGCACAGGCCCGGGACGCGGTTCCGGCCTTTATTCCGGCGGAGACTCACGGCAGAAGGCGTGCGAGCGAAATGCAAGCGGGATCACCGCAGTTTGCCCGCTCATTTTTGCTTCCCACAATCGGGTCCTGCCCGGGGTCAGGTTGTGACTCGCAAGCAGACGCCGCGCCGTGGTTAAGAGGGTGTTAACACCCAAAGAGGAGACTCCGTCCCATCATGGCCGAGATGGCAGAGAACGTTCGTCGCCTGCGCCCGGAAGAAGACAAGAGCTTCCGGCTCGCGCCCCACAATGTGGAGGCGGAGCAGGCTCTGCTGGGCGCCATCCTGGTGAACAACGAAGCGTTCTACCGCGTCTCCGACTTCTTGGTGCCCGAGCACTTCTACGAGCCGATCCACCGCGAGATCTATGAGGTTATCGCCAAGGTGATCCGGGCCGGCCGCACGGCCACGCCGATCACGCTGAAGACTCACCTGCCCGACACGCTCACCGCCGAAATGTCGATGCCGCAGTACCTGGCGCGACTCGCGGCGGAAGCCACCACGGTCATCAACGCGGCCGATTACGGGCAGACCATCTACGACCTCGCCATCCGCCGCAGCCTGATCCAGATCGGCGAAGGCGTGGTGTCGACGGCTTATCAGTCCGACGTCGAGGAGACGGCCAACAAGCAGATCGAGGAAGCCGAAAAGGCGCTGTTCGATCTGGCGGAAAAGGGCCGCTACGACGGCGGCTTCCAGCCCTTCAACGAAGCGCTGAAGCAGGCCATCACCATGGCCGGCGAAGCCTATTCGCGCGACGGCACGTTGTCGGGCACGGCGACCGGCCTCTCCGATCTCGACAAGCTGATGGGCGGCCTGCAGCGCTCGGACTTGATCATCCTCGCGGCGCGTCCCGCCATGGGCAAGACATCGCTCGCCACCAACATCGCCTTTCATGTGGCGCGCAACTGGAAGGGCGACGTGACACCCGACGGGCACCGCAAGACCGTCGATGGCGGCCAGGTCGGCTTCTTCAGCCTCGAAATGAGCGCCGAACAGCTGGCGACGCGTATTCTCGCCGAGCAGGCCGAGATCTCGTCGTCCGACATCCGCCGCGGCAATATCCACGAGAGCCAGTTCTCGCGCCTCGTCGATGTTTCGAACCTGATGTCGACGGTGCCGCTGTTCATCGACGATACCGGCGGTATCTCGGTGCAGCAGCTCGCCGCCCGCGCCCGGCGCCTCAAGCGCCAGAAGGGCCTCGACCTGTTGATCGTCGACTACCTGCAACTGCTCTCGGGCTCCAAGAAAGCCAGCGAGAACCGCGTGCAGGAGCTGACCGAAATCACCACGACGCTCAAGGCGCTCGCCAAGGAGCTCGAGGTGCCGATCATCGCCCTCTCCCAGCTCTCCCGACAGGTCGAAAACCGCGACGACAAGCATCCGCAGCTTGCCGACCTCCGCGAATCCGGCTCCATCGAACAGGACGCCGACGTGGTGCTTTTTGTTTATCGCGAGGAATACTACCTCAAGAACAAAGAGCCCAAGGAAGGCACGCCAGAGCATATGGCGTGGATGGAAGAGATGGAGCGGGTGCACGGCCGCGCCGAAGTGATCATCGGCAAGCAGCGTCACGGCCCGACGGGCACCGTGGTGCTGAGCTTCGAGGCGCAGTTCACGCGCTTCGGCAACCTGGCCAACAGCGACTATCTGCCGGAGAGGATGGAATAATGATGCCGGCACCGGCGGTGGCGACGGGATATGGGGCACGTCTCACGGTCGACCTGGGGGCGCTCAAGCGCAACTGGCAGGCGCTCGACAAGGTGAGCCGCGGCGCGCTGACCGGCGCGGCCGTGAAGGCCGACGCCTATGGTGTCGGCCTGCCGCAGGCGGCCCGCGCGCTCTATCAGGCCGGGACGCGCTTCTTCTTCGTGGCCACGCCGGACGAAGGCATCGTGGTGCGTGCCTCGGTGCCCGAGGACGCGCATATCTTCGTGCTCAACGGGCTGCATCCGGGCGCCGCGCCGCTTTATGTCGGCGAGCGGCTGATGCCCTGCCTTTGCTCGATCCCGATGCTGGAAGAGTGGCTGCAGGCGTGCCTCGCGCGCAACGAGTCGCTGCCGGCGGCGCTGCATTTCGACACCGGCATCAACCGGCTCGGCTTCCGCATGAACGAAGCACCTGTGGTCAAGCGGATGGTCGACCAGCTCGGCTATGCGCCTCAGATGATCATGAGTCACTTCGCCTGCGCCGACCAGCCGCAGCACGAGAAGAACCGGGCGCAGCTGGCGCTGTTCTCGTCGATCCTGACGCAGTTCCCAAACATCCCCGCGTCGATGGCCAATTCGGCGGCGCTGATGACCGGCCGCGAGAACCATTTCCAGATGGTGCGCCCCGGCATCGCGCTCTATGGCGGCCGCGCCGTGCAGGGCCGACGCAACCCGATGTCGCCGGTGGTGACGCTCGAAGCGCCGGTGCTGCAGGTCAAGGACATCAAGACCGGCGAGTCGGTGGGCTATGGCGCGCTGCAGACGGTGAGCCGCGACAGCCGCATCGCCACCATCGGCATCGGCTATGCGGACGGTTTCTTCCGCCACCAGTCGGGCACCAATTCGCGCGCCGGCGGGCGCGTGGTGGTGAAGAATCACTTCGCTCCGGTGCTGGGCCGGGTGTCGATGGACATGGTGCAGGTCGACGTCACCGACCTGCCCGAGCCGCCGGCTCCGGGCGACATGGTGGAAGTGCTGGGCAAGAACATCACGGTCGACGACCAGGCCGATGTGGGCAACACCATCGGCTACGAAATCCTGACCAGCCTCAAGGGCCGCTATTCGCGCAGCTATATCGAGACCGAGGCACCGACGGCCTGATCGCCAGCGGCCGTCCATGTGTTAATGTTCTCTTTTTGTTCTTGTCTGTCGCGATCGTTTTGGTACGCTCGCGCCAGACTGAGAACGGAGCGAACAGATGGCGCGACGGGCCAATTCCGCGCAGATTCCGCTATTTGACGCGTTGCCCATCGAGCGGCGACCCGAGTTCGAGCCGGCGATGGAGCCGCGGCCCGAAGCGGCGGTGAGTCCGCCACCAGAGGCGGATGTCGTCGAGCTGTTTGCGGACGAGGACATGCCAGCGCCTTTGCCGCTCGCCGTGGAGCCGCCACTGCCGCCCTCCGGCCAACCGCCTTCGCCGCCCTCCGACTTGCCGGCCGGGCCGCCGTCGCTGGGGCCGGATCCGGTGTTTTTCGCGGTTCTCACCGGCGGAAAGGTCACCGGCGAGATCGTCGCGGCGGGCCTGGCCGCCAAGGAGCAGCATCATCTCACCGCGCCGCTGCGGCCGACCAACACACTGCATATTTCGGTGCTGGGCGCCGGCATTGCCGATGACCTCAGCGACGAGGAGCTGGGCCTCCTCTGCGAGGCGGGCGACGCCGTCAGCATGCCGCGCTTCGAAGTGAGTTTTTCCGAAGCGATGAGCTTTCGGCGCAAGGCCGGCCCTGCCCCGCTCGTCCTCCCGTGCGACGAAGGCGCTGAGGCCATGGCCGGCCTCGCTGAGGCGCTGTGGACGCAGATGCGGGAGCGCGGCTTCACGCTCAAGTCGCGACTGACGGCGGTCTATCACCTGACGCTGGCCTATGACCCGGTGCAGGTGCCGCGCACGCCGCTGGACCAGCCGATCCGCATGCCGGTCCGCGAATTCGCCCTGGTGCGCAGCTGGCGCGGCGAAGGACGGTACGAGACGATCCGCAAGTGGTCGCTGGCGGGCTGAGGGTGGCGGATTGATGTTCACTCTTCGTTCTTGATCACTGTGGCATAGTGCGTTAGTCCTTTTCGATCTTCCGGAGACTCGCGCGTGGCCAAGACCAAGACGAACTATGTGTGCCAGTCATGCGGCGCCGTATCGGCGCGCTGGGTCGGCCGCTGCGAGGCCTGCGGCGAGTGGAACACCATCGTCGAAGAGATCGTCGATTCGGGCGTCGGCGCCGGCCCCAAGGCGGCGACGGCCGGTGGCCGGCCAACGCAGCTGGTGCCGCTGTCGGGCGAGACCGAAACGGCGGCCCGCGTGGTCACCGGCATGGCCGAACTCGACCGGGTCACCGGCGGCGGCTTCGTCAAGGGCTCGGCAGTGCTGGTGGGCGGCGATCCGGGCATCGGCAAGTCGACCATGCTGCTGCAGGCCGCGGCAGCGCTGGCCGACCGCGGCAAGCGCGTGATCTATGTGTCGGGCGAAGAGGCGGTGGCACAAGTACGGCTCCGGGCGCAGCGCCTCGGCCTCGGCGAGCGCGATGTGCTACTGGCCAGCGAGACCAATGTCGAGATCATCCTCGCGACGCTGCAGAACGGTCCGGCCCCGGACCTCGTCATCATCGATTCGATCCAGACGCTGTGGACCGACCGGGTCGAATCGGCGCCCGGCACGGTCACGCAGGTGCGCACCTCGGCGCAGGCGCTGACGCGCTTTGCCAAGAAGTCCGGCGCCGCCGTGGTGCTGGTCGGCCATGTCACCAAGGACGGGCAGATCGCGGGCCCGCGCGTGGTCGAGCACATGGTCGACGCGGTACTCTATTTCGAGGGCGATGCCAGTCACACGTTCCGCATCCTGCGCGGGGTGAAGAATCGCTACGGCGCCACGGACGAAATCGGCGTCTTCGAGATGACCGCGCTCGGGCTGCAGGAAGTGTCCAATCCCTCCGCGCTTTTTCTCGACCAGCGCGACAAGGACGCGGCCGGCTCGGCCGTATTCGCCGGCATGGAGGGCACGCGGCCGGTGCTCTGCGAAATCCAGGCGCTCGTCGCCCCCTCGCCGCTCGGCACGCCGCGCCGGGCCGTAGTCGGTTGGGATTCGGCCCGCCTCTCGATGGTGATGGCCGTGCTCGAAACCCGCTGCGGGGTGCGTATCGGCGCCAACGACATTTATCTCAACGTAGCGGGCGGGCTGAAGGTCAACGAACCGGCAGCGGACTTGGCTGTGGCGGCCGCGCTGATCTCCTCGCTGACCGGCTCGCCGCTGCCGCCCGACGCGGTCTATTTCGGCGAGATTTCGCTCGCGGGCGGCGTGCGCCCTGTGGTCCACGCCTCGCTGCGCCTGCGAGAGGCCCAGAAGCTCGGCTTCCGTTCCGCCGTCACCGGCCGACTCGGCGCCGGCGACAAGGCCAACGGCCTGCATGTCGCCGAATATACCGATCTGGCCGACCTGATCGGCCGCATCGCCGCGAATGGGCGACCAAGGGAAGCGGCGGAGTAGCGCGATCAACGACGCAGTCGTCATCCCCAAGCACTGGCTGTCATCCCTGCGAAAGCAGGGACCCATCTCTCCTCCACTCAAGCTGACGAGTGGGTCCTTGCTTTCGCAGGGATGACACCGAGTTGGTGGAAGTGACTGTACCGACTGCACAATCACAACTTATCCCCGCCCTCTCGGCCCGCGCTAGAATTCCCCCATCAACCCCGCGGTGGACGGGAAGCGCGACGAACGCTCGTGGGGAGACTGCCGGGAGGCGGTGGGGAGTCGTCCCGAACCGCTGGGCCAGGCGCACGGAGGCTAACCTAGGGGAGACAGGATCGCCCCCCTCCCGACGCGCGGGACAATGCCAGAAAACCCGGTACCCGGAGGCGAATGTCGTCTCGTACTTATTCATACCAGAGGCGGCATCCGCCTCCGGGCCCGTCACACTCTTTGACATTCCCGGAAGGCGAGAGCCCGGCCGGTGCATCGGCACATGTCATGCTTTCCGTGAACATCCGCCCTGCCCGGTCTCGCGCGGCTTGGCTTTGCTCAAATTTGCGGCTAAACGGAGCGAGAAGTTCTTACGGGCGGGCCTATCACCCATGTTGACCGCATTCGACGTCGGCGTCGGCGTACTTGTTCTGATTTCGGCGATCCTGGCGACGGCCCGCGGCTTGACCCGCGAAGTGCTCTCGCTGGCCACCTGGGCCGGCTCGGCGGCCATAGCCGCCTATATGTATTTCAGCCATCCCGACATTGCGCGGCAGTACATCCAGGAGCAGATCGTGGCCGACATCGCCACTGTGGTGGGCAGCTTCATCATCGCGCTGATCGTCTTGCACCTGATCACCATGCGCATCGCGGATTTCGTGGTCGACAGCAAGATCGGGCCGCTCGACCGCACGCTGGGTTTCATCTTCGGCGTGGCGCGTGGCGTGCTGATCGCGGTGGTGGTGGTGATCTTCGGCCTCTGGCTGATGCAGAACAACCTGCCCAGCTGGGCCGCCGACTCGCGGTCGCTGCCGATCCTGCGCGACATGGGCGACCGGTTGATCGCCGCCCTCCCCGACGACCTCGAAGAGCAGGTCACGAGCCTGCTGCGTCGCGGCAGCGGCACCACCGAGGACGACGCGTCGCCGACCGACCAGACGGCGCCGACCTCGCCCGAAGAAGGCACCGACCAGGGCGAGGACTCCTCGCCGCTGCCCGACGCACCCGCAGCCGGGGGCGCGCCGCAGACGCAGACCTGATGACGTTCGGGTGAAACTGTTGTATTTTCAAGACCGGGGCCGCATATGCGGTCCCGATCCGTTTCAGAAGGTGCACGATGACTGAGACGCTGCGCGACCCCTACGATCTCGATGGCGACACCCTGCATGAAGAGTGCGGCGTGTTCGGTATTCTGGGGCATCCGGAGGCAGCGACGCTGACCGCGCTCGGGCTGCATGCGCTGCAGCATCGCGGTCAGGAAGCGGCCGGCATCGTGTCGTTCGATGGCAAGCACTTCCACACCGAAAAGCGCATGGGTCTCGTCGGCGACCACTACACCGACCCGGCGACGCTGGCGAAGCTGCCCGGCTCGATCTCGATCGGCCACACCCGCTACTCGACCACTGGCGAAGTGGCGCTGCGCAACGTGCAGCCGCTGTTCGCCGAGCTCGAGGAAGGCGGCATCGCCATTGCCCATAACGGCAACTTCACCAACGGCCTGACGCTGCGCCGCCAGATCATCGCCACCGGCGGCATCGCCCAGTCGACCTCCGACACCGAAGTGGTGCTGCACCTCGTCGCCCGCTCGCGCCACACCTCGACCACTGATCGCTTCATCGATGCCATCCGGCAGATGGAAGGCGGCTATTCGATGCTGGCGATGACCCGCACCAAGTTGATCGCGGCGCGCGATCCGGTCGGCATCCGACCGCTGGTGATGGGCGATCTCG
>VFQQ010003589.1_pt1 | contig 14786 bp, 20 predicted proteins | sample 3512341 | NCBI WGS metagenome assembly VFQQ01 (sample SAMN10412373, study PRJNA504923) | tailings metagenome | isolation source: Relicate 2 Philex TSF1 revegetated site | place: Philippines: Tuba, Benguet | collected 2017-08-29 | reverse complement strand
GCACGTCTTGAGGTCGACATAGTAGTTGGAGCAGCCGCTCTTGGCTACGCCCGCCACCATCAGGATCTGAGCATTGCAAAGGTGCGGGAGGGGAGTTGGGCAGATGAGCAGCTCAGTGCTGGTAGGCAGCCATCCCGGCTTTGAATAGTCCAGAATGTTATTGCTTCAGAAGAAGAACATGCACTATCAGCGAAGCGGAGAGGCAGCTGCAAGGAGAACCTGCTGCTTTATGCCTGCGCCAAGTCTGCCTGCTCGCCTGCCGTCCTGCCGCCACAGTTAGTGCTCACCTTGCCGTCGGTCAGAGTGGCGACACCGGGGTACCAGCGGCCCGAGGTCAGCGGCTTGCTGTACACCTTCATCTGCTGCTCGTTGCCGTTGGCGTAGTCAAAGTGGCGCAGCCTGCAGGGGAGAGAGGAGAGCAGTTTGGTGAGGTGAGTATTGTGGTGGCGGCTGTGCGACTATTGGGGTGCCGGGAAGCGGGCGGCAAAGGCAATCAGGCTTGGCACTGCATCCTCTGACGATTGAGACTAATCACGCATGCTATCTCTTGCTGCAGGAGCCGTACGCACCACTCGATGTCCTTGTTATGACCTCCGAACATGATAATTTCTGACTTGGGGGTGGTGACCTGGCCTGCAGCAGGGTTGCGAGCAGGCGGGGTGTGCAAGGCGGGCTGTGGTGAGCCAAAAGAGGGGGCAAGGGCAGGAGTGCTAGACGCACAGGGTAGCAGGCATGTGTGGTGGCAGCGCTGTGCAGCTGTGCCAGGCTAACAAAGCAGGTTGGCTGTCATGGCAGGAACGGCACATGCCCCGGCATTCTGGTTTGGAAACACAGCAAGCTCAGCAAGCAGTGCCGGCATGCCCACCTGAGCAGAAGTGGTTGTAGCCTCCCGAGATGCCCTCCTTGCCCAGGATCTGCCTGCAGCCGGGCCGCTGGCCGCGCTTGCCGGGGGCGGGCCAGGTCTTGGGGTTGAGCGGGTCGCACAGCGCGGTGCCAAAGCCCGTCTCGCGGGACACCGTCTGCGGGCAGGCGAGGCAGGGCGGGGACAGCTGGCGTAAGCAACTGGTGTAAGCACCGTGAGCAAGCATGAATAGGAGGGAGTAGCCCAAGCGGAGGCGGCAGGCAAGCGATGGGCAGGCGCGTGGCACACAGCACAGTAGAGCATGCCATGTGACGGCAGGCGGCCAGGGCACTGCCTGCTGCCGAGCCAGCAGGGGTGAGCGGCAAGTACAGCAGGGCAGAGGTGACTCACGCTCCAGCCGACCACCTTGCCGTCCTTCATCACGTTGGAGTGGATCATGAACAGGCCGGCGGTGGGGTAGCCCGACTGCCACATGCCTGCAGGTGGGGCGTTGGCAAGGGCAGCGAGGGGGTTTGAGTCAAGACCTAGCGAGTCAGTGGCAACATGACGTGCCCGCTGAAGAAGACAGAAAGGAACCGACTATGCCCTTGGGCGTGGGTTGAATTGACATGGCGACCAGCATGACTTAAGTGGCAGCATGACGTGCACGCTGCCGCTCATCCCGGCGCTAACTCAGATCTGGGTGCCGCACCGCACCTAACCAGCCCCGAAAGCCGCCTCACCTGGGTTCTCGTGCTTGAAAGTCGGGGCAAAGCCCTGCAGGGGCGGAGGGAAGGGCCAGAAGAGGGGCGTCAGGAGTGAGGCAGTGCGCCGCAGCAGCAGGAGGGCGGCAGACACGGGTGAGCCGCCGGCGGCGGCGGCGATGGCTGGCGGGCCCGAAGCCGCTGCTGCGCGCTGCCAGCGGCAGGTTTCGCCGCAAGGCGCGCTAGGAGCAGGCAGCGAACACCACAGGGTTCAATTTGCGCCCCGCCGCCGGCGGATGGTCGAGGTCATATGGTCGAGGTCATAGCGCCCGACCCCAAGCAACAAGCGCTTGTGCAAAGCCGCGCAGCCGACTTACGGTCGACAGCGGCGCCTTGAGACCGCGGCCGTGCGCATCGTCGCCCGGGGAGGCCGCAAAGGCGGCGCAGGACAAGAGGCCGAGCAGCAGAGCTGCCTGTGAGGCGAGCGGCATGGCGAAGGTTTGCCAGGAGATAGAAAGAGAGAAAGAATGCTGCCCGAGGCGCTGCCGCCCGGTTTTCAGTGCGTGCCAAGCTGGCAGTGGTCACGTCTCTCGTGGTGAAATACCCGGATCGCGGGCCTCGGCGCTCGCTGGTCGACCTTAAAAACAATGCTATGCTGATAAATCTGTAGTTTCGCTGCAGGCCGCTCGCCCTAGAGTGCTACGCCGGTGCCGCCACGCCGGCACCACGGCGACACGCACCTGCGACGGTGCTGCGACGTGTGCCCTCCTGGGGCAGGCAGCTGCACGCTGCACTGGGGTTGAAACACACCCTGGATCTGCACTAGTACACCAGCCGGTTTCCTGCTCAAGATCAAACCTGCTTCTGCTGCACCGGCTTGCAGAGGTGAGCTGCAGCCTGGCTGAACTGCACAGCGCTGGTGCGTTGCACCAAGGGTGGCTTGCAGCAGCCGGGCAGTGCCGAAGGCCCCAGCCAAGCTTAAGTAGCACTGAGGACAGGCCCAAGATTCAGAACCCCCTGGGTTGCCAGACAGTCGACAATGCACATTGCCGTGCGGCGGCGGCAGCTACAACCCGGCCCACAAGCTGCGCCCCTGGCGAAAGCATGAAATTGGACAAGCAATGGCCGACCATTGATACTTTATTAAGCCGCACCCATTGAATGGCGCAGGCAAGCTGCGCTGGCAGGCCAGTGGCTGCGCAACTGGCAAACCCGGCAGCAGCAAGGGTCCGCTGAGCGGCAAACGCCACATTTTGTTGGCGCCCCAGGTTGCCGGCAAGTGCCGCTGGATTGTGCACCATTGAAAGTCCCAGATCAGCATGCTGCACCGGGGCATGCATATGCCGCATGAGGCATCAACTGGCCTGAGCACAGCACTGGCTCCACAGCGGCCGATGAAGCGGCCACACGCCGCTGCTGCTGCCGCTGCCGTCGCCCAAGGAGGCCATCCCAAGCAGCTGCGCCCATGGGGCTGTTCCGATCACGCGCCTGGAGGCGAACGAGCAGCTTGCAATGGCCCGGGCATCGATACAGGCGCGGTGGGCGTGAATCCCTATGGGATGGTGGTCGGGGTTTGCCGGCCAGTGCCCTGATGGGGGATGGGCTGCTTTCCTTGAGTGAGTGATCGTGCATAAACGGCATGACAGGCTGAAACGCGCCGTCAAAAAGCCCATGGTTTCATTGGTGCCAATCTCGGTCCATGCCGGTGCAAGGGAGCGACTGCAGACCAATCGGTGTCATTGATTGCCTGGCCGCAATACCATCAACCTTCTGGGAGCCCACACAGAGGCCAGGGCGCCGGCCTTCCAGAGCCCCAGAGCCCTGCTCACCCCACAGCCGCTGGACAGCCAATCGCCCTGCACAGCTGCAATGCAGGCGGTCGCCGGACCTCGCCTTGCACAATGCAGCGGCGCTGGCCTGGCCCCTGCACGGCGGCGCACCCTACCGCTGCCGGCGGCGCAGCGACGGCATCCAGACAACACAGGCGTTGGTAGAGCCGCAGCCAGCCGCAGCTTGCACCCACAGCGGAGGCAGGTTCAGGCTGCTCGCAGGCCCACGGCAGCTGCGTCTGCGGCAGCGGCAGATGCCGCCGCCGCTGCGTCAGCGGACGAGGATCCCAGCACCGCCTTTGACTGGCAGCTGGGCCTTGCACTGGCTGGCTGCGCCTTCGAAGCATATAATGCAGTGGAGCCTGAGGAAGGGTCGCCCTTCCTCAAGATGACCAGCGGGGGCGGCACCGAGGTCACATTTGTCAGCGAGTGAGTGGCGGTCGGTCGATGGTGGAGAGGGTTTGGTTGTCGAGATGGCTGGGAGCCTGCGTGCCAGATGGTCTGTGCAGCTGCTCTACCCGCTGCCTCTCGTGGCCTGCATGCAGCAGTCCTGCGTAATGGCTGAATAACAATTTGAACAGCTTGGACAGTGCTTTTATGCCTGCTCCATCTGACGCTCCACCCCTTACAACCCCACAACCTTGCCCTCCTGTTTCCTGCTCCTGTTTCCCAGGGACTTCCTGCAGCGCAGGTTTGCAGGCCTAGTGGAGGTCACAGTGCAGTCGGCCAGCGGCCTGCCGGCGGCCGACGTGAGTGCCTGCTTGGTTTGTGCTCGCAGGCTGGATATTCATCAGGGTGGTACAGCTCTATCAGCTGTCGCCTGCCGCCGCAAGGGCAAGATCATTCTTGTCCCACCCGCCTCCTCATCCCATCCTGCGCCCCCTGTAGTGGTGGCCCTCCTCCAAAAGCGACCCCTATGCTGTCGTCAACATTGGCGACTCGGCGGCAGCAACATCAGTGATCAACCAGGAGCTCAACCCGCAGTGGGGAGAGTCCTTTTACCTGTTTGCCCGGTGAGCACTTGTTTTTATCAGCCTGTCAACGTGCATGCTTTGTTGGTCTGGATGTGTGCATGCGGGCCGGCTGTACCCCCCATGGGGCGTGTCTGGAACCAGGGAGCCTGCCAGGCTTTGCCACCTGCCCGCAACTGTTTCACCGTCTGCTTGCAACACGGCTGCACTCCCGCCTGCTGTCCATGCAGGGACCTTGACAGCCAGCGGCTGACTGTGCGCGTGTTGGACGCAGATGTGGGCAAAGCCGACGATCTGCTGGGGACCACGATGCGCGGGCTCAAGGTGCTGAAGAAAAACATGCTGCAACTTGTGTTTGGTTGGGTGTTTGACGCGGGACTTGCAGCAGCCATGGCGGCCTGGTGCAGGCAACGTCGTCGTGAGAAGTAGCAGCTTGCTGGTGTCACGCCGTGCCAAATCATAGAACTGAAAGGGTGACACTCCTCTTAGCCCACACACTGCAGGACTTGGCGGATGGGGAGGCTCGTGATGTGCAGCTGCCGCTCAGGTTAGGGCTCCAGCAGCCTGGTCAGCCAAGTCACGGCAGGCGCATAGCGCATGACGCAAAGCGCAGCTGTGCTGGGACAGGATGATTAAGCTGTGCAGGGGTTTCAAGCCCACCTTCCGATCATTGTCGACAGCCCTGCCATCAAACTTGTCTCCTACCCTCATCCCTTTCTTTCCCCCTCGCCCATCCTCCCATCGCAGGGGCCCCAAGGGGGAGGCGGGCACCATCTCCCTGCGCCTGCACTTCCTGCCCTTTGGCGAAGACGGCTCGCTGGCCGAGGAGGCCACGCGGCAGCGCATGGGCGGCCCTGTGACCGGCTCCCCACCCGCAACTATCATGTCGTCGCCCTGGCGCGTGCTGCAGGTGGGGCGATGGATTGCTGGCTGCCGCACAAGAGGCATTGGCCGCTCCGGGTGCCTTGGGTTTCAGCTGCACATGTGGGAGAGGTGGTCGGCACCAATTGCGTCCTGGCGGCATGCACTGAGCCTGCAGCCCTGGTTGCCGTCAAGTAGCCCTATCTGCCGGCATGTGTCCCATCACTTTCCAGCAGCATTCATCCTTTGTCCCTGCCGCAGAAGAGCGTGCTGAGCGCGGCAGACGCCATGTTCGACCCAGTAGCATTCATCGAGAACCACGACTCGGACACGCAGGTGGGTGGGTTGGTGCACGGCTGGGTGCATGGACGGAATTTGAAATGGCCTCCTGCTTCTTATGCCCGCTGCCTCCAGCCTCCTTTCTTCTATCAAAACCACACCCTCAAGCCCGCCCATACTTTCTGCCGCAGGCGTGGCTGTTCTGGAACCCCGAAGCGCGCAGCCTGTGCATTGCTTTCCGAGGCACGGAGCAGGCCAAGTGGAAGGTGGGTGGGCCGGCAAGGGCGGGTGTTTCGCGGGTGGGTGCGGCTGTCCGGCAGATGCCGGAAGTGCCGAGTCATTGCTTTGCTGTGCCACCAACAACATGGTCACCGCCATCATCCATGAACCACCCTGGTAAAGGCTCAATGTTGATCAAGTTCCTGTGTCTGCCCCCTTGTTCGCAGGACATTCTGACCGACCTGCTGCTGGTTCCCGCTTCGCTCGACCCTGAGGGCCTGGCGGAGCGGCCCTGGGTGCCGCGCAGCGGGCAGCAGGCGGAGGGCGGGCCGCCCAACCTGGAGGCCGCTGTGGTGCGCTGGGCCTGCTGAGCCTGCCGTGACCGGTGGTTTGTCTCAGCCGCTGCGACGCCAAGTCTACAGCACTGCACATGAAGGGTGTGCTGCTGCATGGCGTGCCTTGCTGTCGATTCGCTGGCTCCAAACTCCTCCCAACCTGCTGCACATATCCCATGTGCCACCCTGCGTTGCAGGCGGCGCTGCAGAGCAAGCGGCTGGAGCTGCGGGCAGCGGTTGCAGACGGCCTGCGCGCTGTGTTCCAGCAGCAGCAGCAACGCCAGCAGGGGCGACAGGCGGCGGCGGCAGCGGGCGGGCGGACAGGGGACGAGGGTGATCAGCCGGATGAGGAAGCAGTGTGGGTGCACAATGGGTTCCTGGACGCCTATGCCAGCGTGCGCTCAGAAGTCATGCGGCTGCTGGAGACCGCGCTGGCAGGTGGGACATCTGGGGGAGAGGAGGGAGTCCAGGAGTAGGAGGGAGAGCCCCTGTGGGTCCCCAGGGGGAGCAGCAACCGAAGGGCTGTTGTGGGTTGCGGAGCGCTGGCTGGGTGCGACTCCCTCCCGCCAGATGTGCCCGTGACCGAGGCTGCCCGCTGCGCCCCAGCCCAAGCTGTCTCACCCTCGCTGCTGCTCGGCAATGTGCTGCAGGGGAGGAGGAGCCTTGGACGCTCTACATCACCGGGCACAGGTGGGAGCCCTGAGACAGAGGCGGGCTTGCATGTAGAGCTGTGGCGCACAGCTTGCAAGCTGTAGCCTGCGATCTGCCATTGCCGCAACCCTGTCCGCTGCCCCTTCTTCTCCCACGCAGCCTGGGTGGTGCGCTGGCCACGCTGTGCACCTTTGACTGTGCGCGCCGCGTGTGGCGCGGCGGCGCAGTGCGCCCCCACATTGTGCACTACAACTACGGCAGCCCCCGCGTGGGCAACAAGGCCTTTGCAGATGCGGTGAGGCCCTCTAGTGCTGTTATGAAAGGGCAGCGACCGGGGTGGCAGAAACAACAAGGGATGGTGTTGTACACCGATGATCGCAAGCTGCCGCATGCAAGCTCGTACGGCCTCTGCTGCATCGACTCATGGTCATTCCACTGCGCCCCCACTCATGTTGCAGTTTGACCGGCTGGTGCCCAACACGTGGCGCGTGGCCAACACAAATGATGCGGTGGCGTCTGTACCGCGCATGCTGGGCTACTGCCATGTGAGGGTGCTGTACTCCTTGCTGTTGTTGAGGGCTGCCTGCTGGTTGCATGCCGGGCTGGTGGTGCCACGCAGGCTGCTCGCTGTCCACTGCATTTAACTGCCGATGGCATGGCATGGAGTCGCAAGCAGCGCAACCCGCTGCCGTCAACAGACAGCAAAGATGGGCCACTGCTGCCTGGGCCTCCCTCCCCATTCGCAGGTTGGCCACAAGGCTGAGCTGAGCGGCGAGGGTCAGCTGGAGCTCACTCGTGAGTGGCACTGGGGCGCTGCACGAGCTGCTCCTTGATCTGAGCTTGCTCGCTTGATTGCTTGCCAGCCCAGCCAGGTCCCACCGCCTGTGCAGCAGGTGCATGGTGCTGGACCGCAGGGGCCCATGCACCCAACGCCTTCGTCCAGCTCCCTCCCACATGTGGCGCAGGCAACAGCAGCCGTACGCTTGGCGAGGGCGCGGAAATGGGCGATGTTGCACTGGCAGCTGTGGTCAACCTGCCGGCACTCGCTGAGAAACTGCTGGCCGCCGATGGCAGCAGCGGTGCAGGGGACAGCGCAGCGCAGGCAGCCAAGCCCGCCCTGCTGTCGGCGGCGGCCGCACTAGCCTCGGCAGCCAGCGCGCTGGCTGGGTCTGGCAAGGAGCAGGCGGCTGGCGCGGCAGCGGAGCTGGCGGCGGAGGCGGGCGCCGCTGCGGCTGCGGCGGGCGCTGCGGATGTGCCCAGCGCTGCAGATGTGCAGGCGCTGCTCGAGGACGAGATCAATGCCATGAACCGCCTCCTGGATGGAAGGTGGGGGGAAGGGGTGGCTGGCTGCTGGGCGCGCTTTACCGGCACAGCCCTACGAAAATGTGCTTGTGCCCCCGTGCTGCCCTCATGCAGCTGCTCAATCTTCCTAGTCGCTGCAACCACGCCACGGTTAAGTTGACCCTGCTGCTGCCAACCTTGCTGCAGCGCCCTGTCTGAGCACCTGGAGCCGTTGTATTTGGAGAACCTGCAGCGCGCCATTGAGCGGCTGCGGCAGGCCAACGGCGGCAGCAGCAGCAACTAGCTGCAGTTTGTGATTATTGTTCAGCACCAGTGTCGTACGTCATGGAGACCCATAAATTACCATTTGCCTTGTGTGGTTTTGTGTGAGCTGTGAGCGAGCTGAGCGAAGATGAGAGCAACTCGATTCAAAATCACTGTAATCCTGCGTGCCACCCGTGCCAGCCTTCTGGAAGGAGTCTGGTACATAAGAGGTTCTATTACACACAGGTGAGGAGAAATTACTCCAATGTTACTGCCTCACTCTCACTCGCTGGCTGGATCATAACATCCAAAAACCAGCTGCTCTCCTCTCCGGCGAATGCGTGCTGTGCGTGCTGTGTGTGTGGGCTCACCTCACGCCCAGCGCGCCCCCAGCTCCGTCATCTTGGCAAAAGCGGCCGCAAAGTCCCGGAAGAAGAGCTGCTGGTCTGCCGCGTACTCCTCGATGAAGGGGCGGCAGGTGGGGTTGTCGGGCAGCACGTGGTCGGTGGGGATGCCTGCAGCACAAGCAAAACTTGCAGCACACATATGGAACGCGCCCGCTGCAGGCGAAAGAGAGAGAGGGAGGAGGATAAGCACCCTCCAGTCAAGAGGCCAGAAGACCCTAACCACCCACCGATGTGTGCCGCCATGTCGGCGCTCACGCGCTCCCACGGCTTGTCCAGCAGCGTCTTGTAGTAGGTGTTGTCAAAGGTCACGGGGTCGCCGTACCCCTTGCTGCCCAGCTGCGCAGGAGTGGTGGAGGGAGCAGCGAGCAGGTCGTGTGTTATGTGGTGCCACAAGTGACCACATTGCCGTGCGGCAGCCGGTGGGAAACTAGGAAACCAAACAAGCGGCCGGCAAACCGTCTTGGTCACAGCTGCCTCTGCCTCGGCCCCCAGGCTGGCACCCCTCACTGTGTGCGAGCCCGACAGCACAATCAGCTCGCGCGCCGCCAGGCCTGCGCAGGGGGGGGGGGGGGGGGGACATGGAAACATGGCCAGTAGTTGTAGGCCGCGCTGGACAGCCTACACACGGTCAGCTTGGGACCCACCTGCAAGGCATGCCCACACATGCAGGCCCCAGCAGGATCAGTACCCTTCATGCAACTGGCGGAGCCGTCACACAGGCAGATGCAAAGCCGCAAGGCGTGCCTTTGTCCGCAAAGTTGGCCAGCAGCTGCTCCGCGCTCGAGTCCAGCGCCGGCATGCGGCCGTCCGGGTCGGCTGCAGTGGCATCCCGCCGCCCCACCGCCACCTGCAACGGTTGGGTGAGACTTACAAACTTCAGGCACATGCTACTGCGGGCTGGGGCCAGCAACATGTACCGCAGCCAGGCGCCTCCTGCAAGCCCGTCCCAGCGAACAGAGACAACTTGCAAGCCAGAAGCGACTTGCAAGCGCCCAGTTCACTCCACAGCCAAAACTGCCAGCCCCTGTTCTCCACACTTCATGCACCCAGCCACCCCCCCCTCCCCACCTTGATCTGCGGGCCGCCGGTGATGCGCACAGCATGCGCTCCTGCCAGCGCAACCAGGTCGGCTCGTGACAGGCCCTCGGCGGGCGTGCCCTGCAGCTTCTTGGCCGTGGCCTCAATCACGTTCCTGCGGCAGCCATCAGACAACAAGGGTTCCTCAGCACCCAGCCGCAGCAGACAAGATGTACGGCAGTGAGGAGACAAAGCAACGTTGGCAGCAGGATAGGCTGCAGGCAGGCGCAGCTTGGGTTGGGTTGGGTGTGGGTTGAGCGCCTGCCCTGCAACCGTACCAGCATGAGCAGGGACCTGGTACAAATTGCATCGTGCCCAAAGCCGTGCCGCCCGCTGCCAGCACTCCCTCACAACACCCAGCATGGTCTGCATGTCCCTTCATCTAGGGATTTCTTGCCCGCACATCCCCCCTCACCAGCCGCGCTTCAGCCCAAAGTTGTCGGGCCGGTCCAGCTCATACTGGATCGAGGCATTCACGCCGCCGTCACCCGCCGCCGCACTGTAGGAGCCTGGCAGAAGTTGAACAAGGTGTTTGAAGCTTCAAGCCGACAGGTGTGGATCCAGCGAACGATCACAGGCGCCAGGAAAGAGGCAAGTGCTCAGCAGCGACACATGTCACCTTGTCAAACTGGCACACACCACTCCCACGGACACGGCAGCACGCCTGCCGCTCACTCACCGGCATCGTGGAACACCAGGCGGACTATGACAGGCGCCTGCACTTGCAGGCAAGCAAACACATGCCACAACCGGTCAGTGTATACTGCACACATGCATGAGCGTGCAAGGGAGGGCGCACCGCTGCGAGCTGGGTTGTGGCGTCATCAGCGGCAACGGCAAGCTGCTGACCCAAGGTCTCTCCAAAGCCTCCTACCACCCATCACACCTTGGCCTTGGGGCATGTGGCGGCAAAGGCGGCATCCACAGCCGCCTGCTCCTCGGGCGTGAGGAAGCGCGGCCCGGGCGCGGCGGCGGCGGCAGGCAGCGGCGCCGCCAGCGCCGGCAGCAGGGCCAGTGCCGGCAGCCCCGCGGCCAGCCGCAGCAGCTGGCGTCTGCTGGGTGCTGCTGCAGCCTGCTGCGCCGGTGGCTGGGCGCCTGCGAGGTGAAGGGTGAGAGAGCGGGTTGGGCGTGCAGGTACAGGCGGCCCAATCGCAGCGATCGCTCCGTCATCGTGGTTCTCGTCCCCTCACCAGTGCTGCTGCAATGCGCCACGGCCGCCTGCTGCCGCCGGGCGAGGTTGGGTGCAGCGCCGCAGCGGGCCGGCTTGCAAGCCGCTTGTTGTATGGCAGTCGACATGACGGAATGTCTGTAAGTGTCGTGGTTTGGAACAGAGGGGCCGGGGGCGCTGCAATAGGAGGAGACACCAGCCACGTCACGACCCATGCGCAAAACAAAACTGCGTTCGAAGGCCGCATGCAGGCAGAGAGAGGCGGGCCTGCAGCTGCAGGCAGCCTGGGCCAAGGAGCCGGCGACGCTCCGAGCCGCCAACAACGCTGCTGGGGCGGTCCCCACGGCGCTGCTGGTAGCCTGACGAGCCTTTGAGACGTCCCACCATGTCAGCAACCGAGCAGCCGCGCCTGACGCGGGCCTCCAGCCGGGGCGCCACTCCGGCAGCCAGCCCCAGGAAGCAGAGCGCGACCCCTCGCAAGGTGGGACCACTACTGGCAGAGATCAGGAGCCGTTTGCAAGCGCTGAACATCCAGCCAGAGCTGCGCCGCTCACGGCTGCCGCCACCTGCTGCCGGCTGCCCCAAGCTGCCGACAGTGCCTGGCGGCCAAGATCGACTGAGTTGCTACAAAACAGGTCTGGACACACAACACCCCACATCCATGCCATTACCGTCATTGCAGGCGGCGCGGCAGCTGAGCGCAACGCCTGGCCCCAGCGGCGGCACGCCCGGCGCGCGCGGCACGCCATTCGGCTCCGCCATCCGCAGGCACGCTGCTGCTGTTTTAAGAGCGTGCATCACGGCATTCCTTTGGCTAAATTGGCTTGATTGGCTGAGCTGCCTGTCCTCCATGTCCACACCACTGGAAACTCCCGTGCCCTGTCCTCGCAGCCGCATCCCCGCGGCGCGCTCCCGCATCGGCGCCGGCGCCCGGGCGGCGTGCCAGAGCGAGCCCAGCTCACCTCGAGGCGCCTCTTCGGGCTCCCTGCTGGGCGAAGACGGCCCCGTGCTGCTGGACGAGCTGCTGCCTCCGGGGCTGCCGGGCGAGGGAGACGGCTTCTGGGCGGCGGTGGGTGCTGGCGGCGGCGGCGCCAGCGGCGCACCCACCCCCAGCTCCAGCGACAACATTCGGGTGTACGTGCGCGTGCGGCCGCCAAGCAGCCGAGAAGTGGCCAACAGCGCGCAGCCCTGCTTGGATGTGCTGGGCGGCCAGACGGTGGTGCTGTCTGACGCGAGCAGGCCCGACCCGTTCACCGCCACCTTTGACCGTGAGTGGGCAGCGTGTGGCGTGGGGTGGGAAGCAGCAAGGACTGCATGCTGCGATAGTCTTGGTGATGCTGGCAATTGCTGGCCGGCTTGCAAACTGGTGAATACTGCCGTCTCTGCTGCTCTGTCTCGCCAGATGGCTGGCTCATGGGCCCACCCCGGACGTGCGCTGCCACTGCTGCACACCGGCATCATTCCCATGCCGCTGCCGCCCGCAGGCGTGTTTGGGCCCGAGGCGGGCCAGGAGGAGCTGTATGCAGCGGTGGGAGCGCAGATGGTGGAGAACTGCATGGCGGGTGAGCACAGCTACATGTTGTGACTCTAGGCGGTGGTGCTGGGGCGGCTGTGGTGTACGGCCTGCCTTGTGCAGCTGCTACAGCTGTTGCAGCTGCCTCTTCTCCCGGTTCACGGCATCCCACACGCCTCCATCATTCCGCCATGCCCCAATTCCCAAAGGCTTCAATTCGTCCATCTTTGTGTACGGCCAGACGGGGGCGGGCAAGACGCACACCATCACGGGTGACGTTGCGCGCGGCGAGGACGGCGCGCTGGCGGAGCAGGCAAGCAGGCGCGGGCTGGCCGGTGAAGCTCCAATGCAGCACCATCGCACCTGTCACAGATGCCGCACTTGGTCGGCCTTGTTTGATTGATGCTTTGCTTCCTATGCCTTCCACCATCCTGTTGCGGCGCTCTCGTGCTGCTGCTGCTGCTGCCAACATATCTGCCTCCTCCTCACCTTTCTGCCCCGCTGCCCTGTTGTCCTCCCACCCCGCAGTGCGGCCTGACACTGCGCGTCTTCCGCCAGCTGTTTGACCGCATCACTGATGAGGAGCGGGACGGCGTGCGCTACACGGTCAAGTGCAGGTGGGCATGGGAGAGGGCTGGTGGTGCAGCCCAATTGCCGGCGGCAGTTGGTCCCAAGTCACTCTCCCAGGTGTGGAGGCCCCACGGCACTCTGCTCATTGAGAGCTTGCGAAGCTTTCCCCTCCTCTTGCCCCTTTCTTGCCTTTCTCCCACAGCTACTGCGAGGTCTACAACGAAGAGCTATCAGACCTGCTGGCAGCGCCAGGAGCTCGAGCTGCGGGCGGGCTGGCCATTCGGGAGGGGGACGCGCACCGCGGCGTGTATGTGGAAGGGCTCACGGAGCACGTGGCCGTCAACGGTGCGGCTTGCTTGTTGCATCCAGGGTGCACTGTTGCATGCTGCCGCGTGCTTTTTGCAGACTGATGCGCACTGGATGACACCCTTATCCTGCCGGACTGGGAGACTTTACCAGTGGCACACCCATCACCCTCACCGCCCCCCATTTTGCTCCCGTTGCTCCCCATCCTTCAGCCGACGACGTGATGGCCCTGGTGCAGCGCGGCTCCGCCAACCGCCACACTGCAGCCACGCGCATGAATGAGCGATCCTCACGCTCACACAGGTGGGCAGGCAGAAAGACAGGCTGCTGCTGCTGCTGTCCAAGGGCACAGTGGCCCATTGTTGCCTCCCTGGGGAAGGCCTGCTATGAGCGCCTTGCCTGCCTGACTTGCTGGAGGGCACTGCTCTCAACTACTGAAGTGCCGCCTCCCAAACATCCCCTCACACCCTCCCCCCACAGCGTGTTCACCGCGGTGGTGGAGGCAGCGGAGGCGCAGCCGGACTCGGGCGTCACCCAAGTGCGCTTTGCCAAGCTCAATCTCATCGACCTGGCAGGTGCGGCAGGGCCTGTGTTTGGCTCTTGAAACTTGGCTGGGTTGTTGCTTGAGGGTACGGGTTGGGCCATCCAGCGTTTGACTGGAGCAGATGTTACTCCACCTGCTCGCTGTGGTGTGCCGGTACTGCCCACACATTGCTTGGCAGCCTGGTTGCCAACGCATAAGCAGTGCAGCGCAGAGTTGTACGACGCCTGCTGCCTGGCTGTGCAGGCAGCGAGCGCGTGGGCAAGAGCGGCGCCACCGGCGAGCAGCTCACAGAGGTGCGGCTTGCAAGCGGTCTGCCTGTTGTATTTGCAAGCACGGACCCACCTGCAGACCGCACTGCTGATCAGCGCATGCAACAGACGATCTAGGCAAAGCATGCAGGGTTGCAGCACAGCAGAGCACACTGCAGCACACAGCCCAGCCTGCCTCCCATCCAATATTCCTCCCCCGCAGGCCAAGAGCATCAACAAGAGCCTGACGACGCTGGGGCGCGTGGTGACGGCGCTGACGGAGCGGCAGCAGCACGTGCCCTACCGCGACTCGCGCCTCACTTTCCTGCTCAAGGAGTCGCTGGGTGCGCAGCTTGCCGCAGCTTGGCTGCTGCTGTCCTGGTCTGTTCGCCTGCCCAGCAACCGCTACTATGCTGGGGCGGGCAGGCCATGCTCCTGAACTGTGCCTCTCCTCCAACCTTGAGTAACCTTGTTGCCCCGCCCCGCCCCACCCCATCACACTCCTCCTTTCAGGCGGCAACTCCAAGACCTCGCTGGTGGCGTGTGTGTCGCCCTGCGAGGACAGCGCGCAGGAGAGCCACTCCACCCTGGTGTTTGCGCAGGGCGCCAAGCGCATCCGCAACAAGGTAACCGGGTCGGGTCAAGTATGAAGTGAAGCACCTTTGAGAGCAGCATGCCTGGACTGGGTCAGTGCTTGCACAGGTGGGCTGGGCCTGCC